>Ga0137412_10005144_pt1 | contig 10451 bp, 12 predicted proteins | sample CZODoug2_1_16fun_FD_122160 | JGI IMG/M metagenome (GOLD analysis project Ga0137412, IMG submission 122160) | Vadose zone soil fungal communities from Angelo Coast Range Reserve, California, USA - CZODoug2_1_16fungal (Hybrid Assembly) | ecosystem: Environmental > Terrestrial > Soil > Vadose zone... | reverse complement strand
ATCATCGGCGCCTCGATGTCGAGCAGGTTCAGGAGAATCTTTTTGCCTTCGCGAAAGATCTTGTCGTAGCCCTGCGGCGTGAAGAAGTCGAAACCATCAGGGCTGATCGTCTCCATGAAGGCGTCGCCGCTGCCGGTCAGGATGACGACGCGGTTCTCGGGGTCGGAACCGATCGCGTGAAACAGGTGGACGAACTGCTCATGGGTGTGCCCGTCGAACACCAGCGTGCCGCCATCCGTGTGAAGCGCCACTTCCAGCACGCCGGTTGCCGAACGGGTCAGCCGGGCATTGGGAAAGTCGTCGCGATACGCGTTGAACCGGATCATGGATTTGCACCTCATCGTGCATGGTCACGAGCGGGGCAGGAGACCGTCTACGACGGGAATGTGGCCATCGATTGATCCTCCATGCGGGAATGCCTGGTCTGCAAGCTACGGATTCGCCGCATGGCGCAGTAGCAAGCGCGCCGGATTATCGGTTATTCCGGGCCGGAATAAATGTGACGGTCGGGACGCATCCGGCGGTTCCGTGCTCTCCCGGCCTTGAATCGGCCCGATCGCCAACACACGTTGAAGCTATCGCCCGGCGATTGCCATCCCGTCCGATCGTGCGCCGGGGTGGCCGCGTCGGGTGTCGACATGGCCTGGTCCGTGCGGGCGCAGGCCGAGGAGATGACGACCCATGCCCGGCATTCCGTTGACCATCGCGGAGATCGACGAGCGCATGGCCGCCTTGCGAGAGAACCTGCGCGAGCTGGTCGAGCAAGCCGCCGCATATTCCGGCGCGTCGGACGAGGACCTGGCGTCGCGGCGCATCGCCGAACAGGAGGCGGAGCTCGAGCTCCTGGCGCGTCAGCGCGACAAGCTCGCGCGCTCGGGGCCCTGACCTTGCACCCACAACCTTCACTGCGTCGACCGCAAGAGCGAGGAGAAGCGACATGAGCGGCAAGAGCGTCAAGCAGCATATGGATGTGATCGGCGCGGACGGCGTTCATATCGGAACCGTCGATCGCGTCGAGAACGGCAGGATCAAGCTCACCAGGGCCGACAGCGGCGAGGGGCGCCACAAAGGTCATCACCATTTCATCGATCTGGGGCTGGTCGCGGACGTCGAAGGGCAGATCGTGCGCCTGTCGGCAAACGCGGCGGTCGCCGTCACGCTGGAAGAGGAGCGATCCGGAACGCCCACCTGACCGCGATTTTCCGGGCTTGTCGGAAGGACTGGTTGTGCGACGGCCGGTCGCCGGCAATCCGAGCCCGGCGTGGCGTTCTCGGAGCGCGGGCGGCTTTCCCTATGACGCCCGGGCCCTGCAATATCTTACCGCGATACCCCATCGCGGCGGAGCCGACAACGCCGATGGACGAGGCGCCGATGTCGCGGGGGTTCAGGTCGAGACGACCCGGGCACGCCGCCGCCGAAACACGGCGGCTGCGTCCAGAACCGGGAGCGTCTGACCGCTTTCCTGGCGCATTCGCCTTACCGCGCTGTTTGCGAGCCGCAAAGGATCGCGGTCTCCATCCGCAGATAATTCCATGAGACACGCGGCAAGCCGCCGCTTCAGCAATGCTTGGTCTACGACGGCGAAATGCTGATCATGCGACATGAAGCGCCAGGCCTTTTGGAAGGCCGCCGCGAGTGCTTCGACCGCTTCGGGCTGAAATGCACGGTTCGTCATCATGAGTGGACTCCGGCTCAATTCGCGGGTCTCGGACGGAACGCGCTTGATCGAGAGCCATCCCTCGACCCGAGCGCGTGTTGCGCGGCCGCGAAACCATTGCGGGCCGAACCCGTGTTGGCACAATCCGAAAAGAATCTGAATTGATCTTTCTTGCATTCACAGGTGAGGCGATTTCAGCAATGGCTCCGGGGCGTCGCAATCGGTCCGCGCCGGATGAACACCTCACGGTGAGGAGCGCGCGTAGCGCGCGTCCCGAACACCTCATGGTGAGGAGCGTCGCGCAGCGACGCGTCTCGAACCATGGGCCGCTTGCACCGCTCTCGCCTGTGGCCCGTCTTTCGAGACGGCGCTTCGCGCCTCCTCAGGACAAGGATGAGCGTGTGCGGTATTGCAGACCTCATGGTGAGGAGCGCGCGTATCGACCTGGACGCAGGCAGCTAAAAAGGGTTCTTGAGTGAACGCCGGCCCGTGATTGCTTTCGCAGGGCGGACCATGTCGACAAACGCGCGGAGTGCGGCGGGCGTCTGGTGGCGTCCGTGATAGAACAGAAACAGGCTTTCCACGACTGCCGAGCAATTCTCGAAGAGGCGCATCAGTTGGCCGGTGCGGAGGTACGGAGCGGCGAGTCCCTCCGGAACATACGCGATCCCGAGGCCATCCAGCGCAGCCCGAATGGCAAGGTCGGTATTGTTGACGGTCAATCTGCCTCCGACGGAAACCGGCCATAGCTTTCCGTCGCGCTCAAAATTCCACTTTGCAAGCGGGCCCTTTGGTCCCAATCGATATTGAATGCAGCTGTGCGAGGCGAGGTCGTCGAGCGTGCGCGGGGGCCGCCGACCGGCGAAATACGCCGGTGCACCTACGACGGCGATCTTGATCGGCCCCGTGACGCGCGTCCCGATCATATCGGGCGACACCCAATCCTTCGGCCCGATCGCGACGTCAAATCCCTCTGCGACGATGTCGACCCGGCCCACGTCGACCCACATTTCCAGTCGCACGTCCGGATATGTGGACAGATAGCGCTGCCAGATCGGCGTGACCACCATCGTGGCGGCCGAGGGGGATGCCCATATCCGCAATCGCCCGACCGGGCGCCCCCGTTCCTCATTCAAATCCTCGAGCGCGCCGGAGATCTGATCGAATGCGGGCCGCAGCCGATCGAGCAGACGGAGACCGGCTTCCGTCAGCGCCACGCTTCGTGTGGTGCGGTTCAGCAATCGCACCCCCAGCCGCGTTTCAAGCTGCCGTATCGCGTGGCTGACGGCGGGCGCCGTCAGCTCCAACCGCTCGGCTGCCGCACGAAAGCTCAGGTGCTCGGCGACGAGGAGGAAGGTGTTCAAGTCGGGAAGCGCGCCGCGCTGCATTGGTAAACATCCTTCAACACCAAGATACGGCAGTTAAACCTCATCTTCCAGCACCTCCGGACTACGTTTCCCGCCGACCCGGCCGGGCCGGCACCTGCCCCGGTCAGTGAGGCGGACACGTTTCGGACTCATCGTCCTAGAGTATGATCCCGAAAAGTGGGCACCGGGTTTCGGAAAAGATCACGCTCCAACAATAAGCTAGAGCGGGATGACGATTCGACGAAAAGTCATCCCGCTCTAGATTGCGGACGCGGGGCGATCGTCGATTGCAGCACGTATCACTTGTCGGATCCGCTCGTTCGACAGGAACAGGTCGTGGTTGATGATGCCCCAGCCCTGTTCCGAAGCGTCGATCACGCGCAGCCCCAATTTCACAAGCTGGGCCTTGTGGGCCGCGCCGACGCGGGTGATCCCGCCCGCCATCCATCCCGACAGCGCGAGCGCGCGATCATTCGCTGCGGTAATCAACGTGATCTTCGGGGCCAGCTGCCCGATGCGCGCGACCGACGACGCGAACACGTCCATGTCAATGTCAGGAGAAGCAAAGACGACCGCGCCGATCCGCTCGGCGGCCGCGTTGCCTTGATCCGCATAAAGCAGCCGCAGCGCCTCCATGGTCAGCATGGTACCGATGCTGTGCGCCACGATATGGATACGGCCAACGTTCGGGCTCGCCATCAGCCCGTCAAGCACCTGCTGCAGGGCATCGCGCGACCACATCGCGCTTTCGCGATCGTAGCCGTAATCGAACAGTTTCGCCCGCGACGGCCAGGAGAACACCATGGTCTTGCCGCGGAACTTGATGCCGTCCGAGAGCCGCACGGCATCGACCGCGGCCGCCTCGAAACTCTGATTGAAGCCGTGAACGTAAATGAGGACATCGCGTGCGCCGGCGGTCTGATCGACCAGGTCTCCGACACGGGCGACCGGCTCGATCGCCGCGACGCGCCAGTCATCGAGCCCGACCGCGGCGAGCGAGAACCGGCCCTCGCTGGGCGGCGTGAGCTTCGCGCGCCCGATGTTCAACGCAGATGCCCGTTCCGGTCCGTACCAGGGTATTGCGCGCGCGCCGTTCACCGACTTGCGCGTGGTGGCGACAAGAAGAACCGGATCGGTCGAAAGACCGGACGCGTCAAAGGGGGGAGCGTTCGACGCCAAGCCTGCGCACCCTGCGAGCGCGAGCGTGGAACCCGCAGACGCAAGCCCATGCAGCACGGCGCGCCGCGAAGCAACCGTACCAGAAAACGCACGATGAACGATCACCCGGACCCTTCCCTACGACGCGCGACGTCGCTGCGTCCCGCCATTGCCCCCGGCCTGCCTGCGACCTCATCGCGGCAACAACAGGGCGAACGGCGGAACTTTCTCGGGACAGCCCGCGCCATACGCGGGACCTGCTCTGCGTCATTCGAAGCGGCGAGCCAAGTGTTTCCCTGCAGAAGTGTCGTACACAAACTCCGAAGTTGGCTGATCCGATAATAATGGCTTGATTTCGATAAGAGCATTCAGCCGCAGGGAACAATGCTGACTTGCTTGGCGGCATTCGTGCGTTCCATCAAGCCCTCTCCGATTCCATCGCTTGCGAAGCCGTTGATTGCGAGCCACGACCGATCCCTTCTTTTGGTCGGCGACATCGTGGATTTCTCTGGATTAACGGGCTTGGCCCAATCAAGACAGCTTTGTTGATCGATCTTTGAGCAGTCTGGTCTCAAGGGACTGGTTACGCATGAAGTCAATAAAGGCACGTAGTGCGCCGGGTACTTGGCGACGGCTCGGATAATACAAGTAGACTCCGGAGAAGTGCCCCCACCACTCGCCGAGTAGCGGAACCAACTCTCCGTCGGCGACATGCTTCGAGACGATAAACTCAGTGAGATAGCCGATGCCTATTCCATCCAGCACGGCGTTCAATACGAGGTAAATGTCGTTAAGGATGAGCGAGCCGTCGACCGGTACTTCGAGCCGTCGGCCGGCATTCTCAAAGACCCATGGCTGAATTGAACCGTCCCAATCCCACCGCAGCCGCACGCAATTGTGTGCATGCAGATCCTCGGGTGCAGCGGGAGCCGGATAACGCTCCAAATACGCCGGAGAGGCGACGGACATCACGCGGATTCTGTCGAGAAGGCGCACAGCAATCATGTCCTTCTCGATGCGCTCACCTAGCCGAATGCCGGCATCAAATCGGCCGCCGACGATATCGCTGTGGCTATCGTCGATGTTCATCTCGAGTTTTATTTCGGGAAATTCAGCGAGGAATTGCGGCAGCAGCGGACCGACCAGGGCCACAGCGCTCACCCGAGGCATACTCAGTCGCAGCGTACCGATTGGCTTATCCCGGAATGAATTGACGGACTCGATGGCTTTGCCAATGCCATCCAGAACTGATTGCGCATTGCCGAATAACTGCTCGCCAGCCTCGGTTAGCGCCACGCTGCGGGTTGTGCGGTTGAGCAAGCGCACGCCAAGTCGTTCTTCAAATGACCGAATGGTCTGGCTCAGCGTCGACGGCGACACTCCCAGTTGCGCTGCTGCCTTCGTGAAATTGCGATGCTCCGCCACCGCGACAAAGGCGCTAAGCTCAGCAACTTGAGTCCCTCTCATAGCAAACGTCCGAGCAAGAGGGGTCAGGGGCGCCGTCGGCAAACCCGATGCAACATAGAGGCGTCGCTCTTTCAAATAAGGCGCTTCGCAGTATAGACAAGTGAGCGGCCGAATTTGCAAGATCTCATTGCACCTCAATGAGATCGCTTATGATCACGGCTGCTGTGGCAGGCAGCCATTGACAAGCGTGTCGCCCAGCGCCCGCGCCCAGCTCGCATTAAGCGATTGGCCTAATAAGAGGCGCTGGTAGACCGCGCCGAGGAAGGCGTCGATGACCCTCGCTATGTTCAGGTCGACCCTGAACCGGCCCTGATCCACGCCTGCGCAGAGAAGCCTGGTCGTCTCGCGGCGCAGCGGCTCGGCTGAGGTTCCCAGATACATTTAGAGCCCTCTGCATTGATCCGCCGCCAGAAATCCGTCTGATGTTCGAGCAGGTCAGGACTGCTCCCAACCTCGCCGAGGGATGACGAAGCCGGGCAGAACCAGATGGCCGCAAGCGGCGATCACGTCGATGTCACGTGCGTTTGCCAAAAATAGCGCACAAAATTTTGGACATCACTGTCGGATTCCCCTCCGCCGGAACGTCCTTGGGTGCAAACGAAAGGAAACCCGATGAGCACGAACGACACTTACCTCGCCGTCTTTCTTGGGAGCAAAACCAGCCCGCGCATGAAGGCGTGGATGGCGCTTCCCGAAGCCGAGAGGGGCGCCAAGGAACGGGAGGGAATCGCCGCCTGGAAGGCCTGGGTCGAAAAGCACCGTGCGGCCGTTTCCGTCATGGGCGGGCCGCTCGGCAAGACCAAGAAGGTCACCGAGAGCGGGGTGGAGGATGTGAGCAACGAGATGGGCGCCTGCATGGTGGTGCGTGCGGAATCGCACGAGGCGGCCGCCAGGTTGTTCGAGAATCATCCGCATTTCGCGATCTTTCCGGGCGAATCGGTCGAGATCATGCCGATTCTGCCGATACCGGCCGGTTGATCGACGGCAGCCTCCGTTCGGTCGCCTCACCAAAAGGAAAACCACCATGCCCAGCACCGTTCGCTTGCACCGCGTCCTGTCGACCAGGCCGGAGAAAGTCTATCGCGCGTTCCTCGAGGCGGATGCCCTCGCGAAATGGCTCCCGCCCAACGGTTTTGCCTGCACGGTGCATCATCTGGAACCGAAGGTCGGCGGCACGTTCAAAATGTCCTTCCGGAACTTCACGACGGGCAACGGCCACTCGTTTGGCGGCGAATATGTCGAGCTCGTTCCGAACGAACGCCTGCGCTACACGGACAAATTCGACGATCCGAGCCTCGCCGGCGAGATTGTGGTGACGGTGACGTTGAAGAAAGTGTCGGTCGGCACGGAGCTCGGCATCGTGCAGGAAGGCATCCCGGACGTCATTCCGCCGGAGGCCTGTTATCTCGGCTGGCAGGAGTCGTTGCGAAACCTGGCAAGACTCGTAGAGCCCGAAATCAATCAATAGCGCAGGCGCAATCGGGCCGCGGCCGTCCGGATCGGGTCGGATGCTCGCGATCTCGCCCGTGCGCTGATGGGCACGCGCCGTAGCTTTGGCGAAGGCGGATGAGGGGGTCGCTCGGCGAGTCGTGACGCTGCAATCGCGCGCCGCAAACCCCGCGGGCTCCCTCGCCCCGTCTTGTCCGCAAAAACGTCGATGCCCGGCGCGAGGCCGGGCATGATGTGTTGTGAACGGCAGCGTCAGGACTCGCTGATAGACCCCTCACGCCGACCCTCTCCCCGCAAGAGCGGGGAGAGGGCGAAGCAAGCGAGCCGGGGAGGGAGAAGAGCCATCACTCAGTGATGGTCGTGGCCGTGGTCGTCGTCGTCGTGGTGATCGTCGTTGTCGTTCTGGGCGAAGTTGAACAGGTCGAACAGGTCGCCGATCGCCGGCATGTTGCGCGGGATGTAGTCGTCGGCGTCGCCGTCGTTGCCTTGCTTCGGGTTGGGCAGGTTGTCGCGGCTGCGCGCCGTGAGCGTGCCATTGAGCTTCCAATTGCGCTCGACGAACTTCACGAACGACGAGTGCTCATTGTAGATGTGGCTGACGTGACCGCCGGTCGAGAACGGCGACACCGCGATCATCGGGATGCGCGGGCCGGTGCCGAAGAAGTCGACCGGCTGGATGAAGCCGGAGTCGTAGTAGCCGCCGCCCTCGTCGACGGTGACGAAGATCGCGGTGTCCTTCCACACCTCCGGGTTGGCCCGGACCAGGTTGATGATGTTGCCCGCGAAGGCCCCGAAGATGTTGAACTTCGACGAAGCCGGGTGGCCGTCGATGGCGCCGTCCGGCTTGACGTAGGACACCGCCGGCAGCGTGCCGTTCTTGATGTCGGTGAACAGGTCGGTCACGTCGCGCATGTGGTCGGCCCGCATCGCCGGATAGTTGGCCTGGTACTCGAACGGATTGCAGATGTTGCAGTAGCCGTTGATCGGGTTGCCGGCGGCCGACAGATTGTAGCCGCCGCCGTAATACTTCCACGGGATATTGTGGGCGCTGAGCACGTCGCCGATCGAGCGGATGGTCTGTTGCGGCACGACGGTGCCGGTCTGCACGGTGCCGCCCGGCGTCCATGCCGGGTTGACGTTGACGGCGTTGTAGAAGGCGCCGGCCTGGCAGTTCGGCGACACCTCGTAGGGGAGCTTGGCGAGATAGTCGAGGATCGGCTTGATGCCGGGGGCGGCCGGGTCGGAGCAATTGAACCACTGCTTGCGCGACGTGTAGAGATTGAAGTTGCCGCTGCTGTAGGCCGCGACCACCGGGTTCGGGTTGTAGATCTGCGAGGCCGGCGGGGTCGCGACGTTGCCGGCGGCGGAGCCGTCGGTGAAGAACACCTGATCGGCGAAGCCGAGCGGAACGCTGTCCGGGCCGGTGCCGCCCATCACGGGCTGATGGTAGTTGTCGCTCATGCTGAACTGGTCGGCGAGCGACTTGAACAGCGGCACGTCGCCCTGCTGCATGTTGAAGACCGCCATCACCTGGCCGGTGTCGGTCGCGACCTGCGGCGGCGTGGTGAGCGGCGAGGTTGCGAAGGTGGTGGTGATCGCCGACTGCAGGTCGTGCAGGCAGCCGGTCGGGTTGGCCTTGGAGACGTGCTCCTTGTCGATGGCGCAATCCATCTGTTGATACATCTGGAAGAACTGATGGATGGTGTCCGAGGTGTAGGCGTCATACGGCATGGTCGGGCCGGTCATCTGGAAGGGGCCGGGCGGCAGCGCGTTGACGTTGGTGATGCGGATGTCGGGGCCGGTCTTGTTGGGCAGCCCCGTGCCGCCGGTGCCGAACAGGAACTGGTCTTCCGGCGGCAGGCCGGGATCGCCGCCCGGAATCGTCAGGATGAAGGCGTCCGGCGGATTCTGCACGCCGGCGAGATCCGGCGGCGGCAGGAACTGGTAGAGCATCTTGCTCGACGCGCCGGCGCTGATGAAAAAGTTGCCGGAGCCATTCGGCGGCGCAATGATCTTGAGCTGGTGGCCCTGGGCGAAATTCGGGCCCGGCGAGCCGTCGGCCTTGATGATGCCCTGCGACAGCAGGTTGAGCACGCGCTCGTGCTTGCTCTTCGGCACATAGGTCGCGAACAGGTGGTCGAAGCTGCGGTTCTCGCCGACGATGATGATCACGTGTTTGATCGGGCTCGCGGTCGGGATCTTGTCGACGGCCTTGTCGGGATCGGCGGCGTGGCCGGTCGCGATGCAGGCGAGCGCCGAGGCGGCAAATGCCGCGAGGCCAGTCGCGGCACGCCGCGACTGTCGTATGGTCATAGCCATGGGAATTCTCCTCGAGTAGCGTGGAGTGAAGCGTAACGACCGCACATGTAGGTGCGCTGCGTGACACGCACGTTTCGGTTTTGTGTCGCCGGAGAAAATTCGCCGAGTTGCGCAAGGGATCTTTGGGCGGGCGGTGGTGGGAAACCGCCGATGTCTCTTCCCGGCCCTCAACGGACGTAGCAGTCGCACGGACGGCTGTTCGGTTACTGGAGAAAAGCAGACGCCGCGCGGCGGGACGCGCGACTTCCGTTAATGACCCAAAGCGGACATCTCTGAGCTGACGTAACTCCCTCACGTTTTCGACTGACCTATGCTAATTTTTGGGCCTTGCGTGTAGGCACCCTGTCGATTTTACAAGGTCGTGATCGTCATGCTGATCCAATTTCTGGTAGGCGGCATCGTTAGTGTTTGTAACATTACGATACATGCGTTGGTGATGACCCTGGTGGTGCGCGTAGCACGCGCATCGGGTACAAAAAAAAGAAGCCATCCGTCGCTGCGTCTGATCGCCACCATGATCGCAACCGTTTCGGTCTTGATGGCCGCGCATGTTCTTGAGGTGTTTGTTTGGTCGCTGGCCTACTCGATTGTGGATGCCGCGCCGGCTGGCACAAACCTCGTGTATTTCGCGTTCGTGAACTACGCAACACTTGGCTATGGTGACGTGACACCGGTGGAGGATTGGAAGCTGCTTGGTCCCATAACGGCGATGAATGGTGCTCTAATGTTTGGGTGGTCGACGGCTGTCATTTTTGAAGTGCTGCAAAAAACAATGAAGATTAGTTCCGACATCGCGGACTCTGGATAACGCATTTCAGGTGAACTGACGATCCGATGTCTGTTCAAGGCACTTTTCAGAGATGCCGAGACAGCCTGACGTGTGTCCGGGGCAAAGCAGACATCCAGCCGCAATGGCCGCGACTCCCGTTTTTGACCCGAAGCCGACGAAGCCCGGCTCGCCGAGTGGATGCAAGCGAATGTCCCCGGCTACACGGGGCCGCTGACGGTCGAGCAATTCAAGGGTGGCCAGTCCA
>Ga0137412_10005143_pt1 | contig 10451 bp, 10 predicted proteins | sample CZODoug2_1_16fun_FD_122160 | JGI IMG/M metagenome (GOLD analysis project Ga0137412, IMG submission 122160) | Vadose zone soil fungal communities from Angelo Coast Range Reserve, California, USA - CZODoug2_1_16fungal (Hybrid Assembly) | ecosystem: Environmental > Terrestrial > Soil > Vadose zone... | reverse complement strand
ACACGGCGTGGATCTGATCGTCATTGGCGCCTACAGCCACGCCCGCCCCGTCGAGATGATGTTCGGTGGCGTCACCCGGACGTTGCTGAAAGAGGCGCCCGTTCCGGTCCTGATGTCACGGTGAGCGGGTTTCCCTCGCGACAAACCTGAAGCGCTTGCGCGGAGCCCACACCAGCTTTCATGTATGTCGCGACGAGCGGCCGAACTCTCGGGATGGTTCATACCGTAGTCCACTTTAGGAAACTATATGTTTCTATCGTTTCTATTTTCGAGCCACAGAAGAGGCTTCTAATATGAGTTGGGGTGATGGTGCTGCCGACGGATCTAAACAGAACGGTATGAGGCCACAAATGACTGGTTGGAGAATGATATTGGCCACCATGGTCCTCGTAGTATTTGTTTCGACCAGCCTTGGCGCGGTGCAAAGATTTGAGAAGCCGCATTCCCGTGCCTCCAGCACATGTTCGGCGACCGAAGTGAAACAATCACCGCACGCCGATACCAATCGCGTTGCTCTCGTGATCGGAAATTTCAACTATCCTGACGCCGATATGCAGCCGGCACAAACCGGCAACGACGCATGCGCATTGGCGAGCGCACTTCGTAAGGACGGTTTCGACGTTGACCTCGTTCAGAACGCGACGCGCAACGACATGCAACGCGCAATCGAGCGCCTAGAAGCGAAAGTACGGCACGATTCGATCATCATGATTTACTTCGGAGGCTACGGTGTGCAGTCCGGTGGACAAAACTATTTGATTCCTGTCGATGCCAAGATCTGGGACGAACAAGATGTTCGACACGTTGGCGTTTGCGCCGATTGGCTGTTTGCGGGGCTCAAGAGCTCTGGTGCGCATGTCCGCCTTGCAGTCATCGATGCATCCCGCCGCAACCCCTATGAGAGGCGCTTCAGGAGTTACTCGCATGGCCTTGCGCCCATCCAGGCAGATGAAAACGCGCTTATCCTGACCTCGGAGCCCCCGGGCGCAGTGGCATATGACTCGGATGGATCACACAGTCCGCTGATCACCGCCCTTCTTCACGAGATGAGTTCTTCGACGCGTTCGGTCGAGGAGATTTTCGAACGCACCCGAACGGTGGTTGCGCTCACAACGCAAAACCAGCAGCATCCTACTGTGTCATCGTCGCTGATCGACGACGTGAAGCTTGGGCCCGCACCCGCGAACGCAACCGTGTCATCCGGCCAGAATACATCTCTCGATCGCCGGGGCTGACAAGCGCCGCCGCTGTCCTCGAGTTCACCTTATTCACGTCCTTGCGATTCGGTTTCAAATCCGTTGGCGGCATACTAAATCTTTTGTCTGGCTGTCATGAGCCGTCAGTGAAGCGGCTTTGAATAGGTGCCGCAGTGTTATGGATGAGATGAAGATTTACAGGAGAAGACCATCCATGAAGAAAATCGCTCTTTGCGCCATTGTAAGTTCTTTCCTGGTGCTTGCTACGGCGGCCAACGCGCGCTCGGCATACGACGGCTCTTGGAATCTTGTGTTCGTCACGCGATCCGGTGCATGCGATGCAACCTACAATTTCACGGTCGATATCTCCAACGGGATCGTCACGCATCCCAACCTCGTTAAGTTTAGGGGGTATGTCGCCAGATCGGGTGCAGTTCGCGCGTCCGTCACTGTTCAGGATAAATACGCGTCGGGCGCAGGCAGGCTTTCGGGGACTACGGGCCATGGCCGCTGGAGCGGGCGCGCCGGTAACGCGCTGTGCGCAGGCTATTGGACAGCGCAGAGGAATTGACGGCTGCTCGCAGGACGAGTTCCGAACCCGCGCTCCCGGGAAAGATTACAAATCCATCGTGATGCGAACGGACTCCGAGGCGTGCATCTCCCCCTTGGTCCGCATAAATGCCGGACACGCAACACCCGGTTCTTGCGATTGGTCGAACAGGCGATTCCCCAGTTCGCCGCATAGCAATGTTTACTATGGTTCGAATCCCTCCACGTCCTGCATCCCGCCGAATCTGCGATATAGCGCGATATTCTACGACGCGGCCGCCGACGGATTCGGAATGACGTCACATTGGTCACCGACGCTACGGCGGCGTTCGGCTCGGACGGGAGGAAAGTGGCTGCGACGAACGCCCCGAAGCTCGCACACGCCACCGAAGCATTGATGTCGCGGCTTCCCACTATGAACGGCTAAGCGCCCCTCCCCGAGCCTGATTCCAAACTGATAAACTCTCTACTTATTCCTTATCAGTCGCGGGATGCTATTTGCGTACGAACGGCCGCTTTGCGCCAGAAGCGGCCATTCACAAAGAGCTTAGTGGAGGCACAACGGCAGGCCAGTGGCGTAGCGCAAGCGTGATCCGGGTACACCCTTCTGAAAGCTGATCACCGATCCGATAACGGTAGCCGCCCACACGCAGTCCGGTATATCGAACCACACGACTTCGAGACCCATATCGACTTCGGGCGCAAGAACGATGACCATCATGGCGAAATTGCAGCAAGTCGACGAATGATCCGAGCGGGCTTCATGCGAGGTCTAACCCGAACGTTACCGCTGCTTCGAGTCCATCAGCACAAACAGTATCCGGCAGACCTCCTGAAGAAATCACAGCCGTGAAAGGATGCAGCCCACCCGCCGCGAGCGGCGTAAATACTCAGTCGCCGCGTTGACGTTCCTTACGCCGCGCGAACGGAATTCATGAACTTTGCAACCTCGCGCTTCAGCCGGTTGCTTTCGTTCGACAGCGACTGTGCGGCCGAGAGCACCTGGGACGACGCTCCCCCGGTTTCGGACGCGCCGCGCTGGACGTCGGAAATACTGGCAGCAACCTGCGAAGTGCCGTCCGCGGCACGCTGCACATTGCGGGAGATTTCCTGAGTGGCGGCGCCCTGCTCCTCGACGGCCGCCGCAATAACAGACGAAATCTCCGAAATCCGCCCGATGGTCGCACCGATTTCCTTGATCGCCGTAACCGAATCTTCGGTCGCAGACTGGATATCGGCGATCTGCTGACTGATCTCGCCCGTGGCTTTCGCCGTCTGCTCCGCAAGCGTCTTCACTTCGGCAGCGACAACGGCAAATCCCTTACCGGCTGTGCCGGCGCGCGCCGCTTCGATGGTCGCGTTCAGCGCGAGCAGGTTGGTCTGCCCGGCTATCGTCCGGATGAGATCGAAAACGTCGCCGATCCGGGCTGCGGCTTGCGACAACTGGCCGATACGCGCATCGGTCTTTCGCGCCTGTTCGACGGCCTCGCCGGCAATTCGCGCGGACGTCCCGACCTGACGACTGATTTCGCTGACCGAGGACGCCAATTCCTCGCTGGCCGCAGCAACCGAATGCACGTTCGCGGAAGCCTCGCCCGAGGCGCTCGACGCCCGCTGGCTGACTTCTTCAACGGTATCCGCCGTTTTGCTCAAAGTTGTGGACGAGGCCTCGAGTTGGTCGGCTGCAATCGAAACCAGGGTAATAATTCCACCCACCTCGCTTTCAAATTGGTCGGCGAGGCGGTTCATATAGACATTGCGCTGCTGCGACCGCCGCTGCTCCACCGCGGCCTGTTCCTCGCGCAGACGGTTGGTTTCGATCATGGCGTCCCTGAACACCTGAACGTGCGCGCCAAACAACCATCCGAGCCCGGCAAGCGAATTTATCCCCCACGCTGCAAAGTTTGCGACGGTAAGGGGAGACTTAAGAAGGCAACTGATTGAGGCTTACCGCACAAAAGACAGAACGGGCCTTAGTTCCCTGGGAACCTCAGACGGAATCACAACCGTCAAAAACCTGAGCTAAGATGCATCTACCGGGGCAGGCGGGAGTTTTTGGCCAGTTGATTTTGAGCCCGGAGACCGTCGACTAAATTGTTGGCGGCCCTTTTTAATAGCCGGCTTTAATAGTCGGCATTTTTTCGCGCCCGCTAGTTTTTGATTTTTTCAACAGTATCGACCCATAGCGTCAACCTCGACGCTTGCTTTGGCGTCTGCTGCTAGGAAGCCGGTTACACTCCGCGAAAATCGATAACTCGAAGGCGGCGTGTTGCAAACCTGTGGCGAGGGCGCCGAGGCCATTTGCTCGATCGTCGGCGCCTTGGCAAAGCCGTGATGCATTACCGCTGTAGTCATTTTCCTTTGGCTGGAAGCCAACGCGTAACAACGATCTAAGCACCTTCCTCTGCTTAGTCGAGCCGCCGTCCGATCGAGCCGGCTGTGCCTCTCGACAATCAGAGGACCGAGCACATGAAAATTCTTATCGCTTCGACGCCTGCGACGGGTCATCTCAATCCGTTGCTTGCGATTACACGCATCCTGTCGGCCGAAGGCCACGAGATTGCCTTCCTGACAGGCTCCGCCTTTCGCTCCCGCATCGAATCCAGCGGATTCAAATTCTTTTCCCTTCCCGCGGGCGCGGACTTCGATTTGCGGGAAATTCTCTCGGTGGTTCCCGAGCTGAAACACATACCACCGGGGCTCGAGTGGCTGCGCGTCGTCTGCGAGCGCGTCTTCGTCGACGCCATCCCAGCGCAGCACCAGGGCCTGCAGCAAGCCCTGCAGGTTTTTCCCGCCGACGTCATCGTTGCCGATGACATGTTCTTCGGTGTGCTCGCGATGCTGCGCGGGGTGCATTCGAAGCGTCCTCCCATCGTTCTCTGCGGTACATCGTTTCTGCATTGGGCCCGCGAAGATGGCGCACCAAATTTTCTAGGCCTGCCGCCCGCAACGACGGCGGAACAGCGCGCCGAATACCCGGCCATTGCACGGACATACGATAAGGCGGTGGATCAGCCGGTACTGCTGCGCTTGAATCGGACGCTGAAGACCCTCGGCGCTGGCCCGGTGTCCCTTCCGATGTTCCATTCGGTCGTCGAACTCGCCGATGCCTACCTGCAATTGTCGGTGCCGGGCTTCGAATTTCCGCGCGAAATCCCACCCACGGTACATTTCGTCGGCACACCTCCAATCATTCCCGGCCAGGTTCCGTTGCCTCGCTGGGCTCACGAACTCGACGGTTATCACAAAGTCGTGCTGGTCACGCAGGGAACGGTGGCTAATCATAATTTCGGTCTGTTGGTCGCCCCGATGCTGGCGGCACTTGCCAATGAGCCCGACGTGCTGATGGTCGCCACGGCGGGCGGGCGGGCGGTCGATGCGATCCCCGGTCAGATTCCGTCGAACGCACGGGTCGCCAGCTTTTTGCCGTTCGAATGGCTACTGCCCCGGGTCGACGTGCTCGTCACCAATGGCGGCTATGGCAGCGTCAACCAGGCCATGAGTTTTGGCATTCCGTTGGTCACCGCGGGACTGACCGAAGACAAGGCCGATGTCAACGCGCGCGTCGCGTGGTCCGGTGTAGGCATCAATCTCGCAACCAACGAACCGACCGAGGAAGCATTGCGCGAGGCGGTGCGGACCGTGCTCGACCGGCCCGCCCACCGCCAGCGCGCGGCGCAAATGGCCGCAGAATTTGCCCGCATCGATACGCGATCCGAGATCCTCAGGATCATCGGCCAAGCCGTCGTCGATCACGAAGCGACGTGGCGGACCGCTACAAGGGCGGCCGGTTAGCGCGGCTGCCGCCGGCCAGCGCGATCCGATCGTGTCTGTCGGCAAGGAAGGGGAAGTGACCTCCCCTTCCTCCCTCGGAGAAAATAGCTGAAATCATTTCGAACGCACGTGTCATGCAAATCAAGCCAGCCTCGTTTGCCTTCACGCTGCTGCTCGGCTTTCTCGCGGCCGTACCGTATTCCGGCATCGACATCAATTTGCCGGCGCTGGCGTCGACCGGCGCTACGCTCGGTGCGAGCCCTTCGGATGTTGGTCTGACGATGAGCGCCTTCATGCTCAGCCTCGCCGCAGCGCCGCTCATCTATGGACCCGTCTCCGATCGATTTGGGCGAAAACCGGTGGTCGTGTTCGGCGTCGCACTATTTGCCATCGCGAGCCTCGCTTGCGCGGTCGCACAGTCGTTGCTCGTGCTACTGATTTGTCGCTTCGTCCAAGGCGTCGGCGCCGCCAGCACGGCAATGACCTTCGCCATTATTCACGACCTTTTCGACGAAACGACCGCACGCGCCAGGATCGCCAATGTCGTGGTCGCTATTAATGTGGTGACTGTGATCTCGCCGACCGCGGGTGCCGAGCTACTGACACTCGGCAGTTGGCGGCTGATCTACGCGACCCAAGCCGGAATCGGCGTCATCCTGCTGTTGGCCGTGGTGTTCGGATTTGCCGAGAGCGCAAGGATCGATTCTGTCGAACGCATGGTGCCGGCGGTCGTGGTCCGAAGCTATCTCCGCGTGCTGGCGCATCCACGTTCGCTTGCTTACATCATGGTCGGCGCCGCCGGCGGTGCGACGGTGTTTGCTTATGTGACAGGATCCTCGCTGTTCTTCATCAGCGTCCAGGGATTGCGGCCGGACCAGTATGGGCTGATCTTCAGTGCCTGCTCGGCGGCGGTGATGAGCGGCGCCCTCCTCGATAGCCGCGTCGGTCGAAACGGGATATCGCCGGCCCAGGTGCAGGTGATTGGCCTCGCGCTGATAGCGGCCACCTCGACCGCACTGCTTGTAATAACATTAGCCGGCTGGACGCCACCGTCTCTGGTCGCTGCGCTCTTGATGGCGGTGGCGCTTGCCTTTGGCATGACCATGCCGAACGTCATGAATGCAACAATGCGGCCGTTGCCGGACATCGCTGGCACCGTCGGTGCCGCGGCCGGGAGCATTCAAATGACGGCCGGCGCGGTGGCAAGCGGACTGGTCTCGGCGTTGTTCGATGGAAAGTCCCCGCTTTCCATGACGGCGGTGATGGCCGCCTGTTCGCTGCTCGGGCTGATCGCCTATTGGCTCCTCGCCCGTCCCGCCGAACGTCGCATTCATTCGCAGGAGGTGAAGGTGCCCGCGGCGATCGAAGAGGCCATGCATTCGTAGCTTGCGCCGGATTCGGCGCCCAGCGCGAACGGCGGAACCGTGCAAGCCGCCGATGCGAGATGGGCAGCCCGACCTGATTAACCGAGGTTTGTGACAGTCGTTCCTTTAAACGTGCACGTGCCGGGCGATAAACACGAGCGCCCCTGCTAACATCGAAGCGCCGATCATCCAGCCTGCGAATGAATTGAATTGAGACGGTGCTGGATATGACTTTCGCCAGTGGACCATGTGATGCCTCCTCGTTTCTTAGTGAAGCAATCGGGGCAAAGCTGGCGGTTTCGTGACGACTTGTGCCCAAAGAAATGGCCCCAGCGTGGGGGACGCTGGGGCCATCAGAGGGTGTGCCTTGGGGGCGACTTAGGCACGATTCTGATGTGGGTTCGCAATCCGCCGCCGCCATTAACTTCTGCGTGAGTTATGGTGAATGGTCCCTTTGATTTTGAGAGTGACCCCCTTTCCTAATGGAGCCCTAACTTTGCCTAGGGACCTTCGCCGGAGAACTACGGATGGCGCGCCAAGATTCACCTTTGGGGCCGGTATAAGCCTGGCGTCAGCGCTTGCCTGTAGCTTCGCGTTTTGTGGGGCTTCAATTGGTCGACTGGCTTGTAAGAGATTTTACGATTTTCAGCGTTCCCGGTCAAAATTGGATGCTGATAGAGATTGCTATTATCCTAATCGGGTTTGTTCAAGCGTGGTGGTTACAACGGTAGGCCGCCTCGCTTGGCGGCCTCTGTTTTATCGACGACTGCCAGCCCAGATTCTCGGTGCTTCGCGAACCGACGTAAGGCCGAGAATTCGCCTAGTCTGCTGGCTGCATACCGTCCTCAATCGCGATAGCAGTCAACGTCATTGGGTCAGTGATTCCATCCGATGCGGCCCGCAGAATTCGTTCCGCCATCTTCGCTTTTGTCGCGGGTGTCCGGTTAGCGGCATCAATCTGATCGACAGCCGAGTCGAGAACGGCCCGCATCGACCAGACCAGTTCTCGCTCAAACTGAGATGGTGCCAATTTCGGTGATTGTGACTTCCGCACGGGGAATCTCCTGTTAGCGGACGTCGTCTATCGGTCGAGTGAGTCGGCGATGTGACAGGCTGCACACATTGTTTTGATTCAAACCAAATGCGCCATGACGTAACTGCGAGATTTTTGAAAAATTCGTTGTGAACTAAATTGCTCTAGCCAACCTCGTGCCAAGCGCCGCGACCAGGGAAGGCGCATTCAGGTCGGCACGCTGACGATGGGCGGCGTGACGGCTCCACCCACGTAGTGGACCTGGAAATAATCGGCGAATACGATACGGGGCACTACTCGACGATGCCCAGGGAATCGCGCGGTGGGCAGCCCCGCCCTGGAGGGCGAGTTATTAGGCCGAGGCGCGTTGCGCGGGCATAAGGGGAGGCTTGGGCCGAACTTCATGATCTTTGCCGGCCATCGATTACGTCGCGCTGACCTTGCCCAGAACGCGCATCACGGTCCCGACCCCAACGCCGAGCTCGCGAGAAATTCGACCGTCGAAGTCCCTTGCGGCTGCCCGAACTTCGAGGTTTGATCGGTCCGACAATCCGGCCGTCGCTGGCGGAGAGATCGCCATGGCGCCAACCTGTCGAGCTCCTGACGCCTGAAAGGCGGTGGTCGACGCCGGGGTTGAGATTACGGCGAAGGGGGCTCCGTGCTGGCCGGTCGAACAACGGCCTCGAAAATGGAGACACCAAATGACGTCCCGAACTCGTCATATCGCGGTGATCGCCGTTATTCTTCTCTTCGTCATCCCGGACGCAACCAGAAGGGAGCAGTCGTGGGCAATCGCTTGGCAGGCGGCAATTGGCGGCATGTTCCTTGGCGTATACGCCGTCGGGCTGCTGCAGGATGAACGCCAGCGGCGCCAGCGGAGCGCCGATGCGCCGACTACCCAACGAACGCCTCCAGAATGGACTATGCGGTTGAGCCCCCGAACGGTGCTAACACTTTCGTCGGTTGCCTTCGCCGTGCTGTGGACCGCAGGAATGCTTTTCGTGTGGAACGAAATAATGTGGTGGCCGGGCAAGTCAGACGTGATGGGTGTGGTGGTTAGCGTCATTTGGGTCATCGCAGGCGGGTTCTGCGGGCTCGGGTGGCACAGGGGCTACGGAGAATGGTTCCGGCAACATTACGGATTGGATCGTGAATATCACCGCATGCCAAATTCGTAGGGATACTTCCAGCGAGCTTCGTAGGGCGCAAAGGAGGTTGCCTGTGCAGAAGCATGGCCAAACCGCCACTCCCTATCGAGATCGCCAGCGATGCGAGTTGCTGACGCCGGTCCACGAGATGGCAAGACGCCGAATTGGCCATCTTGAGCACGATCGCAACCGGCCCGCATCGAATCATATGCCGGAAGGCATACCGTGATACTCCCCGCCCGGGACGCGCCGAAACGAAGGTTGGATCCCGGTAGCACCTCCAGGGGAATCGGGTGAAGGGATTAAGCGGCGATGAGGCTGGCGAGAAATTCGTCATCCCAAGCGGCGACTTTACGCTTGAGTCGAAGGCTGACCTTGCCGGGCGCTCTTCGGATCGGGTTGAGGGCGATGTGCTTGATGGTGGTGAAATTGGCCGGGGCGTTCTCGGTGCGGACACGGCATTCGTCATCGCGGAAGATCATGTCCATAACCCAATGCAGGCTGTTCTCGACCGCCCAATGAGCACGGATAACTGGCCCGATTTGGGAGGCGAGCCAGACCAGGGACGTGATGTAGAAGCGGGTCTCGCGCTCGACTTTGTCGCCGATCTCGCGCGTGCTCTCGACCATGACGATGCCTTTCAATCCCGGCCAACCGTGGCGTTCTTGCAGCCACGCGACATCGTGGAACGCCGTGTAGGCCCCGGTTTCGATGCGACCATGGTCGCCATCGACGGTTTGGGACCGGCTCACCTTTGTGTCCTTGAAGCCGTTGGCCTTCTGCTCAGTTGCGAACAGCTCGACGTCCTCGCGAAGGGTGCCTTGGTTGCCTTTGAGTGCGAGAACGTAATGGCCAGGATTTTTGCCGCGATATCGCGCTGACAGCCCATGGCGTCGATGGTCACGATGGCGCCCTCGATCGCCGTCATGTCGAGGAGCGACGGTATGGCGACGATTTCGTTGGACTTTTCCGCCACTTTGACCTGTCCAAGCACCAAGCGCAGGCGTGCCGCGAAGGCTGAAACCATGTGGATCGGCGCTTTCGCGCCTTTCTTCTGATACGATCGGCGCGACGTCTTCAGGTCCACCGCCAGCGCGGTGAGATTAGGCAACTCCAGAGAGCAGGCATTTCGACGGCTTCTGCCGAAGCGTTGCTAGATCGGATGTTGAACAAAATCGATGGGCTTTGTGCTGAGCGCGACCGGCTGAAAAAGGAGCAGCCCAGTCCATCCAAAGGGAAAGCGTTGGGCGGACGTCGGTGGTGATGCGCGAGCCTCTCGAATGGTACGACGAAAATACCGACAACCCGCCACAGATTAAAGCTCTGGCCGAGGTTCGGCGGTTAACCGCAATGGTGGCAGCAAACTTCGCCGTCCTGAACATACGTC
>Ga0137412_10005142_pt1 | contig 10453 bp, 9 predicted proteins | sample CZODoug2_1_16fun_FD_122160 | JGI IMG/M metagenome (GOLD analysis project Ga0137412, IMG submission 122160) | Vadose zone soil fungal communities from Angelo Coast Range Reserve, California, USA - CZODoug2_1_16fungal (Hybrid Assembly) | ecosystem: Environmental > Terrestrial > Soil > Vadose zone... | reverse complement strand
CCGGAGCGGGGGCGACCGGGCAGGCCCGCGGAGCGGCAGGGACAACCGGGGGTGAAGCCGATGGCGAGGCCGAAGCACCTGCCTCCCGCTGGTCGCTCGAAGGCCGGGGTGATGTGGCGCAGGCACTCAGTAGCAGCACCGCGATTGCACCGGTGGCACCACAGATCAACTTCAGTCCCTTGGTCATCCTGGAGATCGCTCCCGTCAACCGCTGTGCCATCTGAATACAGATACAAATATACATATAAATATTGCCAGGGAAGAGCGCATGAGCGAGTGGCTTCGCCCGGCGTGCCGGAGCTGTGGGCGCGACTGTAGATCCGATAACCGGTGCGGTGTGGTCGACCTGAAGCATAGAGGGGTTCTCGTAGGAGCCGCCACTGATCTCTATAAAGTCGACGCCGGCATTAATAATAAGGCCCATCTGTTCGAGGCCGGCCTCAAGGCGTCGCACGACGACATCGCGCCGTCGCAGATCTACGCGTACGCGTGCCTCAAGATGGGCGTGCCGTACGCCAACGGCGCGCCGAACCTCTCGCTCGATACGCCCGCGCTGCTCGAGCTCGCGCGCAAGCAGAACCTGCCGATCACGGGCAAGGACTTCAAGACGGGCCAGACCCTGATGAAGACGATCCTCGCCCCGGGCTTCAAGGCCCGCATGCTCGGCCTCGAGGGCTGGTACTCGACCAACATCCTCGGCAACCGCGATGGCGAGGTCCTCGACGATCCCGAGTCGTTCAAGAGCAAGGAAGTCTCGAAGCTCGGCGTGATCGACTCGATCCTCCAGCCCGAGCTCTACCCCGAGCTCTACGGCAACATCTCGCACGTCGTCCGCATCAACTACTACCCACCGCGCGGCGACAACAAAGAAGGCTGGGACAACATCGACATCGTCGGTTGGCTCGGCTACCCGATGCAGATCAAGGTCAACTTCCTGTGCCGCGACTCGATCCTCGCGGCGCCGATCGTCCTCGATCTCGCGCTGTTCATGGACTTCGCGCACCGCGCCGGCATGAGCGGCATCCAGGAGTGGCTGTCATTCTACTGGAAGTCGCCGATGACACCCGAAGGCCTGTACCCGGAGCACGATCTGTTCATCCAGCTCATGAAGCTCAAGAACACGCTGCGCTGGATGCGCGGCGAGGATCTGATCACGCATCTCGGCCTCGAATATTACGACTAGTCTCGAGTGGGGCTGCACGCTCTCCATTCGCTGATTCCGCCGTTTCAATGGTCGAGCTGAACCGCGTAGAATTGTGCCGCGATGAGTGTGCTGGCTGGCAAAACAATCGTGCTCGGCGTGAGCGGCGGAATCGCCGCGTACAAAGCCGCCGAGCTGGTCCGCCTCCTCGTCACCAGCGGCGCCAACGTCCGGGTCATGATGACTCGCAACGCGACTGAGTTTATCGCGCCGCTCACGCTGCAGACGCTCAGCTCAAATCCGGTCGCGACCGACACTTTCTCGCTCACCCAGGAATCGCAGATCGGCCATATCCGGCTTGCTGACAGCGCCGACGCGATCGTGATTGCGCCCGCCACCGCGGACGTGATCGCGAAGGCCAGCGTCGGTATCGCCGACGATATTTTGACCACCGTTCTGCTCGCGACGCGCGCGAAAGTCGCGTTCGCACCCGCGATGAACGTGCACATGTATGAGCATCCGACCGTCGCCGAGAATTTGGCGAGGCTCCGCTCGCGCGGCGTCACGATTATCGATCCCGCCGAAGGCGCGCTCGCGTGCGGCTACGAGGGGATGGGACGGCTGCCCGACCCGGCGATCATTGTCGCCGAGCTCGAGCGGATGCTCTCCACGCAGGATCTTGCGTCCGAAAATATTCTGGTTACTGCCGGTCCCACCCAGGAAGCGATCGACCCGGTCCGATTCGTATCGAACCGATCTTCAGGAAAAATGGGATTCGCGATTGCGCATGCGGCATGGCGCCGCGGCGCCAACGTGAAGCTCGTCGCGGGACCATCCGCGCTTGCGACCCCATACGGAATTGAGCGAATCGACACGGTGAGCGCCGCTGCGATGCTCGATGCGACCGCGCGGAACTTTCCCTGGTGCACGACGCTGGTCATGGCGGCAGCGGTCGCCGACTTCCGTCCGGCCAATCCAGCGTCCGGCAAAATCAAAAAAGACGCCCGCGGCCTGCAACTCGCGCTGGAGCCGATTGGCGACGAGATGCCGCGCCTCGCGGCGAAAAAAGGCTCGCGCCTGTTAATCGGGTTCGCAGCCGAGACCGACCAGCTCGAGGACAATGCCCGCGGCAAACTCAAACGCAAGGGTCTCGACTTGATCGTCGCCAACGACGTCACCGAGCCCGGCGCTGGTTTCAGCGTCGATACCAATATCGTCACGCTTATCGGTACCGACGGCGACGCGCGCCGACATCCGCAGATGTCCAAGGACGCGGTCGCCGACTTGATCCTCGATCGAGTCGTCGCGCTCCGAAAAGCGCTTGCGCCGCTGGCTGCCAAGCCAAAACCGCCCCCAAAACCACCACGCCTGCGCAGTGTGAGATAGTAGTGCGCGGCCGCTTGACTCTGGTCCTAGGTCAAGGGTCTATCGTGAGGCGCAGATGACGATTGGTCTGGTTGCAAATGCGGCTGGCGTAAGCGTCGACACGCTCCGCTTTTACGAGCGGCACGGTCTCATCGCGAGGCCGCGGCGAAATTTTTCCGGCTATCGTATCTACGCCGCTGACGTGCTCGAGCGCCTTCGCTTTATCGCGGATGCGAAAGCGCTCGGCTTTTCGCTCCGTGAAATTAAGGAGCTGGTCTCGCTCGGCGTGAAGTCAACCGCGGAATGTGGTCCGGTTACCCGCAAGGCGCAAGTGAAACTGGCCGGGATGAACTCCGAGATTCGCCGCCTGCAGCGACTGCGCCGGACGCTCGGGAAAATGATCGAAGACTGCGGCGGATGCGTCTGTTCGGGATGCGTCAACGAAAAGGAGACTATTGATGGAAGTGATCATCTACACCAACACCGGATGCTCCGCCTGTCACCAGGCAATGGACTTTCTCAACACGCACAACGTGCCCTACGTCGAAAAGAGCCTCGCGACCGATCCAGTCGCGCGCGATGAGCTCGTCGCGATGGGCTTCCGCGCCGTTCCAGTCATTCGCGTCGGTAACGAGACGATGCTCGGCTTCAGTCCGGTGAAGTTGAGGAAGATGCTGGGGCTGTAGTCGAAATGGCTGAACCCATTCAGGTCGCGTCCGAAAATGAGTACGTGCGAATCGTGCACGTCAATCTCGCCGCTGGCGAGATGCCGCCGAAATACACGCCCGCCGCGACGCGGATGGTCAGTGTCGATCTGAACTCCGGAGGCGTGCGATACAGCGATAGTGTTTCGCCCGACGACGTCACGCGTCTGCGCAACGCGGCAGTCCGCGAGATCAGAGTCGAGTTGAAACTGGCGCCCAAGACGACGCCGCTTGCTCTGGACGCAGTCCAGGTCGAGCCGACGCGTTTCAAAGTCGTCTTCGAGAACGATCGCGTGCGAGTCGTGCGCCTGCGCTTTGGTCCGCACGAGCGCGGCGTGATGGTCTCGCATCCACCGCGCGTCCTGGTGACTCTGACCGATGTGTCCGTGAAGCTGCTATTCGCGGATGGACGAACCGACGAGCGTGGCGCTCCCGCCGGCGTCGCCGCATGGCTCGACACCGAAACATTGCAAACCGAAAACGCTCGCACCGAGCCGCTCGAAGTAGTCCTGGTGGAACCCAAAAGCACGCACGGCTTCTAAATCCACAACAAAGAAAAAACATTCTCGGTTCCCCCTTCATTCACAGGGAGGGGATCAAGAATCATTCTCGGTTCCCCCTTCCTTCACAGGGAAGGGGGTCAGGGGGTTAGGTTGCCCCGCACCGCAAGATTGGACGTTACTTCAGTGATTCAACATTACTTCAGTGATTCAATTAGACCGTTCACCTCGGTCGCGTAGCGATCCCACGTAAACTTCTCCGCGACCGCCCGCGCCTCGGCGCCGAGATTTGCGGGCGCGTCGAACAGCGCGCCGAGGCGAAGCGCAATCTCCCGGGTCGGTCGGGTTCTCGATTCGGAACCCGCGCATCGAAGCTGGTATCAACTCGGCGATCCCGGAGAACGCGCTGGTCATGACCGGGAGTCCACTGGCCATCGCTTCCATCGCGACGTTGCCGAACGGTTCGAAAATCGAAGGCAATGCAAACGCGTCGGCGGCGTGAAACAGTGACTCGACATTGGGCTGTGGACCCGCAAACACAACGCGTGCGCCGACATTGAGGTCGCGTGCTAGTCGCGCAAACTTTTCGGTCGCGCGATCGGCGCCGACCACCAGCAAGAATGCTCCGCCAACGACCAGCGGCCATGCTTCAATCAGGAAGCCGAGCCCTTTTCGCGCGAATCCATTGCCGACGAAAATGACCACGCGCGCGCTCGCGGGTATCACGAACTTCTGGCGAATCGATGCGCGTTCGGTCTGATCACTTGCGGCCGGCCGGAATTTCTCGAGATCGACGCCATTGTAAATCGTGACCGTCTTTTCCGGCGCGAGACCGAACTCACGAATCAGATCGTCACGCACAAGGTTCGATACCGCGATCGTCCGCTTGAGCCCTGCATGCCTGAAAGCCTGGCGCTCGATGAGCATCTGCACCTGATGATAGGGGCTGAGCCGCATCGAAAATGCGCCGAGCGTCCCGCGCCATTTCCGCGCCGCGCGAAGATAGCTCACGTGAGCGCCGCCGCCCGATCGCATCACGTCGGCGCCGACGCATCGCGCAAAACTCAGCACCAGATCGTTTCCGGCGCGCCGCGCCGCGGGCGCCGCTGCGTATGCGAAGCGGAGCAGCGACAGTGCGCGTCCAAGGCGGGGCCGGCCGACCCGCACGATTTTCCAGTCATCCCGTCGTTCGCCGCCGTCGCCGCGGATTTCATCGGCGAAAATAGTAATCTGATGCCCTGCCGCGCGCAGGCACTCGGCCGTCACGATCAAATCGCGCTCGGTGCCGCCTCCGCCGCTATCGAACCGGCGCGTCAGCAGCGCTATTCGCATCGAAGCGCGACCGCTCGCGATGGCCTTACGGCCTGAAACCCGGGTAGATGCGTGGTCTTGCGCGGTATGATAATTTTTCTTCCGGGTTGTGAGGTGGGGGAATGATCGAAATTCAGTGTACTAGTTGTCATACCCGTTACCGGATTGACGAGCGGGTGCTTCCCGACGATACGCCGACCTTCAAGTGTTCGCGATGCGGCCATGTCTTCAACGCGGACCCTCTTCCCGCGAAACCCCGTACTCCTGCTCCCACAGCCGCAGAGGCTGACTCGCAACCGGCGCAGACGCTCCGTCCTGCTCGTTCGCGAGTAGCAGTGCCCCCGACGCCGCCGGAACGGCGTAGCGAGATGCGCGAGACCGTCGCGCCCTCCGTGCGAGCCGCGGAACCGGACTTCGCGCCTCCAGTCGAGCGCACGCGCGACGTGCAGCAATTTGAATCCGTGAAAGAGCATATCGACCATCGGATTCCAGAGCCCGCCGTTTCCGAGAGCAATGGCGAGCACGAATTGGATTCCAATCACCCGCTCAATCGCAATTTTGGCGACCGCGAAAAAGCCGACACCGGTGAAAATTTCAGGTTCGATTTCAGCGATGAGCGCCACGAAGTCGGAGACAGTGAGCGAGCTCATCAGCGCGACCATCAGATGACAGCGCCGGCCCACGACGACGATCGATGGCAGGTCGGCGACGCGCCCGCTGAATTCGACGCCGAGCCGGTTCACCATGCGCCGACTATGACCGACACCTTCGAATCGACCGACGCCTTCGAATCGCGGCAGCGTCCCTCGCCAGCGTCGGCGCATCGCGTTGCCGCGGCGCTCAAGGCCGCGCGGCCGCGTGTCGCAGAGGCTCCGCAGCCGGCCAAGGCGAATGGGTACGAGCTCGGTCATCTCGGCGAAGACGCCGACGATATGCCGATGCTCGGCAAGATTTATTCGTCCGGCTATTTCGTCGCGATGTTTTTTGTCGTCGCAATCGCCTTTGTGGTCGCGAGCGGCATCATAAGCAGCGAGCCGGTTGCTAGCGCGCGACTTCTCAGCGTGGCGCCGCGCATCGGCCCCTACTTCGCGAGGCCTATTGTGCCCGCGATGCTGGTCGCGCTGCATGACATCCGTACCGAATACCACACCCTCAAGGGTGGGCAGGTGGCGCTGGTGATTACCGGCGCTGCGCAGAATGTTGGCGCGCGTCCATTGCACCTGGTCCAGATTGACGCCGACTTGCTCGGCGGCGGATCGCGCCCGGTGGCGAGCCTGGGCGTCTATTGCGGTAACGAGCTGTCGGCGAAAATGCTCGGTGAGATGACCCCGCGCGAAATTGAATTCTCGCAGGGGTTGAGCCCGCAGAAGTCGTTCGCGATGGAGCCGTCGGGCTCTGCGTCGTTCCTGATGGTGTTTATCAATCCGCCCGAGCACGCCGGCAATGTCAGACTTTCCGTGTCGAAGGCGGTGGTTGCCGATATTCCCGAGCCGGCGACCGCGCGACGCAACTAGCGAGGATTTTTTCCGGATCGATTATTCCTTCTCGCGCGCGAGCAGCTCGGCGTATTCCTCATTGTCCATGAGGTCCTCGAGATCGGTCATATCCGCAATCTTCACCTTGATCAGCCAACCGTCGCCGTACGGATCTTCGTTGACGGTCTCAGGACTCTCGGGCAAGTCTTCGTTGACCTCGATTACCGTACCGGTGACCGGCGCATAGATGTCGGAGACCGCTTTCACCGACTCGACGACCCCGAACGGATCGTCCTTGCTGACTTTGTCGCCGACCGCCGGCAATTCGATGTACACGATCTCGCCCAACTGGTCTTGCGCGTGATCGGTCAATCCAACGGTCGCAACCGTGTCCTCGGTCGCAACCCATTCATGCTCTTTCGAATATTTGAGTCCCTGCGGGATCTCCATGACTCCTCCACAAATCGTGAAAGTCGCGCCACGCAAATTTCGATTCGGAGCGCGCCGCGCACGATCGCATCAGAGATCATGAAGCGCGGTGGGCTAAGTCTTGTCAAGTTCCGAATCGTCTCGCCGATCCATTCGATCATGCGCAAGACTCTTGACTGTTGGCCGCCGATAACATTAGTGCGCGGTAGCCCCAAGGTTGTGCGAAGGACGCATCAGCAATGTTGCGAAGAACGCATCAGGATGTTTGTGGAGGGACGCATCAGTAATGATTGTCGGAATTCCGACCGAAGTTAAGTCCGACGAGCAGCGCGTGTCGCTCACCCCGGCCGGCGCGGCGGCCTTGCGCACCCACGATCATCGCGTGATGGTCCAGTCTGGTGCGGGAATCGGCAGCGGATTCGCGGACGCCGACTATCGCGCCGCCGGCGCATCGATCGTCAGCTCCGCATCCGAAGTATGGCGCCGCTCCGACATGATCTTGAAGGTCAAGGAGCCGCAGTCTCAGGAATACCCGCTGATGCGGCCCGGGCTCATCTTGTTTACTTATCTGCACCTCGCCGCCGACAAGCGCCTGTCGCGCGAACTGATTCGGCGCCGCGTCACCGCAGTCGGCTACGAAACAATCCAGCTTGAAGATGGGAGCCTGCCGCTGCTCGCACCGATGAGCGAAGTCGCCGGTCGTCTCGCGATCCAGGCCGGCTCATGGTGCCTGCAGGCGCGCACCGGCGGACGCGGAGTGTTGCTCAGCGGCGCATCGGGAGTGCGTCCCGGCAAGGTCGTCGTGCTGGGTGGAGGAATCGCGGGCCTGAACGCGTGCCGGGTCGCCGCGGGCGTCGGCGCCGAAGTAACGATCATGGATATCAATCCAGTGCGGCTGCGCTACCTCAGCGACCTGCTCGGCGGACGCGTGACCACGGTGATGTCGAATCGCGCGACGCTCGACGAAGAAGTCACCAACTCCGACCTGGTGATCGGCGCGGTGCTGGTTCCCGGTGCGCGCGCGCCAAGATTACTCAGCGCCAAGATGGTTGCGCGGATGCGTCCCGGTGCGGCGATCGTGGATTTGTCGATCGATCAAGGCGGAATCGCGGAGACCTCCGCGCCGACAACGCATGCGCGCCCGACTTTCATCCGCAATGGAGTGGTGCACTACTGCGTGACCAATATGCCCGCGATGGTCCCGCATACTTCGACCTACGCACTCACCAACGCAACGCTAACGTATGCGCTTGAAATTGCGGATCGCGGAATCCTCGAAGCGGGACGCCTGAACCCTGCCATCCGCCACGGCCTGAATATTTACGACGGCCACGTGGTGCATCCCGCGGTCGCGCAGGCGCTCAAGATGAAGCCGCACTCGGTGTGGGATTCGCCGTTCGACGCGCGCAGCTAGTACATTCCCTCCGGGCCGGTGCTGTAGCGCTGCTGCCCGGACTTGAGTTCGCCGTAGGTTCCGGTTTCGAATCGCCTGACGTTTTTGGTCAAGTTGAGATCGCCGTGCAGATTGGCGACCGCTTCCTTGACGCCCTCCTGCGCGATTTCGTGGGCACGGACCCAGCGGCCGGAACGCTGCACGAAATTGGCAAGATCGAAAATGTTTTCGGAGAGCGCCGCTTGCGACTTGGCGAACTTGGCGGTCCAGACAATTTGCCTGCTCTTCAGATCGACGAACTTGAGCGAGAAGGTGACCGACGCCGGGCTCGCCGCCGAGTAATCCATCCCGACTCGCTCCTTGTATCGCTCGACGGTGCCGTAAATTATTCCGTCGGCGGAAACGTCATGCGCGAGCTTGAGCGCGTTCTCATCCAGGTTGGCGACCGACGTCGGCGGCATCTTCTGCAGCGCGGCGTCCACTTCGCCCTGCGGGATAACTTCCCAGCCGCCGGCAATCGCGACCTGACTGTAGAGCTCGGCGGTGACCGCGTCAGCAGCGCCCGGTGCGAGCGGTTCGCCGCCCTCGGGCGCCTCAATCACAGGCATCACGGCGACCCGATTCACGCTAATCGTTTTTATCGAACGGACCGCGTGAGCCTGAACATTGCGGCTGTTAATCGCGTCCGACACGCTCTCCGTTGCCCCGGTCACCGCGTCGGCAGCAATCGTGGTGCATCCCGCGATACTGAGCGCGAGACCCAGAACGACCAGCAAACTAATCGCCGGGCGAGCTTTCATGAAGTCACCTTGATAGACAGTTCCTTCAGTTGGCGCGCGTCCACTTCCGACGGTGCTCCGCTCATCGGATCGACCGCCTTCTGCGTTTTTGGAAACGCGATCACGTCGCGCAGCGAGTCGGTACCACACAGCATCATGCAAATCCGATCGACCCCGAATGCGATTCCGCCATGTGGCGGCGCGCCGTACTTGAGCGCATCGAGCAAAAAGCCGAAGCGATCGATCGCCTCCTCGCGCGAAAGTCCCAACAACTCAAATACCTTCAATTGCAGCTCGCGGCTATGGATACGAATCGAGCCGCCGCCGAGTTCCTGGCCGTTGAGGACCATGTCGTACGCGAGCGCGCGAGCTTTGAGTGGCGACGTTTCGAGCATCGCGAGATCGTCGGGATGCGGCGCGGTGAAGGGATGGTTCACCGAAACGAGGCGCTTATCGTCAGCGCTGTAGTCGAACAGCGGAAAGTCTGTGATCCACAGAAATTTAAGATCTTCGGATTTGTCGAGGCCGAACTTGGTGCCGAGTTGCAGACGAATCTCGCCGAGTATCGGACACACTTGCTCTGCGGGGCCGCCGATCATGAGGAGCGTATCGCCCTGCTTCACGTTGCCGATCCTTGCCGCGGATTCGCGCTCGTTGTCGCCGAGATGTTTCGCGATTGGTCCCTGCCATCCCGCGTCGCCAACTTTTACCCACGCGAGGCCCATCGAGTAGCGCGTCTTCACCGATTCAGTCAGTTCATCGAGCTCGCGCCGGCTCAACGTATGATCGCCCGGCACGTTGATTCCGTAAATGGATTCGCCACGCGCCAAAATTTCCGCGAACACCTTGAACGAAGTTCCCGCAAACGCTGCGCTCAGATTTTTTAGTTCCAGGTCGAAGCGAAGATCGGGTTTGTCGTTGCCAAACCGATCGATCGCTTCGTCATAGCGCATCCGCGGGAACGGCGGCTTGACGTCGATATCGAGCACGCGCCGATAGACCGACGCGATCATTCCCTCCGCGATCGACTGGATATCTTCGGGGCGCGGACCCGTCATCTCGATATCGATCTGGCTGAACTCGGGCTGTCGATTCGCGCGCAAGTCCTCGTCGCGAAAGCATCGCGCGATTTGGTAGTAGCGATCGAAGCCGCCGATCATCAGGATCTGCTTCAGCAGTTGCGGCGACTGCGGCAGCGCGTAGAACTTGCCGGGGTTGACCCGGCTCGGCACCAGGTAATCGCGCGCGCCTTCGGGCGTCGATTTGAAAAGGATCGGCGTTTCGATATCGACAAAGCCGTTCTTATCGAGATGCTCGCGGACCGCCTGCAGCGCCTGATGACGTCGGCGAAGATTT
>Ga0137412_10005141_pt1 | contig 10453 bp, 7 predicted proteins | sample CZODoug2_1_16fun_FD_122160 | JGI IMG/M metagenome (GOLD analysis project Ga0137412, IMG submission 122160) | Vadose zone soil fungal communities from Angelo Coast Range Reserve, California, USA - CZODoug2_1_16fungal (Hybrid Assembly) | ecosystem: Environmental > Terrestrial > Soil > Vadose zone... | reverse complement strand
GGTTAGTTCATGGAGATCTTTCGCATTCACGTCGATATTTAAGTCCGATTGCTTGCTGAGCACGCCATTTAGCGCTAGCTCCGTGTTGGCGACGCGAAGCTGCGACCGGCCGAAGGAGGCGCTCTGCTTCGCGCCGTCGTAATCCACATCGACTATGCCGTTCACGGGAATTTGATTTGGTTCAGGGGGCAGCGTTGTAGGCCCGGTGATGTCCAAGTGCGAGCGCGCCTTCATCGCGGAAATATCTTTGGACCAGCTTGCTTGCGCAGTGAGATTCATGCGCCCGAGGAGGCGAACGTTTTGGCGGGTGTTTGCCGGCATCGCGTCGCTGAGACTTTCGAGGGAGACTCCACGGAGCGTGGCGTTCACGCTAGATGCCGGCGTCGAATCCAGATGAAGCATATCCATTTTGGCGGAGAGATGCCCTTTCAAGACGTCCGCATCAAGCTTCTGGATGCGCAAATTTCCGTTCTGAAGCTGATAGGTTCCATGGATGGAGCGCAGCGAGGTGGCAATCTGATTGGAGCGAACCGCGAGGGCTTGGCTGTCAAGCTTACCGGCGACGCGTAGCGTCTTGAGGAAAGGCTCTTTCGCGACACTCTGATAGTTGACTGTTCCGCTCAGGCCGATGTCGCCCCTGGGGAGCGAGGGATTCTTGAGAATTTCCGCAATTTCCTGGGTGACGATTACGCCTTCATAGTTGCCATCCATCACCGGATTGGCGAAGTTCGCGACGTTGAGACGTGCGGTGAGGCGCGTCCTGCCGGCACTAAGAACGATGGGATCGAGCACCACGCCATCACGATTGGCGATGAACTCCACATTAGCGGTGTGTTCCACGGGATTCATGCCGGCCGTTACCACGCAGCCTTGGCGATAGCCAAGCGAGCCTCGGTATTTGTTCGCAGGCGCATCGAACTGAATGGAAGCCTTGAAATCGTCGAGTTCGGCGGCGAGTGGAATCTGCTGGTCGTTGTAATTTACGGTGCCGTCTTTGAGGGAGGCGTGGCGGACGACAATAGTTTCGCTGCTTGAGGAACTGGAGGGCGGCGGCTTTGGCAAGTTGGTGTTGCCGCCGGCGTCGACTCGCAACCACACCACGGGCCGATCGACGGTGATCGCATACAGGTCCACTTGCTTTTTTAGCAGCGCACGGAGGCCAAGACTTACGCCCAAATGTTCCGCTTGCATGAGCGGAGGCTCGTAGCTTTTCTCCTGACCGTGAACGATCACGCCATAGAAATCCGCGGTGAAGGGCGCCCAGCGCAAGTCGAGTTTTTGAATCGTAATGCGGGCTCCGGTGCTCAGTTCGGCTTGGTGGACAATCTTGGTCAGCAGAAAGCGACTAAATGTGTGCGTGCGTAAGCCCACAACGGCTGCAATGACCAGCAACAGAATCAATGCGGGAAGCCCGATTAGCGCGATGCGAATAGCTTTTTTGGTATTCATGCGGTGCTCTCTATCCCTGCGCTAGAACGCCTGTCCCAGCGTCACAAAATACTGGGTCGATTTCACGCCCGGCGGCGCGTTGAGGTTGTGGCCAATGTCGATGCGCAGCGGGCCCACCGGAGTGCGGTAGCGGAAGCCAAAACCGACAGAGTTTGTGTAATTGCTCGTGAACTGGTGGAAATTAATGTTGCTGTAGACGTTGCCGCCATCGTAAAAAACGACGCCGCCCAAACCGCTTTTCAGTGGAATGGGGAAGCGCATTTCAGAATTCACGATGGCGAGCATATGTCCGCCGACCGGCACGCTAATCAGCGAACAGGTGGAAGTATCGGCGGGATTACTGCAAACAGTAACCGGCCGCTGCGGGCCCGCGCCGTTTATGGGGAATCCGCGCAGAGAATCGGCGCCTCCGGAGAAGAATCGCTCGCTCAAAGGCACGTAGCTGCCCGAGAACGGCGATATAAGACCGATGCGAAAGTTGTTTGCATAGGTCAGCCATGAGCGCAGTGGCACATAGAAGGCTGTCTGTCCCAAGAAGCGCGAAAAATTGCTGCTGGAGCCCAGGGCGGTCGGAGTGACGCCGAAGGTAAATGTCTGATAGAGACCGTGATGGGCGTCGAGCGGTTGATCGCGCGTATCGCGGATGTACTCGGCGGAAAATGTGGAGAGCCGCACGTGCTGATCTTGCGGCAAGACCAAATCCGGAATGGTGATGTTGCTGAGATTGGTGCGTTGAAAGCTGTAACGTACACGGACGGTCTTGGTCCGCTTGGGATCCAAAATTTTTTCTATCTGCCAGGAAGCTTGCCCCAGCGCTGCCGTGTAGATGGGATTTTCAGTGGTTCGTTCGGCGGACAGGCTGAGGAGCGAAGCCCATGTGGAACCGTGAAGGCGCGGGTCGGAATAATTCAGCGATCCGCGCTGATCGAGACGCGAATATAAGAATCCGACGGAGGCTGTCTCGGCTCGCCCGCGTATATCACGCCGTGCAAATTGAAATGAAAAACGCGGCCCAAAGAAGCTCTTTTGGCTGGTTGTGAATTTATTTCCCAAGCTGACCGGAGGCAGCCCTGGAACAGCCACGGCACCCACCGGCACGTTCCCGGTGCGAGGTATGACTTCAAATCCTGCGCCAACTTCAAGGGTGTTGCGCTTCGATTCATGGACCTTAACGAGAACTTCCTCGTATTCCTGGCCCTCGATCGGACGCAAGGGAGTGATGCTGGCCCAATCGAAAATGCCGAGATTATAGAGATCGCTCTCGGAGCTCAGCAATTTCCCCTCACTGAGCGGCTGAGCCTCTTTCACATTTGTACCGGTGATGTCGCGGAGGAATTTCGGCTGGGCATGCTGAATACCCAGGAGCGCGACTTCTCCGACGCGCGCCAACGGCCCTGGATCGATTTTGTAAGTTATGTCTACCACGTGCGGATTTTCCGGAGTGGGCGTGGCGGTCGAATCGAAATGCGCGTTCAAGTAACCATGATCCAAATAATCCGCGAGGATCTGGCTGCGGTCGTCCTCCAGCAGTTTGCGGGAATACGGCTTTCCGGGAGCGAGATTGAGGGGATGATTGGTGGTGGGCTGGATGGGCTCGTCGCGCGAGTTTACGATTTTCAAGGAGTTGACCCGATCTTGGTCGCCCTCAAGAATCCGAAATGTCACATCGATTTGCGGCTCGTGATCGCGCACCTGGGGCTCGACTTTGACCTTGGCAAATCCGTCGTTCTTATACAAATTTGTAATGGAGGCGACACTTTTCCGCACCCAGTCGTTGCTTAGCTTGCCGCGCGAGAGGACGAGACGCGCTTTTTTGATGGGAATGTGATCTTGCAACTCCTTATCGGAGAAGTAGTGGTTGCCTTCGAAATGTATTTCCTCAACCTTATGCTTGCTCCCTTTGTTGACGTCGTATACGACATGAATCGCGTCCGGGTTTTGGTCAAAGTGGGAGTCTACTTTGACGTCGAAAAAACTCTTCGATTGAAAATACGAGACGAGATTGCGGCCGCCCTCCTGCACCAACTCCTTGTCGACAAGATTCTCGTCATATATGGGAATTAATCTCTTTAGCGTGCGTTTCCACACGTGTGCGCCGTTTACGCGGATCGAAACCAGCGGTCCGGGCTGAACTTCAAAGGTTACGCGGGCGCTCCTGTTCGCCGGCTCATATGTAGAAGAAGCCAGGCGGACAATGGGCGTTAGGTGTCCGGATTTCTGCAAACGGCGGCGCAGGTAATCCAGCGATTTTGTGAGCCGCGCTTGCGTGTAAGGTTGACCGCGGCGTAGCGAGCCACCTTTCAGTTTTGCCCAAAGCGAGTTCAATGCGGCGCGTAAATCGGTTTCTTCCTTGGGTGTGGCGCCTTGAAAGGTGAGTTCCCCAATCTTGGCGCGCTTGCCCAACGTGCAGTGATAAATCAAATTGACGATCAGGTGTTTTTCGTCGCGTTGCGTTTCCGGGTTGATCTTGGCTTCAAAATATCCGTCGTTCTGAAAAAGCTGGAGCAGCGCGTCTTTGCCTTTGGTCACGAGATCGTCCACGAACGGAGTTTGCTCCGGGATATTTACGGCTTGCAGCATGCGGGTGTAGGAGAACGCCTTGGCGCCCGGGAAATAAACCATTCCAACGTAAAACGAAGGTTGCAGAAGAAAGGTGACGTGAACGCCAGACTGTTCGGGCTCGACCTTTACCTGCACTTGGGAAAACAGCGCGGTCTTTTGCAGGGCGGCAACACTATCGCGTATTCCGGCCATAGAAAAAGGCTTGCCGGGCTGCAGCTTGATCAGCGGACGAAACACTTCCACGTTCATGACCGGACTTTTGGCGATATCTACTTGCGAAACGTTGCGACCCTCAAAGCCCTCGTAGGTAGTCGGTTGATTTTCCTGTGCGGCTACAGCAAGAGCGAATGCGCTTATCAGCAGGGGAAGAATGAGGAACCTTGCTATACCAGGAGATATTCGTTTTCTTGAGCTGGCAGCAAGCGGAGTACAGCATTTGAGCATGCAGAGGCCCCCTCAGACCTCATCCCAGGGAACGGCGCGATTCGATCTCTTGCGGCTTGGCGGTACGCGGCGAGATTCGTACGCAGCCACTTCGCTTCCGTGCAAAGCCTGATTGCTTCACGGCCGGACAATGCAACAGGTTCGAGACATCAAGAGGCTGGTCTGCCGAACTAGCATTTCAAGTCTAGGTGCATATAAAGGGTTCGCTATCCCCTGAACGCTGTAGTGGCATGTAGTTGACGTTGTAATTTCCCCGTAGACGCCGACTCGAAGTGACTTTGTCTTGCGCAGGCTGCGGATACGGTTCACGGCGGCGACGGATGGTAAAGTGGAAGGCGCCGGCTAAGAAAAGGGGCGAGCGACATTCCTAATGAGCTTAATGAGCGAGAACTATCTGAAAGCAGCGGTGGAAATAGCACGAGAGGCCGGCGCGATTTTGCGCGAGGAGTTTGACCGGCCGCTGCAAATCACCTACAAGGGCGATGCTGACCTGGTGACCCAGGCGGACAAGCGCTCGGAAGCAGCTATTGTGAAGCGGTTGACGGAATTTTTCCCCGAACACGGGATCGCGGCGGAAGAAGGGACGGGGCATGAAAGCGCGTCGCAATCGGAGTATCGCTGGCATGTCGATCCACTGGATGGGACTACAAATTTTGCGCATGGCTATCCTTGTTTTTGCGTTTCGCTAGGATTGGCGCAGCGCGACACGGTAATCGCGGGCGTGGTTTACAACCCGTTCTACAATGAACTTTTCGCGGCCGCCCGCGGACAAGGCGCGACCTTGAATGGCAAGAGGATCCAAGTCTCGAAGGTAGCGACGCTTGCGACGAGCTTGCTGTGCACTGGTTTCCCGGTGCACAAACGGCTGGCGAATCCCAACATCCATTACTACTGGGATTTCACGTTGCGCTCGCACGGCGTTCGTCGCGATGGGTCGGCGGCACTCGATCTGGCATGTGTCGCCGCGGGACGCTTCGACGGCTTCTGGGAATTCGGCTTGCAGAAATGGGATACGGCGGCGGGGTTGTTGCTGGTGGAGGAGGCCGGCGGAACGGTCAGCGATTTTTCCGGGCAGCCGTATCGGCTCGGAGGTCCGAATATCCTGGCAACCAACGGAACCATTCACGAAGAAATGCGCAAGGTTGCGCTTGAGGTTTCACAGCGCGATCCAGCTTCGCCGCTGCGCCGCTAACTTACGAAACTCTGTGATGTCCTGGAGACAATTGTGCGAACTATCCTTTTGCTCATACTCTCGAACATCTTCATGACGTTTGCCTGGTATGGCCACCTCAAATACCGTAGCGAGGCGCTGTGGAAGGTCGTCTTCGCGAGTTGGGGCATCGCTTTCTTCGAGTATTGTTTCCAGGTTCCTGCGAACCGCATCGGCTCGTACGAATTCACGACGGCGCAGCTCAAAACTATTCAGGAAGTGATTACGCTGGCGGTGTTTTCTGTTTTTTCCGTGTTGTACCTTGGCGAGAAGCTGAAGTGGAACTATGCGGCAGGGTTTGGCTGCATCGCCCTGGCGGTATTCTTTGTATTCCACAAATGGTGAGCGCGTTTACGTGATGCGATAGGGCGCCCAGGCCACCATGTCTTGCCGTCGCGCGAAATGCAAAAGCGGAGGCTCGGGGGGAAGGGCCAGGCCCGCAGCTTCGGCCATTGAGTTTCGCGTGAGGCGTGCTTCGGCAGCTTGCAGCTGCCATGGTGGGTGATGGATTTCGCCTCGATAGATTCGCCCGGAGGCCGCGGAATATAGGCAGTAGCGTTCGGTGAGAAAGTGCTCCAGCGATCCTCGTGGTGCTTCGAAACGTTCGCCCGTTGGCCGGTATTTTCCTTCAAGAACGGCGCTCGGTGCTCCCCGATGCGTGCGATGGCTTTCATACTTTATCCAGCCGTCCGCTTGAGTGCATTGCATTCGTGCACGGAAATAAGGCAGATGAAACGATAATCGCGCGGCGGCTACTGCTAAAGCGCTGGCTGCATCGAGACTAAAGAACCACACTCCCGGCTTGTCTTGCGCAGTGACATAGGTTCGAACATTTAATTCTGGAAATGCCGATAGGCCGGGGACTGGCGGTGTCCATCGCAGGCGCACACCGGTCATCGAAAACGGGATGATACCGAGCCATGCTTGCCCGCCGAATGTGTCAATCGCCAAATCGGCAGGAATGTGCGAGCGGAGCATTGCGGCGTCCACTGGCCAATGGGCAAAAAGAAGATCGTGCCATGACTGCGCCATGATCCAGGGGGCGGAAGGAAGCGGCCACGGGCGATGTTTAGTGTGATTGAATAGCGCGGACATTGAACGAACGCAGGCACTCGACAGAGCTTGCGGATTCAATATACCCTGCGAGGGCGACATACGCTCCGTAGGCCATATATCTTTTGGGAGCGTCATAGAATCGAATCTTCTGAATTACAGAACGTTCCGAAGCTACGAAATACCAGGAGAAATCTTATGCAGCGTAAAGCAAGCGCCGTCTGGCAGGGCGATCTCAAGACCGGCAAAGGCGCCATATCCACGGATAGCGGCGTCCTGAAGCAAACACAATATTCTTTCAGCACGCGTTTCGAGAACGGTGTGGGCACCAACCCGGAAGAACTTCTTGCCGCGGCGCACGCCGGATGTTTCACCATGGCGCTTTCGGCGCAGCTCGGTGGCGCGGGTTTGACGGCACAAAAGCTGGAAACCACTGCTACCGTAAGCCTGGAAAAAGTCGGCGACGGCTTTAGCATCACGAAGAGCCACCTCGACCTGGTCGCGCGCGTACCGGGCGCGGATAAAGCCAAGTTTGACGCCGCAGTGAAAGCCGCGGAGACGGGCTGCCCGGTCTCGAAGCTCTTCAAAGCGGAAATTTCCGTTAACGCGCGCCTGGAATCCTGACCGCGCCGTTTCGGTCGCTGCCCCGACAACATGAATGACTAGCGTGATTCCATATCCGGGTGAGTTCGCCGCAGGCGTTGCGGTCTTTTTAGTCGTGGTGTGGGACGCGTTCGAAGCCATCATTCTGCCCCGGCGCGTCACGCGAAAATTTCGCCTGACGCGTTTGTTTTTTCGGTCTACCTGGAGAACCTGGAAGTTTTTCATAAATCTCCTTCCTGCTCGCAAAACCCGCGAAGCTCTTCTCGGCTTTTACGGCCCCATGTCGCTGATTTTGTTAATCGGTGTCTGGGCCATCGGCCTTGTTTTCGGTTTTGGCCTGATGCAATACGGGACAGGGTCGGCCGTCAATGCCGCGGGCGCGCAACCAGGCTTCGGGACCGATCTTTATTTGAGCGGCACCACATTCTTCACGCTGGGACTCGGTGACGTACTTCCACGCTCGGGTCTCTCGCGCGCGCTAGTCGTCGCCGAAGGCGGCTTCGGCTTCGGGTTCCTGGCGGCAATCATCGGCTATTTGCCGTTCATCTACGGCTCTTTCGCGCGGCGCGAAGTAAATATTTCGCTCCTGGATTCGCGCGCGGGCACTCCGCCAACCGCCGGAGAATTGTTGCGGCGCCACAGCTACGACGGAGGCCAGCATGCTTTACGCGAGCTTCTGAAAGACTGGGAATTGTGGTGCGCTGAATTAATGGAGAGCCACCTCTCTTATCCGGTTTTGGCGTATTTCCGCTCGCAACACGACAACCAGTCTTGGATGGCTTCACTAACCGCGATTCTCGATACTTGTGCGCTTCTCAAAGTCGGCATCGACGACGCGTGCGAGCGCCAGGCAGAACTGACTTTCGCGATCGCCCGCCATGCGGTCGTCGATCTTTCGCAAGTCTTTGGCACCGAACCGAAACCGCTTCCGCATGATCGCCTGCCACCGGCGGAACTTAGCCGCATCCGAGACACGCTGGCGCAGTACGGACTGAAACTGAAAGACGGAGAGGAAGCGGATCATCAACTCAGGGCTTTGCGGGGCATGTATGAGCCCTACATCTTCGCGCTGGCAACATATCTAAATCAGGCTCTCCCTCCTTGGATTCCGCAGAAGAAGGGAAAGGATAATTGGCAGACCACCGCCTGGGGCGAATCGGCAGGCCTGGTGGAAAAGAAACCCCATACCGTCGGCGTCGACGATCACTTCTGATGCGATCTGTATTTCGCCTGGTTAAAGTCGGCTTTCCCGCTCAAGATTTCAATTCATGCTCCATGGAGAAATCAGATGAAGGCGATTCGCGTACACCAATTCGGCGGCCCGGAAGTCCTGAAACTCGAAGAAATTCCCACACCTAAGCCCGAGGCCGGTCAGGTTCTTCTGCGCGTTCGCGCGGTCGGCGTCAATCCCTACGACACATACATGCGTGCCGGCACCTACGCCATCAAGCCGCCACTGCCTTATACGCCCGGCTCCGATGCCGCCGGCACTGTCGAGGCTGTCGGAAGCGGCGTGACCAAGGTGAAGCCGGGCGACCGCGTGTACACCGCGAAGACGCTGAGTGGAGCGTATGCCGAATATGCATTGGCGCTCGAAGAACAGGTACACCGCTTGCCTGACAACGTTTCATTCGAGCAGGGGGCCGGCGTTTGGGTTCCGTACGGCACCGCATTTCACGCGATTCATCATTTCGCCAAAGCGCGGTCTGCGGAAACCGTGCTGGTGCACGGCGCGAGCGGTGGAGTGGGCACAGCGTCCGTACAAATGGCTCGAGCGATGGGCATGACCGTGTTCGGCACCGCCGGCACAGACAAAGGGCTGGAGTTGGTGAAGCGCGAGGGCGCGCATCAAGCGTTCAATCACCGAAATGCCGGGTACCAGCAAGAAATCATGAAAGCCAGCAGGGACAAAGGGATGGACGTGATACTCGAAATGCTGGCGAACGTAAACCTGGGCGGCGACCTCAAAATGTTGGCTCAGCAGGGTCGGGTCGTGGTCATCGGCAGCCGCGGGGATGCAACTATCACACCGCGCGACCTGATGAGCCGCCGCGCATCGGTTCGGGCATTCACGTTGTGGGCAGCGCAGCCCGGCGAAACCGCGGAAATTCACGCGGGGCTCTACGCCGGCCTGGAAAATGGCACGCTTCGCCCGGTGGTGGGCAAGCAATTTCCTTTGGCGGAGGCGGCTCGCGCGCACCAAGAAATCCTGGAGCCCGGCGCCAGCGGCCAAATCATCCTGGTCCCTTGATACCCGTAGCGCGCCTGAGCAGAAAAAACCGGTGCCGGACTAATGTTCGCGCCGCATTGCCTACGCGGATTTTTTCCGTATAATCATAGCTCCGCAGCCACTCACCAGCTCGGATCGAACCGTCGTCGTGCACACACATCTTCCCACTTCGGCGCTGCTCGCCCTGCATACCGCCAGCATCAGCCAGTATTGGCACAAGCTTTCCGATCCGACTTTCCGGGGCATCTATCATGTCAACGCCTTCGACCTGGCGATGATGATTCCCTACTTCCTGGTGCTGTTTGTTCTGGCGACGTACGGCCTGCATCGCTACTGGCTCGTCTACGACTACTACAAATACCGTCGCAATATTCCCGGCCCCACGCCGCAAGCCACCCGCTGGCCGCGCGTAACCGTGCAGCTTCCGATTTTCAATGAGCGCTACGTGATCGAGCGCCTCGTCGAAGCTGTTTCCCGCTTCGATTACCCGCGCGAGCTTCTCGATATTCAAGTTCTGGACGATTCCACCGACGAAACGCAGCAGGTGGCCAGCGCGTGTGTCGCCCGGTTCGCCGCGCAAGGCCTTCCAATCAGCTACATCTATCGTGCCAACCGTGGGGGCTATAAGGCCGGCGCTCTTGAGAACGGGCTGAAAACGGCGCAAGGCGAGTTCGTGGCCATCTTCGACGCCGATTTTATTCCGGCTCCCGATTTTCTTCGGCGCAGCATCCCTTACTTCGAGAATGAAAAGATTGGGATGGTGCAAACGCGTTGGACCTATCTGAATCGCGATTATTCGCTGCTCACCCAAGTGGAAACAATCTTACTGGACGGCCATTTCGTCGTTGAACATGGGGCACGCTCGCGTCGTGGCACTTTTTTCAATTTCAACGGAACGGCGG
>Ga0137412_10005140_pt1 | contig 10454 bp, 8 predicted proteins | sample CZODoug2_1_16fun_FD_122160 | JGI IMG/M metagenome (GOLD analysis project Ga0137412, IMG submission 122160) | Vadose zone soil fungal communities from Angelo Coast Range Reserve, California, USA - CZODoug2_1_16fungal (Hybrid Assembly) | ecosystem: Environmental > Terrestrial > Soil > Vadose zone... | reverse complement strand
ACGCGTCGTCAGCGCATCAGGGACGCAAGATCTAATGCAGACCTATCCAGCTCCCGTGCGCGCCTGGATCGCACGGCGCGGTGGGTTGACCCCAAAAATGATGTACCTGCGAGGTCGTGATCTTGCCGCCATTGTTGCGCCCTGCAATAGCTCACGCACGGCATCTGTTTCACGCGCGAAGCGCTTCGGTGGCGTTCGTCAAGCTGCTGATACAAAAAATACGCCTCGCGCCAGTTTTGACACGCACTGAGTGGCTATTGCAGTATCGCGCCCAGACCCGGGGCACCCCGAGCAGGACGCTGTTCACCAGAAACGCGAAAGGGTTGCTGGTCGGTGATGATCCGCAACCCTTTGCGCTTCAAGCCGCGTTAACGTGACGGGAGCACCAGCGTAGTGCGACAATAGCAAAAGCGCATCATTGCTCCTAGCTGGCCGTCATCGAGGCGTCGCAGCACGCTGGTGGTGCCGCACTTTCCTCGGGATCTGCACTTGCGTTGTCATGGGCCGCTCCCAGGCGAATATTGAACTCTGGGCGCTACCGGCCGCGGTGCCCGATCTGGCCTCACTCGGCCAATACCGCTTGTCGGAAATTGTCGCGCCAGCGTAGGCCGACGCCGACATCGCAAAAATTGGCAAGGCGAGCGAAATTGCAAGAAGGTGTTTGGTTGACATGGTCCGGCTCCCTCATTGTTAGAAGCGCGTCATGTGCGCTTCTAACAATGAGTTCGGAACAGTTTGTCTGCCGGTTACAGGCTCACGCGGACGTGAAGCCGCCTGACACGCCCATTGCCAACGCGACTGGGCGCTCCCAATGCTGCGCCTGCTAAGGTGCACGGCACAATTGCGTCTCCCGCCCTTCGAGACTTCGCTGCCAAACCGAAATCTTCTGACGCGTTCTGTACGGCGCCAAAGTCCTTCCGATAGATCACCAACAAAATGCAAGTTTCGACTATCGCGTAGAATTCACGTCACTTGATCGTAAAGGGTATGATGAGGTCGCTGGCAAACGTCCATTGCGAACTCTTCGTTCCTCCGCCGAATGGCGTGGTGTTGTTCAAGGATGCGTCGTAGCGAATCTCAGGCCTGATAACGAGGCCTTCGATTTGTTTTGGGACCGGAGGCTTGATGGCAAGTCCGACGGTCAGCGCACCGTAGGTCGTCGCTCCGCCGCTGATCGCAGTGGCAAATGGATTGCCATGTTCGATCCCGACAAAGTCCAGGTTACCCGGGAAAGAGGCGACAAAGAAACCGTTGTTGTCGCGCCAGATCTCTCCGCGTCCAGTGATCTTAAGCCAATCGTTGATCGCATAGGTCGCATATTGGGCCACACCGTAGCCTGTCGCGTTGAACCCATCATCGCGAATGTAGTTCATGTCGGTCGTCAGGGTGAGCTTGTCGGTTGGCTTCCAGATGACCGTCACGTCATTGAGATAACGGAGAGCCGTATTGGGATCGACGCCGGCAAGCACAACAGACGACACATTCGGATTTTCAGGACCGATATGGGTGGTTGCCGAAACGGTTAGCTTGCCATCCAGCAAATTCAGGCCGAAACCGCCATGGAACGCCGCGGCCGTGTTGTTGTCGCCACAATTAAAGCAATTGAAGTGATTGCCGAAGGTTGTATTCACGCCGGTGTCTACACCCAAATAAATATCGAGCATCGGGTTCACATGCGTGGTCGTCATGAGGCCCGTGTGCTTGAACGGAATGCCGAAATTGAAAATGTAGGAATGCGTGTAAAGCGCATTGTCAGGCGCGTAGATGACTTCCGCGCCTTCCAGGGTCACGTATTGTCCGACCTTTACGTCCACGCCGCCCGTGGTAAGCCATGGCAGATGGAACAGAGCGTGCGCCTCGACGATGTCGAACTGATTGCGCTCGCCGATCGACTGATCGAACTCACCCAGGAAATGCGTATAGCGCGCGTCCGAACCGTACATCGCCTGGAACTTGAAGCCGAAATCGTATCCGGTCGCTTTCGGGTCGAGGGGTCGTTGTACCGTCAGCAAGGCCTGGTTCAAGAAAAGTGAATTGGCCCTGTCCGTAAAGAGCTGGCCAAAATTCGTGACGGCGGGATCATTCGCATTGACCGAACCACCCACTTCCACGTGGCCGGTTATCGTCAATGTATCCCACCACGAGGGCATCAGCGGGGCTTTGACAGCCTTCACAGGCATATCCGCGGCGTTGGCAGCCGTCACGGCGGCCAATGCTATTACCGCGGATGTGATGATCCTTTTCATGATGAGCCCCCGCCCTTGAATGAGCCCCTCGCCATTGAGTGGGCTCCTCGCCGTTGATCGGTCGAACGCTGCAAAAAATTTTCGCAAACAAAGACAGAGTCGATCACACGCGTGCAGAATTTATTGCGCTGCATACGGAACGTCGCAAGGCGACCTCTTCGACAGTTTTTCGGCAATTGCAGACTTATTGATCATCTGCGGAGAGGATTTTTTCGATCTTTCCGGAGTGTTGCAGTCCGGACACGGTGACTTCGTCCGTCATCGCTTGTGGTTTGAGGCGTTGTCTGCGTGGGATTTGGCAGGGACAACGAGAAGCAGTCAGGTGGATCGGGTCAGAGAGTCTGACGTTTTGCTATCTTGAGGATGGAACTTTTGCAGCGGAGGTTTTTTCGCCGATGCTCGCGTTTCTCCGGGCGTCGATCTCACGCAGCAGTTCTGGCCCAGACCAGATAACATTGCCATCGTCTTCCGCAATGAACGCGATAAGGGTCGTGGTCTCCCTCTGCCGGGCGGCGCTTTTCAAGGCGCTTTCGTTGTCCGGATGTCGCTCGGACCGCACGAGGATGCTGCCGACGGCCGCAGAAGTTTCCAGCGATATTGGATCGTCGGCATGGTCGGCATAAAGCAATGTCACAGGGCCAAACTCCGGCCGCTGCTTCCAAAGACGCAGCAGTTCTTGACAGGCAAGCTCAACGGCGACCGGTACCGGCCTGTGCTCGCTTTCCCAATACTGAACGGCGCCTCGACTGAGCCCAAGCTTTTCCCCGGCTTCGACCTGTGTATATCCCAACTTCCGCCGCCATTTCTTGAAGCCCCACAGGTCCATCGCGTTATCCTGGAACTGCAACAGAGGAAGATTCCCGCTTGCAGGACAAGCCGGTGCAGGCGCCGCATATTTCGGCATTTCCAATCATGAGTTCGGAGCAAATCGTCTGCCGGTTACACGTTCACGCTGACGTGAAGCTGGCTGGACCCGTGCCTTCACCAACGCAATAGCCGCGGTCCCAATGCTGCACCTGCTAAGGTGCACAGCAGAATTGTGCCGCCGTACCAGACAGCGACGAACGGCAATGAATCGTCGGTGCAGTGCAGCGCATAAGCCATCGCGCTTACGCCGCCGGAAATGAGACCGGCAACAGCACCGGTACGAACAAGGTCGGTAGGCGCAGCTCTTCGCACGGCCCAGATAGAGATAGCGAAAGGAACTATCGCGATAATCGGAATCGAGAGCAGGCATTCCAGCCACTGATCTCCCACGATCATCTCGTCCCAGTGTGAGCTTGGTGTGAACCAAAGGCTGATGGCCGCAAGAAACACAATGACCAGAAACGGCATAGCGACGAGGAAAGACGGGGTTTTTCGCTCTCCACCGGGGCGTGCCAGCCTTGTCAGGTAGACCAACGCGAGGCTGACGATCCCGACTGCGAAAGCGAGCTTCACGATGAGAAAACCCAAGGCGCGGGTCGTCATCAAGTCGGAGCGGACGCCCAATCCGACGAACGCGATGCCTAGCGCCACAACCATTCCGGCCGTAAGCGCGACGCAAAGCGTGCGAACGACCGAGCTGCGGTCGACCAGCCCAGGGTTCGTACTCAGGAGGGCAACCAGATCATCCGTTTTCATGTTCGCGTTTCCTGGGCGATCAAGGCGGCCAGTGCTTTGAGGCCACGGTGAATGTTCACTTTGACCCCCGGTTCCGAGATACCGCATCGCTCTGCTGCTTCAGCGATGCTCAATCCGTCTAATTTTACAGCCTCGATGGAACATCGCATTTTTTTCGGCAGCCGCTCCATGAGCCGCCTGACGTCGTATGTGCTCTCGGCACTGACATTGTCGTCGTGTGCCATCACCTCATCAGCCTCGTCGATTGGCACATCAGCGAACGACGCGCGGTTGCGACGCAGGAAATCGATCAACTTGTAGCGCGCGATCGCGTGCACCCACGGTGTCAGCGGCTGCGCCGGATCGTAGGTATGTCGCTTGACGTGGATGGCCAACACCGCTTCCTGAACCAGATCTTCAGCCTCTGTCGCATCTCTGCCAATTCCCGCAAGCTTGCCTTTGTAATACGCACGCAGGCGGCGGCTCAACCGTTCAAGCAGCGCGCGATGCGAGGCGCCGTCGCCATCCAGGCTGGCAAGCATCAGCTCCTTGAGTTCGGTTTCGTGGGTCGTCATGCTTGACGTATCTCTATTAGTTCGCAGGTCCAACCGGTTTGGTTACAGCCAATGGCGCCATCGTCGAAAAAACGTCGGCTTCGCATTCAGGGGCATCAGATCGCTCACCTCAGCGCGCGGAAGTGGCTAGCTGGTTGCGCTAGCCCTGCGTGCCCACCGTTGAGCTGGATCAAATTACGAGTTTATTAGTCTTCATAGTCCGTTCCTTTTCCTTGATATTGATCACCCGTCGTCGGCTTATTTCACGATGACTTTGCCGATCATCCCGAACTCGCGGTGCGTCGGAATCAGGCACGAATATTCGAACGTCCCGGCTTTCGAGAACTTCCAGAGAATCTCGCCGGACTTCTTGGCGGCGAGACGCAGGCCGTTGGGCTCGTCATGCTCCATATCCGGGTTCTTCTTCATGGCTGCCCCATGCTTCAGATTTTCCGCGGTCGTGGCCAGCAGAAATTCGTGCGCTTCGGTGCCGACGTTGCGGAGAACGAAGTGGATCTGCTCGCCGCGTTTGACTTCGATGACGGCCGGCGTGTAGTCCATCTCGTTCATGAGGACGACGATCTCCCGCGCCGGTTTCCTGGGATTGCCGGGTTCGCCCGCCGAATAGCCGCCGCGTTGTTCGTGGGCCGTAACGACTGTTGCCAGACTCGACACAACGGCCGCGACGATAAATCCGGCGAGCTGGCATTTTCTAATCGCATGCATTTCGTTCTTCCTCCTCGTCTGGGTCCGTTTCCGCCGATCCTTATCGGCTCACTGATCCTGTGTGCGGTCTGGCCCGCCGTTGCTCGACATCGAGCGCCTCGCCGGCGCTGCGGCTGGAACTCAGGCTTCTCTCCTTCACCAATCCATAGATTGCCGGAATCACAATCAACGTCAGCAACGTTGAGGAGATCATGCCGCCGATCATGGGGACCGCAATCCGCTGCATGATTTCGGAGCCGGTACCTGTACTCCACATGATCGGCAGCAGGCCGGCCATGATGGCAACCACCGTCATCATCTTCGGCCGCACCCGTTCGACGGCACCTACCATGATGGCGGCATAAAGATCGTGTCGGGTCAGTTCGCGACCTTCGGCCCCGCGCCGGGCTCTGATCTCCGCCAAGGCATGATTGAGGTACATCAGCATGACCACGCCGGTTTCGGCGGCGACGCCAGCGAGTGCGATGAACCCGACCACGACAGCCACTGAAAGATTGAAGCCGAGCCACCACATCAGCCAAATTCCTCCGACCAGCGCGAATGGCAGCGAGAGCATGACGATCATCGTATCGGCGAACGAGCGGAAGTTGAGATACAGCAGCAGAAAGATGATCAGCAGCGTGACCGGCACCACGATCTTCAGACGCGCCGCCGCGCGCTCAAGGTATTCGAACTGTCCGCTCCATACGACATAGGAGCCTGCCGGGAACTGAATGCTTGCCTTCACCGCAGCTTGCGCGTCGGCGACGTAGCCGCCGAGATCGCGATCGCGAATATCGACATAGATGTAGACGGCGAGCTGTCCGTTCTCGGTGCGAATCGATGTCGGGCCGCGCGACGGTGCGATCCTGGCCACCTCTCCCAGCGGCACCGCGCCGCCGTTCGGCATCGGGACCAGGACATCGCTGGCGATGGCCTGGGCGTTACTGCGCAGATCGCGGGGATAGCGCATGTTGACGCTGAACCGCTGGCGCCCTTCCACCGTCGTGGTTACGGTTTGACCGCCGAGCGCGGTACCGATGACGTCCTGAACGTCCTGAACCATGATGCCATAGCGGGCCAAGGCCGCGCGATCCGGCGTCACATCGAGATAGTAGCCACCGAGCGCGCGTTCCGCATAGGCCGACGATGTCCCCGGCACGGCCTTGAGAACCTGCTCGATCTGCTTGGCGAGCTTGTCGATCTCGACCAGATCGGTGCCGATCACCTTGACCCCGATGGGCGTGCGGATACCCGTCGACAGCATGTCGATGCGCGCCTTGATCGGCATGGTCCAGGCATTGGAAACACCTGGGAATTGCAGTGCACGGTCCATCTCGGCGGTCAGGCTCTCAAGCGTGACTCCGGGCCGCCATTCCCGTTTCGGCTTCAGGTTGACAATTGTTTCGAACATTTCCGAAGGTGCGGGATCGGTAGCGGTCAAGGCACGACCGGCCTTGCCGTAAACCGATGCAACCTCTTGAAACGAGCGAATAATCTTGTCCTGTATCTGCAATAATTCGGCCGCCTTGGTCACCGAAATGCCGGGCAATGTCGTCGGCATGTAGAGCAGCGTGCCTTCGTTCAGGCTCGGCATGAACTCGCTGCCCAACTGTCGCGCGGGCCAGACCGTGACCGCGAGAATGGCCAGCGCAGCAAAGATCGTCAGCACCTTGGCGCGCATCACGCCCGCGATCACCGGCCGATAGACCCAGATCAGAAAACGGTTGATCGGATTGTTGTGCTCCGGGACGATCCGGCCGCGGACGCAGACGATCATCAGCGCCGGCACCAGCGTGACCGACAGCAAGGCCGCCGCAGCCATCGAAAAGGTCTTGGTGAACGCCAGCGGGCTGAACAGCCGTCCCTCCTGCGATTCCAGAGTGAAGATCGGCATGAACGAGACCGTGATGATCAGCAGGCTGAAAAACAGCGCCGGCCCGACTTCGGAGGCAGCTTCAATCAGGACATCGATCCGCGAGCGCCCCGGTTCAGCCCGTTCAAGATGCTTGTGGGCATTTTCGATCATGACGATGGCGGCATCGATCATGGCGCCGATGGCGATGGCAATGCCGCCAAGGCTCATGATGTTGGCGCCGAGACCCAGCAGCTTCATGGTTCCGAACGCCATCAATATACCGACCGGCAGCATGATGATCGCCACCAGCGCGCTGCGGAAATGCAGCAGGAAGACGATGCAGACCAACGCCACCACGACGCTTTCCTCGAGCAGCGTGTGCTTGAGGGTTTCAATCGCCGCGTTGATCAGGTTGGAGCGATCATAGACCGGGACGATTTCAACGGAGTTCGGCAGACTGCTGGCGATTTCCTTGAATCGCTTTTTCACGTTGTCGATGACGTCGAGCGCGTTGACGCCGAAACGTTGCAGCACGATGCCGCTGGCGGCCTCGCCCTCTCCGTTCAACTCGGTAATGCCGCGCCGCTCATCCGGACCCAATTCGACGCGGGCGATGTCGCGCAACAGGACCGGCGTGCCGTTGCTGGTCTTCAGCACGATGTTGCCGAGATCGTTGATGCCCTTGAGATAACCCTTGCCGCGGATGACATACTCGAACTCCGAGAGCTCGACGGTGCGGCCGCCGACATCGGCATTGCTGGCGCGGATCGCATCGCGCATTTTTGGCATGGTGATGCCGAGATCGCGCATCCGCTGCGGATCGAGGATGACGTTGTATTGGCGGACGAAGCCGCCGACGCTTGCGACCTCGGCAACGCCCTCCGCCTTGGCAAGGGCGAATTTCAGGTTCCAGTCCTGGATCGCCCGGGTGTCCGATAGATTCAACTCTTTTGAGATCACGGCGTATTGGTAGACCCATCCGACGCCGCTGGCGTCCGGACCCATCGTCGGCGTGACGCCGGCCGGCAAGCGGGACGCCGCGCCGTTGAGGAATTCAAGCACCCGCGAACGGGCCCAGTAGATGTCGGTGCCGTCCTCGAAGATGACGTAGACGAACGAAACGCCGAAGAACGAAAATCCCCGCACCACCTTCGATCGCGGCACGGTGAGCATTGCCGTCGTCAGCGGATAGGTGACCTGATCCTCGATCACTTGCGGTGCCTGACCCGGATATTCCGTATAGACGATGACCTGGGTGTCGGAGAGATCGGGGATCGCGTCGAGCGGCAGATGCGCGAGCGCATAGATTCCGGCAGCGGCGGCGAAGCCGGCGCCGAAAAACACCAGCAGCAAATTGCGCGCCGACCAGGCGATGAGGCGGGGGATCATGGCCGGGCGCTCGCGTCCGAGAAGCCCTTGAGGGCAGCCATTAAATTGCTCTCGGCGTCGATCAGGAAGTTGGCCGAGACGACGACAGGTTCGCCTTCGGCAACTCCCTCGCGCACTTCGACATAGCCGCCGCCGCGATGACCAAGCTTCACGTCGCGTGGCTCGAAACGCCCCTGCCCCTTTTCGATAATTACGGCCTGGCGGCTGCCGGTATCGAGGATGGCGCTTTCCGGAACGGCGAGCACAGGCTGCGGACTGCCGGTGTCGATCTCCGCGTCCACATACATATCCGGAAGCAGTGCTGCATCGGGATTCGCCAGTTCAACCCTGACGCGGGCGGTTCTCGTCTCCCGGTTCACCTGCGGATAGATCACATTGATCTTTCCGGTGAACTCGCGGCCGGCAAGGCCGCGCGCCCGGATAACGACCGGCTGACCGACCGAGAGAGCGCCCAGATCGCGCTCCGCGACGTCAATGAGTGCCCAGACAACGGATGTGTCCGCGACGCGGAACAGCACGTCGCCGGGCTGTGCCCGCATCCCCTCGGTCGCATTGCGCTCCAGCACGAGGCCGTCGCGCGGCGCCAACCACTGGATGGCGATCGGAACCGAGCCGCTCTTTTCCATGGCGACGATCGCCTCGTCGGGAACGTCAAGATTCATCAACCGCTGCCGCGAGCCGCGCCCGTAAGGCCCAGTGCCGCCCACGGTCTTCGAATTGATGGTGGCAACGTATTCGGCGGAAGCCGAGGAAACCAACGGGCTATAGATTTCCATCAAGGGTTGGCCTTTGCTGACCCTGGTGCCGGTGGTGACATCGGCGATCCTTTGGACCCAGCTTTCCGATCTCATCGAAATGACCGAGATGCGGCGCTCGTCGAGTTGAATGGTGCCCGGCACTCGAACTGCCGTACGGATCACGCGCGGAGCTGCGGATTCGGATTTGACGCCGGTGCGCTGGATTTTTCCCGGAGAAAGCTTGACGGCGCCATCGTCGGTGTCCTCATCCTCGTAAACGGGGATGTAGTCCATCCCCATCGAATCCTTCTTCGGGGTTGGCGAGGTATCGGCCAGCCCCATCGGATTGCGGTAGAACTTGATCTTGCGATCCGCGGCCACCGTCGTTGCGGGAGCAGCGGCCGGCTCTTCGTCGAAGCTGAGATCCGCGCTGGCTGGCACGGCCCGGTAGTCTCGTCCGTCCAGCGTCTTCTTCGGCGTCAGCGAATAGAACGGGCGCCCGTCAGGGTCCTGATAGTAGACCGGATCGTCGCCGGTCTGCGCGGCCGCGGGCGCAACAAGCGCCGCGGCCGACCCAGCGGCCGAATGAAGGTGCCCGCGAACACCGATAAATGCGCCACCCGCCGCCGCTATCACAGCGGCGACGGCGACGCCCGCGAGGACGGCGCGTTTCACTTTTGCGCCGTGATGACGAGCTTGCTTTCGACCGTGCCGGTCTCGCCTTGCACCTTGGCGCCAAGGGAAAGCTGCCACCGGCCCGCCATTCCGAATGTGGCCTTGAACTTGTAGATGCCCGGTTCGCCGCCCGGCACCAACGCGATCTTGGTGGCCATCTCCTGCATGCCGTCCGGAGCCATATCGAGACGGGTCGCAAAGATAGCGGCGCCTGGCACGGTCTTGCCGGTCTTGATGTTCATCAGCCGTACGGCAATAACCTTGTCGGGGCCCGCTTGAACACTCTGATCGACGAGCTCGAATTTGTAGTCCTTGATGTCGGCGCGTGCGATTCCCGCTGAACCGATCACAGCGATGCCGATCAGCGCTGCCCGGAGGGCGCGCGAGATGTGAAGCTTCTTCATTTTGAGATCCTCTGAAGTCATGGTCCTGCCGCAAGGCGGCATGCGTCGATCCGCGCGATCAAGTCGCGCGGCAGCCAACGGCGTCGTGACGCCGTTCAGACCAGAGTTCGAGGTGGATGTTCGGGAGGTGGATGGCCGAGGCCCTCGGGCCATGAATCGTTCTGCAGCGAAGCGACATCGTCCGAAGCGGTGAGAAACAGATGGACCACGGCGCTCGACATGCCGACGAAGCCCAGGGACGTGCAGGCCGCCATGAAGACGCACTTGTCGCAACCGACCGGCGT
>Ga0137412_10005139_pt1 | contig 10456 bp, 14 predicted proteins | sample CZODoug2_1_16fun_FD_122160 | JGI IMG/M metagenome (GOLD analysis project Ga0137412, IMG submission 122160) | Vadose zone soil fungal communities from Angelo Coast Range Reserve, California, USA - CZODoug2_1_16fungal (Hybrid Assembly) | ecosystem: Environmental > Terrestrial > Soil > Vadose zone... | reverse complement strand
CGAGATGTCGTCGGGGACGTCGGTTGTCGTCGGTTCACCGCTGGAGCAGGCGGCCAATAGAGCGGCGCATGCCACGGCGAAAAGCGTCCTGAGCATCGCCGTCAATCTACCTGCAACGGGTGCGCTCAGCCCCGCAGCGCGGCCACCGTTTTGACCAACAGCGTCGCGGCGAAGTCGGCATGGAGCACGGGACCCGACGAGCCTGGGTCGGTCACCACCGTCACGTACGCGGTGTATCCCTCGAAGTAGGCGGTGAACGTGTCTGCGTGGGAATGGGTTTCGGTGCCGCCCTCGACGACGGTGGTGGTCTCCGTGTGGAGGCCAAGCGTCGTCGCGGCGTCGATGGTGGGCGCCTCGACCGTCGTCACCGTGCCGCTGGTGTGTCCGGCGGTCAACGTCGACGTGCCGCACTCGCCTAGCACCGCGGGGTCGACAACCGTGTCGCTGACATTTCCCGGGTCGCTTCGCTCCTGCCCTCCGGAGCCAGCCGCCGCTACTACGTACACGATGCCGCCTTGTCCCGACCCCGACCAGCCACGGATCGTGGCGCCGTCGACGGGAGGATCGGACAGCGCCCCGCACTGCGGCGGGTCGGCGACCCATTGCGGACCGAAACCCCAGAACGCCAGCGGCGAGGCGCGCCCGACCAGGTCGGCGATCTCGTAGCCGGCGGGCAGGTCGCCACGGACCCGGGCGACGTCGGCGAGATTGATCGCCGACGGCCGTGACGACGGCTCCGGTGACCCGGGCGTGGGTCGGGGCGCATCAGACGCGCCGCAGGCCGCACACAGCGCCGCTGCCGCACAGGCCGCGAACACGCGCACGCCGTCTTGATACCACAGCTACGCTGACGTGCGCCGACATCCCGAGAGGACACGCCAATGTGTACCCGAGTCTTGTGGAATACCAATGGCATCGCTGTCCTGACCGGCCGGAGCATGGACTGGCCGGAGTCGACGCAACCGATCATCGTGGCCTTCCCGCGGGGTCGTCAGCGCGACGGCGGTCGGCTATTGACCGAGGTCGTGGTGCCGGACAACCCGCTTCGCTGGACCAGCACGTACGGCAGTCTCGCGACCACGGTGTACGGCATCGGCACCGTCGACGGCCTCAACGAGCGCGGACTGGCCGTGCACGCCCTGTACCTGAAGTCGACCGACGTGGGGCCGCGCAACCCGGAGCTCCCAGGGCTCCAGACGGCACTGTGGGCGCAGTACCTGCTGGACCAGGCGGCCACTGTCACCGAGGCACTCGCGCTGATGGACGCGGTCCAGTTGGTGATGGTCGGCGCCCATGGGTTCGACGCGACGTTGCATCTGGCCATCGAGGACGCCGACGGCGACTCGGCCGTCATGGAGTTCGCCAACGGCGAGCTCGTCGTCCACCACGGACGCGAATTCACCCTGATGACCAACGATCCGACCTACGACGAGCAACTGACGTTGCTTGCTGCGCAAGACTTCTCGAATCCCAGCAGCGCCATGACCCTGCCAGGCAACGTCAACCCAATCGACCGGTTCCAACGGGCCGCGTACTACTCGGCACTGCTGCCCAAGCCGGTCAGCGAGCGCGAGGCCGTAGCGGGAGTGATGGCGATCATGCGCAACGTCTCGGTGCCGTTCGGCGCGCCCTATGCCGACTTCGGCGTGTACAACACCGAATACCGCTCGGTGTGCGATCTGACCAACCGCACGTACTTCTTCGAGCTCACCACCAGCCCCAGCACCATCTGGGTGCAGCTGGGGGGCCTCGATCTCGACGAAGGAGCACCGACCAAGGCCGTCGACCCGTACGACGACACGCTGACTGGCAACGTGACCGACCGTTTCGTCCCGCGCGAGATCGGTTTCTGACTGGCCACCGGCATTTCGCGTGCGTATTCGGTTTGCTGACCGTAGGCTCATGCTGCTTCCGACGACAGGAGACCCCATGCCCTTCCCCATGAAAGCCGGTGGAACCGCCATCGCCGTTGTCGCACTGGGCCTCGCCCTTGCGGGTTGCGGGTCTGACACCAAGTCCGCACCGAGTTCGTCCTCGTCGAGCAGCAGTAGCAGCTCCGAGAGCAGCAGCTCGAAGAGCAGCGCGCCGTCCACGCCTGCGCAGGCAGGCAAGAACGAGACGATCGCCGACTACATCAAGGAGAGCGGGATCACCGAGACCCCGGTCAAGCGCGGCGATCCGGGAAGCCCGACCCTCGACCTGCCGATACCCGCAGGCTGGGCGGATGCCGGGGCGAAGGTACCCGAATACGCATGGGGCGCCATCGTCTCCACCGATCCGACCATGGCCGCCGATCCGCCGTCCATCGTTGCTCTGATGTCCAAGCTGACCGGCGACGTCGATCCGGCCAAGATCCTCGAGTACGCGCCCGGCGAGTTGAAGAACCTGCCCGGCTTCGAGGGCGGCGACGGCGACAAGAGCACCTTGTCCGGATTCGACGCGTATCAAATCGGCGGCAGCTACGTGAAGGACGGCGCCAAGCGGATGATCGCCCAGAAGACGGTCGTCATCCCCAGCGGCACCGACGTGTTCGTGCTGCAGCTGAACGCCGATGGCCTCGAGGACCAGATGGGTCCGTTGATGGACGCCACCTCCGAGATCGACGAGAAGACCACGATCACGCCATGACCGCCGTCCAGCCTCCCTACCCCGGCGAACCGCTGCCGCCGGAGCGCGGACTCACGCGCGACGAGCGTGGACGCGACATCAGCGAGGCACAGGCGGAAGCCGAAGCCGAGCGGTCGAAGTGGAAGCAATTCCTGCACATGATGAGCCCGAAGCTCGTCTGGTCGATGGCCGAGGGCTATCCGGTGGTGCTCAAGCAGTTCATCCAGTTCTGCCTGATCCTCATCTATCCCGCGTGGGTCTTCGCCGTCCTGGTGGGCGGGCTCTTCCAGTTGCTGTTCTATGTCACCGTCTATCCGCTTTTGTGGCTGCTCTTCTGGCCGGTGCGCGCGTACCAGAAGAAGAACAATCCCGAGGAATACGCGGCGAACAGAGCAAAGTACAAGAAGAACCCAAAGGGCTAAGTGGGTCTGTTCAGCCGTCACGGCGGCGCCAAAGTCGTTGTGTCGCCGACGAATGTCGCGCCAAGGCAGACCGTCACGGCCACCGTCACCACCGACAAGGCCATCGACGAGGTCAGGTCGGCGCGGCTGGACTGGGGTTATTCGAACTTCTATCAGTACCACTGGGCCGGTCGCGTGGACTCCGTGGCAGCGCAAGGCAACGACACCATCTGGACGATGGATCAGGTTGGCACCAACTACGGCGGGGACCGCGACACCGACGACTGGGTGAGCGTCATCGCCGAGGACATTCCGATCGCCGCCAGCGAGTTCACCGGCGTGTCGTCGACGTTCAAAATCCCGTCGTGGGCGCCTGCGTCGTCCCCGTCGATCGCCCGGTGGGAATGCCGCCTCACCGTCGACCGCGGCGGCCGCGACATCGACACGAATGGCGAGTTCACCGTGGTCATCGGCACGGCTGACGTCGAGGCCTACGTAGAGCCGCTCGAGGTGGTCTCCGGTGCGGCCGAGACCGTCATCGACATCGCGCTGTCCTCGCCGGTGCATCGGGCAGGCGAGACCATCACCGGCCAGGTGACTCTCACCCCCACGATGGATTTGCCCGACGGTGACCTCGCGGTGTCATGGCAGCGCGACCGGGAGTCGCATCCACTGACCCGCGCGCCGGGCCCCGGCACTGAGTTGGACGGCCCAATCGTCACGCTGGGCAAGCGAATTCCGCTACGGGCAGGCGTCCCGGTGGTGCTGCCGTTCGAGATTCCCCTTCCGGCGGACGCCGCGCCAACGGCCGCGGCCGTGCACTCGTCGATCAACTGGTTCGTTCAGGCCCGGATGATGTACGCGGGCTTCACCGGACACATGCTCGAGCGGGTGCGACGCCCCATCGTCGTCGTCAACGCCCCCTAATTCAGGCCCGCGAGATCGCCGACGCCTCGGCGATTTGCTCGGCCGTCGGCCGCACGCCGGTATAGCGCTCGAACTGCTCGGCGGCCTGCAAGGCGATGACCTCGGCACCGGTGATGACGGGGACGCCCGCAGCGCGGGCCGCAGTGATCAGCGGCGTCTCCGACGGCAGCGCCACGACGTCGAACACCGTGCGCGCGTTGGCGATTGCCTGGTCGTCGAAGGCCTGCTCGACCGCCTCCGGGGCCCCCGCCATCCCCAGCGGCGTGACGTTGACGATCACCGAAGCAGAGCGGGTGCCGACCTCGGGCGCGTAGTCGTAGTCGAGTCGGTCGGCGAGCGCACGGCCGGCGTTCTCGTTGCGCGCGACGACGGTCCCCGACCGGAATCCGTGGTCGCGGAATGCGGCGCCGACCGCGCTGGCCATCCCGCCACTGCCGCGGATCAGCACCGTCCCTGCGGGGTCGAGGCCGTGTTCGTCGATGAGCCGTTGCACCGCAAGGTAATCGGTGTTCGACGCAGTCAGGTAGCCGTCATCGTTGACGATGGTGTTCACCGAGTTGATGGCGCGCGCCGACTGCTCGACCTCGTCGACGAGCGCGATGACGTCCTCCTTGAACGGCATCGACACCGAGCAGCCACGAATGCCCAGCGCACGCACGCCACCGATGGCCGCGCCGATGTCAGTGGTGGTGAACGCCTTGTAGATGAAGTCGAGGCCGAGCACGTCGTAGAGGTGGTTGTGGAACCGCGTGCCGATGTTCGACGGCCTGGCCGCCAGCGACATGCACAGCCGGGTGTCCTTGGATAGCTGCGGGCGCATCAACCGACGGCCCTGAGGGTTTGGCGCGCAAGCGAGCTGATCTTGCGGTAGAACTTCGGGCCGATCGTCAGCTCGCGGAGCGGGGGGACGTCGATTTCGGTGGTCACGATGCCCTGCTCGTCGCGGTGCCACTCGGCTCCGTACCGGTCGAGGATTTTGCGCATGGAGTAATTCTCCGACAACACCCGCGCGGTGAAGCGATTTATCCCATCGCCGCGCGCCGCGACGGCCAACGCATCCATCAGAAACGTCCCGACACCCCGGCCCTGGTAGTCGTCGCCGACGATGAACGCCACCTCGGCGACGGTCGGATCCGCCACGTCGCGGACGAAGCGCGCGTCGGCGACCACCGGCCCGTCGACACCCTCGGTCATCACCCACACGAAGTGGTCGACGTAGTCGACCTCGAACAGGTAGGTCATCAGCGACGCCGTCGGCGTACGGGTGGTCTGAAACCGGCGGTAGAACGTCTCGCTGGAGAACAGCACCGGCCCGTGCACCGTGCGCTCATTGTCACCGGGCAACACCGGACGCAGATACAACTCGGTCTCGTCGCGCAGGCGCACCCGAAGCGGCGTGAGGTAGGTGACCAGCCGCTGGCGCGCCGTGCGCAGCAGTTTGTCCAGCATGCAGGGCGCGTCGAGCATCGCGGCGAAGGCTTCCCGCCCGCCGACCCAGCCCGAAAGCGTGTCGATGGCCGTCACGGTGGCATTGCGCGGCGCGTCGCGCAGCAGCGCGATCTCGCCGACGATCAGGCCCGGCCCGACCTCGACGACGCTGACTTCACCGCCGTCTCCGACGTGTTCGACCTTGGCGTGACCGGAGCCGATCAACAGAAAGGAGACGGCCTGCTCGCCCTGGCGAAGCAGAACTTCTCCCGGCGCCGCGTTCAGCGTGCGCAGATGGATTGCAAGCGGGCCCAGCGATTCGACGGTGCAGCCCGCAAAGAATTCAAGGCCAGCCAGTTCCTCGGCGCTGACCGCAGTGGATCCCGCCACGCCCCGAGGCTACGGCGTAGCCCCGGGGACAGGCAATCACCCAGGCAGGCAAATCAACGAGGACTACCCGGCAGAACGACTAGCCGGGAAGTCCCTGCTCCTCCTTGGGCAAGGGCGCGGGGCCCTTGATGCTGGGTTGCGCCACGGGAACCGGCGCTGCGCTGGCCGGGGTGGTCGCAGTGATGGTCACACCGGTGCTCATCTCTCCGGCCATGGGACCCGAATCGGACGGTCCCTGCAAGATTGCCCCCGCCAAGGCGGCCCCGGTGATCGCAACTCCTGCGCCGATGACGGCGAACGGCTTGATGCTTCTAGCACTCACGGTCGGAACTCCTTACCTTCGCTAAATCCTTACCTTTGCTAAATAGGCCTGCGAGTTACAGCGAGCGCCGGGGTGCTTCTATTCCGCTTCGGCAGATTTAATTTCGGAATCTTGACGTGCGATGTGGTCGGCTCAGGGTGTCGCAGGCAGCGCAGCAACGTCGTCCATGGGAGGCCCACTCAGGTCGGACACGGCCCGGCCTGCGACGGTCGTCGCAATCGCCTTGCCGTCACGGATCACCGCAAGGATCGAGACTTCGTCGTTCACCACGAAAGACGAACCCGCACTGCCGACTCGGCTTCCTGAATCGGTGATCGCCGTGGTCTGGGCATTGATCAGGTAGGTACGCGCGAACCCGTCCGAGCTACGTGCCGTGAGGGAGTCCGGAGTGACGGCCACCAGAGTGCCCTGTTGGCTCACCGGCTGTGGCGCGGGTTCAGCGTCGGGCGTGCCTTGACCGTAGGGCACGGATGAACCGAGGAAGTACACGATCGCCGCCGATACGACAGCGGCGAACACGACGGCCACCGTCACCACGACGAAGACGCGCTTGAACTGGCGGTCCTGCGGTTCCTGCCTCAGATGCTTGGAGCCCATGGTGGCTCTCGCTTTCCGCGATCACCGCCGGTCTAGGCGTCCATGGCGGTGACCACTGACTTCCGATGCGCTAGAGGTACCCCTGCTTCAACGCCGAGAAACGCGCATCCATACCGGCACGGCCACCCAGAACGCTCCGAACGCCACCAGCGCCGTCGCGCCGGCGACCATCGCGGCGGTCCGTCCAGCTACGGCGTCGAAGATGACCACCGTCGTCCCCACCATGACCAGGCCCAACAACAGCAGCCCCGCGTACGCCGTCCGGTGCGCGGCCGACACCAGAGAACCGAGTCGGCGCTGCCTGAACAGCACACGGTGCATCCCGACCGGAGCGATCAGGAGCACCGTCGACGCCACCGAGCACGCGACGGTCGCGAGGTAGACCATGCGCATGTCGTGGTCCAAAACGTCGAAACGCTGCTGAAAGGGCAGCGTGAGCAGAAAACCCGTCAGCAATTGCACGCCGGTCTGCACCACCCGCAGTTCCTGCAGGAGGCTGGACCAATTGCGGTCCAGCCGTTCGGTTTCGGTCTCCGAACGAGCAGACTGATCCCACTGCTGGTCGTCCTGGGGACGGTCGACGTCCACGGCTCGATCATCTACTCCCGTTAGCTCCCGGTACCGCAGATTCCCCTTACTCACCCGCGACAAACCCATTGACCAGCGATTACTACGTCGATCTAATCGTCATTGTCGCGCCACCGAGTTCGTACTAAAGTTGTCTCAGGTTGAGTCCACAGCCGCGGGAGACGTCATCAACGCCCTGGCGAGAATTCTGGGCGGCGGCTTTCAGGGCACAGAGCCCACGACCTCGACGTGATCCTCAGTACGACTGATGGAGTTCATCGTGTCAATCGCTCCCAATTCCGCCCTCAGGGCGACACCCCGGTCCCGGCGCGAACGGGCCAACTTCACCAGCTGTCTCATCAACGCGTCGACGGTGATGGTCGCCGCCGGGGGCGAGGTCGACGCCTGCAATGCCCACGAGCTCGCCGAGTACGTGGAGTGCAGCCTCGAAGCCTCGACCAGGTTGGTCGTCGACCTACGTGACCTGCAGTTCTTCGGCACGCAAGGCTTTTCCACGTTGCACAAGATCAACGTCACCTGCTCGGGGAGCGCCGTGAACTGGGTGGTCATCCCCGGTCGCGAGGTGGACAGGCTGTTGCGAATCTGCGATCCGGGCGGCGGCCTGCCCGTCGCCACCACCCTGGAGACGGCGGTTGCGGCCGTCGTGCAGGGGCCGCGCAGCCATCTGAGGATGATTCCGCGAAGCTAATTCAGGTCGGCGACTCCCGGGACGCCGGTGCGGGCTGCGACCGACTGCGCGTCGCCGTTGGTGAACGCGTCGATGACGACGTCGTCGTCCGAATAGTGCGCCACCGCCTGCAGACCAGTGGTGCCGGCGATCACGAAGTTCGCCTCATCACCCGTCAGCGGATAGTCCTCGACGGGATGGCGCCAATGCGCCGCGATCAACGTCGCTCCCGTGGCGAGGCGCGGGCATTCCCGGTCCAGGACTGCGCGCAGGCTCTCCGCATCGAAGTAGTACGCCACCTCGGAGAGGACGACGAGGTCGAGATCCTCAGTCGGCCAGCCCGAATCGAGTGAGCGCCGGTCGAGCGTCACCCGATCGGCATGCCCGCCACTCGTCAGTCGCTCGGCCGTCGCCTCGAGCGCCGTCGCTGCGACGTCGGTGGCCGTGACGTGATCGCACCTGGCGGTCAGCAGTTCGGTGAGCACACCCACCGAACACCCCGGCTCGTACGCATGGCGGTAACGCGGAAGCGGCAGCATCGCCATCGTCATCGCATACTTGCGCTGCTCGTACCAACGCCCCGCGAGCTGCCACGGATCGCGCGACTTCGCGTACATGGCGTCGAAGTAGTCGTCGGGCACCCTCCGCATCAGCGGAACACCACCTCTCCCACGGCCAGCAGGCGTCGCACCACGAATGGCGGCAGAACCGCATCCGTCTCGGATCGACCCGGTGTCAGCTGCGTGCGAAACACCTTGGTGGCACGTTGTTTACGTGCGATTGCGGCAAGGTCGAGCCGCACCCGCGACATGCGCTGCCATGGCACGTCTTCATCGTCCGGCGCCGCCCAGTGCCACATCCACACCGGATACTCGAGCAGCACCGCTCCGGTACGTTCCGCCGCCGCAGCGGTCGCGCGCCCAACCGCCTCGTGGTCGGGGTGTCCGTCTCCCCGCCACGTCGCGGCACACCACATGCCCTTCGACCCGGCCGCGAGCAGGCCGGCGAGGTGGTCGGTCAACTCCGCCTCGTGGTCGCTCAGTTCGCCGTCTGGCAGCCCGAGACAGATCGGAGGGCACAGGCCCAAGATTTCAGTGGCGCGGTGCAATTCGGCACGACGTTCACTCTCCAGCCACGATCGTTCCCGAATCGACGGCCCTGGAATGGCGCCACCGCCGTCGCTCACGGACACCACCTGAACGTCCACGCCACGCGAGCGAAGCGTGGCCGCGGTCGCGCCGAAGCCGAGCGTCTCGTCGTCCGGATGTGGTGCCACCACCACCAGCCCAGGGCAGTCTCCAAGGTCCAGATCAGGGAGCGCCCGCCGCCAGGCGACCCATTCGTCGGTCGGCGTACCTCCTGCCGCGATCGGCCTGGCGGCGAAGCGCGACCCGTTACCGGCAGATACCGACGTCACTTCGCCGCCAACCGGCCAAGGGCGGCGAGATCGCGCTCGGCGTGGCTCTGCCGCACGTAGAGCGTGAGATCGGCGACCCGTTGTGCGTGGTCGCCGTCCAGTGCAAGCAACTTGGGGCCCAGTGCGCGTCCGGTGCGCGTGATCGCCTCGTCGGCGGCGTGCTCGACCACGGCGCGAACCCTGCGGGCGATCAGTTCGGCCCGGTCGCCGTGCGGTTCGGCGTCGACGTAGCAGGCAGCAGACATCAGCACCGCCTCGCCGGCCGCGAGCGCCGCATCGATCGCCCCGAGGTGGGCATGCGCGTGTACGTCCCCCGACGCGCTGTTGTGCTCGCCGGCGATCGCACGGTACAGCGGTCCGGCCACGCCGCGGGCGCCGCCGAGCCAACAGGCGGCCACAGCCATCGCGCCGTGCCAGAACCCGGCCCTATCGAGATATTCACCAGGGTCGCCGACGGGCACGGCAGCCGCATTGCTCAGCTGAACCGACCGGGTATCGCATCCGCGCATGCCCGCGTTGCGCCAACTGTGGGTCAGCGGTATCACCTGCGGTTGACTCAGCTCCACGGCGTAGAGCCCGCGCACGTTGTCGGCGCGGCGCGCGGTGATCAACGCGTGCGTGCACAGACCGGCACCCGAACACCACGGCTTGGTGCCGTTCAGAACGGCAGTGCCGCCGTCCTCGGTCACGGTGACGACCGCCTCCGCCGACTCCGCGGCCCAGACGCCCCACAGTTGGCCGGGCGCCGGTGCGGGGCCGCCGAGTTCCGCCAGGATTGCCGCGGCGTCCGTGTGGGCCTCGGCCAGCCGGCCCACGACGACGTCCCGCTCGGTCAGTGCGGCGAGCTTCAACCATCTGCGCGCCGTCTGCCCGGATCCGGGCGCAGGCAGATCCAGCTCACCCGTTTCGAGCCAGCGCCACACCAGCTCGGGGGTCATGCGGGTTCCCGATCCGCGTTCTGCCCGAACCCGCGCAGATGCGCGGCGAATCCCATTGGGGCCTTGCCCTTCTGCCGAGCCGACGTCGTTACGGACAACCGCTCGTCCCGATCGATGAGGAAGCCGTGCTCGTCGAACCGTCGGACCAGGTCGACGTCTTCACCGGTTTGGAGT
>Ga0137412_10005138_pt1 | contig 10457 bp, 6 predicted proteins | sample CZODoug2_1_16fun_FD_122160 | JGI IMG/M metagenome (GOLD analysis project Ga0137412, IMG submission 122160) | Vadose zone soil fungal communities from Angelo Coast Range Reserve, California, USA - CZODoug2_1_16fungal (Hybrid Assembly) | ecosystem: Environmental > Terrestrial > Soil > Vadose zone... | reverse complement strand
GACGTCAAAAGCCTGCAAAAGAACCTTGGTGCATCGGATCGCCGCCGCATGAACGATTATCTGGAGAATGTCCGTGAGATTGAACGCCGCATCCAGCACATCGAAAAATACAACACCAGCGGCGAATCCCGGTCGCTGCCTTCCGCGCCACTCGGGGTGCCTGACAGCTACGAAGAGCATGTGAAATTGATGTTCGATCTCCAGGTATTGGCGTTCATGACGGATGTCACCCGCGTAAGCACCTTCAAGATGAGCCGCGATGTCTGCATGCGCATCTTCCCGGAGAGCGGCGTGACCACCCCTTTCCACTCCTGCTCCCATCACGGCGAAACTCCGGCACATATCGCTGAGTTCGCCAAGATCAACAAATACCACGTGAATCTTTTGAGCTACTTCTTCGAGAAGCTGAAGAACACACCGGACGGTGATGGCAGCTTGCTCGATCATTGTTTGACACTTTATGGTAGCCCGATGGGCGACTCTAACGTACACAACCATAAGCGCGTTCCAATCATGTTGATGGGACACGGCGGCGGTGTACGAGGAAACAACCATGTGAAGGTCGCAGACGAGACGCCGATGGCCAATGTGCTGCTGACGATGATGAACAAGCTTGGAATGAATCTCGATCATCTAGGCGACAGTACCGGCGTGATCAATATCTAGTTAACTTCGGACGAACGGATGGAGCGCAATACGGCCCATCTTCGAGCAACGAGGCAGCTCAGCAAAATCGCCTTGGAGGTGTTCGATGACTCAATGGAAGTTCTCAATTACGGCGTTGATGTTGGCTTCTGTGCTCCCACCAGTCATGGCCCTCGCGGCTTTGCCGCTACAACCAGACGTCAGACTGCCAGAGGCAGTCAAGCGAGGCGATAGGGTTGCGGTCGAGTCGTTGCTGCGTTCCCATGTACCCGTCGACAGCGCAGAGGGAGACGGCAGTACGGCGCTGCATTGGGCTGCATACTCGGACAATCTCGCGCTTGCCGAAGAGCTCTTGGCCGCGCATGCGAATATTGATGCCGTGACGCGGGTTGGAGCGTTGACGCCGCTTTACATGGCGTGTCAGAGCGGCAGCGCATCAATGATCGAGCTGCTGCTGAAGCACGGTGCCCATGTCAATCAGCCGAACAGCCTGGGCACAACCCCGCTGATGATCGCGGCTGCTTCCGGCAGCACTGCCGCGGTTACAGTACTGCTCGATCACGGAGCAGACGCCAACCTTCGTGAATATATGCACGACCAGACAGCCCTTATGTTCGCCGCCAATATGAACCGCGGAGAGGTCATTCGCATTCTACTGACACGCGGGGCCGATCCAAATGCCGCCTCCAAGGTAACGACCATTCCCAAGATCAATTTCAAGGGCGGAGATTTTGCGGTGCCTGAGCCAGGGAAGGACGCGGCAAACAAGGTCGCGCTTGAAAAAGGGACCGGCGCACAAGGAGAAAAGACTGCTGAAGGCACCGCATCCAAGGCTGCCGAAAAGCTTGAGATCGCAACTGCAGATGCGAAGCTGACGCCCGGGTCTGTCCCGAATAAGAGTGCTACACCGGTCTCTACAAGCGATGTGAAGACCGACGACGATCCTGCGAAGAAAGCATTTCGCGATCGCGGGGCGAAGCTGATGGGCGGCATGACCCCACTGCTCTACGCTGCACGCCAGGGCAACATTTCAGCGGCCGCGGCATTGCTCGATGGTGGAGCGAAGATCAACGGAGTCAGTGGCAGTGAGCACACAACGCCGCTGGTGCTGGCGATCGCGAATGGTCACTACGATTTGGCAAGATTGCTCGTGGAGCGTGGCGCAGACGTCAATTTGGCGAACGATATGGGTGTGACGCCTTTGTATGCGACGGTCGACGTCAAGTGGGCTCCGCATGAATGGTCGCCGGAACCTTTGGTGGATCAAGAGAAGATCAATTATCTGCAATTAATGAAGCTTCTGCTTCAACATGGTGAAAACCCGAACGCTCGTCTCGAAAAACAAGTGTGGTCTCGTGTGTTGACGGAGAACAGGAACTGGACTGATCCCGCGGGAGCAACTGCGTTCTGGCGCGCTGCACAAGCCGACGATGTAGAGGCCATGCACGTGTTGAAAAATGGAGGTGCTGATCCGAACATAACCTCGAAGACAGGTACGACGCCCCTTATGGTTGCTGCGGGACTAGGTTGGTCGGCGAACTACAGTACCACCTCTCCCACACGGTTAGCGGCAATCCAGTACTGCATGAGCCTCGGCGCCGATGTGAATGCGCACGACGATCTGGGTTACACCCCGCTGCATGGTGCAGCATTCGTAGGCGATCTCAAGAACATTCAATTCCTCGTTGACCATAGTGCAAAAACCGATGTGAAGACAAAAGCAGGTGATACGGTAGCGGATCTTGCAAACGGTCCGTTCGAGAAGTCACTGCCGAATCCCGATGCGGTAGTCTTGCTCGAGAAGCTTGGCTCGCCAAACTCTCACAACTGCCGCTCCAGCGACTGCGTGCCACCTGTCAAGGAAGACAAGAAACCTGTGGTGACCACGACGAAGGAGACGAAAAAACCATTCGCCAACGAGTAAGATCACTCGGTGGCTAGAATATTCATAAACACCACGGCGGGCATAAACGTTCCGCCCGAAGAACGAGTGAGATTGAGCGCAGGCATGGAAGCGATAGTCGAAGTGGAACAAGCTCCGTCACAAGCTTCCGTCGTAGTCAATTGCGGACAGCTGTTAACACTCGCCGGGCCATCGAGAGCGCGCGTAGGGCCGGAATTGCTAGAGTTGGGCCTGCATCGCGATTCCGCAATGTATATCGAGAATGGCCGTGTGGCGACTGTAGGGACTTACAAGGAACTTAGTACTTTGCTGCCGAAGAATGTGCAGGTGATTGATGCCTGCGGCCGCGTTGTTCTTCCTGGGTTCGTCGACGCACACACGCATCTCGTCTTCGGCGGTAACCGAATCGGTGATTTAGAGCAGCGGATAGCCGGGCGCACCTATCAGGAGATCGCAGCAACCGGTGGTGGTATTGCCTCTACCCTTGAAAATACGCGTAAAGCAAGCGAAGAAGAGCTATTAGCAACTGCACAACGTCATACGCAGTGGTTTCTCCGTGGCGGCACGACAACGATTGAGGCGAAGTCTGGCTACGGTCTAACAGAAGATTCAGAACTTAAAATTCTGCACGTCATACAACGTCTGCAGCAGCAGATACCGCTACGAATAGTGCCCACCCTGTTAGCCGCACATATTGTTCCGCCGGAGTTCCGCGACAACCGGACAGCCTATCTCGCCTTGATTATGGAACACCTTATACCCACCGTATCCAAATATTCGCTGGCACGCTACTGCGATGTCTTTTGTGACGACCACGCCTTTACGGTGGATGAGGCGCGGCATATCCTGCAGAAGGCAAAACAGAACGGCCTGGGTCTCAGAATGCACGTTGAACAATTTCGCTCAGATGGCGGCGCAAAGCTGGCTGCGGAGATGGGTGCCACGACCGCGGATCACTTAGAGTGTGTAGACACGGATGGCATCGCCGCATTGAAGTCTGCCGGTGTGCAACCTGTTCTTCTGCCTGCGTCGGTCTTTGCACTCAGCCGAACGGAGTATCCGAACGCACGCGCAATGATAGAAGCCGGTTTAGCTCCGGTGATCGCATCAGACTTCAACCCCGGATCGTCGCCCACAGCTTCGATGCCTTTCATCATCGCGCTGGCTGCACTGTACATGCGGATGTTGCCTGCGGAAGCCATTGTTGCCTCAACCATCAACGCCGCCGCCAGCCTTGACCTGGCGCACGAGGTCGGTTCTTTGGAGCCATGGAAACGAGCAGATTTCGTCATTCACGAGTGCGAGGACTATCGTGAGCTTGCTTATTTTCTGGCCACTCCCGCACGTCCGCGGGTCTTCATAGACGGCCGCGAGGTGAATTAGGAGATGCTGGCAACGACAGAGATATTACGCAGCTTGGTGGCTATCCCGAGCATCTCGTCCCTATCCAACGGCCCGCTTCTCAATGCGATCGAATCGCTGCTTGAGCCGCAAGGCTGGTACGTACAGCGCTTCGCCTATATTGCCGCCGATGGTATTGAGAAAGCGAACATGCTGGCTGTGCCTCGCCAATTCCGTGACACGCTGCCTGAGGTTGAACTGCTCTTCGTCTGTCATACGGACACCGTGCCGTTTCGAAATGAATGGACCGCTGCTACAAGTCTGACTGAAGCGGACGGCCTACTATATGGCTGCGGGTCCTGCGATGTGAAGGGCTCCCTGGCTGGACTGCTTTCCGCGGCTCTTCAAGTAGATGTGAAGACAATAGCTACATCGGTCGCGTTCGCATTCACGGCAGAGGAGGAGATCGGCTGCATCGGTGCAACCAAGCTGGTAGCAAGTGGCTCCATCCGTCCACGATCTGTAATCGTTTGCGAACCAACCTCACTGCGTCCCGCCACTGCCGGCAAGGGTTACGGATTAGCCGAGGTGCGCGTCCGCGGTCGTGAAGCCCACAGCGCGTTTCCGAGCAGGGGGGCTTCTGCGATCAATACAGCCGCGCACATTATCGTCATGTTGGAGCAATGGCAACAGACGTCCGACAGGACCAGTGACTCACGCTTCAGTCCGCCTGAGACGACTTTCAATGTCGGCGTACTGCACGGAGGCTCAGCGAAAAATATCGTCGCGGGCGAATGTACTTTCCTGGTGGAGTGGCGTCCGGTACCGAATGAAGATCCGCGCTTAGGCGGCGAGATCGTTCAACAGCTCGCGGCAGTAGTCGCCAGCACGCACCCGGACTGCGAGATTGAGGTGAAGGTGCTGCGAGCCGATGCTGGCTTCGCGAACAGCTCCTCCCACATTCTCGGAGCTACACTGACTCATCTGCTCGGACGACCGGAGACCGGCATCTCTTTCGGCTCTGAAGCGACACGGTTTGCGATGCTAGCAGAAGCAGCCGTCGTTGTCGGCCCAGGCGATATGGAGACAGCACACAGCGAGCGCGAATGCGTCCCACAGCGCGAACTAGAGGAGTGGACGGAAACTGTGAAGTATCTACTCTTGCATGGTCCTACATTGCCATCACAACCGCCACGATAACTAGACCCTAAACACATGAGCGCAACCAAGTAACCATCCTGACCGGAAGCGAGCCTCGAAATGCCAACACTTTATCGTCCCGATCTTCTCTACACAGAGGGTGCTTTCCGCAGCGGCCAGGGGCTGCTCGTTAGCGACAATGGCTCCATTCTTCGGATCGGCTCCGATATACCGGTAGAGAATTCGTTAGTGGTAGACATGCCTGGTAAAGCGCTACTCCCCGGCCTCGTCAATGGGCACTCGCATACCTTCCAGCGCTTGATAAGAGGAGTTGCAGAACACCGTGGCGCGAATGGTGACGACTTCTGGGCCTGGCGCAATACGATGTACCGAGCTGCCTCGCACCTTAGTCCAGACGACCTGTTCGACGTAGCGCGTATGACTTTTTTGGAGATGGCGCTCTCTGGGATCACCTCGGTCGGCGAATTCCACTATCTGCATCGCCAGCCGGATGGAGCACCTTACGACGACCCGAACCTCTTATCGAAGTGCGTCATCGACGCAGCTAGCTCTGTCGGGCTTCGAATTTGTTTGTTGCGCGTGGCGTACGCACGGGCCGGCTATGAACTGCCTCCAAGTCCAGGCCAGAGGCGTTTTTATGAGACTCCCGAAGAATACCTGCAGAACGTTGAACGTCTGGCCGACGCTCTGCAACATGGGCCCTCGACCGTATCAATCGGTGTTGCACCGCACAGCATACGTGCCGTGACGCTGGACACTGTCAAGCTCATCTCTACCTGGGCCAGCGAGCGTTGGTTACCCATTCATATGCATATGGCGGAACAGACCGCCGAGATCGCCGCATGTGAACGCGAATACGGTTTGTCTCCTATACGGCTGTTAGCTGAGCACGATCTACTCTCAAACCGCTTGACGCTGGTGCATGCAATCCACACCTCTATCGATGAGGTTGAAGCGCTCTCCAAGTCTGGCGCGACGATTTGTTCGTGTCCGACGACGGAGCGGAACCTTGGCGACGGAATCATCGATGCAGACCAGGCTATTGCGGCAGGAGTTCCATTTTCTTTCGGCTCCGACAGTCAGGCAAACATCAACCTGCTCGAGGATGCGCGCGAACTCGACTATCATCTGCGACTGAAGCAGCAGCGCCGTGTTTTGTTGGACGGCATCGATGGAGAGGATATATCTGCTCGATTGTTCCGATACGCGACTGTGGGAGGTGCGCGCAGCCTTGGCCTCGATACCGGCCTCTTAGAGCCGGGGCGGCCAGCCGACTTTTTTACGGTAAATCTCAATGACGTCTCCATCGCGGGGTGCTCTCTCGAAGAGCTGCTACCCATGATTGTCTTCTCGTTAGAGAGGACCGCCGTATGCGATGTAGCGGTGAACGGCCGGGCAATCATCAAGGATCGACGGAGTCTGCTGACGGATGAAATCGTGGCACGTTATTGCGATGTGGCCCGCCGCCTAGCGTCTATGCAAGCTTAAAGTCCAGAACATCGCCACTTGAGCAAGCGATGCAGCGGTTCTGGACCGTTTAAAGCACGTAATCAAGTTCAGGGGGTGGGTTAGAAGCGTGGATTCCCCATTCACGCTATGACTGCTATTTCCGTAGGATGAGCAAATGATCCAGTTAGACGGAATGGGCCTTAGTGTAGAAGATGTTGTCTCGATTGCTTACGGTAGGGATGAGGTATCGATTGCTGCCTCAAGTATTGAAAAGATGTCAGCCTCCCGTCGTTTCGTAGAGGAGGCGATGATCAGCTCGCAACCGGTATACGCCCTCAATACTGGTGTCGGTCTGCTGGCCAATATTGCGTTAGGGCACTCCGAGATCGAGGAGATGCAGGTCAACTTGGTGCGTTCCCATTGCTGTGGCGTTGGTCAGCCGCTATCCCGCGAGATTGTACGGGGCTTGATGGCGATCCGCGCCAACGTACTTGCAAAGGGTGTTTCAGGAATTCGTCCAGTCATCGCGGAGCGTATCTGCGATCTATTGAACTGCGGCATCACACCAGTAATTCCAGCGCGTGGGAGTGTGGGCGCGAGCGGCGATCTAGCTCCACTGGCACACATGGCGCTGACGCTTATCGGCGAAGGGGATGCAGAGTTCGAGGGCAAGGTAAGGCCATCTCTGGAATGTCTGCAGGCGGCAGGGCTGGAGCCGTTGCAGCTTCAGGCCAAAGAAGGAATCTCGCTTCTGAACGGAACCCAGGCGATGCTGTCGATCGGCTGTCTGCAACTGCATGAGTTGGAGACGCTGTTTGTCGCGGCTCAAACCACTGCTGCTCTTACGATGGAAGCGCTTCGTGGAACACCGGTGCCGTTCGATGCAAGGCTTCATGGCGTGCGGCCTCATCCAGGCCAGGTGCACAGTGCAGCTCACATCCGCGGTCTGCTTGCGGAGAGTCCGATCCCACGTACTCAGGGCAAAAATCGTCGTATCCAGGACGCCTACTGCCTGCGCTGCATCCCCCAGGTGCACGGCGCTGCCTGGGACACGATCCGCGAAGCGCGGCGTGTGTTTGAGATCGAGTTGAACAGTGCAACCGACAACCCACTGGTCTTCGATGAGGACATTCTCTCGGGCGGCAACTTTCATGGTGCCCCACTCGCGCTCACCCTCGATTACCTCGCCATCGCGATCTGCCAGATCGCCGGCATCTCCGAACGCCGCACCGAGCGGCTGCTGAATCCAACCCTGAACGAGGGGCTTCCTGCATTTCTAGCGTCTACGCCAGGCATCGAGTCGGGCCTGATGATTGCGCAGGTGACGGCTGCGGCCCTCTATGCCGAGATGCGCGTACTTGCTACGCCAGCGTCGACGGGCTCGTTGCCCACCAGCGGCAACCAGGAGGACTTTGTCAGCATGGGCATGACCTCTGCACTGAAGTTGGAGCAATCGGTTGGACTGGCGCGCACGATCATCGCCATCGAACTACTCGCCGCCACCCGTGCCCTGGATTTTCGTGGAGAGGGCGAGACCACACCAGTGCTTCAGGAGGTGGTCCGTCGATTCCGAGAGCACGTACCGGGCTGGACCAAGGACTGTGTTCTCTCCACCCCCATCAAGAATGCGGACAAGTTCATTGCAGCGGGACTGTTGAATAGTATCGAGGTGTCAGCCGCTGTCGTAGCGTAATAGCGTTGAGGAATGATTCTCCTACGCGCTAGACTGAAATCACAGACGACAAGATTCCGTGATGCTCTTCTGGCGTTGGAAGGTGTCTGGCTCATAGCGACATATCTCAAGAATTGAGGCCCTACCGATGAAACATCTCCTCTTTCTCGCTCTGGGCATCTGCAGCGTGGTCTTCGTCGCTATGTGGGCCGTGGAGGTACGTAGAAGTCGCTCAGCCTCATGGCCGAGCCTCCGCGACTGCGGAATAGGTCTTTTAACGCTGTTCCTGGACACGCTGGGTATTGGCGCCTTTGCGACGACAACAGCCTTCTTCAAGTTGTGGCATCTGGTTGCGGATGAAGACATTCCGGGCACCCTGAATATCGGTATTACTTTGCCCGCCGTGGCCGAGGGCCTCATCTACATGTCCGTAGTGGATGTGGACGTAAAAACCCTGACTCTTATGATTGCTGCGGCTGCAACAGGCGCTTGGTTTGGTGCGGGCATCGTATCGCGCTGGCCGCGCCGGAAGATCCAGATCGGCATGGGGATCACCTTGCTGGTGACGGCCGGCTTTGTCTTGATGACACAGTTTCACATGCTGCCTGTCGGCGGTGACCTGCTCGGTTTGCAGGGCGTGCGACTGTTCATTGCAGTGGCTGCCAATCTACTTTTGGGCGCTCTCATGACGCTGGGTATCGGCTTCTTTGCACCATGCATGATGGTCGTTTATCTGCTCGGCATGAGCCCCCGTGCCGCTTTTCCGATCATGATGGGCTCCTGCGCTTTCCTTGGCACTGTTGGAAGCATTCGGTTTATCAAGCAGAGGCGCTACAACTGGAAGTCGGCGATCGGAATGACGCTTGGCGGCATTCCCGGGGTCTTGCTGGCCGCCTACCTTGTGCGTTCACTTCCATTGCGTCCGCTGCGGTGGCTGGTCTTTGTCGTAATGATCTATACCGCAGCGATGATGTTGCGGTCAGCGATCAAAGAGCGCGCACAAAAGCTACAAGATGTTGCACCACCCAATGCGCTGGAAGCCCAGGTCTAACTTTCGCTGCAACCGAGCTGAGTCAGGATTTACGAAGAGTCCGCTGTACTGAAGGAGAAGCACATGACGACCGGAATGCTGGATGAACTGAAGCCTTTCTTAAGCGGAATACGGCCGGAGATTCGTGAGCTTCCTCACTACAACGCAGGACTTTCGATCGACTACGTTCGCGCACACTATGGTGTGACCGAAATCGCCAAGCTGGGCAGCAACGAGAATCCGTATGGCCCCAGCCCGAGGGTGATAGCAGCAGTGTCACAGGCAGCCGCCGAGATCGCTCTCTATCCCGAAGCCTCATGCGATTCTCTGCGAGCCGTACTCTCGAAACATCTGAGCGTTGCTCCAGAGAAGCTTATCTTCGGTAACGGCTCAGAGGATTTGATCTCCGTCGCCGTGCATACTTTTCTCTCTGCCGGAGACCGGGTAGTCACGTTTGCTCCCTCCTTCGGACTGCACGTAATCTGGCCCCAGTCCGTCGGAGCAAAGGTGCACACCGTGCCCGTCAACGCGGAGTATGCAATGGACGCCAATGCGGTGATCGACGCGCTCACTCCGGGAACGCGCATGCTTCTGTTCGGCAATCCGTCGAACCCCGTAGGAACATCACTTACCGCCGATGACTTTCGACGCATCCTGAAGCATCTAACACCGGAAACACTCGTAGTCTTCGACGAGGCTTACCTCGAATACGCCTCTGCCGATCCCACTTATCGAGACTTCCACGCAATTCTCAGCGAGTTTGAAATTCCATGGCTGATCCTGCGCACCTTCTCAAAGGCATATGGACTCGCCGGTCTGCGTGTCGGCTACGCGATTGCCTCAGATACCGAGCTCATCCATCTAATGGACCGCGTCCGTGCACCGTTTAACGTCAACCGCCTCGCACAGGTTGCAGCGATTGCAGCATTGGACGACATGGCCTACGTCGAAGAGGTCGTCTCGCGCACCGTCAAGGAGCGTGCGCGAATGCAATTGGAACTCGAATCGCTGGGCTATCGCATGGCACCCTCGCTGACAAACTTCCTCTTTGTGGATGCACGCGAAAACGGCAGCGAACTGGCAAAACGTCTGTTATCGAATGGTGTGATCGTGAAACCCTGGACCGAGCCTGCCTTCCGGCAGGTCAGGTCGCCACCGTCCTTCTGGCAGGTGGCGCCCTGGACCTTGAGGGCGTCGGCAACGCTGTTCACAGTCGCTCTTGGGAAGCAGTACAGCCCGCTGGCGGCGGGCCTGCT
>Ga0137412_10005137_pt1 | contig 10457 bp, 7 predicted proteins | sample CZODoug2_1_16fun_FD_122160 | JGI IMG/M metagenome (GOLD analysis project Ga0137412, IMG submission 122160) | Vadose zone soil fungal communities from Angelo Coast Range Reserve, California, USA - CZODoug2_1_16fungal (Hybrid Assembly) | ecosystem: Environmental > Terrestrial > Soil > Vadose zone... | reverse complement strand
ATGCCGGCCGCAGACTTGTCCTCCCTAAAAATACACGATTCCGCACGCACAAAAGGCGCAGCCGGAAGGGTGCTGGCGTATATTTCGGCGGTGATTGGCGCCCTCGTTTTGCTGGGCGGCGGAGTGTTGGCGTTGCGCGGGCGCAAACCGCAGGTGGAAGTGACCACGGCGCGGGCGGCGGGCGGCTCTGACCAAGTAACAGCGTTGAACGCAAGCGGCTATGTCACGCCGAGGCGCCGGGCAACCGTGGCCGCAAAAATCACCGGCCGGGTTACCGGCGTGTTTTTTGACGAAGGCAACAACGTGAAGGAAGGCCAGCTCCTGACAACGCTGGACGATTCCGACGTACAAAAGGCGCTGCTAGCGGCGAGGGCCGACAAGGAATCGGCAGCGGCAGGCATTGCGGATCAGCAGGTGCAATTGCGGCTGGCGGAAATTCAATTGAGACGCACCCAGGGCCTGGTTGACGCCAAAGTGCAGACGGAAGAGGCGCTGGACAACGCGAAGGCTACTGTAGACAGTCTGAAAGCAAAGATTGCACTGACGCGGCAGCAGATCCTGGGAGCGGAGGCGCGTATCGCCGAAGCACAACAGGCGGTGGACAACTGCACGATTCGCGCGCCGTTTGCGGGACGGATTGTTTCGAAAGACGCGCAGATTGGCGAAATGGTGTCGCCCATTTCCGCGGGCGGCGGCTTTACGCGCACCGGCATTGCGACGATCGTGGACATGAAGTCCAACGAAATTGAAGTCGACGTGAACGAAGCGTACATCGCCAAGGTAAAGGAACGTCAAAAAGTGGAGGCGAAGCTGGACGCGTACCCGGAGGAAAAAGATAAATACTTTGCGCACGTGCGAACCGTAATTCCCAGCGCCGACCGGCAAAAGGCCACGGTGAAAGTGCGCATCTCGTTTGACAAGCTGGACGACAAAATTTTGCCGGACATGGGCGTGAAAGTGGCATTCCTGGAAGATGAAGCGCCGAAGAAAAAAGATTCGAACGCGGTCGTGGCAAAGGCCATCATTCCGTTGAGTGCGGTGCACAAAGAAGGCGACAGCCGGTACGTGCTGCTGGTGAAAAACGAAGCCGTGGAGCGGCGTGGCGTCACACTCGGCATGGAACGTGGTACGGACGTGGACGTGCTCGCGGGCGTGAATCCCGGCGATTCGATTGTCGTGAAGGGCCCTGAGACTTTGAAAGACGGTCAAGGCGTGGAAATTAAACAACCTTAGGAGCAAACGATGATTCGTGTGGACGGAAAAGCTGGAGCGAATAGTCTGATTCAGGTGCGTGGGCTGAATAAAACGTACAAGCGCGGCGGCGAAAGCATTCAAGTGCTGCAGGGCTTGAATCTGGACGTCGAGAAGGGCGACTTCGTGGCGTTCATGGGCCCGAGCGGCTCGGGCAAAACAACGCTGCTCAATTTGATGGGCGGGCTGGACGTGCCTACGTCCGGCACGATTTCCGTTGACGGCGATGAAATTACGCACATGTCCGCCAGCAAGCTGACGCAATGGCGCGCGCGCCACGTGGGATTCATCTTTCAGATGTACAACCTGATTCCCGTGCTGACGGCATTTCAAAACGTGGAGCTGCCGCTGTTGCTGACGAAGCTGTCGTCGTCCGACCGGCGCAAGCACGTCGAAACCGCGCTGAGCGTCGTGGGCCTCACCGACCGCATGCATCACTATCCGCGGCAACTTTCCGGCGGACAGGAGCAACGCGTGACCATTGCTCGCGCCATCGTTTCCGACCCAACGTTCCTGCTCTGCGACGAGCCGACCGGCGACCTCGACCGCAAGAGCGCAACGGAAATCATGGCGCTGGTTGAAGAGCTTGTCGCCAAGCACGGCAAGACCGTGCTGATGGTTACGCACGACCCGGTCGTCGCTGCGCGCGCGCATACGACGCTGCACCTTGAAAAGGGCGTACTCGTGGAAGGTTCCGCAAATCGCGAAACCGCGATGGCAGGAGGTGTCGCATGAAATTCAGCCGTTTGATTTGGGCAAATCTCACCCGCAAAAAGATCCGCTTGCTGCTGACCCTTGGATCTTTTGCCGTGGCGCTGCTTCTGTTTGCGTTTCTGGCGGTCGTGAAGGATTCGTTCCGCCGCGGAACGGATATCGCCGGCGCGGACCGATTGATCATCATCAATCGCACATCGATCATCAATCCGCTGCCGCTTTCCTATCGCGACAAAATCTCGCGAATACCCGGAGTAAAATCGGTCACTCATAACAATTGGTTTGGCGGGATCTATCAGGACCAAAAGAATTTTTTCCCGCAATTTGTCATTGATCCCGATAATCAGCGCCAGGTGATGTCGGAATTGATTGTGCCGGACGACCAGTGGGCCGCCTTTTTGAAGGACCGGCAGGGCGCGATCGTCGGCGCACGAACCGCTGCGCGCTTCCATTGGAAGATCGGCGACCGCATCCCCTTGAAGAGCACGCTGTGGGGCGGCAGCATGCCGGAGTTCAACATCGTCGGCATCTATCACGGCAAACGCGAGCAGGACGACGAAACGCAATTCTGGTTCAAGTGGGACTACTTTGAGGAGAACGTGCCTGCTCGCATCAAGGGAAATGTTGGCTGGTATGTGCTGCGCCTGAATTCGCCGGACGATGCGGTGAGCGTGGCGAAAACCATCGACGAGCAATTTGCCAATTCTCCGTACGAAACGAAAACCCAAACCGAATCCACCTTCATTGCCAACTGGGTGAAACAGTTCGGAAACATTGAATTCCTGATCGTTTCGATCGGCACGGTTGTATTCTTCACGCTTCTGCTGGTCACCGGAAACACCATGGCTATCTCCGTGCGTGAACGCATCGGCGAATTGGCGGTGTTGAAAGCGATCGGCTACGGTGACCGTACCGTTTTGTTTTTTGTACTCGCGGAATCGCTGGCGATCTCGCTGGTAGGTGGCCTGCTTGGTTTGGCTCTTGCCAAGTTAGCCGTTCCAGTTCTCGACAAATTGCTTAGCGGGCGTTTGCCAAATCTCATTTTATCGCCAAGCATTCTCGGCATGGGCCTTGCCGTCGCGATTCTCGTTGGAATTGCTAGCGGCCTTCTGCCGGGCATCAGCGCGATGCGTATGCGCGTGATTAACGCATTGAGGAGAGTCTGAAATGGCGATCCCTTTAATTTACAACGTGCGCAGCGTTCGCGCCCGCTGGACATCGACAATCGTCGCAATCCTCGGCATCGCGGGAACAGTCGGCGTCTTCGTCGCCATGCTTTCCCTGGCGCGAGGATTCAAAGCCACTCTCGTGGCTTCAGGCTCCGCCGGCAACGTGCTCGCCTTGCGCGCCGGTTCACCCACGGAGATGATGGGCGGCATCACGCTGGATTCCGTGAAGCTCATTCAAGACAAGCCAGGTGTGGCGCGCGATGCCAACGGCGCTCCGCTAGTCACGCAGGAAGTTGTGGGTGTAGTTCCCTTTCCTCTCATCAGCACGAGCACCGACGCCAACGTGCAAGTTCGGGGCGTGTCGCCAAACGTGCTCACCGTCCGGCCCTTCGTGAAATTGGATCAAGGCCGCATGTTCCAACCGGGGCTCACAGAGTTGATCGTCGGCAAGAACGCGTCGAAGACGTACGCGGGCATGAAGCTGGGAGAAACGCTCAACTTGGGCGGAGGGCACTGGAAAGTCGTCGGCGTTTTCGATGCGGGCGGCTCTTCGTTCGACTCCGAAGTCTGGTGCGATTCGAAAATCCTGAACGAAGTTCTGAAGCGGCCCGACAACATTTTTCAATCGGCCACCATACATCTCACATCTAGCGACGCCTTCAATGCCTTCAAGGACGCCGTCAGCAAAGATCCTCAACTGGACCTCGATGTAGTCCGCGAAGTGGACTATTACTCGAAGCAATCCGAGTCGATGACGATTTTGATCAAAGTATTGGGCGGATTGGTGGCTGGAATCATGGCCATCGGCGCAATTTTTGGCGCGCTCAATACCATGTACTCTGCTGTCGCTGAACGCGGCCGCGAAATCGCCACCATGCGTGCCGTTGGTTTCGGCGGAGGCTCGGTGATCTTTTCCTTCCTCGTGGAAGCGCTGCTTATTTCCTTCCTTGGTGGAGTTCTCGGGTGCCTCGCTGTCCTTCCCCTAAACGGACTGACGACTCAGGCCCTGAACTTCCAGACCTTTTCCAGCCTCGCCTTCGCCTTCAAAATTACCTTTGACCTGCTGGTGGGAGGCGTGGTCTTCGCATTAGTGATGGGCGTACTAGGCGGTTTGCCGCCTGCCATTCGCGCGGCCAGCAGCCCAGTGGCCTCGACGCTACGGTCGCTCTGAAACTTTTATTGCCGCATCTCTAATTTGCAAAAGAAAAAGGCCAACCGCTCTCTCAGGACGGTTGGCCTTTTTTCTTTCGATCACTTCCCAAGGATTCAAGTTCTCTCCTGAAGGAGGCAGGAGGAACTTCATCCCAGTGTGCTCCGGCCGTAGCCAGAAACTCTTAAGCTGCCTTGCTCAACGCGTTGCTCGAAGCGGGCCGCTGCAGCGGACGGCGCGCCAGTTCACCGGCTGCCATCACTCCGCGGCGTGCAAAGCCTTCCACCGTATTCACGCTTCGACGGGCCAAATGCACTGCCGGATGATTGCTCTCGGCAACGCGAGCCACCGCCAGTTCCCAACTCTTCTGAGCAACATAAATTCCCACTGCGAACGTCGCGATTACCGCGAACACCACTGCGAACAACGCGAACGCCGCCAACAGTTCCCTGACAAAGTACATCTGGAAAAGCGCGATCGCCCCTAACAGCCCCCACATCCATTTGCGCCCTTGATCTTGTGTCTTCATTCGGTCCCTCAATTCACCCCGGTCCATTGCAGTGGTCCCTTTCCCAACGCCTGGGTAGTGATTCGCTACCCCTTACCGTTTCTGTATCCACTTCGTTAGATGCAACCGACTGTACTAAGTTCCAGTCGTCTTACCTGTCCCATTAGACAGGGGTCTCGAAGCAAACGCGATAGTACAGTGGGCACATTTTGGGCCATAAACGAGTCTCCTAGTACCTGCCCTGTGAAAAACTATTCGACTTAAACTATTGAAAACAAGCAACTTGTGGCTGAGCGACGAGTCTCATTTTGATTCGCAGTTTCTTTGCTGCCCCTGCTGTGCAAGACCTGTCCCTTCGTACAGTCTTTTTTCACTTTCCGTCCGGCTGCTTCCCTACCTAATCTGGCCCATTTTGGCGAAGGCCAGCCCTGTTGTATCCGGTAATTGGCTATGGTCTAATCCCTGCCAGACACCCAGTTCATGGAAGCACCTCTCATCATCTTCCTGGTCCTCCTGCTCTTGGTGGGGCCGATCCTCGGCATCATTGCTTTTGTCGGAATGCGCCGTTTGGATGAGGCGCTTCGTCGCCAGAATCCCCAGGAACTGACCGGCCGGATCTACGCCCTCGAGCAGCGCCTCGCAAAACTGGAGAAATTCGGTGTTGCAGCACCGCCGGTCGCCGGCGCGCCAATGGAGCCGAAGCCGGCCGGCCCGCCTCAGCCACAAGTGGCAATAGCTGCGCCTCCTCCGGCAGCGCCGTCAACGCCACCGCCCAAGCCAAGCGGAATCGCGCCAGCGTCCCAGCCTTCTTTGACCGGCTTTGCGCCCCCGCCGCTGCACACATCGCTTCCCAGGGATTCCGATTCTACTGATCTCGAAACGGTCATCGCAGGCCGCTGGTTCAACCGCATAGGAATCGTCGCGTTGCTCGTCGCGATCTCGTATTTCCTGAAGCTGGCGTTTGACAACAATTGGATTGGCCCATCCGGCCGCGTGATGATCGGAATTCTCCTCGGCGCAGCGATGATGCCGTGGAGCAGTTGGCTTCTGGGCCGCGGCTATTCCTATTTTTCGGAAGGTATCGTTGCCCTCGGCGAAGCGACGCTTTTTCTTTCAGTCTGGGCGGGCTGCAGCTACTACACGCTTTATTCGCGCGACGTCGGCTTCTTCGGCATGATCCTGATTACCTCCGCAATGGCCGCCATCGCTCTTGGCCGCGATTCGCAGCGCATTGCCGTTCTCTGTCTTATCGGCGGTTACTTAACACCGATTCTCGTAAGCACCGGCAAAGACCAGCAGGTCGTTCTTTTCACTTATCTTTTGATTCTTGGCGCGGGCATGCTGGTCATGGGCGAGCGCAAAGATTGGTATTCGCTCGCGCCGATCTCCTTCATCGCCACCGAAATTTATTATTGGGGCTGGTACACCGAGTTTTACCATCGCGCCGCAGGTCATCCCCTGGAACGCACGGTCGTATTCGCCGCACTGTTCTTCTTGCTCTTCGCCGCCTTGCCGGCCCTTCGCGCCATGAAGGAAGGCGCGATGAGCGAAATCGACATTCTCGTGACGACCGTCAACGCATTCGCTTACGTCGGCGCCCTCTACGCGCTCTTCTGGCCCGACGACCGCTGGCCCTTCACGCTGCTGATTCTCGCGCTGGCCGCTGGACACATCGCCGTCGCACGCGTGGTGCCAGACGCCAGGGAAAAAGCCAGTTCGCTCGCGCGATATCTCTACGCGGGAATGGGCCTCACTTTCGCCACGATGGCGATTCCAATCCGCCTCAACGGAAAATGGATCACGTTCTGCTTCGCCGTCGAAGGCGCCGTTCTCATCTGGTCCGGCTTCCGCGCCGCAAGCGGCTTCCTGCGCCAATTCGGCTACCTACTGCTCGCGATCGCCGCGATCCGTGTGCTCATTTTCCCGCCGCCCGCCGGCGCATTCCTCTTCAATCAGCGCTTTGCTGCGTATCTGCTCGTCATCGCGTGCTTTGGCGCCGCGCTTTGGTCGGCGCGTGACAAGTTGGATGACACCGGTGAACAAGAAAAGACCGAACTCGGCATTTTTTCCGTTTTGATTAACGTCTTCGCGCTCATCGCTCTTTCTCTGGAATTTTGGGATTACTTCGGAAAGACGGTAACTGGAATCGACGCCGACCTCGCGCGTCACCTCTCGCTCTCCGTGCTCTGGACGGTTTACGCCACCATTTTGATTCTCGTCGGCGTCCAGCAAAAATCGGCGTTACTCCGCTGGCAGGCGCTCGCACTCTTTGGCTTGGTCGTGTTCAAAGTTTTTCTCTTCGACCTTGCGTCCCTCGATCGCGCCTACCGCATTCTATCGTTCCTCGTTCTCGGCTCCGTGCTAATGATCGTCTCCTTCCTCTATACGCGGCGGGCCGCGAAAGGGCGCCACCCGTGAATTCATCTCGCAAACGGCGAACCGCGCTATTCACGTTGCTCGCCGTGTTGACGGCGACGAACGCGATCGCCGCTTCCCTCCCCGATGGCTGGAACAAATGGCGTTACTCGCGCGAAATCGCCGCCGCCCATCCGGGCGCGCTCAATTACATTCCCGTCGGCCCCGATATTTTGTCCCACTCGTCAACCTATCTGGCGGACTTGCGCATCCTCGACGAGACCGGCGCGGAAACTCCATACGTGGTTCGAACGACGGTCGGCGTATCGAAGTCCGAAAGCTGGCCGGCCACGATCCGCGAAAACAGCTTCGTTCCGGACAAATACACTCAACTCGTCCTCGACCTCGGCGTCTATCCGCGCTTCCACAACGCGGTCCGCTTGGACACGCCCGAAACGGATTTCATCCTCTGGGCGGAAGTAGACGCAAGTGACGACGCTCGCATCTGGCGCATCGTCAAAATGCGCGCGCCAATTTCGCGCTTCCGCAAGGAAGGTCTCGAAGGAAACCAGACGATCCACTATTCGGAAAACAATGCACGCTACTTGCGAGTGCAGATTCGCGAATCGGCAAATCAATTTCCCGTAACCGGCGCGGCCGTCTTTCCTTCTTCTCAATCGCAGAAGGACGTCATCCCGCAGCAGTGGATTTCTCTGCAGAGTGCGCGCAATCCCGATACCGGCACGCCCGCCGGCACGACGATGTGGACGCTCGACCTCGGAAGCACGAACGCGCCGGTCAATTCGCTCGACTTCACCACCGGTCAGCAGGAATTCTTTCGCGGCGTGCGGCTTTCCGTCAGTGCCGACGGCAAAGAATGGTCACCGGCCGGAGGTGGAGAGATTTATCGTTACGTTGGCGACTCCCGCCGCGAAGAATCGTTGCGCGTTCCGGTTTACGGCTATCCCGGCGTTCGCTACTGGCGCGTCGAAATTCTGAATGGAAATGACTCGCCGCTGGCGAACGTCCAGCTTTCCGCCTCCATGGTTCCTCGTTTAATCCTGTTCCGCCCTGCCGCGGGACATTCCTATCGTCTAGCCTACGGCAACGAAAAAGCGCCGCCACCGCAATATGACCTCGAACGCACGCTTCATGTCAGTGCAGCGGAAGAAGCCTTTCCGGATACACTGGCGAACGAACAGGAAAACAACGCCTATCAGGATCCGCGGCCATTTTCTGAGCGCCACCCTGCTTTGCTCTGGGCTGCGCTGGCCCTCGCCGCCCTCGCGCTCGGATATACGGCGTTACGCACGATGCGCACACCGCCACCTGCGCCATCGTCAAACTAAAAATTATTGGCTACCGGTTGGCATCCCGTCATGAAATCAAACAACGTGAGGGATCTGCTTTTTCTTGATTTCTTCGGCTTCAATAAAACGGGTGCGTCAGTTGCTCTTCAGCGCGTAGCCCACATCAAACGGCAGTTTGCCGTCAATCCGCAATACCTTCACCGAACTGTTGATCGAGTAGACGTCCACCACGCCAACGGCGCCCGGCGTCGCCCCGACCGCCTTCAAGAGTTCTTCGTCGCTCTCCACGATTTTCACCACACTGCGCGTCTCGTTCAGCTTCGCAATCGCAACCTTGGCTTCACTGCCCGTCGCGCCAAAAAGTTTTTGCAGCACGCCATGCATCTCCGGCACCTCCGGACTCTTAATAACGATCGAGAAATTCTTTCCGTCCGGCCAGGCCTTCGCCGTGCCTTTGCAGAACTTCGTCAGATCGGCCAGGGTCACGTCATTCACTTTGCTGCTCGCCGAGGTGACGATCGCCATATTCTTGAACGCGGCAAGCGCTGACAGTGCGCACATGGCTGCAACGCAGGCAATCGCGAGCGCCCGGTATAACTTTGCGGAGATTCTTGCGTGCATGGACCACTTTTCCTTTCAGAACGAATATACGAAGTATTCCTTTCCCCGGCGCCCGCGGCAAGTAACCGTTACGCACTCCCTGCGGTTGTATCGTACTCGGCACTCCATGTAGGAAACGCGCACACCTGTACTTCGGACCAGTTATTTTGAATCGCCGCCGCACGCTACTGTCATTCGCGGAACACGTTTACGTTTTCACTTTTTGAAGGAGTGCGGCGATGAGTCGGTTTTTCTCGAGATTCTTTTTGCTGATTTTTCCGGCCGCATTCGCCGCTGGCGCATGGGCGCAATCGCAACCCGCATCTCACGTTGAATCCGCCTCCAGTCGCACCGGCTCTCACACATCGCCCGTCGCACCGTCTTCACAACGCCTTTTTGGCGCCATTCCGCTGTCCACCCAGTCCGAAGAATCTCGTAAATCCCTCGAACTCGCTTGGGACCGATACGAAAACGCCATGTACGACGCTTCCGCGGACCAGGCACGCCATGCCACCGAGAAAGATCCAAAGTCCGCTATCGCTTACGCCCTCATCTCTTTCGCCGCGCGCCGCACCACACCCGACACCGCCGCGCTTGCCAAGGCAAAATCACTGCTCTCTCGCGCCGCTCCGGATGAACAGCTCCTGGTCCGTTGGATGACGAGCGTCCAGGACAACAATCTTCTGCCGGCCATTTCCAGCATGAACGACCTGCTGCAGCGCTATCCCCGCGATAAGCACATCCTGTACGTAACCGGGGAATGGCTTTTCATTCAGCAGGACGATGATCACGCGCGAAAAGTTCTGGAGACCGCTCTGCAGGTCGACCCGGACTTTCCGGCTGCGTTGAACCGCCTCGGCTACCTATATATTCGGTCCGGTAATCCCGACCCAACCAAAGCGCTGGCTTCTCTTCATCGTTATGCAGAAATTGAAAAAAGTTCCGCCAATCCCGAGGATTCGCTCGGAGAAGTTTCGCGCATCGCCGGTAACGACACCGCGTCGCTGCAGCACTACTCGGAGTCGCTACGCATCGATCCGGCCTTCCTCGCCTCGCAAGAGGGCCTCGGCGATACCCGCACGCTCATGGGCGATTTCGACGCCGCGCGCAAAGAATACGATCGCGCTCTTCAGATGGCGAAGAGTCCCGTCGATGAGTTTTATATCAAGGAGCAGCGCGCACTCGTTTCCTTCTGGGAAGGAAATCCGGCGCAAGGCCAACAGGAACTCGCCGCATTCGGGGAAGAAGCTGCTCGCAAGAATGAACCCAACGGACAATCCAATATTGCGCTCGCCCGTGCCATGCTCGCCGCGGATTCCCAATCGGCGCTCGCACAGCTAAAAGAATTGACTGTTTTTCTGGAAAAGCCCCACTCGGGAATGCTGGAATCGGATCGCAGC
>Ga0137412_10005136_pt1 | contig 10458 bp, 9 predicted proteins | sample CZODoug2_1_16fun_FD_122160 | JGI IMG/M metagenome (GOLD analysis project Ga0137412, IMG submission 122160) | Vadose zone soil fungal communities from Angelo Coast Range Reserve, California, USA - CZODoug2_1_16fungal (Hybrid Assembly) | ecosystem: Environmental > Terrestrial > Soil > Vadose zone... | reverse complement strand
TTTCAATCGCACAAGGGTAGCCGGGCACCTGGATGAAATCCAGAGCGTCATGGCAAGCACGCCGGCGTTGCTTCGCAATGGGGCCGTCGGCTTCATCGATTGGTTAGGTCTAGCGATGGAGCAACGGGGAAACGTCGAACCCGAGGACTACCTCCCAAACAAAGAACACGATTCCCATTATCGTATGCGTGCGAATGCGCCTTGAGCGAAATCCAATGACGGCCACCGGAATACCAGCGGCAGAATATCCCCAGCCCAACACGCCCAGTCCCATGACATAAGTCCAGCCGCCCTTCATATATGAGTCCAGCACATCGATAACCAGGCCAAGCAGGTAAACTGAATAGAACCAGCGACGCTTTGACAGGAAATATGCATTCAGGTTGTCGACTTTGTCCCAGTCCTTAGGAATGAGAAGCGCCACGAGAAGAAACAGAACAACTGCGTAGCAGATAATCAGAAGATAGTTCCATAGCGTCCAATGTTTTAGGATGTCGACTAGGCGGAACTCCCACCACCAGAAAAGAATCATCCACAGAAAAACCTGGGCCAGCCAGAATGCTGATGCCCAACTGAGCTGCAGTGGACGGTCGCCTTCAGTGTAACGCTCGATCGCGCCGCTGACGCCTAAAAGCACGTTCGTAATGCCCAAGCCGATGATGATCGAGGTCAGCACCATCACGTGCTGAAATTGGTCGCTCATATCATTCTCGCATCAGCATCGAGACCTAACGAGTTTAAGATCAGCGACGGCTACCGGGAGCGAGCCCCAATCGAAGTGGGAGTGTCTTAATCATGGGAAACGTGGTCGCGCAGCGGGTAGCCGTTCGCTGCATCGTCTGGTTAGACGGAATTGCTATTATCACACGGTCGACTATTAGGGCTTGATCCCAGCGGCTTTGATGATCTGTGCCGCACTTTCACTCTCGCTCAGCACGAAGCGCGCAAACTCGGGCTGCGTCATATTCATCGGCTCGCCTCCGTGCTTGGTAACCCAGTCGCGCAGACTCTGCCCCGCGAGCACGCGTCCGATGTCCTTCACAAGTTTGTCAATCACTCCGGCCGGAGTGCCAGCCGGCGCCCATAGCCCATACCAAATGGGGAAGTCGAAACCGGCGACACCAGCCTCCGCGATTGTTGGAACCTCCGGTAGCAAGGGCGAGCGCCGCGCGGTACTCACGCCTAGTGCAACGAGTGTGCCGTCGCGAATGTGGGGCAAGGCAAGAGAAATGGGCACCAAATAGTAAGTGAAGTGGCCCGCTATCGCGTTTGCGATCGTGTCGGCGTTCGAATCGCTCGGCAACGGCGGCACGTGCAGCGCTTTGATGCCCGCCGCTTGATTGAATTTCTCGACTCCAATGTGCGTGCCGGTGCCTATACCGGTGGAGCCAAACTTGAGCTCACCCGGCTTCGCCCTCGCCGCCGCAATGAGCTCGGCGACGGTGGCGACACCAGCCGCCTTGCCTGCGACGAGCACGTAGGGCTGCCTCGTGAGTGGAACGATCGGGATGAAATCCTTCAACGGGTCATACGGGAGGTCCTTCAAGAGCGCGGCACTGTATGCCTGAGCGTTGGTGTTTATGAGTAGCGTGTAACCGTCGGGTGGTGACTTCGCGACCTGCGCGGGGCCCGCCGTAGCTCCCGCCCCGGGAATGTTCTCCACTGTCACAGCTTGGCCCCACAGCTGAGAGAGCTGCTGGGCCAGAGCACGGGCCAACAGATCAGGTCCACCGCCCGCCCCAAACGGTTCGATCAGTCGCACCGGCTTGATTGGATAGTCTTCTGCGACCGCGGATGCATTTGTTGCCTCGCCCATGACGTTCCCATGTATTCCGGCACATCCTATGAGAAGAAATAAAAAGAATGTGATCGGTCTCATGCTTAGTCTCACGCGTGTCCTCCTTGTTCCGTCTAACGAGACAAAAGATCAGCGACCGCGCGAATTACGAGCGACTTCGAATAGTCAAGAGGCCAGGCATAAGGGCGGTTCGCGATTCGCTGCACCGTCTGGCTAGGCGTTTTAATCATGCTTGAGCGGCGTGCCGAAAATCTTCGGACTGGGTTTCCCGTCGCCGGCGCACTCTTTGATGAAAAACTTCTCGAGCGCGTCGCCATCTTTCACATTAAACGGCCCTTTGATCTTCTCGGCTCGGCGGCCGGTGATACGATACGAGATCGCCTTGAGCGGCGCGTGCCGATCGACCCTCCAAACGATTGTCACCTGCTGCCCATCGCTCGACCACTGCGCCGCAAAGGCATTCCCAGCGGTGTCCAGGAACTCCTTGATCTCCTCGAGCGGCCCGATCTTTTTGCCGGTGCTCGCGTCGGTCAGGTAAAGATGGAAATGCTCATCGCCAAGCTCGCCGCTGCCGTGGGCGGTGATGGCAATCTTTCCATCGGGTGATATGCCCTTCGCGACGGTGACGTACTCATCCGGCCCATACTCATAGTTCCATGTCGCCCGAACAGAGATAACCGGCAATAGCAGTATCGACACGAAAAGAAGAAGTCTTGGAGTGGTCATACCCGATAACGCCTAACGAGAATTCGACCCAATTTGTGGACCTTTCAAGAGGAATGTCCAATTTATGGGTCTAATCCGGCTTGAGTTTAACTCTGGGAAACGAAAATCAGTGCCATGACCACTACAATAACGAGCAGCCGGTTCCCGAACAAACCGAAATTGCTGGATCGAACGCAGGATGGTGAAAGTGCCGAGGCCTAAGCGGGCTGCGGCGGCGGAGCAAGCGCCATCCCTGACGACGCCGACGGCCCTTGGTACTGAGCGCTGCCGAAGCCGAGGATCGGAAAGAAAATAACCGCCAGCAAAATCAAACCAATCCCAAAGCCCACCCCTTTTCCGAAGCTCTTCGCAAGATCGATCATAAGAATGATCAGGATAATGATGTTCACGAACGGAATTAGCAGCAAAAGAATCCACCACCACGGCCGCCCGACGATCTTGCACCAAACGATCCAGTTATAAATCGGGATAATAGCGGCCCAGCCAGGCTGGCCTGCCTTGCTGAAGATTTTCCACCAAGCCGCGATCATCAAAATGGTGAAAGCGAGCCAGCAGATCCAGAAGAATGGGCCAGGGGCTTTGCCCTGTGATGAGGATGAGTACGAATACTCGACTTGTGCGAATAGTGACAGGGTATTGATGAAGAGATTTTGCATAAGTGATATCATATGGGTTAGGGCGTTGAAGGCTCAGGTCTAACGGGCTGCGTCTTAATGGGCAAGCAAAATCTTTGACCTTGAATCCAGGGTTTGCTCACGCAACTAGCTGTGCAGCTCCAACCCCTCACCTTAGTCCTCTCCCCTTGCCTAAGGGGGAGGCGAGAAAGACTGGCGTCTGAGCTTGATTTCCCAAGACCGAGAATCAATGAACACTATCTTCGGTCAATTCCGGGCGTTGCATCCGTAAAACTGGCGGAGCTAACGAATACGTCCTAGTCGCCACCGTCATCGCCGCCGTCGTCGCCACCACCATCATCTGCTCCGTCATCGTCACTGCTATCATCATCACCGCCATTGTCGTCGCTAGCATCGTCATCACTCATGTCTTCGCCTTCATCGTCTGATGCGTCCTCCATGCTGTCGTCATCGGCCGATGCCACCTCCTCATCGGTGTCTTCTTCAGCAGCTACTTCTTCTTCCTCCGATTCGGACATGTCGAACGATTCGTCCTCGGCGTAAGATTCTTCACTGCTGACTTCCTCGTCGGAGACCGATTCTGAAACGTTAACTTCCTCGCTCTCGTAGATATCGACACTCGTATCGACCGATGCCCAGTCGTATGAAACCGATGTTTCCCATGCGTAGTAACTCGTCTCGTAGGAAGTGGCCCAATCCACGAGCACGAGGTAATCAGAGCGCCATGCCTTATCGACATAATATTCGTAGCCGCGGATAAGGCCGACCTGAACATCGAGCAGATAAAGCGTGGCGATATAGGCATCCAGCGTAACGGGCTCCTTGATGATGTGGTCGGCCTGCTTCTTCATCTCGCGCAGGCCTTTCTGGAGGGCCTTATCCTTTTTGGCGCTCGCTTCCAGCTTCGCGATTTTCCCCAGTAACTCTCTTTGCTGCGTTTTGAGCTTTTCAAAATCTGTCTTCTCTTTCGAGGTCAGCTCGCCGCCTTTCTTTTTCCGTGCAGCCTCCTTCGAGAAATCGGTGCGCAACAGGGCGATGGCATGGCCAAGTGTCTTTCCATTCTCGATGACCTTCTCATTTTTAGAGTCGGTCAGCTGCCAATCGACTTTCATCTGCTCCTCAGCTGTGCGTGCTTCCGCGACGCCCTTGAAGAAGTCGTTGTTCTTAGCAACCAGACCTGTCTTGGCCAGCTTCAAATTTTTGGTGACAAGCTGAGTCGATTTCCAGAATGGCTTGTTTTTCGGTGTCTTAGGATCGAGACCCTTATCGGCACGCGCCGCTTTAATCATGGCAGCCAAAGCCTTGCTTGCGTCGTTCAGTAAGGTTTTGGCATCGGCTTTTTGTCCGGTTGGCTTTTTCTGAGCGGTTTTTGCAACGGCAGCGAGCGTATGATTCGGCTTCATCGCGCGCGCCACGGCAAAAAGACTGAGCGAAAGACAGAGCAAGAGACTAACGAATTTCTTCATAGAGGCGCGCAACCTAGCTGACCACGAGGCCTGCGTCTATAGGACCTTGGGGCTATATATCCGCAGCCGTGTCGTTGGGGCCAGACACAGAGTATCAAGCATCAATGCTCAATAGCGGTGCACCTGACTTTACGAATCGGAATCAACACGCGATGGTCGATCGCAGATGAAAACGAAAAGCACATCGGTTGGCGTGGAAGGGCGCGACCGGTCCGAGCCGGACTGGCGTTGGGCGCGCCGATGGGGAGTGCCAGTGGCATGGCTGACGCTTTGTGTTGTCTGGAGTTCGACGTGGCTCGTTATCAAGATCGGGTTGCGCGATCTACCGCCAATTTCTTATGCGGGTATCCGTTTTCTCGTCGCAATCATCGTGCTTTTTGCCGTATCCGTTGGGCGGGTGAGCTTGTTGCCGCGGCGCCGGTCTGACTATCTGCTGCTGGCTTTTACCGGGGTCCTGATGTTTGCGCTAAATTACGGTCTGCTTTTCTGGGGTGAGTTGCACGTTTCATCCGGTCTGGCAGCGGTGTTGCAGGCGACCATCCCGATGTTTGGCATGGTTTTCGCGCATCTAATGCTTCCCGAGGAGCCACTGCAACTGCCCAAGCTTTTGGGCGCACTACTCGCGATCGGCGGCGTCGCAATGATCTGCGAGCGCCTTCTAGGTTTCAGCGGCGTGATGGCTTTCTGGGGCGGGCTCGGCATCATTCTCGGAGCGGCCAGCGCGGCGTTTTCGAACGTCTTGCTCAAAGCGCGCGCGATCCAACTGGCGCCAGCGATGATGGCTGCCTGGCAAATGATTTTCGGCGCAGCGCCGTTGCTCTTGATCGGATTTATGGTCGAAGGAAATCCCTTGAAATTTCATTGGAGTGTCGTGTCGATGTTTTGTCTGCTTTACCTTGCGGTCATCGGCTCGGCGCTGACTTTTTTGCTTCTTTACTGGCTATTGCCGCGAATGACTGTAGCGCGGCTACAAGCCATCGCGCTCATCACGCCACCGGGCGCAGTCGCGTTAGGTTGGGCAGTTGGCGGCGAGACATTTTCCCTGTGGTCGCTGCTTGGTGCGTGCCTGGTGCTGGCTGGTGTGTGGATGATTTTCCGAAAAGGAGACGAGCCCGAGCCGGTGATCCAAGAAGGCTGAAGATTGTTTCATAACGGAAACTCCTTATCTAACGCCGTTAGATTATTGAGCGAAAATGTCTGGCGGAGCTGAAGGCTAAGGAAAGGTAAGTCTTCATCTGGCATTTGTTCATGCCAAATTTCGATTGTGCTGTCAATCGTCTAACGTCGTAGCGTTTGAGGGAGTGAGTAAGACCGGATTGGTCATTACATGGAGAGTTCAACCTACCAGCATTAAAAATTCCGGGTTGTCTCCGAGATCCGTGATGAATGGGTTGCTGGATGGTCGGCCATCTTTGGTATCGTAACGGAGGATCTCCTTTGTATTGCGACTGGCAACGTAAAGGAAGCTGTCGTCGCCGAATGCCATTCCCGCTGGGCCACTAAGACCACCGGATTGTGACGCGACAAAGACGCTCGTGGCGTTTCGGCCAAGATCGTGTCGGAGAATTGAATCGTTACCGCCACTTCCAATAAAAAGATAACGGCCGTCTGGACTGAGCAACAAATGAATCGGTTTATCGAGCTGGTCGCTTCGCGAAACAAGATTTCGCAAAAAGTGACCGGTTCGAGCCTCATAGACCCGTACGCAATCGGCAGCACGATCCGCGACATACAAATCACCAGTCGGAGAAAAAATCGCTTCCCTGACTTCGAGGACACCGTTTGGCGCAAGCTTCGCTGACGGAACAAAGGTCCCGGGAGGCAAGTACCGATCGAGATCAAGACTCTGAGGAAAAGGCATTGGTAGCCCTGGTTGACCCTGTTTGCCGGCGGGCCCGTGATATCTCGCCACAAGACTCGTATTTTGGCTTGAAACGTAAAGATCGCCGTTCGAATCAAACACGACGTTAAAAGGATGATTGATTCCGGGGTTCACGTCCGCGTGGCGCTTCACAAAGACCTCAGCAAAGTCGTGCTGTCCATCTTTGTTAGGCGCTCCCCTAAACTTCAGGACCTCGCTGTATTCAAAATACGCGTTGACTACGTATAGGTCCCTGTCTGGCCCGAACATGAATCCTCGTAGCTCACGAAGCTTAACGTCTGCGTCGAGACTCTTTTTGTTTAAAGCTTTCCGTAATTCCTTCCCGTCAGTGGAATAGACGTGAATGTTGTTTAAGGAAACGTTCTCGTCGCCGCCGTGAAAACTGATGTACCACTCTTTCGGCATAATTGTGCTTTTACCTCGCAGCCGTTTAGTAAAGGGAATTCGTCCTTACTCGAAATCTTAAATACTCTCCGCAAGATATCGCTGGTAAACAACGCCGTTCTTAAAGATGCTTACCGTCCACGCGAAAACCGGAACTGGCGTCTTTCCACAGAATTCTTCACCTGAATGTATTTTTTGTCTTTTCGCGCGGGAGTTTTTGGTGATATGGTGCAGCCAGGACCTGAAACATGAATTCTGTTTCGGATGAATCGCTTCCTCTTGGAGATCCACCGTCGGTGGAACATCCCACGCCTAACGGCGTTACCGAAATCGGTCAACGGCTGATCCCGTTTCCGTTTACTCCACCTGACGTGAAGCTCAATGAGAAAGAGGCGCTCTCAAGCTCGAATGACTGGTTCACCAAACATGACAAGAACAAAATCGATGAACTCGACAGTCTCGATTTCTATGCGTCAAGTGGGCCGCAAAGCGTCGGAGTTGTCCCCAAACTCCATAATACTTCAGCAGGCATAGAAATTTATCGGCTTCCTCCGGCGGCAAGCAAGGAAGCGTTCGAGAAAACGGAGGGCCCGTATCGCTCGGGCGTAACCAAAAAGTTTAGTAACAAAAGATCTAGCGAGAAGATTGCCAAGTTCAAGGTCGGCACAATAGCCCAATCGGGCCTTGCCTGTTTTTACGTGTCTCGGCTGTTGGGCCACCTTGTCGAAGTGCCGCCTGCTACTTATCGGACGATGGATATTCAGGAATTCGAGAAGGTCGGGGATCAAGCCCGAACGACCGGCCATCCGAGTTGTACGCAAGCGTGGTCTGATCTGCGAGCCATGGCAAAGTCGGCCAATCCAAGAATAGTTCTGTCGGGCGGGAAGCTCGTCTATGGGTCTTTGGCCCAGAATCCGCGAGGAGAAAATAGCAGTCCCGAAGACTATTGGACTGTCGGTGCAATTAGAGGGCACAGTTTCTACAAGGTTCTCTCCTCGAGAGAGTCAGTAGCGAGCGTTCTAAACTTGAACGATGCGAAGTCTCTTCAGGATTTGGCGCTCGCGCAGGACATGATCCGAGGCGTGATCCTGGATTCAATCTTTCGACAGGTCGATCGCCTCGGTAACATCAGCGTTGCCGTGTTGCAACATTATGTGACCGGCGAAGGTCACGTAAAGTGGGATGATAAAGTCAGCGACAAAGACAAGGCTGAAGCGGTGAGTCCGGTGCTGCCGCTGAAGCGCATCATGTATAAAGATAACGACGACGGCATGAACTGGGGAAGGGATTCGGTCTCAGTCACTCCGATTCTCAACGAGACTCATCATATCGACCAAATCATCTACAACAGGTTGCAATGGTTGGCAGGTTTGATGCAGGATACCGAACCAGGCTCCGATGCGAAGATAAAGGACTTCTTTGTGAACGTGGTCCATATGTCAGGCGACAATTACGATAAGCTGAAAGTGAGCCTCGTTAAACAGGCTGCATCGCTGAAGAGTAGAGTTGATTCCAAGGATATCCTCGTCGACCTGGATTTTGAAGGAACGATCAAAAAGCTATACGCTGAAGAGATTGAAGCCGCTCAGGCTGCTAAGAACACCGCGATCACCTCAGCGACTTCGATCGAAGGAAGCACTGCTCCACCTTCCTGACAGGTGTGGGATCAAACAGATAACAAACCTTGGGGAGCATTATGATCTGGAACAAGCGACAATCACCCCGGTCTCACATGCGCTCACTTTTGACGTGAACACGCCACGCGGACAGGAGACAATCAACCATGTGGCTCCCAATGGCACGGTCGAGCTTGCCATTCGCTCGATGTCTTTTCCGGGACACCCGGAGATTTATAGTAAGAACGACGTCGAGAAGGAAAAGGAACTTGCTGGGATAGACTTTTATAACGGCAAAACAACCGACGGATTAGACATCGTTCTCATCCCCAAAACCTACAGTACTTCGCCTGGGCTCAACGTCCACGCGGTCAAGTTGCCCACAGGAATGAGCCGTCTCAGTTACGCCGAAGCCCATGCAACAAAATCACATTCAAGCGGCGACAAGGTCATCGCGAAATATAAGCAGACCATTCCAACTCATTTCACCTATAGCCCCTCCATACTGGGTTACTATCATTTGTCGCGGTTCCTTGACACCGGACACGTCGAGCCTGCCATCGTCCGGACGATGGACGTGGCCGCGCACAAGCCTCTGGCTGATTTGGGTAAGGCAAAGGCTATTGGATCAAACAATCGAAAACAGTGGACCGAGCTTAGGGCTCTCGATGACGCCCATAGTAATCCGGCCCTTTACACCGACGATGGGAAGCAGCTTTGCGGCGCTTTGCAAGCCAACCCAACCGGTGAAGAAAGTTATCCCCATCTGAGCGACCTCGGAGGCGCCGGTGCGCTTGCAGCTTCGTCCGAGTTCAGCAAAGTAACCAACTCAAATCCGCTTAAGCTAAACTGCAAAGACGACAGCGGTAACCCCAATCAGGCTGCGGTTCAGCAAATCGTCCAAATAAAGGATCTTTCTGATATGGTCCTGATGGATTTTATCATGAGCCAGGCTGATCGCTTCAGCGGCAATATGCATTCCCAGAAGATCTACGTATGGATTGAAAACGGCATTCTAAAGCACAAGGCCAGGAAGAGCGATCCTACAAAAGCTGCAGAACAGAAAATTCCTCCCGAAGCCGTTTTAATCAATCGCATAATCATGAAGGACAACGACGCTGGCCTCATCAGCGGTAATTCGGCCAAGAGTTACCATCTTCTGGAAAAAATCAGCCATATGGACCCTAAGACCTATAACCGGCTTCTCGACTTGCAAAATGAGCTTCAGAAACCAGAAGTAGCCCAGTGGTATCAAACGGAGCTTTTGTTCACAGCGACTGACTTCAGCACGATGAAGAATAACGTTGATCAAGCCGTGGGTATTCTGACAGCCCGCAAGGACAAAGGCCTTTTTTTGGATGCAAATGTGAGCGCCGCTCTCGGGGTGGAAGACAAGCAGGAAGAGGAGCCCGGAACGTGACATGAGTCCACAACTCTCCGGATCAGTCGGGCCTTGGGAGAAAAAGGCGCGCAATCTCCGAGCTGATGTAAAAGTTGTGCAGCGTCTTTTGAAAAGAGCCGCACAGGCCTTACAAGCTCCTCAACTTTATCCAAAAGCAGTTGATGGAAGAATCGTCCGGCCTCCTCAGACTTCAAACACGGTGACCGCAATCGAAGCCTTTCAAAGCCGTTTCACTAGCTCGGTCGATGGCTTGGTTGAGCCGGACAGTCAAACATGGCACGCACTCTTAGAAGCCACGGGCGAGCTGGATCAGCCAGATGTTTCCAGCGAGCCCGGCGGATTCTCCTTCCCATTTCCCACACTCCCCGCGTCCGACTGGATTGAACCGCCGCGCGCCTTTGCTTCGAATCGCAGCAACGGCGCCCGCGCCCACGCCGGGTGCGATTTGTATTTTGAAAACGGCACTTGGATTTACGCCGTTGCTGATGGCATTGTGACTCGCGGACCGTATCCGTTCTATTGCGAAACGTTCGCTTTGGAAGTTGACCA
>Ga0137412_10005135_pt1 | contig 10461 bp, 8 predicted proteins | sample CZODoug2_1_16fun_FD_122160 | JGI IMG/M metagenome (GOLD analysis project Ga0137412, IMG submission 122160) | Vadose zone soil fungal communities from Angelo Coast Range Reserve, California, USA - CZODoug2_1_16fungal (Hybrid Assembly) | ecosystem: Environmental > Terrestrial > Soil > Vadose zone... | reverse complement strand
CACCGCTCTCACCGGCGACCACATATGTGGTTCTCACTAAAGAGAACCACATGTAGTTGACCGAAGCCGCAACTCTCGACAGGAAATCCGGGGAAGTCGACCGGTCCCGCCCCTGCCCCGGCTCGCCGTGCGGCTTACCGTGGAGGGACCTGTAGTTCCGCGGACCACTCCGCGACGAGCACGTGTGCGTTGCCGACGATAAGGTAGGCTACGCAGTCTTTCTAAAAGGGCATTTGTTCCGGGACGGCTTCTCCGTCGGCTCGAGGATCGGTTGCGCCGTAGTGGACAGGAGAGGAGTCGTTCGCCTCAACCGCATTGCCCCGGCCCATGCCCTGGAAATAGCGTGGCCATACTTTTACGTCGTGGCCCTGGGTTCGCAGGCCCGCGATCACGTCCCGCGCAACTCCATTCTCGACCCACACGCCGCAGCCATCAAAATCGCGCTTGGTGAAGCGAGCTGCTTCCAGGGCGGCTTCGATATTCATGCCGAAATCGACGATGTTGGAAACAAACTGCGCGTGCGCCTGTGCCTGGTTGAAGCCGCCCATGATGCCGAAGGCGATGCGCCGATCACCGCTCTGCATGAACGCGGGGATGATGGTGTGCAGCGGGCGCGTTCGCGGGCGAAGCGTATTCGGGCGGCCCGGCTCGAGCGTGAATCCACCGCCGCGATTCTGTAACGGAAAGCCGGTGCCGGGGGCCACCAACCCGCCACCGAACGCTCCCGCATTGCTCTGGATCAGAGAGACCTGGTTGCCATCACGGTCAACAACAGCAAGATAAGTGGTGTCGCTCGATAGATGGGCTAATCCCTGCTGCACATCTGAAGGCAAGACATTGCACGCAGCCTTATCCGTGATGAGCTTCGCCCGCTGTTTTGCCAAATCTTTGGAGATAAGCGCTTCCGTCGGGATGTGGGTCGCATGGGGATCGCCCACATACCGCCGAAGATCGGCGTAGGCGAGTTTCTTGGCTTCGATTTCCAGATGCAGGGCTTTCTGGCTGTTGTGCCCCCACCCCCTGATAGGGAATTGTTCCATGATGTTCAACATCTGGAGTGCGGCAATTCCCTGCCCGTTCGGCGGCATCTCGTAGACGGTCCAGCCATGGTAAATGGTGCTGACGGGATCAACCCATTCCGGTTGAAATTTGGACAAATCCTCGGCTTCCATAAAGCCGCCAAGCGCGCGCTCCAGCTTCAGCATCGCCGCCGCCGTCTCTCCCTGGTAAAACCCATCGCGGCCATGTTCCGCGATGCGCTGGAGGGTCCGCGCCAGTTCCGGATTGCGGAACAACTGTCCCGCGACGGGCGCCTTGCCGCCGGGAAGAAAGACCCGGGCAAATTCAGGGTCGTTGCGGAAAGGCATTCCATAGGTATTCCAGTTGTCCGCATCCGTCTCGGTGACAGCTATGCCTTTGTCCGCCAGGGCAATGGCGGGCGCCATGTCCTCAGCCAGCGAGAGTTTTCCCCAGCGTTGATGCAAAGCGTCCCACCCAGCGACGGCTCCCGGCACCGTGACCTCATCGATGGTGCGCAGCCTGGTCAGACCCTTGCCCTGCAAAGCTTGGGGAGTTAATTTTTCCGGCGCCCAACCGCTGGCATTGAGACCGTAGAGATGCTTCGCTTTCGCGTCGTAGACAAGGGCGAACAGATCTCCGCCCACTCCGTTCATCATGGGCTCAATCACCGCCAAGGCGGCGTTAGCCGCGATGGCAGCGTCTACTGCGCTGCCACCTCTGGCCAGAATGGCTGCACCCGCTTGCGAGGCCACAGCCTGCAGAGTGGCCACGACGCCGTACTGCGTCATGACCATGGAGCGAGACTGTTCACGGGCTGGATCATCCGCGGCGTTTATGGACGGCGCAGTGAACAACCCAAGCAGCACGATGGATGTAGATCGGTTGATGTAGTCGCGCATGGAGTTTTTGGACCTCTTTCAACATAGCAAACTGCATCAGCCACGGGCGCCGGCGTAGATTAAGCTTGAACGAAAGCCGCCAGGCAGACAATCAAGGAGAGGCTCAGCATGGTGCTCATGAATCGCCGGGGGTTCGTCAAAGGCGCCGCAGCCTGTTGCATCGGGCTTGCGAGCATCGAGGCCAGAGGATTTGATGGCGTGGGCGCCGGCCTGCCGAACTCAGTTTTTGCGTACGAGTTTGGTGATATCAGTCCCGAGCAGCAGGCCGGATTTGCGCGCGAGTATGGATTCGAGGGAACCGTCTTCGATCATGCGCGGCAAATCCCCGAGCGGTTGCGAGCCCTGGACGAGGCGCATCTCCAGTTGTTCTTTCTTTGGTTGACTGTGGACATCAGCCACGGCCAGATCAATTATGAGCCGGAGATGGAATCCGCAATCGAGGCTTTGAAAGGCCGCGGAACCGTAGTATGGGTCGCCATTCAGGGGGGCGACGCTGGGGGCGGCGCCGGAGCAGAAGAGCGGGCGATCCAAGCCGTCGATCGAATTTCCGATCTCGCCTCTCAATCCAATCTTCGCGTCGCGCTATATCCGCACTATGGCTTTTACCTGGCCCGATTCAGAGACGTTGTGCGGCTTGCGGAGCGCGCTGGGCGAAGTAATGTGGGCGTCACATTCAATCTCTGCCATGAATTGCGCTCCGGGTTTGATCCGGAGTTTCCTCGGTTGCTGGATAAGGCCATGCCGCGGCTGTACGGGGTCACGATCAACGGAGCGGACCGGCAAGGCCGGGATTGGGGCACGCTGATTCAGCCTCTCGGCCGCGGCGACTACGATGTCACCGGGTTGGTCCGGACGATCACACAAGCCGGATACCGAGGACCATTTGGCATCCAGTGCTATGGCCTGAAAGGTGATCCGGGAGTGTATCTGAAGCAATCGATGGCGGCGTGGCGTGCCGTTTCCGTGGGGGCCACGCAAGGCAATCATTGAACATCCTGCTCCGGTGTAAGATTCGTCTTCTGAGGTGAAGTGATGGCTAAAACCTTTCTATCGCGACGCGAGTTTCTACAGACTTCCGCTGGGGTTGCAGGAGCCTCGTTCGTTGCCGGCGCCACGTTTCTGGAGTCTGCGTCGTTCGCGTCCACAGGAAAAGCGATGGCGCCCAGCGATCGAGTTCGTTTCGCGATGGTGGGTGTCGGTATGGAGGGCTCAGGGCTGCTCACGACGGCAGTTCAGCTACCCGGCGTGGAATGCGTAGCTGCTGCTGATCTCTATGACGGCCGTCATGAACTGGCAAGCGAAATCGTGGGAAAGCCTATCAAGACAACACGCCGCTACCAGGAGTTGCTGGACGATAAGGGAATCGATGCCATCATCGTTGCTGTACCCGATCATTGGCATAAGCAAGTGGTGGTCGATGCTCTGGCCGCGGGCAAAGACGTTTATTGCGAGAAGCCCATGTCCCACAGCCCGGCTGACGGCCTGGCCATGGTCGCGGCGGCAAAAAAGACAGATCGCATCGTGCAAGTCGGAGCCCAGCGCACTAGTTCCGTCTTATGCGCAAAGGCGAAGGAGCTCTACCACCAGGGGGCCATCGGGGACCTGAGCCTGGTCGAAGCCTCTTTGGGCAGAAATAGCCCCACAGGAGCATGGGAATATCCTCCTCCCCCGGATCTATCTCTCACCAACCTGGATTGGGACACGTGGCTGGGAACGACGCCCAAAAGGCCTCTCGATCCAAACGTCTTCGCCCGTTGGCGCTGCTGGCGAGAGTATGGCACCGGGGTAGCCGGGGACTTGCTCGTACACCTCATCAGCGGCATGCAATTCGTGTTGGGTATCAATGAAGTTCCGAAACGCGTTTCGGCGTTTGGCGGCATTTACCGCTGGAAGGATGGCCGGGATATGCCCGATGTCCAGGCAGTTCTCTTCGAATACGCCAATGTTCCGGTCTATATGCGCTTATCGCTGGGCACAGAGTCGACCGAGGTTACACGCTTCATGGGCGCGAAGGGCATGATCGAGCTCCGTGGGACCAGCGTTACCTACATCCCACAGCCAGGCGTAGATCTGAGCCCCAGCTACTACACAAGCTCCTATCCCAGCCGACTCAGGAGTGTTTACATCAAGCAGTGGCATCAGGAGCATGACCCTGTTCCGGGCAAAGAGCCCATGCTTGAAACCCAAACCTATCACGGGGATGATTACGACGACCTGGGGCCACATCTTTGGAGGTTCTTTCAGTCAGTCCGATCGCGGGAACCGGTGCTCCAGGATGCTGTCTTCGGACACCATGCGGCGCTCGGCTGCCACATGGCAAACGAGTCCTATTTCAGGAAGAGCCCTGTGGTCTGGGACGATGCCGCGTCGACCATCAAATCCGCGTGTTGATCTGCGAGGCAGTTCCCCCCGGGCGAGGGTAATCGCATCAAAAAGTACTAGCAATTTCAGGAACATCTCTCCTCGATTGCTCGTATTGGTCCGCAGAGGCACGTGATGCAAACTCTGCGGCAGGATATTTCTTACGCTCTGAGACAAATGCGGTTGTCCCCTGTCTTCACCCTGACTGCCATGCTCACCCTGGCCCTGGGAATTGGTGCAACCACGGCCATCTTTTCGCTGATCCACTCCGTTATGTTGAAGTCGCTGCCGGTCATCGACCCGTCAAGCCTCTATCGCGTCGGCGACGGCAATGAATGCTGCATGGAAGGCGGTTTCCAGGATAACTGGGGCATGTATACCTACCAGCTCTACCAGCGGTTCAAAGAAGCCGCGCCTGAGTTTGAGCAACTGGCTGCCTTCCAGGCCGGCGGATCGCAATTCAGCGTGCGACGCAGTGGGGCCGATCGCCAGACCAAACCGCTGCGGGGCGAGTTCGTCACCGGCAACTACTTCATGACCTTCGGCGTCCAGGCCTTCGCGGGCAGGACACTAACGCCGTCCGATGACCAGCTGTCGGCATCGCCAACTGCCCTGCTCAGCTACCGCGCCTGGCAGCAGGAATACGGCGCCGACCCTAAGGTGATCGGCGCAAATTTTATACTCGATGGCCATCCCTTCACGATCGTCGGCATCACGCCACCGGGTTTCTATGGGGAAACATTGCGCAGCGATCCGCCACAACTATGGATTCCGCTACAGCAAGAGCCGCAGTTCACCGGGGCTAATTCCCCCCTGAAGCAAACGAATTCGTGGCTTCGCGTGATCGGCCGTCTCCGCCCGGGAGCTAATACGGATGGTCTTGCCGCGCGCTTCTCTGGACTCCTGCGGCAGTGGCTGGTAACGGATTTTGTGGGTGACGCGTTCAAGGAATATCTGCCGCAGATCAAGGCCATGGCGCCCAAGCAGAATATCAAGGTCATCCCGGCCGGCGCAGGCGTGGGAGAGATGAAAGAGGGATACAAAGACAGTCTGCGGATCCTGCTCATTGTGTGCTGCCTGGTGTTGCTGATCGCGTGCGCAAATATTGCCAACCTGTTGATGGCTCGCGGGACCGCCCGCCGCGCGCAAACGTCGGTGCGCCTCGCGCTTGGAGCTTCGCGCAAACGCCTGATCCGCCAGTCGCTCACGGAGAGCATAGTCCTTTCCGTTCTGGGAGGAGCGGCCGGTGTGGCCATTGCTTATCTCGGCGTCAAGTTAATCGTCAAGCTGGCCTTCCACACGGCACACTTCGTTCCTATCGACGCCACGCCTTCTCTGCCCATTCTGGCTTTCGCCTTTGGGCTGTCGCTCGTAACCGGAGCACTGTTCGGCACCGCGCCGGCATGGCTTACCTCGCATGGCGACCCGGCGGAAGCACTGCGCGGAGCCAACCGCAGTACGCGCGACCGTTCCTCTTTGCCACAGAAAACCCTGGTCGTGTTACAGGCCACGCTCTCCATCGTCATGCTGGCGGGAGCGGGGCTGCTGATCCGCAGCCTGCAGAAGATGGAGCATCAGGACTTCGGCTTTGAGACAGACCATCGCGTAAGCATCGGCGTGAATGCGCCTTTCTCCGGCTACTCCCCGGAGAAGCTGGATGCTATTTACCGGGACCTGCAAGACCGCTTGACCCACATCCCGGAAGTACAGCGCGCTGCCCTCGCACTCTATTCTCCGTTCACCGATAACTGGGGAGAGATGATTATCCGCGAAGGCCACGGTGTCCCAAATGTGAACGAAGATCAGGGCGCTTCCTGGGACCACGTGAGTCCTGGCTACCTGGAGGCTATGGGCCAGCACATCCTGCGCGGGCGGACCATCACTGACCAGGACACGGCGACGACGCGAAACATCGCGGTGGTGGATGAAGCCTTTGTGCGCAAGTTTTTCAAGAAGGGCGAAGAGCCGATCGGCACTCATTTCGGCTTAAACAAGGCGCAATACAGCGATACTTTCGAGATCGTCGGCGTGATCCGCGAGGCGAACTACACCGACCCCACCGGGCATTGGAGACGTCCCTTGTTCTTCGTGCCACTGGCGCAGCACGCGCACTACGACGTACCCATGCTGCAAATGATCGATGACCGCACCCATCTTATACAGAGCGTGGTTCTCGAACTAAGAGGCAGCATGGATGGGCTGGAGCCGCAAATCCGCCGTGCGTTCGCTGAAGTGGATCCGAACCTGACCATCCTGAGCGTCCGGACCATGCAGGAACAGGTTGCGAATCGGCTCGATCAACAGCGCACGGTCGCGCAGATGACCGGACTCTTCGGCATCCTCGCCCTCGTACTGGCCGCGGTTGGACTGTATGGAGTCACAGCGTATACCGTCGAGCGCCGTACCAACGAAATCGGCGTGCGGATGGCGCTGGGCGCGAACCGAGGCAACGTGATTCGACTGGTCTTGCGGGGAGCCTTCTCGCAAGTCCTGCTGGGACTTCTCATCGGCATTCCCGCTTCGATAGGCTGCTCCCGCTTGATTGCCAGCCAGCTTTATCAAGTCCAGGGTTGGGACCCGCTCGTCCTTGGTGGATCCATCGTCGCGCTTGGAGTCTGCGCTCTTTTCGCCAGCATTATCCCGGCGCAAAGGGCAGCCTCCATCGATCCGGTGAATGCCCTACGCACAGAGTAGCCGCAAGACACAGTACCGGCAATCCATCGAAGCCGGCAGAAACGCACTCAGTTGCACTTATCTCGAAGTCAGGCAGGTTATCGCTAAGTTAACCAGCCGATTGGTCTTACTTCGGATAAATTGGAGACCATGAAACCAGGGAGGATCACGGTGAGCGAGGGATTCTCGCGCGCGGCGTTCCGATCCAGGAAAGTCGGGGTCAATGCTTTCGTGAGAATAATCTGTCGATTGAAAGCGGACCGGAACCCGCGAGGACCAGCGCAACTAAACATGCCAAATAGAGCAAATCGCATTCGTATCCGGGCGGACCGAATTTGGCTCCTGCCGGCGTTACCGCTAACAGCTTGATCGAGCTAAATCCGTAGCGCCAGTGCACACTGAACATGGCAACTAACAGGACAGCTGCCATCGGCAGGCTGACCAGCGGGACAAACGCGCCGAGCAGCACCGCGAAGCCCCCCAGCAATTCAGTCAAGATGGTCAGCCACGCCATCAGGTGCGGGGCAGGTACGCCAAGAGCATGGAGGATGGAGGCGAAGTTCTCGGGCCGGTTGAGGAGCTTGGCATAGCCGTGTTCTATAAAGCCAAATCCAACGATAAGGCGCAACGGAAGCGGAGCCCAGGTGGGGAATTTTATCCGATTAAGCATAGTGTTCACTCCTGAAATAGATCTCGCAAATTGGATTCCTGATTGATGAAGGACAGACCGAGGCTTGCGCCACGCGCGATCATCCATTTGGAAGGTCATACGCCGAGCAAGTAGCGGATGACGCCTACAGCTGAACTCACCGGAATCAGATAGATCAGGTTGAGTTTGAATCGCTGGAGCAATACCAGGGAAACCATCATCCACGCCATGGAGAGCGTTTCAAGCCCTCTGAGTGTCACTGCTCCTGAAGGGAAGAAGACGGCTTTGCCAAGGAAAAGCACCAGGTCAAGGATGGCGGCAACGACGACGGCGGTGACCAATCTCAGGACACCCTGGATCATCGGCTTGCCGTGTGTTCGCTCCACCAGCGGCGCACCCGCAAATACGAAGAGAAAGCACGGCAGGAAGGTGTAAAAGGTTGTTACCAACAGCCCCACAGTACCCATCCACAGTGAGCCGTGAAAGTGGTTGTAGGCAGCCATGAATCCAACAAAGGCCACCACGATAATCAGAGGGCCGGGTGTCGTCTCGGCGAGCGCGAAGCCGTCTGTCATTTGGGCGCGGCTCAGCCAGTGGAGCTTGGTCACCGCCACCTGGGCTACATAGGGAAGAACGGTGTACGAGCCTCCTATCGTGACGAACGCCGTCCTAGTGAAGAAGAGGACCAGAGTCCTCCAAAAATGGAAGTCCCCGGTGAAGAAGTAGAAGACAGGCAACGGCAGAAACCACAGCAGCAAAACAACCGTCGTCAGCTTCGCGATGGGTTTCAGCAGGGACGCAGGTTGCGCCGACATCTCATGCTGGGGGCTGATGCGGTAGCCTTCTTCGTCGTCCTTCTCGATTACGTCGCTCGGTCTGTGAAACAGATGCGGCCACAGCTTCCCAAGCAGGATCCCCAGAACAAGGGTGCTCAGCATTATCGTGAGCACCGAAACCTTGAAAAAGAACATCGCGGTAAACGCGGCGGCTGCGACAGAGCCTTCGATGGGTCCGCGGAGAGTTGTCCAGGCAACTCTATGGAGCGCGACCACCACCAGGGCGATGACAGTGGGCTTCAAACCATTGAACATTGCCGCGACCAGCGGCAGGTTACCGAAGCGGACGTACATCATGCTCAGAGCCAGCAGCACGAACATGGAGGGCAGCACGAAGAGCGCTCCAGCGACAACTCCCCCACGCTTGCCATGGAGCTTCCAACCGATATAGATGGCGAGCTGTTGCGCCTCCGGTCCCGGGAGGATCATGCAAAGGCTCAACGCGTGAAGGAACTTTCCGTTACTGATCCATCGCTTCTTTTGGACGAGTTCGTCATGCATGACGGCAATGTGAGCCGCAGTGCCGCCAAAGGTGATCCATCCCAGCTTGAACCAAAACCGGAATGCCTCCCTGAACGCCGGCTGGGGTACCCCGGTGCAGAGTTGGCCCTTTGTCATTCCGGGTCCTGCGAGCTGGGTTGTTGTATGGATACAGAGCTCCTATAGCTCATTATGACATTATAACGTCATAATGAGCTATAGATTCTGATCGAAGTCATCGCGATACCTTTCTCGCCAGACGTGTTACGAAGCGGATGAGGTCACCCCGGTAGTGCAACCTCTCGTAGTCGACCGGACGATCGCCTGCCGTATACGAGGTTCGTTCGATTCGAAAAACCGGGCTACCCTGCTTCACACGCAGCGCCGAGGCAACTTCGGTTTCGGCTGCAACGGCTTCCAACCGGTACTCCGCCTCAATGAGGGGAATACCATATTTGCGTTCAAGGAGCGAGAAGATTGGCTCAACTTTCAGGTTGTTGGTGATGATTTTCTTCCCGATCTCCAGAGGAAGGTAAGTCTCGTCGAAGGAGAGGGGAACTCGATCCGCCAGACGCACGCGGCGTATTTTGACAACTCGTTGCCCCTTCGTCAGTCGCAGGTGACTGGCCACGGTAGCATCAGCGGGCACAACCTCCGTATCGATCACGCGGGCTGTTGGCTTGCGGCCAAGGGCGTGCATGTCTTCCACAAATCCGCTCAACTCTGTCAATTCATGCGTAATTTTGGGTGCGGCAACGAACGTCCCTACGCCGCGGCGGATCTCTACGAGACCGCGGCTGACCAGATTCTGAATAGCGCGGCGAACCGTAATACGGCTTACTTCAAATCTTGCAATCAGGCTGTCTTCGGTCGGTAGCTGGTCGCCGACCTGCAGCACGCCGTCTGCGATCTCGCAGCCCAAGACCGTTTCAACCCGAGAATAGAGAGGAGAATCCTGTGCGGCCACCATTACGACATCATAACGTCGTAATACCTGCAGCTCCGCAGAATACAACGGTCTCGATCGAGACCGTTTCGCGAGCGGCACGAGCCCTGGAAAAGCGGCTAGTACTTGAAATCCGGGACCGGCGGCCCGTTCGCGGCACAAGATCTGAGGCGACTTTTGGCAATCTGGGGCTGGGTTGGACAGAGGGACGTGGGTCCGATAGGGATGCAAATAAAGGTGAACAAGGGCGTCTCAGGGAGCTACGAGGTGCCGTCCGGGCTCCTGATTTCTATCAGTTACGGGATTCTTCCATACCGTCACGAAAGAAGTCGCGGGTTTCGAGCCCGTCGTCTCCGCCATGGAGGCCGTCCAGTTTGACCGGCTGTAAGGCTTCCATTTGCTTCTCCACCGTATTTGAAGGCGCTCGAAAACCTGAGCCGGTGTCACTTTGCGCGACGACAATTCTTGCTGATTCAGCAGATTTCCAGCGAGATACATGGGGATGGGTCTACACTTTCTGCCAGGAGGATGCGAAAATGCCGCAAGTAACCGTGTACAAACCAAATGGTGAGACTCTTTTATCAACGAACGCAAAAA
>Ga0137412_10005134_pt1 | contig 10461 bp, 12 predicted proteins | sample CZODoug2_1_16fun_FD_122160 | JGI IMG/M metagenome (GOLD analysis project Ga0137412, IMG submission 122160) | Vadose zone soil fungal communities from Angelo Coast Range Reserve, California, USA - CZODoug2_1_16fungal (Hybrid Assembly) | ecosystem: Environmental > Terrestrial > Soil > Vadose zone... | reverse complement strand
CGTCGGCCCTTGTGCGCCACTTGGCGGGCCGGCGCAAAGAATCACCCGAAACCCCGCCATGGATAGGAAAATATTCTGCAAACCCGCAAAGAGCTGCGCGGTCCGCCCGCGGGCCCCTCCGGCCGGCCCTGCGCCTTCGGGCGCAAGGCGATTTCTGTAGAGTGTGGAAAATTTGTCACCATGAGTCCGGTACCACGCTGCTAATCTCACCGCGGGAAGACAAAAATCTCCTGGATTCGGGGTGGGCGTGAAACGGCAGATCGGACACGGCGCGGCGCGCGCCGGTTTGGCGGGCGTGCTGGCGCTGCTCTTAAGCGGCTGCTTTTTGTCGCCGCAGCCGCTGACGACGCTCGAACGCGCGGCGGAAGCGGCCGCCGATCGCGAGGCGATGTTCGCCAATCAGGAGCCGCTGACCCGCCCGCTGACGCTGCGCGAGGCCTTCAATCGCGCGCTCGCCTACAACCTCGACGCGCGCGTCAAGGTGATGGAAGAGGCGCTCGCCCATAACGATCTCGATCTGAGCCGGCTCGACCTGCTGCCCAAGGCCGCGCTCAACGGGGCCTTCCTGGCCCGCAACAATGTCAACGCCAGCTCGAGCCAGGCGATCGCGACCGGGCAGCAGTCGCTCGTCCCCTCCACGTCGGAGGACCAGAGCCGCTGGATCGCCGACCTCACCTTGTCGTGGAACCTGCTCGATTTCGGCGTGAGCTATATCAACGCGCGCCAGCAGGGCGACCGCATCCTGGTGGTCGACGAGCAGCGGCGCAAGGTGATCCAGACGACGCTGCAGGACGTGCGGCGCGCCTTCTGGCGGGCGGCCGGCGCCCAGGTGCTGCATTCGCGCATCGAGCAGGCCATCCGCGCCACCCAGAACGCGCTGCCCAACGCCCGCAAGGTGGAGACCGAGGGCCTGCGCTCGCCGGTCGATTCGCTGCGCTATCAGAAGGCGCTGCTCGACCTGATCCGACAGCTCGAGTCGGTGAAAAACCTGCTCGACGTCTCCAAGATCGAGCTTGCGGCCCTGATCAACCTGCCGCCCGGCCAGCGCTTCACGCTGGCGGTGCCGGGCCCGCACGGGCTGCGCATGCGCACGCTGCCGATGCCGGTCGCCGCGATGGAGGAGACCGCGCTTCTGCTCAATCCCGACATCCGCGAGCAGAGCTATCAGGCGCGCATCACCGCCGACGACGTCCGCAAGGCGCTGCTGCGGCTGCTGCCGGGCGTCAGCCTGTCGCTCTCGCCCAACTACGACAGCAACAGCTTCCTGGTGAACCATGAATGGGTTTCGGTCACGGCGCGGTTCGGCGCCTATGTGAACAGCCTGCTGATCGCGCCGGTGCTGATCCATCGCGCCGAGCAGGCCGAGGTGCTCGCCAATCTGCGCCGCGAGGCGGTGAGCATCGCGGTGCTGGCCAAGCTGCATATCGCGGTCGAGCAATATCTCGCGGCGGCCGCCGACTATCGCCGGTCGACCGAAATAGCGGAGGTCGACCAGCGGCTCTATCAGCAGATCAGCAACCGGGCCGAGTCGGACGTCCAGGGCGACCTGGAACGGGTGTCGGCGCAGGTGAGCACGGTGTTCTCGGACCTGCGGCGCTACCAGAGCTTCGCCGATGCCCAGGCGGCGTTGGGACGAATTTATGCCGCGTTGGGAATCGATCCGGCGCCGGAAAACATCGAGGTGCTCGAGATCAATTCGGTCCGCCGCGACATCCTGCGCGTCAAGGCCGAGAACGAGCGGCGCCCGCCCGCCCAGGCCAAGCCGGAGGCCGCCCCGCAACCGGCCATGATCGCGCAGCCGGGCGACGAACGCATGCCGATCGACGCCCCGAGATTCTCCTGGTTCCCGAGCCGGGGCGCCACGCCACCCGCCGACGCCCGCCAAGAAGAGGCGGCGATGCGCGCGACCGACGAGCGCCACCCCGACAACAGCGTGACGGTCCTGGACGCGCCCGAGTCGCCCGAGGCGCCGGCGCAGCCGTGAGCCGGCCTCAGGTCGCCCGGCACGCGCTCGCGTTGGGATTGACGGTCGGGCTGGCGACCGCGCTCTGCGGCGGCGCGACGGCGCAGGATTCCCGCACGCCCTTCCCTGCCTCGCCGTCGGGCGGCGTCGCGCCCGAGATCCGCGCGCAGCTCACGCCGCGCCAATACACCACGCTGTCGAGCGAGATGGCGGGACGGATCGACCGGGTCGCCACGCGGGTCGGCGAGTCCTTCCAGAAAGACGATGTGCTGATCGTCTTCGATTGCGCGCTCCAGCGCGCCCAGGTGGCGCGGGCGCGCGCCGTTCAGGTCCAGGCCGACAAGACCTTCACGATCAACACGCGCCTGGTGGCGCTCAAATCGATGGGACAGCTCGAGCTCGACATCGCGGCGGCCGAGGTCCAGAAGGCGAAGGCCGACGTCGCGGCCGCCGAGGCGGTGGCGTCGAAATGCTCGATCTCGGCGCCCTTCGCGGGCGTCACGGTCGAGCAGAAGGCGCGCGAGTTCCAGTACACCACGCCCGGCCAGGCTTTGCTCGATATCCTCGACAACCGCAATCTCGAGGTCGAGCTGATCGCGCCGTCGCGCTGGCTCAGCTGGCTCAAGACCGGTTATGGCTTCCAGGTTCGCGTCGAGGAGACCGACAAGGTCTATCCGGCCCGCATCACGCGGCTCGGCGGCCGCGTCGATCCGGTGAGCCAGTCGATCAAGGTGATTGGCGTGATCACCGGCGAGGCGCCCGAGCTGACGGCCGGCATGAGCGGCCGCGCCATCATCCTGCCGCCGTCGTAACCCGATCGCTTCGGGGGCGGATTTGAAATTAACGCCGGTTCGATTTTCTGCTAGGATGCGCCAGTGGCGACCCCTGCGCGCGGCAAGGTCATGAAAGCGTCATCCACGCCCACGACCCCGTTGTCGAACACGCGACCGCCCTGCAGCGAGTGCGGCGCCAAGATGTGGCTGACGCGCATCGAGCCGGATCGTCCCGGCTACGAGATCCGCACCTTCGCCTGCACCAAATGCGGAAGCACCGAAACCGTCGTCGCCAAATACGATTAAGCGACCAGGATAGGCTTCACATTTTTTCATTCGAGCCGCGCGGCGCCGGCTGCATGCCGGGCGGTGTTTCGCCCTGCGGGCTCGACGCGGGTCCGCGCGCTTGGTCCGCTCGCCGTCGCACGCGTCGCAAGCTCCCGATCTCCGCTGCAGTGCGATAGATAGGGCTCCCGCCATCGCCACGCCTCTGCCCGCTATCGAACATTCGGGCCGGTTTGTGCGTAAGTGTCGGGCAACGACCCAGGTTTATCGACAATTATCGGGTCACTGTGCTGGCTATCGGACAGACCCGCGCCTATATTCCGTGCATCACTGGCAAGGACGCAATCTGGCGCCAGTGGCTGAGAGACGCGACCGCGCTCCCGCCTTTTACGGCAGGAGAACGCGATGTTGTCCATCCACTCCTCCAATCACATGCTGGCCGCCCTCACGGCAACCGACCGGAACGCGCTCCTGCCGCATCTCAAGGTGGTCGAGCTCCCGCAGGAACTGGTGCTGTTCGACGCCGGTGATCCGATCAAGGCGGTCTATTTCCCCCATATGGGCATCGTTTCCCTGGTGGTGGATTTGACCTCGGGCGACATGATCGAGGCCGCCATGATCGGCCAGGATGGCGTCGTGGGAGGCTTCGCGGCGCTCGACGGCGATCTTTCCTTGAACAAAGCCGTGGTCCAGCTCACGGGCCGGGCCTCGGTCGTGGATGTGGATCACGTACGTGCGCTCGCCGAAAACAGCGTCGTATTTCGCACCGCCCTGATGCGTCACGAGCAGTTCGTGCTGGCGCAAGCGCAGCAATCGGCCGCCTGCAATGCCAGCCATCCGGTCGAGGCGCGCATTTCGCGCTGGCTGTTGCGTTGCCGGGATCTGGCCGCCAGCGACGATATCGCCCTGACGCAGGAGTTTCTCGCCGAGATGATGGGCGTGCGGCGGACCAGCGTGTCGCTCGTGGCCAATACGCTGCAGCAGGCGGGGCTGATCAAATACCGCCGCGGCCATATCCGCGTGCTCGACGTCGAAGGCCTGCAGGACGCCGCCTGCGAATGCTACGAGACCGTCAAGAGCCACGCTGGCCGGCTGCTCAAAGCGCCGGCGCAGTTCTGAAGCATAGGGTTGTTCGAGAACCGTTATCTGCCGGCCGACTTGTTTTTCTCGAGCGCCTGCGCGCCATCCAGGTGCTTTTGCAGCGTCGGCAACGTGTCCTTGGCGTATTGTCCCGCCGCATCGGTCTTCTTGGATTCCTTCTGGTAGGCCGCGATGTCATGCTTGTGGTCCGCCACCATGTGGCGCGCGAAGGCCTTGTCGAAAGCGGCGCCCTTCTGCTTTTCCATTTTGGCCATGTCGGCCTTCTGCTTGTCGGACGGCCCGGTGGGCGGCGTCACGCTGATGGCCTTCGCGGCTTCCATGGCCTTCTGGTTGGCGGCGCCGTGGTCGGTGGCGAGCATCTGTCCATAGGCCTTCACGTCGTCGCGCTGGCCGTTCTGCTGGGCGAGCTTGCCCATCTCGACCTCGGCGTAATTCCCTTGAACGGCCTCGGTGATGAATTTCTGGCTGGCCTTGTCCTGCGCGAGAGCGGGCGCGGAGATCAGGCTCACCAGGGCCGCGCAGACGATCAGGGATTGCTTCATGGATGCCTCCGGCAACAGGCCTTTCCGACGCGCCAAGGCCGACGAAAAGGCGGTTTTGGAATAGCGGCGTCTCGGCGCCCGAGTGTTGAACGAACCAGCTTCGGCTCGGTTCCGCCCACGCGGCTGGCCGCCTAACGTTGGGCCTGTTGGGCGGCGGGTGTCACGCGCCACACGGTATTGCCGACGTCGTCGGCGACCAGCAGCGCGCCGTTCTTGTCGACCGCCACGCCCACCGGACGGCCAAGCGCATCGCCGTCGCGGAGAAATCCCGTCAGGACGTCGACCGGCGGTCCGCTCGGACGCCCGTCCGTAAAGGGCACGAAGACGACCTTGTAGCCGCTCGGCGGCTTGCGGTTCCATGATCCATGCTCGCCGATGAAGGCGCCGCCGCGGAACTGCGCCGGCATCGATTGCCCCGACGAAAACACCAGGCCGAGCGCCGCCACGTGATTGCCGAGCGCATAGTCGGGCGCGATCGCTTTCGCCACCATGGCCGGGTTCGCCGGCACGCGCGTGTCGACATGCTGGCCATAATAGCTGTAGGGCCATCCATAGAAGGCGCCGTCCTTAACCGACGTCAGATAGTCCGGGACGAGGTCGCTGCCGAGCTCGTCGCGCTCGTTGGCGACCGTCCACAGCGCGCCGGTCTGCGGCTCGAAGCCCATCCCGTTGGGATTGCGCAGTCCCGAGGCGAACACGCGCCACTGGCCGCTGGCGCGGTCGATCTCCAGGATGGCGGCGCGGTTCTCTTCCTTGTCGAGGCCGTTCTCGGCCGCATTGCTGTTCGAGCCGACCGTGGCATAGAGCTTCGATCCGTCGCGGCTCGCGATCACGTTCTTGGTCCAGTGGTGATTGAGCGGGCCCGCCGGAAGATCGGCGAGCTTGACGCCGGGCGAGTCGATCCGGGTCGCGCCCGGCGTGTAGGCAAAGCGCATCACGCTGTCGGTGTTGGCCACGTAGAGATCGTTGCCGACCAGCGCCATGCCGAAGGGCGAGCTGAGATTCTCCAGGAAGGTCGTTTTGGTGGCGGCGCCGTTGCCGTCGGGGCGCAGCAGCGTGATGCGGTTGGCGCTCGGCACGCCGGCGCCGGCGCGCTTCTCTACCATCCGGAACACCATCCCCTTGAGGCCCTTGGCGTCATCCGGGCGCTCCGGCCCGTTGGATTCGGCAACCAGCACGTCCCCGTTGGGCAGGACATAGAGCCAGCGCGGATGCGAGAGCCCGGTCGCCAAGGCGTTCACCGCCAGGCCGTTCGCCGGCGTCGGCTTCGCGCCCTCCGGCCAGCCTGTGGCCGGGGCGATGTCGATGGTCGGGATCGGCCGCTTGGTCGGCTCGGGCAGGGTCGGCGACGGGCCGACGCTCGCCGTTTCGGGCAGCTTGGCGCTGTCCCCGCGCAGCAGATAGACGACGCCGCCGAGCACGATGATGATCGCGACGCCGGCGGCAACCAGGATGCGGGGGCTCATCGATTTTCTCGTGTCTGTCTCCCCGGTTTGAACGCGAGCCGCAGCGCTCGGGTTCCGGCCGCAACGCCGTGCGGCGCGGAACAGCAAGCCGGGCTTGCGCGCCACACGCGCGCCAGTGACACGTCCGCGGCGTTTCGCGTCCGGCGGAACCATCGATCGCAGGAAAGGTTAGCAGGGCGGGGCTGCATCAAGGAGAAGACCTATGGCAAGCGAGAAAACCCTGCGTGAGCTTTTTCACGACACCCTGAAAGACATCTATTTCGCCGAGAAGAAAATCCTCGCCGCGCTGCCCAAGATGGCCAAGGCGGCGCAATCCGAGGACCTCAAGGCGGCCTTCCAGAAGCACGAGGCCGAAACCGAGGAGCATGTTGCGCGGCTCGAGAAAGTCTTCGCCGAGATCGACGCCCCGGCGCGCGGCAAGACCTGCGATGCGATCCTGGGGATCATCGAGGAGGGCCAGGAGGTGATGAAGGAATACAAGGGCACGCCCGCCCTCGATGCCGGCCTGCTCGCCGCCGCGCAGGCCGTCGAGCATTATGAGATCGCCCGCTACGGCACCCTCAAGACCTGGGCCAGCGAACTCGGCCTCGACCAAGCGGTCAGGCTGCTCGACGCCACCCTGTCGGAAGAGAAGAAGACCGACGAGGCGCTCACCAAACTGGCGGTGACCGAGGTCAACCTGCACGCCGAGGCGGCCTAGCGGAGCCTGACGCGACACGCGGGTTCCGGAGCGGCGCATGCGCGGCGACGTCGGGCAACTGGCCGAGCACCTGCTTCATCTGTTGAGCATCAGGCAGCTGACGCTCATCACGGCGGAGTCGTGCACGGCCGGCGCCCTGTCCCAGCGCCTGGCCGACGCGCCGGGCGCGGGCCTGCGTTTTCATGGCGGGTTCGTCGCCTATACGAAGGCGCAAAAGACTTGCGCCCTCGGAGTTCCTTCCGACCTGCTGCGCCAGCAAGGGGCGGTATCCGGTGAGGTCGCACGCGCCATGGCGGAAGGCGCGTTGCGGCACTCGACGGCGGATCTCGCGGCGGCGATCACCGGGGTGGCTGGCCCCGAACCGGACGAAGACGGCAATCCGGTCGGGCGGGTTTGTGTCGCGATCGCGCGCCGCGCCGGCCCGACCGAGGACTTTGAACGGCACTATCCGCCGGATGGACGCGAGGCGATCCGGCACCGCGCCGTGCACGATACGCTCGAGGCTCTCATTTCCGCCGTCACCGGCCACGTCGGGCCGCCGGATCTCATCCGTGAGCGCAAGGCCGCGGGCCGCGTCGCGGGATAGCATAAAGCTATCTGCGAGATGGCGGCGCGGGCGCGGCTGGTCATCCGATCCGCGTCGGCCCACGACGTGGTGACAAGTCATGGACCGTCGAGGACCGTGCAAGCGCTACGAACGGGAGTGCGGGTTCCGCCGCGGCGTCGCCGCCGGAGTCGCGGCTTCCATACGCTGCCGCTCGAAATGCGCGAAGCGCACGAGCGGATTGTCGAGGTCGCGCTGGTCTTGCGCGGTCGCGCTCAGGATGCCGTCGATATAGGCATCCCTGACCGAAAACGAGTGAATCTCGCCGCAATGCGGACAGCGACAGGATATCACCTCCGACCAATGTTCCTGCAGGACCTCGCGGGTCGCCGCGATGTCCGTGACGATCAGCTCGTTCTTCTTGGGGCAGAGAAATCGGACGTTCATGGTAACTCCTTCCTGACGACAAGCATGGAACAATCAATACGTTCCATGGGGCCCTGAGGCAGGACCATTGCGCCCCGTCGGGTTCCCGCCGTGAAGAACGGGCGGCCGCGCTTGGCGCGCTATCGATGCCGCCCTTCCCGTCGGTGACGCGATTTGATTTCCTCGATCTCCTCTTCCGACAGGTCTTCGATTCCGATCAATTCCTGACGCGAGGCGGTGGCCCGAATGAGCTCGTCGAGCTTTGCCTGAATGGCTGCGCTGTCGCGGTTCTGGGAATTCTGGATCACGAAGACCATCCAGAAGGTGATGACGCTCGTGACGGTATTGGCGACCAGTTGCCAGCCGTCCGAGAATCCGAAAACCGGTCCGCTCAGGAGCCACGCGATCGTGGAGATGACGACGGCGAGAAAAACCGATGGCCGGCCCGCCGCGCGCGCCACATAATCCGCTATTCCGGTAAAGTTGTCGGCCGGCATTGTCGTCTCCTTTTCAAGGCGCTGATCTTTGTGGCGCGATGTCCTGCTCGGTCGGACGCTCCAGCTCGGCGTCGATCCCGGCGCCAAGAAGGATCACAATGGTCGAGAGCCACATCCAGACCATGAATCCGATGACGGCGCCGAGCGACCCATAGGTCGCGTTGTAGCTGGCGAAATTCTCCGCATACCAGGAGAAGAGGATGGATACGACCAGCCAAGCCAGCGCCGCGCAAACGCTTCCCCAGCTGATCCAACGTCCCTGCGGCTCTCGGCGGCTCGGCCCATGGCGGTAGAGGATCGCCAGCGCGATGGCCACGACGACAAAGAACAACGGCCAGCGCAGTATTTTCACCAGGATCGCCGGCGTATCCGGCACGCCGAGATCATGCAGCGCCAGCGGAACGACCACCATCGCGGCGATCGCGACCAACACGAACAGGATGGCGCCGGCCGTGAAAGCCAGCGAGACCGCATTCAGGCGGAACAAGCCACGCTTCTCTTCCTCTTCGAAAACAAGATTGAGCGCGTCCATGAGCGCTTTCATTCCGGCATTCGCGCTCCACACCGACACCGCCAATCCGGTCAGGAATGTCAGGCCCAGCGTGCTGTTTTGCTGGGCCGCGATCCGGTTTATCTCGTTGCCGATGACCTCGATGCCTCCGCTCGGCAGCACGCCCGCCAAGGTCTGCAAATGGCTCGCGATGGTCGCCGGATCAGCAAACAAGCCGTAGAGCGACACCAAAGCCGCGAGCGCGGGGAAGATCGCGAGCAGCCCATAAAAGGTGACGCCGGCCGCCAGCGCGACCACCCGGTGTTTCCCGATATTCCCATAGATTCGCCCCGCCCGGGCCCACAAGGCCGGCCGGGAAGGTCGCGAAAGCGGCTGCGCTGCGGTCATGCTCAGCCCTGCCCGGCCGAATGGGCCGATGTTCGCCCCGCCGGGCACCGGGGCCGGCGTCGCGAGGCGGGAGCGTGGGTGGCGCCTGCGTCACCACCGCCGCCCGCCGCCCTCGCCATCAATGGCAGGCCATGGGTTTGGTTCCGCGAGGGCCTTGCGGGATCGGGGCCGACTTTCGCCGCCGCGCCGACAAGCGCCGGCCTGCCGGCCGACGCGGGAACAAGCCATGACCGTTCGGGTTACTGTTCCGGTGACGCGCAGGCGGAACGGCAACGTATGTATGCGATCGAAAACGTGAAGCGGGCCGTCAGGCGCCTGACGCCGTCCGCCAAACCCGACCCCCAGGCATTGCGCGGCGCCCTGCGCCACCGGCGCGCCCATACGTGGCGGTTCGACGACGACGGAGCTATTCCGAACAACCGGCTGCCCTTCGTTGTCTACCGCAGCCCGATACGCCTGGCCGGAGCCGCCGACCCGGCCGCCGTGATCGAAGACCTGTTCCAGGCCAATGGCTGGGGCGACTCCTGGCGCAACGGGATCTATGACTATGTCCACTACCACTCGCGCATCCACGAGGTGCTGGGCATCGCACGCGGCCGCGCGCAAGTGAGGTTCGGCGGACATTCCGGCAGGGTGCTGAACGTCAAGGCCGGCGACGTCGCCATGCTGCCGGCGGGCACCGGCCATCAATGCCTCAAGGCGAGCAAGGATTTTCTGGTGGTGGGGGCTTATCCGCCGTCCGGAACCTATGACGAATGCCGCGGCACCAAGGCGGAGCATGAGCGCGCCCTGAAAACCATCCCGAAAGTCGCGCGGCCGAAAAAGGACCCGGTCTATGGGCGCACGGGTGCGCTGCTGGCTCTGTGGGGCGCGGGCTGAAAGCCGGGACGGCGGCGCCTGCCGTGACGGTCGCCCGGCGGGCGGGAAGCCGCCGCACGATGGCGCGAATCGCGGGTGTGGCCCAAAATTTCTCCGCATATCGGCGATCGAGCACGGCGCGCTGACGGGTGATGATTTCCGGCGATTACCTTCGGGTCGCCGTGATGGTGGAACCGCCCGGATTGCACAACCATCGACCAGACCATACCTTGCGGCAATGGATCCGGGTTTTCGGAAACATCGAACGAAGATCGGATCGGCGCGTGAGCCCATCAGATAACGGCGATAAACCGGTCGTCGAGCCGAAACAGCAGGGCGACGGCCCGGACCTGACGCAACGCGCCCTGCAGCAGCGTATCCGGCAGCAGGAGATATTGGCCGAGCTGG
>Ga0137412_10005132_pt1 | contig 10461 bp, 13 predicted proteins | sample CZODoug2_1_16fun_FD_122160 | JGI IMG/M metagenome (GOLD analysis project Ga0137412, IMG submission 122160) | Vadose zone soil fungal communities from Angelo Coast Range Reserve, California, USA - CZODoug2_1_16fungal (Hybrid Assembly) | ecosystem: Environmental > Terrestrial > Soil > Vadose zone... | reverse complement strand
CTGCCCTGCCCCACGGTGCCGGCCGCGGCCGCGCTGCGCGGTCTGTCTGATGCCGGGCTCGCCCAGCGGCTGCTCACCCCGACCGCACGTCACACGCAGCGAAGTGGGCAGGTCGCTCCCGTGCCGGGCGAGCAACTTACCGGCAAAGAGCTCGAAGTTCTTCGGCTGCTGGCCACCCGGCTATCGCGTCGCGAAATCGGTGATCGGCTCTACGTGTCGATCAACACCGTGAAATCCCATCAACGCGCCGTGTACCGCAAGCTCGATGTCGACAGTAGAGCTGCAGCGGTGCGCCGGGCCGGACAGCTCGGGCTGCTCTAGCAGCGCGGACATGTCGCGGTGTCGTGCGTGTCAGCGCATGTTGGAGACGGTGAACAGCCCCACCATGCCCAGCACGTAGACGACGAGGACCGCCAGCGAGTCAGGCCCCAAACGGGCGATGCGGCGGCGGGGCCGAAACAGCAGACCGGTCGCGTAGATGAGGGTCAACACGATTCCCAGCGCGGTGAGATAGATGTCGGTGCGCTGGGCGGCCGGCAACACGGCGTGTCCCGACAACAGTGTCGCCGGCAGGAACAGCACTGGCAGGAAGGCGTTTCCGCCGAAGATGTCGGAGACGGCGAGCTGATAGTCGCCGTGGCGCACGGACCGCAGGCCGGTCGACAGTTCCGGTAGCGACGTCGCGGCCGCCAAGACGGTGGCGCCGAACAGCACACCGGATAGGCCGACGTGGTCGGCGATCGCGTCGCCGCTGCGTTCCAGAAACACTCCCGCAATCAAGGTGACAGCCGCAGCTGCGGCAAATATCGTCGCTGATCTGGCCGTGCTGGTCCCGGCGTCGGTGGCCTGTTGTTCGGTCATGTCGGTGCGGTGTCCCCGGGGCTGCTGCTGCCCGTCGGGGGGCTGACCGGATTGGTGCCAGGGCAGCGACTGTTCGGCGCGGCGCAAGAGCAGCAGGCCGAACACCCACACCACCGCGATGAGCACCGGGGCCGGGGTGAGGCGCGCCGTGAGTAGCCATTCGGGCATCTGGGTACCGCCGATCACGATGGCGAGCACCGTGACGACCAACGCCGCTTCCAGCACCAGCACCAGCGATGCCGCCCGGTAGGTGAGTGGTTTGTCCCCGCGGACCCCGAACGCGTCGAGGAATACCAGCACCACCGTCTGGATGGCGATCCCGCCGAGGATGTTGCCGACCGCTACACCGATGTTGTCCGACAGGGCGGCGCTGGTCACGATCGCGATCTCGGGCAGGTTCGTGGCGACGGCGAGCAGCACGAGGCCGCCCAGCGCGGACCCGAGTCCCAGGCGCATGGTCAGGACATCGGTCTGATCCGACAGCGCAATGCCCGCGATCCAGATGGCCGCGCCGGCGCCCAGGAACACCACCACCAGCAGCCATATCGGTGATCCGGTCACCGCGGCCCGCTGCACTGTGGGCGCGGTTGTGGGCTCACCGTGCCGGAACCGGGATGCGCCAGCACTGGGCGCCGCGAAGGTCCAGGCACACGTCGTTGGGTCGCCATACCAGCCGCAGGAGGACTTCTTGGCAGTCCGGGCAGCGCACCACGATGCCGGGGCCACCGCGGTACACGTGCGCCTCGGCGAAGACTGCGGGGCGGTGACATCCTGCACACGTCAGCGTTGCGGTGGTGACATCGAAGCCGAGAACGTCGGTGAACGCGCCTGCCACCGCGTTGCCGTCGACGTGGGTGGGTGGGGTCATCGTCTCTCCTGTCGGGGTCATTGGCTGGGCCCGAACCGCTCAGTCCGGATGGCTGACGGTGCATGGCCCTGCTCGATCAGGTGTGCGGTTACTGATTCGACGAATCCTGTTGGGCCGCAGACATATATCTGAATGTCGGGGTCCGGTGGCCAGCCGGTGAACCTCAGATCGGCGGATCCGATCCGGGCGGGCGGGCGAGGGGTCCCCGGCGGTCCCGACCGGGTGTAAAGCAGCCGGATCTGTAGCCAGTCGCAGTGGCGTGTGAACCGGTCCAACTCTGCGGCGTAGAACACCTCGGCTGCAGACCGCACCGAGTAGACGAGTAGGAAGTCGCAGGCTGTGGCACTGAGCACACGCTGTCGCAGCATCGCCATGAGCGGCACGATCCCGGACCCGCCGGCGACGAGCACGACGCGTTTGGCCGCGTCGGGGCGCCAGACGAACCAGCCGCCGATGGGCCCGCGAACTTCAACCTCGTCGCCGGCGCGCATCCCGGCGAGGTAGGGCGAGACCTCGCCGTCGAGGATCTGTTGGACGGTGAGTTCGATGTGTTCGCCGTCAGCCGGTCTGCTCAGCGAGTAACTGCGCTGCGCGGAATACCCGTCGGCGGCAGTGAGTTTGAGATCGATGTGCTGACCGGCCACATGTCCGTTCCAGCCGGGCACGGTTAACCCGATGGTCCGCGCGGACTCGGTCTCGCGATGGCTGTGCACCACCTGGGCGACCCGCCACGGCAACCGCGGTGTCGAAGGGATGACTACCACGGCGTTTTCAATCGCCGGCGTAGCGTTGTTCGCGCCACGGGTCGCCGTATCCGTGGTAGCCCAAACCTTCCCAGAACCCGGGCTCGTCATCGTCGCGCAATTGGATCGAGCTCACCCACTTCGCGGACTTCCAAAAGTACAGATGGGGCACCAGCAGCCGGGCCGGGCCGCCGTGGGCCGGGCTGAGCGGTTCGCCGTCGTAGCCGTAGACGATCCAGGCTTTGCCGTCGAGCAGATCCTCTAGCGGCAGGTTGGTGGTGTAGCCGCCGTAGGAGTGCACGAGCGCAAAGTCGGCTGCGGTGTCGACCGTGGCGAACAGGGTGTCCAGAGATACTCCTTCCCACCGGGTGTCCAGCTTGGACCACGAAGTGACGCAATGGATGTCGACAACCGGCCGCTCTGGGGGCAGCGCGGTGAGCTGTGCCCACGTCCAGGTGTGTTCGGTGCCGAGTTCGGTGCCGATGGTGAATCGCCAGCGGTCGAGGTCGATCCGGGGAGTGGGTCCGGCTTGCAGGACCGGAAAGTCGGACGTCAGATGTTGACCGGGCGGCAGCGCAGTGGTCACCTGGTCGCGGCGGCCATGAAAGCCCTTGTTGACGATGCTCACTGGTGCTCCTGTGGAGACGAATCGGGTTGGGCCGCTGCGGGTAGGGAGCCGTCCACACGGGCGGGGCAGCTGGTCTCGGCGCCCAGGACCGAGATCGCTCCCTTGGCTTCGAGGATCGCCAGATGAACCCGGGCGGCGTCGGGGTGCCCGTGCTGGCGCAGGACGGCGTCGAGGTCGGTGACCGTCAGTCCGCATCGGCGCAGCGCACGCCGATCGACTTGCCCGTCCCGGATCAGTACGTGCAGTGGCGGGTCGATGAGGCGCTGCAGCAGCGGAACGAAACGCAGCCGCGCCAGCACCGCGTGGGTGGCCAGCAGGCACAGCAGCGCGGCGGTCGCAGCCAGCCAGGAGGTGTCGCTGGCGGTGGCGGCGCGACCGACGATGGCGCCGGCGGCGACCGCGGCGATCCAGTCGAACGGCGCGAACTCGGCCAGTGTGCGTCGTTCGGTGAAACGAAACAGCAGCGCCGCGGTCACGAACAGCGCCGAGGTCTTGATCACCGCGTCCAGCACGGTGGGAAAGTCGCCGAACAGCACATGAACGATGCGGTCCATGGCGAGGTCAGCGCACGGCCTGCGCGCCGGCCGGCCGCACGGCGGTGACCTCGATTTCCACCCGCATGGTGGGCCAGACCAGCGCCGGGACGACCGCGAGCATGAATACCGGCTGGTGGGTGATGACCGTTTTGCGGACTGCGGCGTAGGCGGGGATGTCGGCGGCGTCGGTAAGCCATTGCCGCACACTGATGATGTCGCCCAGGGTGGCGCCTGCCCGGGCGAGCGCGTCTTGGACGTTGCGCCACGCCTGGGCAACCTCTTCGCTGAACTCCTCTGGCAGTGTGCCGTCGGGCCGCAACCCTGGGGTGCCCGAGGTGTGGATGACGTCGGCGCCGGCCGGTATGCGCACCGCGTCGGCGTAGTTGCCGATGTGTGCGGCGACGCCGGTCAGGATCGGTTCAACTTGACCTGCCATCATGCCCCTTCTTGTGATGTAGCCCGCCGAATTTGACTGTGACAGCGGTGCGTCAGGTGCGGACGCTGACCACATCGGTCTCGGTGACGTCACTGTGCGGCGGGTGTGGGCCCCGCCCGGCGTGCGCCTCGTCGCGCATCCGCTCGACCATGTGGGGGTAGTGCAACTCGAACGCGGGGCGCTCCGAGCGGATCCGGGGCAGCTCGGTGAAGTTGTGCCGTGGCGGCGGGCAGCTGGTGGCCCACTCCAGCGAGTTGCCATGTCCCCACGGGTCGTCGACGGTCACTGGCTCGCCGTAGCGCCAACTCTTGAACACGTTCCAGACGAACGGCAGCATCGACACCCCGAGGATGAACGCGCCGACGGTCGAGACGATGTTGAGGGTGGTGAACCCGTCGGTGGGCAGGTAGTCCGCGTAGCGGCGTGGCATCCCCGCCGCGCCGAGCCAGTGCTGGACCAGGAACGTGGTGTGGAAGCCGATGAAGGTCAGCCAGAAGTGCAGCCTGCCGAGCCGTTCGTCGAGCAGGCGGCCGGTCATCTTCGGGAACCAGAAGTAGACGCCGGCGTAGGTGGCGAAGACGATGGTGCCGAAGAGCACGTAGTGGAAGTGCGCCACCACGAAGTAGGAGTCGGTGACGTGGAAGTCGATCGGGGGGCTGGCCAGCAGCACCCCGGACAGTCCGCCGAGCAGGAAGGTCACCAGGAACCCGACGGCAAACAGCATCGGTGTCTCGAAGGTCAACTGGCCCTTCCACATCGTGCCGATCCAGTTGAAGAACTTGATGCCGGTGGGCACCGCGATCAGGAACGTCATGAACGAGAAGAACGGCAGCAGCACCGCGCCGGTGGCGTACATGTGGTGCGCCCACACCGCGACCGACAGTGCCGCGATCGAAAGGGTCGCGTAGATCAGCGTGGTGTAGCCGAAGATCGGCTTGCGGCTGAACACCGGGAAGATCTCACTCACGATGCCGAAGAACGGCAACGCGATGATGTACACCTCGGGGTGGCCGAAGAACCAGAACAGGTGCTGCCACAGCAGCACACCGCCGTTGGCCGGGTCGTAGATGTGGGCGCCGAGGTGGCGGTCGGCGGCAAGGCCGAACAGCGCGGCGGTGAGCAGCGGGAAGGCCAGCAGCACCAGGATCGACGTCACCAGGATGTTCCAGGTGAAGATCGGCATCCGGAACATCGTCATGCCGGGCGCACGCATGCAGACCACGGTGGTGATCATGTTGACGCCACCGAGGATGGTGCCGAGACCACCGACTGCGAGGCCCATGATCCACAGGTCCCCACCCGCACCGGGCGAGTGGATGGCGTCGGTCAGCGGCGAGTAGGCGGTCCAGCCGAAGTCGGCGGCACCACCGGGGGTGATGAAGCCGGCGATCGCGATGGTGGCGCCGAACAGGAACAGCCAGAACGAGAAGGCGTTCAACCGCGGGAACGCCACGTCGGGAGCGCCGATCTGCAGCGGAAGCACCAGGTTCGCGAACCCGAACACGATGGGCGTCGCGTAGAACAGCAGCATGACCGTGCCGTGCATGGTGAACAGCTGGTTGAACTGCTCGTTCGACAGGAACTGCAGGCCGGGCAGCGCCAGCTCGGTGCGCATCAGCAGCGCCATCAGGCCGCCGATGAAGAAGAAGATGAAGCAGGCGACGCAGTACATGATGCCGATCACCTTGTGATCGGTGGTGGTCACCAGCTTGTAGATCAGGTTGCCCTTGGGACCGAGCCGCGCCGGGAACGGTCGCGTTGCCTCGAGCTCACCGATTGGGGGCGCTTCGGCTACCAACAGATCCTCCAAAAGTTCGGCGGGTCCGCGTCCCGCGTTCACCGCTTGCTCGGGGTGAATCCTATCCCCCAAACCTGTCGATGTCGGCCCGGGTCCTACAAACTGTCGTATTCGATCGGAACCTTTCGGGTAACGGGGCCTGACCGGCCGGAAACTGGGGGTTGGTACCGTCGGCGACGTGCCGTTCTTCACACCGCGAGTGGGTTTGATCACCGCGGCAGCGGCGCTGGCCACCGCGGTTTCGGTGACGCTGGTCAGCGGCTGTGACAGCTCCGGCGGCACCCCCACCCAACCGTCGGCCGCGAACTCGGTGATCACCAGCACCACCAAGGTCGCCGGTGCCAACGTGCTCGGGAACGAGCGCAGGCCCGACGAATCCTGCGCGGCCGACCCAGCTCCACTCGACGATGGTCCGGAGACCAGGGAGGTCAGGCACGCGGCGGGCACCACCGAGGTGCCTGCCGACCCCCAGCGCATCGTGGCGCTCTCCGGTGACCAGCTCGACGCGCTGTGCGCCCTCGGACTGCAGTCGCGCATCGTGGCCGCCGCACTGCCGGACGGGGCGACCAGCCAGCCGTCCTACCTGGGCACCGTCGTGCACGACCTCCCGGCCGCGGGCACCCGCACAGCACCCGACCTTGGTGCCATCCGCGCCGCGACGCCCGAGTTGATCCTCGGCTCTCAGGAGCTGACGCCGCAGGAGTTCGGCCCGCTGTCGGAGATCGCGCCGACGGTGTTCACCGGCGCGCCCGGCGCGGGGTGGCAGGACGTGGTGCGCACGGTCGGGGCGGCGACGGGCCGCGCCGACGCCGCGAACCGGTTGGTCGACGGGTTCGTCCAGGACGCCCAGAAGACCGGGGCGCAGAACGACGCCACCCACTTCCAGGCCTCGGTGGTCCGGCTGACCGAGAACACCATGCGGGTCTACGGCGTCGACGACTTCCCTGGCAGCGTGCTCGCCGCCGTTGGCGTGGATCGCCCTGCGGCGCAACGGTTCAACGACAAGCCCTATGTCGAGATCGGCACCACGGACAAGGATCTGGAGAACTCGCCGGACTTCTCGGCCGCCGACGGCGACATCGTCTACGTGTCGTTCGAATCGGCGGCGGCCAAACAGCGCGCGGCCACGTTGTTCGACGGCGACGCATGGCGCAAGTTGTCGGCCACCCGGGACAACCGGGTGTTCGCGGTGAACGACGAGGTGTGGCAGACCGGCGAGGGCATCGTCGCCGCCCAGGGCATCCTCGACGACCTGCGGACGCTCAACGCTCCGATCAACTGAAGCGCCCCGATCAACTACTCTCGCGTCCGTGTACTACGTGCTGACGTCGACCTACCTACAGCCGCCCGACGTAATCCTGCAGACCCGCCCCGCGCATCTGGAGTTCCTCGAGAGTGAGGTGGCCGCGGGCCGGCTGCTGCTGGCCGGGCGCCAAGAGTCCGGCCTGGGTGGGGTCCTGGTCACCGGCGACATCAGCGCCGAAGACGTGCAGGGCATCGTCGAACAGGACCCCTACACACAGGCTGGAGTGGCACGCTATGACGTGGTCGGCTTCAACGCCGCGGTCCGCGCCCCGGGTCTTTAACCTGCCAGTTACCTGAATCGGGGACTATTCGGGGACCGGCTTCGGTTGGCACTGCTCGGGACGCGACGTCGCGCTCCGATTCAGTTACCTTGGCTAAGCCTTTGAGCTGACTGGGCCTTTGAGCTGACTGGCCGCTTTGCACCACGACTAAAAGAGGGCACAAAGAAGACATGACCACCACCGTTACCGCCATTGCCGCCACGTCGGCCACCGAACCGCTGACCAAGACCACCATCGAGCGTCGCGACGTCGGCCCGCACGACGTCGCGTTCGACATCAAGTTCGCAGGCATCTGTCATAGCGACATCCACACCGTCAAGGCCGAGTGGGGTGTACCGAACTACCCGGTCGTCGTCGGCCACGAGATCGCAGGCGTCGTCACCGAGGTCGGCTCCGAGGTCACCAAGTACGCGGTCGGCGATCACGTCGGCGTCGGCTGCATGGTCGGCTCCTGCCAGGCATGCGACAACTGCAAGGCAGGCCTCGAGCAGTACTGCACGGGCACCGGCATGATCGGCACCTACAACGCCACCGACCGGGACGGCACCGACACGCAGGGCGGATACAGCAAGGCGATCGTCGTCGACGAGAAGTTCGTGCTGCGCATCCCCGACAGCATCCCGCTGGACAAGGCCGCTCCCCTGCTGTGCGCAGGCATCACGCTGTTCTCTCCGCTGCACCACTGGGGCGCCGGGCCGGGCAAGAAGGTTGCGGTCATCGGCCTCGGCGGCCTTGGCCACATGGGTGTCAAGATCGCCCACGCCATGGGCGCCGAGGTGACCGTGCTCAGCCAGTCGCTGAAGAAGATGGAGGACGGCCTGCGTCTCGGCGCCGACCACTACTACGCCACCAGCGATCCCGACACCTTCGCCAAGCTCGACGGCACGTTCGACCTGATCCTGAACACGGTGTCGGCCAACCTCGACATGGGCGCCTACCTCGGCCTGCTCGCCGTCGACGGCACCCTGGTCGAGCTCGGCGCGCCCGAGCAGCCGCTGATCGTGCCGTTCTTCCCGCTCGCGGGTGGACGCCGCAGCCTGTCCGGTTCGATGATCGGTGGCATTCCCGAGACCCAGGAGATGCTCGACTTCTGCGCCGAGCACGACGTCACCCCCGAGATCGAGGTCATCTCGGCCGATTACGTCAACGAGGCCTACGAGCGCGTGCTGGCCAGCGACGTGCGGTACCGCTTCGTCATCGACATCTCCACGCTGTAAGACCTCGCCGAAACTGCTGCCAGATCGCAAGTTTGCGATTCTTCGCGATCTGTCAGCAGTTTCGCGGCGTCATCCGGCCAATCCCCGGATCATCCCGTCGATGACCGAACCGGCGTCCTGACGCGCTTGGGCGCGATCCTCTGCGCGTACGAGGTAGAGGCACGCCTCACGCATCGCACCGAGCAACACGTGCGCGCTGGCCTCCACCGGCTGGGGCGGAATGCGGCCGGAGTCGATCGCGTCGGTGAGCAGCGTCCGCACCAGTCCGATGTTGTAGCGATTGCCGATCTCGCTCCAGCGCGTCCACCCGAGCACTGCAGGCGCGTCCACCAACACGATGCGTGATATCTCGGGCTCGGCGCAGGCATCGAGCCAGAACGCCGCGCCCGCCCGCATCAACTCCACCGGATCCGTATGCCCCGTTGCGGCGACGTGTTCGGCCATGCGGAGGGCCACCTCCCCTTCGACCCGCTCGAACACTGCCGCGAACAGCTCCTTCTTGTCCGCGAAGTGGTGATACAAAGCGCCCCGCGTCACGCCTGCCGCCCGCACGATGTTCTCCAGCGACACCTCCGAGTAGCCCGGTGACGCAAACATCGGCCGTGCTGCGGCAATCAACGCGTCGCTGGTTTCCGCGGAACGTCCGGCCTGGGTGCGACGGCCCTCATCCATCGTTGCCTTTCATACATACTGGATGTATGTTACTTACGTACATACCGTATGTAGGTTCGCACGAGAGCTTAGTCAACCCCCCCGGGAGATCACAGTGACGAAGAAGAATCTCGAAACGTCGATCGACGTCGACGCCGCGCCCGACCGGGCCTGGACGGTCCTGTCGGACTTGAAGCGGATGCCGGAGTGGAGCCCACAGTGCAGAGGGATGTGGCCGTTGAGCGCGCTGCGCACCGGCACCATCACGGTGAACATGAACCGGCAGGGCAGGAAGTACTGGCCGACGGCATCGAAGGTCGTGCGCTTCGAACCGAACCATGCCATCGCATTTCAGACGCTGACGAACAACAGCGTCTGGGCGTTCGAAATCACGCCAACCGCAACGGGATCCAGAATCACCGAACGCCGGCTGGTCCCCCAGGACGGTACGACGTGGATCTCCGAGACCATCGTCGACCATGTTCTCGGTGGCGAAGACAGCTTCGACGACGAGATGCTCGACGGCATGAACGCGACACTCGCGAAGATCAAGGCAGCAGTCGAAGGCGCCCGGTGACCGGGCGCCTCCGCGCTACGTCAAGGGGTTAGCTGGATGCGGGGGTGGTGCTCTCGACCCCGGCCAGCGGCCAGCCCGCCGCGGCAAGCTTGGCCGCCACGCGGTTGACGTTCTCGCTACCCGCGTCGTGATGGGTGACCTCGGCGATGAACGCCTCGATCTCGTCGTTGTTGATCGAACCGTCCGCGAGGGCCGTCGAACCCTCGGCGGTGATGTTGCGGACGACCTCTTTGATTTGGTCTTCGGTCAACGGGGTTGCGCGCAGCAACGCCAGCAGCGGAACGCGATCGGGGCCGGGAACGCCCTCGGGATAGCCGGCCCGAAGCCAGTTCAGGATGGAACCCAGAAGCGAGGTGTTGGTCACGCCGCCAAGTCTCTCGTTTACGCCACGTCACCGCCACCACCGCGCTGGACAGTTCTCTGGTCATTCATGCGCAGTTCAGACAAGTTTTCCCGCAGCTCGACGCCATCCCGGGGGGAAGGATTCCTGCCGATCGGCAGGAAATATCGCTCCTCGAGTTGTCGGGTGGCGGTCCGGATGCGACGCTCGACAACGGACT
>Ga0137412_10005131_pt1 | contig 10462 bp, 7 predicted proteins | sample CZODoug2_1_16fun_FD_122160 | JGI IMG/M metagenome (GOLD analysis project Ga0137412, IMG submission 122160) | Vadose zone soil fungal communities from Angelo Coast Range Reserve, California, USA - CZODoug2_1_16fungal (Hybrid Assembly) | ecosystem: Environmental > Terrestrial > Soil > Vadose zone... | reverse complement strand
ATCCTCCCGCTAATCGCGGAGACGGGTGGTGTGAACGCTATGATCGTTGATGCCACTGCGTTGCCCGAGCAGGTGGTAGACGACGCTGTCACCTCCGCGTTCACGAGCGCGGGTCAGCGCTGCTCCGCGCTTAGGGTCCTGTATCTGCAGGAAGAGATTGCAGACAAGGTCATCGGGATGCTGACGGGGGCCATGAAGTGCCTTGCCATTGGCGACCCCGGTGAACTGTCGACGGATGTCGGCCCCGTGATATCGGAAGCCGCGTTGACGAGACTGCGCAACCATGCCTCCCGCATGCGCCAGGAGTCCCAACTGCTGTATGCGTGCCCCCTGGATGAAAAGCACGAGTCGGGCTACTTCTTCGCGCCCCACCTGTTTGAGCTGCGTGCGTTGGATCAGCTCCGCAGCGAAGAGTTTGGACCGATTCTGCACGTGGTGCGCTACAAAGCTGATCAGTTATCACAAGTGATTGCGGCCATCCGCACGACCGGATTCGGTCTGACACTGGGCGTGCACAGCAGGCTCGAAAGCGTGGCCGATCATGTTTTCCGCTCCGTGCCGGTTGGCAATACCTATGTCAATCGAAACATGATTGGAGCCGTTGTTGGCGTGCAGCCGTTTGGTGGCCAAGGTTTGTCCGGCACGGGACCGAAGGCCGGTGGTCCGCACTATCTGCTGCGTTTTGCCAACGAACGGACGTTGACTATCAATACAGTCGCGGTGGGTGGGAACGTCGAATTGTTGTCGTAATTGACACACCGCGTCACTTCGAGTCACAACACGTCGCGGCGCGCAGGTGCCGCCAAATTGACCGCGAACCATTCGATAGCGGCAAAGTGAATCTTTTCGTTTTCTGCTGAGTGGCTGTTTGAGGGGGCCAACGCCCGCGCGTCGCCGATTTCTTACAAAACAGGGCGTGCGCGCGGTGCCGTGTCCCTCATACAATCACGCCCATGATGCAACTCCGACCTGCTCTCGAAACGTCTCCGGTGCAAGAGATCCTTGCCCGGCTCGACGAGCTTGCGGTGATGTTCCGTGACAGCGCCGCTGAAGGTGATCGCCTGGCGCGGCTGCCGAAGTACGTAGTGCGCGCGCTGGTCCAACACGGCCTGTTCCGGCTGTGGATCCCCAAGCGTTGTGGTGGGTTTGAGCTCGACCTGCCCGAAGCGCTGCAGATCTACGAAGCGGCGGCGCGGTTGGACGGGTCCATCGGTTGGGCTGTCATGATCGGCTCGGGCGGCGGACTGTTTGCGGCCTATCTCGATGCCTCGACCGCAAACTCCCTCTATGCGCGGCCCGAGGCCGTGGTTGCCGGTTCGGGCTCGCCGGACGGACGCGCGTTTCGCGAACGAGGCGGGTACCGCGTGAGCGGTTGCTGGCACTACGCGAGCGGCGCCCACTACGCGACTACGTTTACAGCGAATTGCCTGGTCATGGACGGTGGGACGCTGGTCTTTGGTCCCGACGGCAAGCCCCTGATCCGCGCAATGGCGTTCGAGGCTCCCCAGGTCGCGATCCTGCCGGTGTGGGACCCCACCGGCATGCGCGGCACGGGCAGTGACGATTTCGAAGTGCGCGATGCATTCGTTCCAGAGAATCGCAGCTTCTCGGTGTTGGCCGATGCGCCCCGCGAGACGGGTCCGCTGTACCGGTTGCCGTTCGGTGTACTGACTGAATTGCCGGTCACCGCTGTTGCGGTGGGTATTGCCCGGCACGCATTGGATTTATTTGCATCCCTTGCTCACGTGAAAAAGCTCCACGGGACCAGCGCGCTGCTCATGAGTGATCCCGTCGTTCAAGTGACATACGCAGCCGCGCATGCAACGTGGCATCTGGCGAAGTCCTCACTCGATTCGCTCGCTCACAAGGCATGGGACGCGGTGCGCGCCAACCGGCCATTGCAACCGCGGGACCTGGCAGAGATCACCAGCGGATGTGTGTTATCCGTAGCCAAACTGCGAGCGGCCATGGGTGAGTTGCTGGCTCTGACCGGCATGACGGCCATTCAGCCTGAGTCGGAGTTGGCCCGCGCCTGGCGTGACTTCCAGGCGCTCGCCGCTCACGGGTCGGTCTCGCCCCGACATCTCGGTTCTACAGGAGCACTGTTGTTGCAATAGACCTGGGGTTGCAATCCGGAAGTGGGCTGCAGCGGGCTAATGTTCGATGCCCGCGCGCAACCGGCTCACCAGGCCGCCGAGCGAGTCGATGGGAGCCGAGCACGTACTGCCGCGGCAGACGTAGGCCACGGCGCTGCCTCGAGAGGTTTTCTCTTCGAGCGCGGGGGGCAAATCCTGAGCATCGCCGGGGACTGCAAGCACCATTCGACGGGGTGCATAGAGTTTGTGCAGCTCGCGGGCCCAGTTTGTGATTTCGGCGCGGGGGCCGCGCAGGATGAGAGTTTCGGGCGGGTGCAACAGCTCATCGAGGGCGATGCTCAATGTTGTATGCGCGTGTGGGAATTTTTCGAGGCTGGGCCATGCTGCACGCAGTGTGTGCTCGGCCGCCTGGAGATAGCGTGGTTCGGCTAACAGGTGTCCCATTCGTTGGAACACAAACGCGGCAATGCCATTGCCCGCCGGCGTCGCATCATCGGCAAAGGATTTGGAGCGATAAATGAGGGACTCGTGATCGTCAGAGGTAAAGTAGAAACCGCCGGCAACGGCATCCACAAAATGCTGGAGCACGACCTCGAGGAGCTCACCTGCGAATTTGAGCTCTGCGCTGTTGAAGCGTGTTTGCTGGAGTTCCAGAATAGCGTCGACGAGGAATACGTAGTCGTCGAGGTACGCGTTAAGATGTGCACGCCCGTCCTTGTAAGTCGCCAGTAGCTTGCCGTTGCTCCACAGCTTGCTGTGGATGAATCGCAGCGCTGCTGTCGCTGACTCCGCCAGATCGTCGCGTCCCAACGCACGAGACGCGATCGCCATCCCCCGAATCAGCAGCGCGTTCCACGAAGTCAGGATCTTGTCGTCGCGGCCGGGCCAGATACGCCGGGCCCGAATCGCCAGCAGCTTGGTGCGCGCCGATTCGAGCAGAAACTCCACGTCATCGGATGTCAGCTGGTTGTTACGTGCGATCTCGTCGATGGGCTGAAAAATGTGCAGCTGCCAGTGGCCCTCAAAGTTGGCTGTCCTGTCCAAACCGTAGCGCGCCGCAAATACTGTGTATTCAGCCTCGCTGAGCGCCTCGCGCACTGCATCGCGATTCCAGACGTAAAACTTCCCTTCGTGCCCTTCGGAGTCGGCGTCAAAGCTCGAGTAGTAGCCGCCTTCGGGTGACTGCATTTCGCGTATCGCCCAGTTAGCCGTGCGTGCCGCGACGTCCGCATAGAAGCGATCGCCAGTGGCCACGGCAGCCTCTGCATAAACGGCGAGCAGTGCACCATTGTCGTACAGCATCTTTTCAAAGTGCGGAATCATCCAGTACTCATCCACCGAGTACCGACTGAATCCGCCGCCCAGCTGGTCGTTGATCCCGCCTTCCCCCATCCGCCGCAACGTCAGCGTCGCCATGTACAGCGCCTGAAGGTCCGGTTGAGGCTGCCCCGACGTCGTGTGCCAGTCCCGCAGGAGCCGCTCGATCGTCTTCGGATTGGGGAATTTCGGTGCGCGCCCGAACCCGCCGTACTGGCCATCGAACGTGCGACCCAACAGCTCACGTGACGCTTTGATGGGCGCATCTGTCAGCTGCGTGTCACCGGGGGCTGGTGGCGGATTTAGCTCGTCAAACGCCGACATCAGCGCATCATTCTGCTGACGCAGCTCTGCTTCGTGCAGTCGGTAGTATTCGCTGACCCTGCGCAGAATGTCGGTAAATGCAGGTAACCCGTGACGTGCTTCTTTCGGGAAATACGTGCCGCCGAAAAACGGCCGGTGATCGTCGTGTGTCAGGAACATGGTCAGCGGCCAACCGCCAGACCGCTGTGTCAGCATTTGCTGCGCGATCTGATAGATGCGATCCACATCCGGCCGCTCTTCACGATCGACTTTGATGTTGATGAAGCGTTCGTTGAGGACGCGGGCCACGTCCTCGTCTTCAAACGACTCATGGGCCATCCTGTGACACCACGTGCAGGAGGAATATCCGACACTTAGAAGAATGGGCTTCTTCTCCCGGTGTGCGAGTTCAAATGCGGTCGCTCCCCAAGGATGCCAATCAACGGGATTATGAGCGTGTTGTTGCAGGTAGGGGCTGGTTTCCGAGATGAGGTGATTTGTGTATTTCGGTGACCCGTCGCCATTGCGCAACTTCGGATTCATTGTGGTCTCTCCAGGTCCAGCCTTTGTGGCTGGGGCGCTTTCCGCTTTTAACTTCATGCATGTGCGCGACACACAAGCCGCATGCCCGGCAGAATGCAGCCAGATTGGTGATGATAGTGAACGCTCCCCCTGGCGCTACAAAGCCGGTGTACTCCCGGGCGGGCTGTCGCATTTTCCCGCGCATATGTGTCCACCCGCGGTGACTGACGATCCGACCATTTGCCACGGCCACCATGTGCGTATTGTCGAGTCCGTTCGAGCGGCAGAACTCAGCGAGATTCGTAATTGTGGGCGCGGGTTTTCCCTGTGGGTCCACGAACCCATCGTAGCTTTTGACATAGTCGCGCTTGCGCACGCTATTCTCGTGGGTCCACCCCTTGTAAGATTTCAGTTTACTCACACCTCGCGCAAGCCGATGCATCGAAGGAAAATCGAGGCCGCCCCGGCGGCAAAATTGCGCGAGATTGACGATCGAAACGGAGTTGCCGTTCGGGTCCCGAAATCCGCGCCAGGTCAGTGGCGTCTTCTGTCCTTGCGAGCTGGCTAAAGCACAGGTGTTGTATCCGATCTTGCGATGCGTGCAGTCGGTCCGGTCGATCCATTTCTGTTCGATATTCAGCAGTTGAACTTCCGGGGCGTACTCCAGCACCTCGAACTCAAAGCTCTCTTCGCCATACACAGTCCAGGCACTCTGCAAATGAGCGTTGTGATGCGTTCTCCGCCGTAGTGCTCGACGATGGTCATCCCAGCGCTCGCGCAAATTTACAGCGCTCCCAACATAGATTTTACCGTCGCGTATGCAGCGAATCTGGTAAATACCTGAAGTTCCCGGAACAACGGAAGTTCGCTTCTCCATGGCCATGACTGAGAGTTGCGCGGAAGGGTGACGAGGGGGTTCGAAGAAGGATACCGCTATCTGCGCCTCCGCAGAACTTCGCGGTGTCGGCGACGCCATTTGCCGTATAATCATATCTGTCGTGGCTGCCGTCATTATTACGCAGCGAGTCTCGAGTGATCCCTTCTTCCGCGCAAATTCTTTCGGAGCAATCCAGCCTGCCGGTGCTGCGTCTTAAGCGCGGCGAGGACCGGCGTATTGCGGCTGGCCACATGTGGGTGTTCAGCAATGAGGTCGATACATCCAGTACGCCTCTGACTGCGTTCACAACTGGTGCATTGGTGCAGATGCAATCGCACCGCGGGCAGTTTCTCGGTTACGCCTACGTCAATCCGCACGCGCTGATTTGTGCGCGCATTGTTGGACGTGACATCGCGCATCCAGTGGATCGTGCGCTGATTTCTCAGCGACTCGAAGTGGCGATTGCCCTACGCAAACGATTGACTCGGGATCCTTACTACCGGCTCGTGTTCGGTGAGTCCGATGGGTTGCCCGGCCTCGTGCTGGATCGCTATGGCGACGTCGTAGTTGGCCAGATTGCGACCGCAGGTATGGAGGCACTCAAAGCGGACGTCGAAGCAGCCGTACGCGATGTGCTGAATCCGCGCACGCTGGTTTGGAAGAACGATTCCGGTGCACGGGACCTCGAGCATCTGCCGCAGGCCGTAGATGCAGCGTTCGGAGATATTCCCGACGAGATTGAGGTCTATGAATCAGGTCTGCGCTTCATGGCGCCCCTGCGCCCGGGTCAGAAGACCGGTTGGTTCTATGACCAGACCGCGAATCGCCAACGCCTGCTGCGGTACATGTGGCCCGGCATGCGCGTTCTGGACATCTGCAGCTACGTGGGCGCGTGGGCGGTAACCGCTCTCAAGAACGGCGCTGCTTCGGCGCGGTGCGTCGATTCGTCGCAGGCGGCGTTGCATGCTGCCAGCCGCAATGCGCAGGCCAATGGTGTGTCCATTGAGACGACTCATGACGACGCCTTCGATGCGCTCAAGGCAATGCAGCAGCACGGCGATCGGTTTGATGTGGTGATTGTCGACCCACCTGCCTTCATCAAGCGCAAGAAGGATGTTCCGCAGGGGCAGGCGGCCTACCGCAAGCTGAATCAGCTCGCGCTGGGGCTCATGGAAGGTGACGGACTGCTGGTCTCCTGCTCATGCTCGTACCACATGTCCGCCGATGACCTGGTGACAGCAATCCAGTCCGCCGCCCGGCACAGCGGCCGGTTTGTGCAGATTCTCGAGGCCGGCGGCCAGTCGCCGGACCACCCTGTGCATCCCGCCATTCCCGAAACCCGCTATCTGAAGGCGTTCTTCTGCCGCGTCACCCGCGACTAGGCGTGTCGAACTGCCACCACGCCGCCGATCCCCGCGGGAAAAAAGGGCCACAGGCTGCGCGCCCCGGGCCCGTGATGGGCCAGCCATTTTCCCAATGAACTCGTTAATATCCGCGGCATGATCCAGTACCCCGGCTTCAATCCCATTGCCTTCTCGATCGGCCCGGTCAAGGTCCATTGGTACGGCATCATGTACCTGCTGGGTTTCGGCGCCGGCTGGAGCCTGGCACGCCTGCGGGCGGCCAAGCCCGGCTCCACCTGGAAAGCCCAGGACGTGGACGACTTCATCTTCTTCGCCATGCTGGGAGTCATCCTGGGCGGCCGGATCGGCTATGTGCTGTTCTATGGCTTGACGTTCTGGGCCAAGGATCCGCTGTATCCCTTCAAGATCTGGGACGGCGGCATGTCGTTCCACGGAGGGATGATCGGAGTGATAGTCGCGGTCTCGCTGTTTGCATGGCGTCGCCGCCGCAATGTGGCCGACGTTCTGGATTTCACGGTTCCGCTGCCGGGCCTGGGGCTGTTTTTCGGGCGTATCGGCAACTTCATCAATGGCGAGCTGTGGGGCAAGGTGACAACCGTCCCCTGGGGCTTCAATGTCGACGGCCAGGTCCGTCATCCCTCCCAGCTCTATGAAGCCGTTTTCGAAGGACTGGTGTTGTTCAGCATCTTGTGGATATTCACCTCCCGTCCGCGGCCGCGCCTCGCGCCCTCTGGCCTGTTCCTGATCATTTACGGCGTGGTGCGATTTGCGATCGAGTTTGTGCGGGTACCGGATGAGCACATCGGTTACCTGGCCGGAGACTGGCTGACGGAAGGGCAGGTGCTGTCATTCCCGATGGTGATTGTCGGCATCGTGCTCATGGCCTATGCGTACCGCACGCGCTCACCGTCCGGAAATTTCGCTACCGCGCAATGAAGGCCTACCTCGATCTCATGCGCCGGATCCGCGACACCGGCGCTCGAAAAGATGACCGTACGGGCACCGGTACGCTCTCGGTGTTTGGTCATCAGATGCGCTTCGATCTGAGCGAAGGATTCCCGCTCGTGACGACCAAGCGCCTGCATGTGCGCTCGATTGTCTACGAGCTGTTGTGGTTCCTGCGCGGCGACACCAACGTCGCCTGGCTGCGGGAGCACGGTGTCAGTATCTGGGATGAGTGGGCCAATGAGCGCGGTGAGCTCGGGCCCGTCTACGGCAAGCAGTGGCGCGCGTGGCTGGCTCCCGATGGGCGCACGGTCGACCAGATCACGCAGGCCGTGGACCAGCTTCGGCGCAATCCTGACTCGCGCCGCATCATTGTCAGCGCGTGGAATGTGGGCGAACTCGAGCAGATGGCGCTCATGCCCTGCCATGCGTTCTTTCAGTTTTACGTCGCCAACAAACGCCTGTCCTGCCAGCTATATCAACGCAGCGCGGACGTGTTCCTCGGCGTGCCGTTCAACATCGCGAGTTACGCGTTGCTGCTGCACATGATGGCGCAGCAATGCGACCTCGAGCCCGGCGAGATGATCTGGACCGGCGGCGACTGTCATCTGTACCTGAATCACCTGAGCCAGGCGGAATTGCAGCTCGGGCGGCAACCGTTGCCATTGGCGCAATTGCGCCTGAAGCGGCGGCTCCCGAGTATTTTCGACTACGAGTATGAGGATTTTGAATTCGTGAATTACCAACATCATGCGGCGATCAAGGCGCCGGTGGCGGTCTGAGCATGGCTACCGCTGCCAAAGTCGAACCGGACCTGACCACTACCGACCTGATCGAGGTCCGTCGCTCGGACGTGCACGGGCTCGGGGTGTTTGCGGCCAAACCGATTCCCAAGGGTGCTCGGATCATCGAGTACGTGGGTGAGCGCGTCTCGCACGACGAGGCGGATCGGCGTTACGAAGAGAAGGATGCGAACGACAGCCATACCTTCCTGTTTATTGTTGACAAGAAAACAGTCATCGATGCAGGCGTGGATGGTAACGACGCGCGCTTCTTCAACCACTCGTGCGATCCGAATTGCGAGTCAACCGTCGCGAAGCGGCGTGTGTTCATCGAGGCCATGCGAGACATCGAGCCGGGCACCGAGCTGACTTACGACTATCAGATCCATCGCGAGGACGACGATCCGGACAACATCGACGAGGTGTTCGCGTGCCGTTGCGGTTTCCCGCAGTGCCGCGGCACGATGTTGTGGCCCACGGAGCGCAAGTCGAAGCGCACGAAGCCTAAGAAAAAGGCCCACAGCAAATCGGTGGCCAAGACAAAAACCAAGGCTAAAACCAAAACCAAGGCTAAAACGAAAACTAAAACCAAGGCCAGCGCGAAGAAGACCCCAGCGAAATCGAAGAGCAAGTCCAAGTCCAAGGCCAAAAAGAAAGCCGCTCCCGCCAAAAAGGCAGCGAAGAAGAAGGGCAAGAGGAGTGGCCGGCGCGGCTGATGCGCTGACCTGACATGCACGACGCGCGGCGCTGGAGCCTGCCGGCGGTCATCGGGGCCACCGGAATCGTCTACGGGGACATAGGGACCAGTCCGCTGTATGCGTTTGAGACCGCTCTCAACGCAACGGGCACGTTTGACTCGCAGGCCGTGCTGGGCGTGCTATCGCTGATCTTCTGGAGCCTCATGCTGTCGGTCACGTTCAAATACGTGACCATCATGATGCGGGCCGACAACCAGGGCGAGGGCGGCATCCTCGCCTTGTTTGCACTCGCTCAGCGCGCTCCCGAGGCAACGCGTGGCTGGTTCAAATGGCTCATCGGCCTTGCGCTGGCGGGCACGGCGTTCTTTTTCTGCGACGCGTTGATTACGCCCGCGATCTCGGTGTTGAGCGCTGTCGAGGGACTGGAACTGCTGGATCCTGACTTTGCGAAGGCGGTGATTCCCGTCACGCTGGTCGTGCTGGCGTTGTTGTTCGTCATCCAGAAGCGCGGCACGGCCAAGGTCGGCCGCCTGTTCGGGCCGGTCATGATCCTGTGGTTCCTGGTGATCGCAGTGATCGGCGTCAAGGCGATCACGCAGTATCCATCAGTGTTGATTGCGATCAACCCCCGGTATGGCATCGCGCTCCTGAGCACGCATTCGGTCACGGCGTTGGCGATTCTCGGCGGCGTGTTTCTCTCACTCACGGGCGGTGAAGCGCTCTACGCGGACATGGGCCACTTTGGCAAAACCCCGGTGCGGATCGCCTGGTTCGCCATGGTGTGGCCGGCGTTGCTGCTCAACTATTTCGGGCAGGGAGCCCTGCTGTTGGCACATGGCGGAATGATCGCGCATCCGTTGTATGCGATGGTGCCGCCCCAGGTGTTGCCGTGGATGTTGGTTCTGGCGACGGCCGCCACTGTCATTGCCTCTCAGGCCGTCATTTCCGGGGCATTCTCAGTGGCGCGGCAGGCTGTGCAGCTCGATCTGCTGCCGCGCATCCGCATACTGCAAACCTCGGCCCTGGAGCAGGGCCAGATCTACGTGCCGGTAGTCAACACGTTGCAGTTTCTCGCCGTCAGCGCGTTCGTACTCGGTTTCAAGTCGTCCGAGGCGCTGGGAGGTGCATACGGAGCGGCGGTGGTTGGAACGATGTTCATCACCAACATCCTGGGTGGCTTCGTCGCGGCTACCCAATGGCATTGGCCGCGCTGGGCAGTCACCGCGGTGTTTCTGCCGCTGTTGGCCATGGATTCCGTGTTTCTGGCCGGAAATCTGACCAAGCTCGAGACCGGTGGCTGGATTCCATTGACCCTGAGCGCGGTGTTGTACTTCGTCTTCTGGACGTGGCGCAGTGGCCGTCTCGAGCTGCGCGCCGCGCTGGCGAAAATGGCTGTGACCCGCAAAGACCTCGGCAAGCTGATCGACGGCTCAATCCGTGTGCCCGGGACTGGAGTGTTCCTCGCGAGTGACCGCGACCTGGTCCCGTCCGCGCTCATCCGCAACATTGAGCACAACAGGGTCGTGCACGAGCGCGTCATCATCCTCAACATCGAAAT
>Ga0137412_10005130_pt1 | contig 10463 bp, 8 predicted proteins | sample CZODoug2_1_16fun_FD_122160 | JGI IMG/M metagenome (GOLD analysis project Ga0137412, IMG submission 122160) | Vadose zone soil fungal communities from Angelo Coast Range Reserve, California, USA - CZODoug2_1_16fungal (Hybrid Assembly) | ecosystem: Environmental > Terrestrial > Soil > Vadose zone... | reverse complement strand
GCCGGTCCCGCGGGACGACCACTCGTGCAACTGATCATGACCGACGCCACCCTCACCGGACGCAATAACGACCCGGCGGAGCTGATCGGGTACGGACCGGTCACCGCGGCTACCGCCCGTAATATCGCCGCCGATTCCATCTGGCAAGCCCTGCATACCGACACCACCGGAGTGGTCACCGGCGTCGGGCGACACCGCTACCGACCCACCGCAGCACTGGCCGATCTGATCCGGGCCCGAGATCGCACTTGCCGCTTTCCCGGCTGCGCCCAACCCGCCACCCGCACTGATATTGACCACACCACCCGATACCCCGACGGTGCAACCGAAGAAGGCAATCTCGGCTGCCTCTGCCGACGTCACCACAGAATAAAGACGGCCGGCGAAAACCAGCCGACCGGCTGGAAAGTCACCCAACACGACCACGGCGTAATCGAATGGACCAGCCCAACAGAACGCACCTACACGACAGTCCCGGGAAAGCAGACGTGATCCGACTATCAGGGTTAATTGGCCGTCTCAGCACTGAGTTGGTAAGTCTGGTACCAATAGATCTCGTCGATGAAGCCGAGCCTGCGGTAAAGCTGTGCCGGGCGGCCGCGCTCGGCGGCGTTGATCATTAGGGACCGGCAGCCGCTCGCCACGCCCGCGTCTACCCAGCGCGCGAGCATCGCTTGCGCGATACCTTGATGGCGGTACGGCACGCGGGTGCCGAGGTTGAACACCATCTGGTCGGTGCCCCGGTAGTAGGCCAATACCGCGACCTTTTCGCCGCCGAGTATGCCGATCTGACATTCCGAGATAGCCAGCTCGCTGCGGCGGACCGCGACCGTACGAGCCAGTTGGTCCGGCGCGGGCGCCGACTCGTTGTCATTGAAGGCCTGCAGCTTCACCGTTGACCAGTCCGCAAAACCGGTCTCGTCGACGCTCTCGATTACCAGACCGTCAGGGCCCGCGTGGCCGGTCATCGGCCCGACCAGGGCCAGGTTTGTCGTCGCATCGCCGGGCTGATAACCGTTGTCGGCAAGTGCCGCATTCAGTCTGGCCGCCCGATCCCGATTGTCTACCAAGATCGTCAGGGTGCGCATTCCGCTGGCCGGCCTGGCATCGCGAAGAGCCATCGGCACCTGGCCCGGCTCGTCGACACGGAGAACGACGCGCGCCTTGTCAGGGCCGAGATTGCAGTGATATCCGTACCAGAGTTCGTTGACCTCGTGGCCGATCTCGGGTGTCGACGCGGTGTACCAGCTCGCTACCTCAGCGGCGAGGGCATCATGGTCCGGATGAATCGTCGGCCATACCGGCATTCCAGCATCTGCAGATTCGGGCACGACAATATGCTCCCCCGGTTCTAGTCCGCACGGCGGATCAGCTCTAGCGTGCTGCCGGTCTCTTTCGCGCCGATCCCTTTGAGCAGGGCGAGCGACGCTTCATTGCTGTCGTCGGCCTCGGCCATGACCGACCGGATGCCGCGCTCGTGCAACGGTGCAAACGCGGCGGCGAGCAGCGCCCGGGCCAGTCCCCGGCGCCGATATCCCCTGACAACTGCGATAAGACCAAGCCGCGAGTGGCCCGGCGACACCCATACCCGTACCAGACCGGCAAATGCCTGACGGATATCGTCGACGGCCACCAAATAGGTTGCCGGATCGAAATGCGCGCCATCGAACGTGTACTCATGAAACTCGACCGGATCGTTCCGCCAGACCGTCGCGCCGGGCAGCTGCGCTCGCAACGTGTCATCGAGCTCGCGCAGCTGGATTTCGTCGACCGCGTCCGCCGATACAAATGCCATTCCGCCGGGCAACACCGGGTCGCCGAGGCCGGTTTCCGCCGGGTCGACCGGCACCTCCAGCAAGACCTCGCGGCGATTGACCGCAAATCCCAATCGGCGCCACCGAAGCAACTCCTGCGGGTCCGCCTCATCCACGATCGTGTACAGATCCTGGCGCAGGTCAGCGCCGATCGCCGCCGCCAACGGCTCGTAGGCCGTCTCGTCCCACGCGTCGATCGACACGTGCCAGTGGCCATCCGGCTGGCACAGAGCGTGCGCATGAGCGGCCGGTGCCGCGTCGCGGACAAGGGTCCATGATGCCTGCCGCGTCGGCCGGGTGACGTACTCCTCCACATCGCTCATCTGGGCCGACAATAGGGCGCCGGACCGCCGATCGCGACCGAGATTCCGCCGCACCCAATACCGCACTGTGTCGGCATTCTCGCGGGTAGCGTGGCGCTGAATCCGCGAGCACGACATAGCACCGCGCCGCAGCCCGCATCTGAGTAAGTGAGGGCGAGGGAGAGCGCGATGGACATCGACTCCGAGCAGGAGTTCTGCAGCTTTGTCACGGCCCGTAGCCACGCGCTGTTCCGCACGGCCTACCTGCTGACCGGGCACGCCCAAGCGGCCGAGGATCTCGTCCAGACCGCGTTGACCAAGCTCGCGGTCCGTTGGTCGCGGGTGGATCAACCGGAGGCCTACGTCCGCCGCATCATGTACCACCAGCAGGTCAGCCGGTGGCGATTGCGCTCGTGGGGACGGGAAACCGTCGTCGATGAAGTGCCCGACCGCATCGATGATCGGGCCGATGACCCCGACCTGCGGCTCACCCTGCAGCAGGCGCTCGCCCGGCTGTCCCGTGGCCAGCGGGCGGTCGTCGTACTACGGTATTTCGAGGATATGCCCGAGGCGAATGTAGCCGCGCTGCTCGGCATCGGCACCGGGACCGTACGCAGTCAGTGCTCGCGGGCGCTGGCCCGGTTACGTGTCCTGTGCCCGGATCTTGCGAACGAAGGAGTGCAACAGTGAGCATCGAGACCGCGCTGCGGGACGAGCTACGTCGGGTATCCGACATTCGCACGCCGACCGACCTGGCGCGCAAGGCGCTGCGTAACGTGCGTCGCCGGCGCCGTAACCAGATCCTCGGCGGAGCAACGGCCATCGCGGTCATTGCTGCCTGTGCAGTCGCTGTCCTGGTCGCGCCTGGCAAGAAGACGGCGACCGTGCGACCGGCTAGGCAGGAACAACTGGTCACCAGCTATCTCGTCGCTGCTGACCTCCTCCACCTGCAGTCATATTTCCTTGATCCACACACCGGCAGCTACCGTTCCGCCGTGACGCTCGCAGGCGTGCGGTTCACCCGAATTTATCCGTCACTGAGCGGGCATCAGGCGATGGTTTATATTGCCGGCAAGGGTGGCCCGCGGATCATCGACTGGCCGGTCAAGGGTCGGATCCGGCACATGGCAACCCTGCCACGAACCGTCGACGGCCGTACGGTGGTGGCTTGGACTTGGTCGCCCGATGGAAGTCGACTGATGGCCGCGTTTGATGCGACCGAAGGCCTAGAGCGCGCTACTGGTTTTGCCATTTACGATCTCCGAACCCACCGGTCGGGGCCGTTTGTCCCGGTCACGCTGGCGGGTAGTCAGGTAATTGAGTGGGGTCGCTCAAGTCGCGAGATCGCGATCTCCCAGTCGAATCCACGCTCGAGCCTGCGAAGTATTCTGTTTGTCGATCTAGCCGGCCACCGCACCGGACGGATCACCGTGCCGGCCAAGGGCTACTCGATAGGCACGGATTACAGCTACACCGACGCCCCGTTCTCTCCTGACGCCCGGTACATCTCTCTCGGCAAAGGGGCGATCTACGACACCCGGTTGCGGACGGCAACCCACCCGAAACTGCCCGGGCCGCCGTGCAAGCGCACCGCTCTCGTCAGCTGGCAGGGTAATAAACGATTCGTCGTTCAGTGCGAACGCAAAGACGCCATGACGCTGTACTCGGTCGACATCACCGGCCAGGTGAAGCAGGCCGTTCCGGTGCCTCTAGGCAGCCGGGGAATGCCCAGTCCGCCGGTTAACAAGCTCCAAGTGCTCAACCTCGATTTTGGACCGACGAACGGGTATCCGCCCAAGTTTGGAATTCGTATCTAGCGGTCCCAGATACGACCGGTGGCCCAGGCGTACTCCCAGGCCTGAATATCCGGCGGCTGGATGCCGAGGCCGGTCAGGATCGCGCAGACCTGCTCCCGATGGTGGTTTGCGTGATTGACCGCCTGCGCAAGGAAGATGCCGGCTCGGACCTCGCGTACACCGTCGTCGATAACAATTACCCGTTCCGCGTCGATCGGCTTGGCCAACACCAGCTCCCACAGGTCGCTCAACTCGCGGGTCCATACTTTCAATAGCGCGAAATCGGTGGCCGTGTCGCTGCTGTCCACCCAGGGGAGTTGGGTGTCGGCCAATCGCCGGACATACCCGCCGTCGGCGGTGATGATATGGCGGAGCGTAGCGAGAATGCCGCCGAACGTCCCGATGCCGGGCGTCGCGAGCTGCTCCGCCGAAAGGTCCTGTGCGGCGCAGAACGTGACGAGTTGGTCGGTCGCCCAGTTGTTATGCCGTATTGCGTCGAGCAGGATTTCGTTCACGCTCATCCCTTTCCGATACCGAGGTACGTGAAGCCCGCCGCCCGCAGCTTGTCCGGCTCGAGCACGTTACGTCCATCGAGAATGACGGCCCGGCGCATTACGTGCACCGCCCGATCCCAGGAAACGTCCTGCAGCTCCGGCCATTCGGTGACCACGATCGCGGCGTCCGTTCCGGTGAGCGCGTCCAGCGGGCTGGTATGCCGCGATGTCGAGGTCCACGGCTCGGCGTCATCGAGGCGGGCCAGCGGATCCCAGCAACGCACCTCGGCGCCCTCGGCCAACAGACGGGAGGCCAGAACGGTGCTCGGCGCCTCCCGCATATCGTCGGTGCCGGGTTTGAAGGTCAACCCGAGCAGCGCGATACGGGTATTGGTCAGGCCGCCGAGCTCGGACTTGAGGCGCTGGACGGCCCGTCGCTTTTGCAGCTCGTTGACCTCGATTACCGCGTTCAGCAGCTGGAAGTGATATCCGGAATTGCTGGCGAGTTGCTTCAACGCCAGCGAGTCCTTCGGGAAGCAGGAGCCGCCGTAGCCCAGCCCGGCTTTGAGGAAATGCGGCCCGAGTCGGTGATCGAGGCCGACCGCCTTGGCGACGTGGGTGATGTCCGCGCCGGTCGCCTGGCACACGTTGGCGATCTCATTGATGAACGAGATCTTGGTCATCAACAATGCATTCGAGGCGAGCTTCACCATTTCGGCGGAGGCGACATCCATCACGACCGTCGGACCGTCGATTCCCTGGTGCACTTCGGCGACGAGGTCGGCGGTGGCGCCGTCCCAGGCACCGACCACGATCCGGTCCGGGTGCAGGAAATCGTTCACCGCTGTGCCTTCCGCAGTGAATTCGGGATTAGCGGCGTACCCGACATTCGCGAGACCGGCGTCATCCAATGCCGCCCGAATACGGGAGCCGGTGCCCACCGGGACCGTGCTCTTGACGACCACCGCGGTCAGGTGTGCTGCTGTCTTGAGGGTCTCGATGACCGCCCATACCCGCGAGAGATCTGCGTCCCCGGACGCGGTCGGCGGGGTATCGACGCAGACATAGCAGATCTCGGCATTATCGACGGCCTCGTGCACATCGAGGGTGAACGTCAGTCGGTCGGTATTCCGGGCGATCAGCTCGGACAGACCCGGTTCGTAGATCGGGACGTCACCATTCTGCAGGCGCCGGATCTTCTCCGGTTGGATATCGCGCACCACGACGTGGTGGCCCAACTCGGCGAAACAGGCGCCGGTCACCAGCCCGACATAGCTCGCCCCGAATACCGCGATAGTGCGTGGTCGCTGTGTTTGGCTCGGCGTTGTGAGCCGCCGACGGGCTCTGGTGTAGGACTCGCCGGTGCTCGCCGCGCGGGCACGGATCGCCTGCTTGCTGGCCTTGTGCTGCGTCATGCCATCGTCCGTTTCGGCCGGTACCCCACGCCCACCGGCACATGTGACGAGGCAACAGTCAACAGGCCTGTACGGGCACGCGAGTCGAGGACCCTTGTCCGCCTCGCCGGTTGCCGCTGCGTGGGTGTGGCGACCGACTCGGAGCCAGGCCGGCGTGAGCGGCCACCGACCACCATACGGCAGCGGGGCGCGCTGTTGCGGCCGAACAAGTGGGCGCAACGTCGTTGACGCGTTCTGCGGCCACAGATACGGTCGCGATGGATCATGACCGGTGGGGGGTGGACAGCATTCCGGGTGGCGAACGCGGTATGGCCGCACGGCCGAGGCTGTCGGACGTGGCCGCGTCGGCCGGCGTGTCGATGTCGACCGCGTCGCGTGCGTTGACCGGTTCCGGATACGTCGCCGCGGGCGTGAAGGTACGCGTCCTCGGCGCCGCGGAGCAGCTCGGCTACGTGCCGAATGCGCACGCCCGCAGCCTGAAGGCGCAGCGCAGCACGACCGTCGGGCTGCTCGTCTCCGACCTGCGCAACCCGTTCTACGCGGAGGTCGCCGCCGGTGCCACCGGCGTGTTGCGAGAGGAGGGCTACACGGTCGTCCTGGTCGACGACGCGGCCAGCGACAAGGAGGAGCTGGCCGCCGCGCACACCTTCCTGGCCACGAGGGTGGCCGGCGTGTTGCTGACCCCGGTGTCCGGCGCTGCCACCGCGTTCGTCCGGCAGCACGGCCTGCCGGTGGTGGAGATCGACCGGCAGTTCAGCCGCGGCTGCGACGCGGTGCTGATCGACAACGTCGCCGCGGCGCACGAGCTGACGACCCATCTGCTCCGCCTCGGTCACCGCCGCATCGCGCTGTTAATCGACGAGACCGACTGGACGACGGGCAAGGGCCGGCTGCAGGGCTACACCGACGCCCATCGCGCGGCCGGCGTGAGCGTCGATGACCGGCTGGTCATTCAATCCGGATTCGACGCCGAGACCGTGTCCGCGCAGGCCCGCGAGCTGCTCGCCCTGCGCAAGCGTCCGACCGCGTTGTTCGCGGCCAACAACCTGCTCGCCGAATTGGCCTGGCGAGCGGCCGCGGACGCACAGTTGCGGATTCCGACCGACCTGTCGCTGGTGGGATTCGACGACGCGCCGTGGATGAGCATGGTCACGCCGGGCATTACCACCGTGTCACAGCCGGCATTTGAGCTCGGCGTTCGGGCCGCCCGGGTGTTGCTCTCGCGGATCGACAAACCGGCGCGGGCGCGCGCCGTTCGGCTGGCTTCCCGGCTGATCGAGCGCGGGTCGACTGCCGCGCCGACCGGCCGGCGGCCTCGCTGAGCTGATTGTGTTGCACATGATCGGTAATGCACACATCGACCCGGTGTGGCTCTGGCGGTGGCCGGAGGGTTACCAGGAGGCACGCGCGACGTTCTGGTCGGCGGTGCAGCGGATGGACGAGTACGAGGATTTCGTCTTCACCTGCAATCAGGTCGTGCTGTTGTCCTGGATCGAAGAAAGCGATCCGGCGCTCTTCGAGCAGATCAAGAAACGCGTCGCCGAGGGCCGATGGGTATTCGCCGGCGGTTGGTGGGTTGAGCCCGACTGCAATGTGCCGACCGGTGAGTCGTTTGTCCGACAGGGTCTGCACGGCCAGCGCTACCTGAAGGCCAAATTCGGCGTCATGGCCACCGTCGGGATGAACGTTGATCCGTTCGGCCACACTGCGATGCTGCCGCAGATCCTGCGCAAACAGCGGCTCACCGCATACTGCTTCCTGCGCCCCGGCCCGCACGAGCGCCGGCTCCCCGGATCGCCGTTCTGGTGGGAGGCGCCGGATGGATCGCGGGTGATGACACACCGGATACCGCACGAATACTGCGGCCCGCGGGCCGATCTCGCCTACCACACGGCGAAAGCGATCGCCCAGCTCTCGACGAACGAGGCCATGGTCTTTTATGGCGTGGGAAATCATGGCGGCGGCCCGACCAGAGCCAATCTCGACAGCATTCGGAAGCTGAATGAGCTCGGTACGTTCGGTCGGCTAGAGCTCAGCTCGCCCGATCGCTATTTCGCGGCTCAAAACGGTGATGACCTGCCGGTATGGGCCGGTGAGCTGCAGCACCACGCCCGCGGCTGCTATTCGGCACATTCTGCAATCAAGCGGTGGAACCGCCGGGCCGAGAATGCGCTGCTGGTGGCCGAGAAATGGTCGGCGATGGCGGCGGTGGCCGGCGGCGCGCCGTACCCACTAACCGAGCTGACCCACGCCTGGAAGCAGGTGCTGTTCAACCAGTTCCACGATATTCTCCCGGGCTCGTCGATCGAGCCGGCATATGACGACGCCCGCGACCAGCTCGGTGAGGCGACCGCGATTGCCAGCCGGGCGCGGAATCGTGCCTTGCAGACGATTGCCCGACAAGTGGCAATTCCGGTGGACGTCGAGTCCCAGCCGGTGATCGTGTTCAACCCGCATCCCTGGCCGCTGCGGGCGGACGTCGAGGTCGAGCTGGCGCTGCCGGTCAGTCCGGCGGCGGTGCAGGACGAGTGGGGTCATTCGGTTGCGACGCAGCGGGTCCAGCCGCGCGCGACGATGAGCGATCCGCGCCGGCAGCGGCTGGTCTTCGCGGCGGCGGTGCCGCCGCTGGGTTACCGGACCTATCGATTAGTCGGCGGTACGTCGGCGGATTCGCCGGTTACGGCCACCGATACGATGCTGGAGAACGAGCATCTCCTGGTCGAGTTGGATTCCCGTACCGGATGGCTCAAACGCTTGGTATACAAGCGGACCGGCGTCGATGTCGTTGGTGGGGAAGCCGGTCGCCATACCGTGGTATCCGACGACGGCAGCGATACGTGGGGCCACAATGTGGTTACTTATGCGCTGGCCGGTGCACCGTTTCGGTGCCGCCAAATGAAGCTCGTCGAGCACGGGCCGGTGCGGTCGGTGATCCGAGTGGACAGTGAATACGGCGCGTCCACCATGGTCGAGGAAATTGTGCTCGGCGCCGATGCGGACCATGTTGAGGTGCGGTTGACCCTTGACTGGCGCGAGCGGCTCAAACTGCTGAAATTGCGTTTTCCGACAGCATTGCACGACCTGACGGCGGCTTTCGAGATTCCGTTCGGCCATCTACAGCGGCAAAATGACGGCGCCGAGGAGCCCGGGCAGACCTGGGTCGATATGAGCGGCGCGGTGGATGGCTCCTCGGCTGGGCTGGCCGTGATCAATGAGGCGAAATTCGGCTACGACGTCAGCGGGAATGACATCGGCGTGACCATTGCGCGCAGCCCGGTTTATGCCTGGCATGATCCGCGCGAGCTGTCGCCCGAGGAGACGTACAGCTACCAGGATCAGGGTCGGCAGGAGTTCCGCTATCTGCTGGTGCCGCATGCCGGCGATTGGCGGGCGGCCGGGCTGGTGCGCCGGTCGGCGGAGTTGGCGCAGCCGGCGCAGGCGATGCTGGAGTCCTTTCACGATGGCCGGTTGCCGGCGCAGTCCTCGTTCGCGTCCATTTCGGACGGCTCGGTCACGGTGAGCGCGATCAAACAGGCCGAGGAGGGCACCGGGGATTTGGTTGTGCGAGCCTATGAATCCGCCGGTCGGGAGCAGCACGCGCGTATCGACCTTACGCTGCTCGGTCGCACGATCGAGGCGGAATTCCGGCCGTACGAGATCAAGACCTTCCTGGTGCCTGGCGATCCGGCCGCACCCGTTGCGGAAGTTGATCTGCTTGAATTCCCGAACTGATTACCCCGTACTGGCATCGGCGTGGCGCCACGAGTGCGCCGGACGCGGGCATGGTTGGTGTGCAGGGCTGTGCTCAGCTGCGGGCAACTTCCTGATCTTCAGGGTGTTCAGGAATGCCGCGTGGCAGGGCGGCAATTCCTATTCAGGTTACCAACCCAGCAGCTGAGCGACGCCACCAACAAAAAGCCGGCCTGAAAACAAGGACGATTCAGACTGCACGTCATTTTTGCGGGTGCGTGGTGTAGGTGCGGCCGGTGGGGCTGGTCCATTCCATGGCACCGTGGTTGTGTTGGGTGACTTTCCAGCCGGTTGGTTGGTTTTCGCCGGTGGTTTTGACGCGGTGGTGGCGCCGGCAGAGGCACGCGAGGTTGGTTTCTTCGGTTGGGCCGTCGGGGTATCGGGTGGTGTGGTCGATGTCGGTGCGTGCGGCGGGTTGGGCGCAGCCGGGAAAGCGGCAGGTGCGGTCCCGGGCGCGGATGAGATCTGCCAGTGCCGCCGAGGGGCGGTAGCGGTGTCGCCCGACGCCGGTTACCACTCCGGTGGTGTCGGTATGCAATGCCTGCCAGATGGAATCGGCGGCGATATTACGGGCGGTAGCCGCAGTGACCGGTCCGTACCCGATCAACTCCGCCGGTGCATTGTCGCGCCCGACAATCGTGGCATCGGTCATGATCACCTGTATGAGTGGTCGACCTGCCGGGCCGGCGTTGCCGTAGATGAGGTCGGAGAGTGCGTCGGCGCGGCGTTGATCCATGCTCCGACCATCGCTACCGCCGGCAGTCCGGGCCAGGTCGGTGAGGCGGGTATACAACGCGACCGCCTCTTGGGCGGGTAGCAGCGCCCAGAATTCCGCCATCCCATCCGGCCGCGGTGACACGACCACCTTCCGGTCGCGCCGGGCCTTCTCCGC
>Ga0137412_10005129_pt1 | contig 10463 bp, 5 predicted proteins | sample CZODoug2_1_16fun_FD_122160 | JGI IMG/M metagenome (GOLD analysis project Ga0137412, IMG submission 122160) | Vadose zone soil fungal communities from Angelo Coast Range Reserve, California, USA - CZODoug2_1_16fungal (Hybrid Assembly) | ecosystem: Environmental > Terrestrial > Soil > Vadose zone... | reverse complement strand
GGCCTGTCGCGGTTCCAAAAACGCATACGTCTCCTGATTTCGGAAGAGGCCTGCTTGCAACTCGACATAGGCGCTATTGTTATCGGAAAGCGCCTTGCGCCAATCGAGTCCCTCCGCGTCAGCCCCCCAGGACCAGATCTTTTTCGCGGGCAATTCCGCATAGTCTGCAAAATGCGCGGTCCCCGTGTTCGTATGCGGATTCCAAACACCCATAAAATCCTCGCGGCTTCCGTGCACGAATAGAGACACCGGTCCATCGGTTTGATTTTTAATTACGCTTAGATCCTTTCCAGTGGAATCAATGGGCCACTTCTGCACTTCCGCAAAGCCATGAGCCGCGGCAAAGCGCATCGGATATTCAATGTGCGAATCGTCCCAGGCCTCGACGGCAGCGTTGTTCCACCAGTAGAAACGATGACGTACATCGCTTCGATTGCTAAGTTTTACGCGTTGCTCGAGAACCGTCGAACCGGGACGCAGCGTAAGCTCAACCGTCCATTGCATTCCATAGACTCGATCGATATTTCCGACCGTGATCGAAGCGCTACTGTCCTTGTGATTCGCAAATGTAAAATCCACCGGCGACATTGAAACCCAGTTATGCGAAACGGGAAAATTAAACTCCACACCGAATGCCGCCCACGCCCCTCGATAGCCAATCCTGGCTTTCTTGATGGAAGGATTTGCGTAAAACATGGGCTTTCCGCTGATCTTGTCAACGCAAGTGTAGACGTGTCCGCCCAAGTCGGGCAGCACAGAACATTTCAGGTATTCGTTTTCAAGATAAATCGCACGAAACTGGTGCGTAGCACGCACATTGGTCATTTCTTTGCGCAAAGTATAGGGATAGCTGAAGCGACTGGTCTCAAACTGGTCGAAAGAAGGGTTCGAATCGGGCGCTCCCTCCTCGTATGCCGGAAGTTCCAGGACGCCTTCCCACGCTCGCACTTGGCCGCGCACAGAAGGCGCAATCAGAAAAAGCAAGGAAAACAGAATTAGTCGCGTCGGATGAATTCTGAAAAGGCAGCATCCATGCCGCTTTGACGCATTCTCCGGACCGCTAACCTGATATTTAGATTTTCGACGCATCGTCGGCAAAGGCATACAGCTATAACTCTCAGGAAGGAGCATGAAGTGGAAACTTCTCAACCACCCGATTAATGATTCCACCTTCAGAAGGAGAATCAGGTAAGAGGCCTTCTTCCAGGCACCGGAAGAAAGCAAGCAGTTGCGCCGCGACTACATACACAGTCGAGCACTCTTCGTCGCTAAGATCGCTCAACCCGGGACATTCGATAATTTCATCGTCGTCTCTAACCACAGAAGGCGGAATTTTTTCTCCGACAATGACTTTGCACAATCCAAGCTTTTTCCGATCCAATTCCTGCAACAGGTCCAATTCATACGCGCGCACCGTGGGATCACACGATAAGTGGCACACGATCAGCGTATCTTCGTGCACGTAGCTCATAGGACCATGCCGAAAACCAAGAAAAGTTTCGGAAATGGTCGTCACGCGGCCCGATGTCAGTTCCAGCATCTTCAAGGCGGCTTCCCGCGAAGCTGCGAAGCGCGAACCACTGCCGAGAAACACCGCACGCCGGAATTCCCGAGCCGCGATATTGGCCAGCCGATCGAAATTCAATCGGATAAGCTCCTGAGTAATTTGACTTAACTGCCCGCACAATTTTCGGTATTCGTCCGGCCTGTCCAGCATTCCCAAAACTCGCGCCGCCAGCAGCAAATTCGTAAAACTGCTGGTCATCACCAGGCTCTTGTCATGCGTTTCGCTGGGAAGCGTAATGATGTGAACTCCCTTGTGGTCGCGCCAAGCTTGCGCCAAGCTTCCTTGTTCGTTGCAAGTCACAACGAGGTGCCGCAGCTCGGGCTCGGTATCCAGCAGCAATTCCACAACGCCGCTGCTCTCCGGGCTATCTCCGGACCTCGCCAACGAAACAAGCAAGCCAGGCCGTTCGGGAGGCAACGCCTTTCCGCCGCGCATCAGCAGAGCCCCCCCGCTGATCGACTCCGTACAAATGCCAAGCTCGTTTTGCAAAGGCAGCCGTACGCATTCGGCCGCATACTCGGAACTGCCCGAGCCAGTCAGCGAGAGATGCCGAATCCCTGATAAGTCCCGCCTAAGGCTGTCGCTTGAGGCAACCATTCGTTCGCAGGTCCGCAGCCATGTCCAAGGCTGCTGGCAAATTTCGCGCAGGGTGTGGAAGTAGCCCAGCCGCTTTTGCTCAGCGTCCGTGCGGCCAAACAATAACGACGCCCGCGCTTGCTGATTCGTCAGCGCACGCTGCCAATCTGCCTGTGTCAACGACACCGAACGGTCCATGAGATCCTATGTCTGCACTCCCGCAAACCTGGCACTATCGTCCAGGCTGAAGCTCGGGCGTCACTATATCGACAGCACGATCGTCACCATCTACTGATCCATGCCAAACGCCCCCACCGAACGTCGTAATGTAAACCTTCTTCGCGTCGAATGGATCAGGAATCACGCGATGTCCCCACTTGAAGTTGAATCCAGCGATGCGCGTCCAGTGTTCACCGCGGTCGCTTGATTTCCAAGCCGAAGACTCGAAGCCGGAAGCGTACAGTATTTTTGGATCGCGCGCGTCGATTGTAACGTCGTAAATGTGACGATCGCGCTCCAACACTCGCCTCCAGGTCTTTCCTGCATCCTCGGACAAATAGATCCCGCCGCCTTCACCGTGCTCGCCCTTATCTCTCGCCCAGGCCGCAAGATAGAGCCGACCGGGCGATCCCGGATCGATAGCCAATCCATTAGGCGCATTGCTTCCCTCCGGCATCGAGACGCGGCTCCAGTTTTCCGCTCCATCCGTGGATTTGTAAATCGCGCCATCACCATCCGTCGCAATGCTGCCGTCTTCGGAGCGGCGCGCCACAAGCAGATATAGGATCCCTCGACCGTCACGCACAATTCTCCACGCAAAGGGCTCCTTTTGCGTAATGCCCGCGGCTTTCAGCTTCCAACTTTTTCCGCCGTCCGTGCTCTTATACACGCCTCGACCGAAGGCCGCGACATACAAAACGCGCGACTCAGCCGGGCTCGCCGGATCCAACAGAATGTGCGTAGGCGCCGTCTCCGCCATTCCGTCGTTCGATTTTGTCCAAGTCTTTCCGCCGTCTTCGCTGCGGCACACACCGCCTCGATAATCCCCGATTCCCTTTTTCCGCCACATCTTAGGCCGCGGCAAATCATGCGTCCAACTATTCACGCTCCAAACGCGGCCCTTCACCGTAGGATCAAATTCAATCCAATACGTCGTGTTCATCCAATCCTTCGGCACGCCCATCGTCGAGCTGATCCAGGATTTTCCGCCATCTTCACTGCGAAACAATCCAATATCCGTTGTCGAGATAAACTGGCGATTCTGGTCGAACGGATCAAAGTGATAGCCGTAAGCATTGGTGACATCCAAGCCGGTGGTAACCCATCCATTTTCACCCGATCTGCGTGAATAGACGGCGACCCAGTTCGCGCCCCCGTCCGTAGTGCGCATGGTCCTTCCTAGGTCCGTGGCGTAAGCCAGATTGGCGTCCTGCTCCGCCACGGTCAGAACCAGCGGATTTTCTCCCCAATCCGGTCCAAATCTTTCGGTGATCCATGCGTCGTGGATGTTCGCGCCCGGCTTGCCGGCGGGACTACTGTCTTCCTTCCAAACAGTCCGCCAAGTGCGGCCGGCATCGATAGTCTTAGCCACTCCCAACCACTTGATCCCGCCTTCTTCTAGCTCTCTATAGGAAACATACGCGGTGTCGGGATTTCGCAAGCTGGTCGCGATTGCTCGCATTTTCCCACCGCCCGGACCGAGCCCGACCTTGCGCCAAATCGCTCCTTCGTCATCCGACGAAAACGCGGATTCGTCACCCGCCACGTAAATCACCGGTCTGCTGTCTGTCCTGAAGCCTACAGAGATGTCCGCAACTTTCTCGACTAAGGGGAGTGGAATCTTCTGAATGCCGGAATCACTCTTCTTTTCAATGAAATGCGCGCCCGCGATCAATATGACCCGGTGGCCATCCGGCGAAACAGGATTGACCCAAAGTTTGCTAGCCTGTTCCGGCAAGTCCCCCTGCTTCTCCCAAATCTCGCCCCTGTCCCGCGAAACAAATAGCGCAAACCTCGTCTTTTTCGCATCGGCAACCGCCACATGCAGCGTCTTGGAATCGCCGGGGTCGATAGCCATCGCCGTGATATTGCCCAAGGGGTCTGGGTCAGCAATCAGATCCTCGTCGGAATGGTCCGAACTCATTTTTATGCTCTTCACGGCCGACGGTTTAGGATGGATGAGTGCCCAAGTGCTGCCCTCGTCCTGGCTACGCCAAAGACCGTTCGCCTGCGCATAGATAACATTCCTGTCGAGTGGATCGAAAACGAAGAACTCCACAACCCCGCGTAAATTGAACATTCGCCAAGACTTGCCGCCATCATGGGTAATGTAAGAGCCGGTCATATCGCAGCTGACCAACGCAGTACTGGAATCGTGGGGACTGATAGTGGGGTGGAACATCGCTCCCCCGCCACCTGGACCGACAACCTTAAAGTCGCCGGGACGCGAGTCATTAGCGCCAAATAGAAAGGCGAACAGGGCAACTTGGAGGAAGAAAGCCAATGCTTACTTTCCTTTACTTTCTTTGTCGTTGTTTCGCTTTCTTTTTGTCAGATATAGCTTGCTTTGTCAATCTCTTTGTCGTTCACAGTCGGCGTGCAGACGCTACGCTATTGGGGCAAATGCAGCAACCGCGCAGCATTTTCGAAGTAAACCTTTTTTAGTATCCCGTCCGGCAAGCCCAGCCCATAAATCCGCCACCGCCCCTGGGGAGGTACTGGCGCGGGGGCATAATCGAAGTACTCATCCTCGGTTTCCAGAAAGCGGTAATAAATATCGTACAACTCGTCATTGAACACTTGTTGTGGCGTCTCGTTTCCGTTGGGAACGGCATCGGTCCCAAATAGAATGCGATCTTGGTATTTCTCGAAGAATTTCCGGGACATTCGCGGCTGGCGCCCCAGCTCTCCGATCCGCGCTCCCAACTCCACATGCATGTTGGGAAAGCGGTCCATGCATTCACCGACGTAAGGTAGATTCTCGGCGTTATTGCCCACATGGAGCACAATGAACTGAGTTTTCGGGTGGCGCGCTAAAACTCGGTTCCGCGCTTCGAGCAGCTCGACATTACTGGGAAAGTCGTGGTCATGGAACGACCAGTCAGGATGGTTGTTTAATTCCTCGAAGCGCTCGTTGAAACGGTCGATGGGCAAGAAGAAAGCCTCGGGATCCGAAACGTGAATTGCGACCGGTATACCCAGAGAACCGCATGCCTCCCACATAGAATCAAATCGGGCGTCATCAATTTTCACCAGCGGTCCCTTGGAGATTCCTTCGCGCAGATAAAGCCCCAAAGTCTTTAGCACCTTCAGTCCGCGCGCGCCCGCCTTGTGAGCGCGACCGATCTCATCGGCTTGAAACTGGCTGTATCCCGGCTGATTTGTGCGCTCCCACCATGGCTCCGTGAAAATAACGAATCGATCCGGATGAGGCTTCTGAAATTTGTCTATCGTTTCGTCCAAGCCTTTTCCCACCCCGCCGGTCAGGTTCACCATGATGCGGATATTTTTCCGATCCATCAGTGGCAACGCCGCCTCCGCGGTGGTGAGATATTTCATCGCCTCGCCGATCCCTACGCCGTTTGCGCTCTTCGCCGCAAAGGACAGATGCGTATGAATATCGATGACTGGATAGCGCGAGCGCGGCACTTTTGTTTCGGGAACATGCAGCATGCTGCGTGGTTGAAAGTCGGCAAGCTGCAGCGGCTTCCCCACGCCGCTCGAACCATCGGTTGGCAATGTCCCTGCGCGAGCCGGCATTTTGCTGGCGAGCAAGACCGCACTGACGCTCTGAAACAGATTTCTTCGGCCGATTCTGTTCATGAATTTCTCCAAGCTCAATAGATCTCGCGTGCGCGCGCTTAACACGAAGTCTTCTATATGGTTTACTCAAGGTTGTCAAAGCAGGCCAAGCAACAAATCCGTTCTAGTTGGGCGCAGTGATTTCACAGTGCGCCGTTGGTGCGCACTCTAAAATCGAGGGTGATGAGCGATTATGTTCTGGAAAACAATCGTGATCAGTGCCTGCGGCGCAGCAATTTTCTCATCGCTGACCCAATCCAGTCCGATCGCCGGCAATTCGCAACCAACTTACACCAGCGAGTCCCATTTCTCTGTAAAACGATCATCGATCGATGTGGCTCCGGACGGCGATCTTTCCAAAACGTTCTGGAAGAATTCCGATTTCGTGGAATTTGATCAGGATGCCTGGGGAAAATCCCACTATCCCGAAGTTTCAACGCGCGTAAAATCGCTTTGGACCGACTCGTACATCTACTTCGGCTTTTTGGGTCGCTACGATTCACTCAATACTTATGGCGATGAGGACCCGGCCCCCGAGCGATGGCAGCTTTGGAACCGCGACGTAGTCGAAGTGTTCCTGAATCCTCAGCCGGAGCGAGTGCAGCACTACTATGAATTCGAGGTAGCCCCCAATAACCAGTGGATTGATCTCGAAATCGACAAGACCAAAGAGCCGTTCAACAGCGCGTCCTGGAACTCGGGCTTTGAACATGCAACCCGCATCGATGCCAAAAATCATATCTGGACAACGGAGATGCGCATACCCCTCGCCTCGATCAATGTCAGCGCATTACGCGCGGGCGCCAGGTGGCGAGCCAATTTCTTTCGCGCAGCAGGACAAGGCGGTGATGATCACCGAAAGTTCCTTGCATGGAGCATCATTCCCGGAGGAACGACATTTCACGTGCCGACTCGGTTTGGGATTCTGGAGATTGTGAATTAGGGGAGATTCAGGAACGGAGCTTGTCCGAGAACACTTCAATTTGCTTAGTGAATATACGCCCCCGAAGGCAGCAGATACTGTATCGGCCAAGTCTCTCGTTTCTCCTCTACGATTTCCGACCACTTCAAGCTTCTCGCATCTGGACCGGGCAAGAGCTTAACCCCGCGCAGCGTCTCGGAAATGGCAACCGCGAGAGTGTAAGCATCACCTCTGCCACTCACAGCCGTAACTTTCGCGCCGAGCTTTTCGCCGGCGAATCGGCTGGCAATTTCGGCGTCCTCCATCATTTGCAGAAAGTAAGGCCTGCCGGCCAAAAGTGAATTGTAAACGTGGTTTGCCAATACCCCCGAAATCGGATTGACATAAGCATGATCAAAATCAAGCGCGCCTAATTCCGGATCGTCGGGAGACACCGCCGTGTACGGCATGCGCGTTTCGCCGAGGCCGCGAACGTCAAACGAGATCACATCGTATCCCCCGGCCACAAATTTCTTGATCTCCGGCCAGTCTGCCGCGGTAGCCTTCCCATTCTCCCGAAACCAAAGCAACACTGGCCGTTTCTCCGTATCCGCCTTGTGAATGTGCAACAAGGGCATCTCCAGCACCCTGCTATGGCGCAGCACGTAGCGATCAATAGAAGTTCCATTGGAGACCGAGCTTCCCACACCTTCCCAGGTAATCTTTCCTTCCACGGCGAAGCTCCCTGAATATTCGCTTACATCCCACCGTCCGACGCCGCTGTATCGGGCACCATAATATGCCTTCGCGAGAGTTTGCTTTGGCGCACCCTTGTGCTCGTCGTAGAACTCTCGGATCACGTCCATTAAAGACTTTGCGTCGCTGGAATCAAGCATCACCTGCCCAGTACGGGTGCATTGCAATACCTTCGCAGTAAGCTCTTTTATCTGAGGAAGTCCATGGCGAATCGGCATTTGATTGAAGTGGTCGAGAAAATTGAGCGCAGCTTCCTGATTCTCCGGTGAAAACTGGTGCCCATGATAGCCCTCGACCAGCCCGATGCGCTCCCCGCGTCCAAATCGCTCGTACAACCTGCGCACTTCGCGCACGGTCTTGCGCGTGCCCTCTATAGGAAAGAAATCAAGCACCGCCGCAGCCACCAGAACTGGACGAGGGTACATCAGCAGCAGTAAGCCCGGATGATCGAGTCCATTTGAAATCATGCCAAACAAATCTTGCTCCGGATCGCTGTCGGGATCGGCAAAAATGCGGTTAGCAATCCGCATGGGCATAGCGGTGATATAGCACGAAGGCACGGCCACTTTAATCCGCTCGTCGAGAGCGGCAATCAAAGCGGTCTGAAAGCCACCGCCGCTTGTCCCCGTAATGCTGATCCGCTCCGCATCGACTTCAGGCCGGGTAAGCAAATAATCGACAGCGCGAATGCCATCCCATATCTCCCATCTCGCCAGATTTGCTCCCGCCAGATAAGCCAAATTCCCCATCACCGCGTGTTCACCGCAAATCAGGTTGTACCGGCTCTTACCCGCAGCCACATCCCAGAACTGGCTGCGTTCCCCTTGCCCAACCGGATCCCAGGAAATCACTACATACCCTCTACCCACCAATCTTTGGCTTAACGCCTGATAGTGGAATTTTCCATCGGCCGCATGTCCCGCAGGCACCAACACCGCGGGATGCTTTTTAGAACGATCGTCCGGAAGATAAACGAGCGCGGTAACATAAACTCCCGGCAAACTCTGAAAGATCAGTTTTTCGATGGAGAACCCGTCCATTTGAATCTTGCTAGTAACCTGCGCATGAAGATCTGTCTTCGCCGTCGGCAAGCCCCCGATCATTTCCAGGAGCTTTTGCCGGAGTTCGCTTTGCATCTTCAGCAATTCCTTTTCGTCGCGGATCGCCTCCCAGGCTTTCACTCGCTCTTCGTCTTCCTGCCACGCTTGCTCCGTTTGGTACTGAAGGAAGGGAGTTATGCGCGGCCCAGGCGCCAACGGCTGTTCCCGCACGCAGAAAGCTTTTGCCGCCGGCGCATCCTCGCTGGCTAGCGCTCCGATGGAGGCTGCTCCGACCAGCGCGGCCAGGATGCAAGGTCGGACAATCCTTGCAATTGGCGACCGGCGAAACCGCTCTGCCCGCCATTTTTGTGTTGACATTTTGATAATCTCGTGTATTATTGATTTCGGGTAAATCTGCACCCGTCTCCCCCCGCTCCAACCGTTTCCCTAAACCCTTTAGAATGCGCACTTACAGGCAGTCGTTTTTCAAAGCGAGCTTTTTGCGTAAACCACTTAGAATCAGCATCCTACAGAACTAACGGTCTCGAAGGTAACTCCTTTAGAATCCGCACTTAACCCAAGAAACGACCCTAAGTCCTCCAGAATGTGCACTTACAGAAAAAGCCGGGGGGAGGGGTATACTTTGCGATTCGCGTTCACTTCCCCTTCACCGTGAGCGAACCCATGCGATACCATCCGTCGTCTTGGCGACCCTCATTGCCGAAGCGAATCGCGGGTCGGTCCGTTCTTGGATCCAGCATGGCAACGCCGACATCATAGCTATCTTCTGGCAGGTTTTCCGGCACATATAATGTCCCGTCGAATACCGCATCCCCGGGTAGCCATTTCCGAACGTCCACCGGCACTCGAATAACAGCCGCGGTCTTCGAAGATCGCAGTTCGATGGCTAGCGGGAATTCTTTGTAGATCGGAGCGACTCCCGCATTCAACCACCACATATGAATCAGCATCATCGAGCCGGCGTTAACAGTCTTCGGGTATTCCAGCCGCCGCAAAATAAAACGGTACCCGATCTTCTTCTGAAAAATATCGAATCGCTCTTTCCACTCCGCGGGAATCGGCGAGGACTTAATGTTCACGGTGCTCACATGCCAGCGCAAAGCTTGATCCAGAATGTAATCGACGTCGTAGCCTTTTTCCTGCCAACCCGCAACGGTATAACAAACTTCCAGCGACACCGGTTTGCGCTGCCAAACATCCTGAATCCCCGCACGCACTATTTGCTGCGGATAAATTTCCAGCATTTCCGCCGGAAAGTAGGCATCTGTGGAACTCGTCCGCATGTCCCCGAGACAATCCAGTCGCCATCCCGCGCCATGTTCTGTTCCATACGTCAGCGCCTGCTGCTCGTCAAAGTTCATCAGCAGTGGCGTGCGCCGAAACGCTTCGAGCCAGATATCAATCAATTCTTTTTGGTAGGCGAAAGAGGGCATGTACGGACTCCAGCCCTCTCCCCAATACCCGACGGACGAAATGTCCACGCTATCGAGAAACGGATTCCCGTCATAACGTTTGCCTGCTTCGGCAACCAGCTCGCCCCAATACTTCAGAAATAGCGGGTCGCTAAAATCCGGTTGCCAGATTTCTCCGTCCTTGTCTGTGGGTTTGTTCGCGCGTCGCGCCCCCGAGTTGCGATACCAGGCAGGGAGCGGATCCTGATTGGAATAAGGCATCAGGCGAATCGCGAGAGTTTGCCCATGCGTCCGCGCTTCTTCCAGGGCCAGATCCACAATTTCCCAACGAAACTTGCCGGGCTCCGGCTCAATGGCGTCCCAATACCACCGACAGTAAGAGACGGACG
>Ga0137412_10005128_pt1 | contig 10464 bp, 8 predicted proteins | sample CZODoug2_1_16fun_FD_122160 | JGI IMG/M metagenome (GOLD analysis project Ga0137412, IMG submission 122160) | Vadose zone soil fungal communities from Angelo Coast Range Reserve, California, USA - CZODoug2_1_16fungal (Hybrid Assembly) | ecosystem: Environmental > Terrestrial > Soil > Vadose zone... | reverse complement strand
GACTCTGGTGCGCCCCGGCGATGCGATCGTGCTCGGAAATGACGCAGTCGCTACGTTTGTTGTCGGGCAGGACGCATTTCTCATGCGGGGAGGGAGCCACGCGGAGCTGATCGGGAGCGGCGTCCTGGTGAGCGCGCTGCAACTCGTGACCGGCAAACTGCTCGCCGTCTTCGGCTCAGGCGGCGAACGGCGCCTGGTGACCGCGACCGCGACCATCGGCATCCGCGGTACCGGCGCCTACATCGAAGCCGAGCCCCGCCGCACCTACTTCTGCCTGTGCTACGGCACGGCTGAGGTCACCGCGACGATGGGCGGAGCGCGCGAGTCCTTCAGCACGCGCCACCACGATTCGCCGCGCTACATCTACGGCGACGGCCGCGAGCGGGCGATCGCCCCGGCGAGCGTCGCCAACCACACCGACAGCGAGCTGATCCTGCTCGAATCCCTGGTGGGCCGCAGCCCGCCGCAGAGTTTTATGGAAAGCCCCGTTCGGTACTAGAGGCGGTCGTTCCGGATTCGGTTGGGGAGGGGGTAACGGGGGAACCGTAGGGTTCCCCTGTTCGTTATCAGGCGCCGTCAGTAATCGCGCCCTTGCTCGCCGTAGAGACGAGTTTCATGTATTTCGCCAGGAGCCCGCGGGTGTAGCGCGGCTTTGGCTGCTTCCATTTCTTCCTGCGCACCGCCAGTTCCTTCGCGGAAACATTCAGCTGGATAAGGCGCTTCTTCGCGTCGATCGTGATCGAGTCGTCTTCCTTCACCAGCGCGATCGTTCCGCCCACGTAGGCCTCCGGCGCGACATGCCCCACGACCATCCCCCAGGTGCCGCCCGAGAAGCGGCCGTCGGTGACGAGGCCGACCGATTCGCCCAGCCCCTGGCCGATAAGCGCGGAAGTGGGCGCCAGCATCTCCTGCATGCCCGGGCCGCCTTTCGGTCCCTCGTAGCGGATCACGATCACGTCGCCCGCCTCGATCTTCCTCGCCATGATCGCCTTCATCGCCGCGGACTCCGAATCGAACACGCGCGCCGGGCCGGTGATCGAGGTCTGCTTGAGCCCCGTGATCTTGGCGACGCAGCCCTCGGTGGCGAGGTTTCCTTTGAGAATCGCGAGGTGCCCTTGCGCGTACACGGGGTTGTTCCAGGGGCGGATGACGTCCTGGTCCGCGCGCGGCTCCTCGGGCACGCCGGCCAGCTCCTCGGCGAGCGTGCGGCCGGTGATCGTCATGCACTCGCCGTGCAGGAGGCCGTGCGCGAGCAGCATCTTCAGCACCTGCGGCGGCCCTCCCGCGGCGTGGAAATCGGTTGCGACATAGGGGCCCGAAGGCTTCAGCGCGCACAGCACCGGCACCTTGCGGCGCACCCGCTCGAAATCGTCGATCGTCCATTTCACGCCCGCCGCGCTCGCTATCGCGAGATAGTGCAGCACGGCATTGGTCGAGCCGCCGGTCGCCATCACCATCGCGACAGCGTTTTCGATCGACTTCCGGGTGATGATGTCGCGCGGACGAATTTTTTTTCGGACCGCGGCTATCAGGACCTTCGCCGATTCCCCGGCGGAGTCCGCCTTCTCGGGGTCGGGCGAGGCCATCTGCGAGGAGCCGAGGAGGCTCATGCCGAGCGCCTCGAACGAGGAAGACATGGTGTTCGCGGTGTACTGGCCGCCGCAGGCGCCCACCGACGGGCAGGCGTTCTTCTCGATGCCGTCGAAATCCTCCTTCGACATCTTGCCCGCGGCGAGCGCACCCACCGCCTCGAAGGGCGAGACGATGGTGAGCTTCTGCCCCTTCCAGAATCCCGGCTTGATGGTTCCGGCGTAGACAAAGATTCCGGGCACGTTGATTCGCGCCATTCCTATCATCGCTCCGGGCATGTTCTTGTCGCAGCCGCCGACGCAGACCACGCCGTCCATCATCTGCCCGTTTACCGCGGTCTCGATCGCGTCCGCGATCACCTCGCGCGAGACGAGCGAATACTTCATGCCCTCGGTGCCCATGCCTATGGCGTCGGTGACGGTGGGAAAGCCGAATACCTGGGGCATGGCGCCGGCCGCTTTTACCGCCGCGGCCGCGCGGTCGACGAGCGGCTGGATTCCGGCGTTGCAGGGATTCATGGTCGAGTGGCCGTTGGCGACGCCGACGATCGCCTTCTCGAAATCGCCGTCGCCGAAACCAACCGCGCGCAGCATCGCGCGGTTGGGCGAGCGCGCCGCGCCCTGGGTGATGGTCCTGCTTCTCCAGTTGTCCGCCATGGGAAAAAACTCCGAGTGCAGAAAATCAGTTACGCTTCGCCTGCATTTTACTTGAAAGCGCCCCGCCGCCTCCCATGCTCGTCCATCCGAACTTCGATCCGGTCGCGATCTCGCTCGGCCCGATCGCGATCCGATGGTACGGGATCATGTATCTCGTCGGTTTCGCGATATCTTATGGTTTGGGGCGCTTGCGCATTGCGCGCGCGATGGCGGGGCGCGTCACCGTCTCGGCCCTCGACGATCTGCTGTTCTTCTGCGTGCTCGGCGTGGTGTTCGGCGGCAGGCTCGGCTACGTGCTCTTCTACAAGCCGGCGTACTACTTCTCGCATCCGCTGGAGGTCTTCGCGGTATGGCAGGGCGGCATGTCCTTCCACGGCGGTTTCATCGGCGTGCTGCTTGCGATCGGGTGGGTCGCGCGAAAGCACGGCTTGCGCTGGATCGAGCTCCTGGATTTCTTTGCGCCCCTCGCCCCGCTCGCGCTCGCCGCGGGGCGGATCGGCAATTTCATCAACGGAGAGCTTCCCGGCCGCGTCACCGACGTACCCTGGGGAATGCTGTTCCGCGGGGCGGGGCCGCTCCCGCGCCACCCCTCGCAGCTTTACCAGTTCGCCCTCGAAGGGGTGCTCCTGTTCGCGATCCTGTGGATCTATTCTGCGAAGCCGCGGCCGAGGGGAGCGGTGACGGGGGCGTTCCTCCTCGGCTACGGGGTGTTCCGTTTCGGCGTCGAGTACTTTCGCGAGCCCGATGATTTTCTTGGGCTTCTTGCGCTCAACCTGTCCATGGGCCAGTGGCTGTCGGTCCCCATGATCGCACTCGGCATCGGCATGCTGATTTGGGCTTGGCGCAGACCGCAAAAGGTCTAAAATAAAACCGTGCCATGGTCGAGACCAAGGACGAACAGATGCAGGCGCAAATGAGGCAGCGGTTGCACGAGCTGCAGCTCGAGCACCGCGACCTGGACGTCGCAATTCATCGCATCGCCGACAACCCCTCCCACGATCAGCTCGCCCTCACCCGCATGAAGCGGCGCAAGCTTCTCCTCAAGGACCAGATCTCCTGGATCGAGCGGCAGCTCGATCCCGATATCCCCGCCTGACAAGTTCGGCAGTTCAACCGAGCCCACGCGCGATAAGCGAGGCGCCGCTCGCGAGCAGCAGGATTCCCACCGCGCGCAACACCATCTCACGCGAGATCACGCGGAAAACCCGCGACGCGAGGTAGACCGCGAGAAGTCCCGCCGGGATCGCCGCCGCCGCCGTGATCCACACCCCGTCCTGCATGAGAAGGCCCGTCACCGCGAATGCGATGAGGCGCAGCCCGATGCTGAAGATGGTGGTGAGGGTCATGGTCGCGCGGAACTGTTCCTTGCTCAAGGGGCGGTGCGAGAGATAAATCGCGTAAGGCGGCCCTCCCGCCCCGAAGAGCGTTCCCGAGAGACCGCCGCAAAATCCGGCGAGGAACGCCCAATTCCGGCCGACGGCGCCGGGAGGCCCGCGCCGCGACAGGCTGTAGAGCGCGTAGCCGAGAACAAAAATTCCGAGAGCGATAAGCGACGCGTTGCGCGGGAGGTTCACCAGCAGCGTCGTGCCCGTGACGATTCCCGCGATCATCAGCGGGACCATGCGCGCGATGTCGCCCAGGACCGCGTTGCGCGGGTTTTCCAGCCCCAGCCGCAGGCCGTTCGCGAAATCCACGACCGCGAACACGGCGAGCGCGTAAGGCAGGGGAACGAAAAACGTGGCGAGCGGAATGGTGACGAGCGCGGAGCCGAACCCCGTAAGCCCCTGGATGAACCCGCCGGCGAAAGCGATCGGCGCGAGGGCGAGCGCCGCCTCGACGCCTTCCAGGCTCATCCGGAGCGGGCGCTTCTACGCAAGAGCGCGGGCCAGCACCCGCGCGACGTGTACGGACTCTCTCGCCGCGCCATCGGCGATCTGATGGCGGCAACTGGTGCCGTCGGCGACGACGATCGTATCGGCGCCCGCGGAGCGCACTTTCGGCAGGAGTGCCGCCTCGGCCATCTTCATGGAGATATCGTAGTGCCCCGCTTCGTAGCCGAAGTTGCCCGCCATGCCGCAACAGGAGGACTCGACCATCTCGACCTTCAGCTCGGGAACGAGCGACAGCGTCCGCTGCACGGCGGGCATCGCGCCGAAGGCCTTCTGGTGGCAGTGGCCGTGAAGGAGCGCGCGCTTTTCGGCGAGCGGCTTGAGCTTGAGCGCGAGGCGGCCGGCTTCGTGCTCGAGCGCGAGGAACTCCTCGAAGAGCAGCGCCTGCGCGGCGAGCGCGTCGGTCTCGCCGCCCGGGAGCATCGCCTTGTATTCGTCGCGCAGGGTCAGAAGGCAGGAAGGCTCGAGGCCGACGACATCGACGCCGCGTCCTACGTAGGGCTCGAGCGCGGCCAGCACCCGTTGCGCCTCGGCCTTCGCCTGCTCGACCATTCCCGCCGCGAGGAAAGTGCGGCCGCAGCACAGCGGCCGTGCATTTTCGTCGCGGGCGTCGCCTGCCCCGGCGATATGCACGCCGTAGCCGGCCCGGTCGAGCACGGCGAGAGCGGCGCGTGCGTTTTCCGGCTCGAAGTAGTTGTTGAACGTGTCGACGAAGAGCACGACCTCGCGGGCCTTCCCGTCGCGGCTCGATCGGCGCAGCGAGTCGAGGAACGAGCGGCGCCACTTCGGCAGGGAGCGCCGGGCTGAGAAGCCGAAAGCGCGCTTGCCCATCCTCTGGAGCGCGTTCGCCGTGCGCGGGAAGCGCGAGGCCAGAGGGCCGTAGCGCGGAAGGTAGGCGATCAGCCTGTCCTTCATCGCGTAGCCGTGGCGGGCGTGGTAGTGATGCAGGAACTCGATCTTCATCTTCGCCATGTCCACGCCGGTGGGACATTCGCGCCTGCAGCCCTTGCAGGACACGCACAGGTCGAGCGTCTCGAACATTTCGTCGGACGTGAAGGCCTCGGGCCCGAGCTGGCCGGAAAGCGCAAGGCGCAGCGAGTTGGCGCGGCCGCGCGTCAGGTGCCGCTCGTCGCCGGTGGCGCGGAAAGACGGGCACATCGTTCCGGCGTCGAACTTGCGGCAGTGCCCGTTGTTGTTGCACATCTCGACCGCGGCCGCGAAACCCTGGCTCGCCGCGCCCGGCACGCTCCACCCGCTCCAGTCGAGCACGGTGTCCAGGGGCTCCGCCGCGTATTCCGGCTTGAAACGGAAAAGCGTCCGGTCGTCCTGCTTCGACGGCCGCACGATCTTTCCCGGGTTCAGGAGGCCCTTGGGATCGAAAAGGTCCTTGATCTCGGCGAGCGCCGCTACCAGGCGCGAACCGATGATCGGCTCGATCCATTCCGAGCGCACCAGCCCGTCGCCGTGCTCGCCCGAGTAGGCGGCGCCCTTGTATTTCTTCACCAGCGCGCAGGCTTCCTCGGCGATCGCGCGCATTTTCTTCGCACCGTCGGACTTCATGTTCAGGATGGGCCGCACATGCAGCGTGCCTACCGAAGCGTGCGCGTACCAGGTGCCTTCGGTGCCGTGCTTGTGGAACACCCGCGTCAGGGAGTCGGTGTACTCGGCGAGGTTCTCCAGCGGCACGGCGCAATCCTCGATGAAGGAGACGGGCTTGCCGTCGCCTTTCATCGACATCATGATGTTGAGGCCGGCCTTTCTCACTTCCCAGACCTCGCGCTGCAGCGCCGCGTCGGTGATCCGGATCACGCTGTCCGGATGGCCGAGGTCGGCCATCAGCGCGGAGAGCCGCTCGAGCTTGTCCGCCGGCCCGTCGCGATCGTCTCCGACGAACTCGACCAGCAGGATCGCGTCGGGATCGCCACGGACGAATTTCTCCACGATGGAGCGGTAGGCCGGGTTGCCCCGGGCGAGGCCGATCATCGTCCGGTCCACCAGCTCCACCGCGGTCGGCGAAAGATCGACAATGTGCTGGGGCGCCTCCATCGACTGGCGGAAGGTGCGGAAATGGCACACGCCCAGCGCCCTGAACCGTGGCAGGGGCGAGAGCTTCAGATGGATCTGCCTGGAATACGCGAGCGTGCCCTCGGAACCGACCAGGAGCTGCGCGAAGTTCCACTCGCTTCGGGGCTTCACGAAATCCAGGTTGTATCCCTGCACGCGGCGCAGCACTTTCGGCCAGCGCGCCTCGATTTCGGCCGCTTCGCGCTCGGCGATGGCGCGCACTTTCTTCGCGAGGTCGACGTAGCGCGCCGCGCCCGCCAGCCGCGAAATATCGGCCGGCACCGCGCCGAAGTGGTGCTCGCTCCCGTCGGCGAGCACGGCGTCGATCCCGAGCACGTTGTGCACCATGTTGCCGTAGCGGATCGAGCGCGAGCCGCAGGAGTTGTTGCCCGCCATGCCGCCCAGGGTCGCCTGCGCGCTGGTCGAAACGTCCACCGGAAACCACAGGCCGTGCGGGCGCAGATGCGCATTCAGCGCATCGAGCACCACGCCCGGCTGGACGACCGCGGTGGCGTTGTCCTTGTCGAACGAGACGATCCGGTAGAGGTATCTCGAATTGTCGATCACCAGCGCAGCGCCGACCGCCTGGCCGCATTGCGAGCTGCCCGCACCCCGCGCGAGAACGGGCACGCCCTCTTCCGCGGCGATCTGCAGCGCGATTCTCGCGTCGCGCTCGGTCCTCGGCACGACCACGCCCACCGGGTCGATCTGGTAGATCGAGGCGTCGGTCGAATAGCGGCCGCGGCTGGGTGCATCGAAAAGGACTTCGCCTTCGATCTCGCGCGCAAGGCGCCGCGCGAGCGCGGGCTCGCCTGCGCGCGGATGGAACGAAACCGTGAAGACCCTGGCCGGCGGGCGATCCATCGGAAGCGCGGTTTCACCGCGCCGCGGAAGGCGCGGGCTCCTTCTCCGCTTCGAGCATGGCTTCGAGGAGCACCGCGGGCTCCTGCGCGCCGGAGACGGCGATGCGTTTGTTGAAGACGAAGAAAGGCACGCCTTCGACGCCGATCTTGCGCGCCTCTTTGTCCTCGGCCCGGATATGCGCGCGCGCGTTCTCGCTCGCCAGGAACGCTTTCACGTCGTCCGCGTCCAGACCCGCGCCGGCCGCGATTTCGGCCAGCGTACCGGCGGAAGTCAGATCCTTGCCTTCCAGGAAGAACGCGCGGAACAGGGCCTCCACCACCGCGTCCTGCTTTCCCGCGTCGATCGCGAGCGCGATCAGGCTGTGCGCGGCGAGCGTATTGGGCTGGCGTGTCACCTTGGTGAAGTCGAAGGGAATGCCGACCTCTTTGCCGATCGAAGTGATGCGGCCGTAGATCTGCCCGGCGCGATCGGCGCCGAACTTGCCCTTCACGTACGCGTCCCGGTCGATTCCCTCAGGCGGCATATCGGGATTCAGCTGGAACGGATGCCAGGTGACCGCCGGGGCCGGCGCGTCGGGCCGGCGGGCGCGGTAGAGCTCGAGCGCGGCCTCGATCCTCCTCTTGCCGATAAAGCACCAGGGACAGACCACGTCGGAGATGATGTCGATGCCGAGCGCCATGGGGATTTCCTTCGAACCGGGCGTGGCTCCATGATACCGCAGCCTTGAGCCAAATCATGGAGACCGGGCGCTTTTCCGATAAACTAGCCGTCCGTCCACTACAAGCGAGCACGTCATGTCCTACCGGAGCGGACGCCATTTCCTGCAGATTCCCGGGCCGACCAACGTTCCCGACCGGGTTCTGCGCGCGATCGACGCCGCCACGATGGACCACCGCGGGCCCGAGTTCGGCAAGATGGGCTTGGAAATCCTCGAAGGCCTGAAGACCGTTTTCCAGACGAAGCAACCCGTCGTGATCTTCCCCGCGTCCGGCACCGGCGCCTGGGAAGCGGCTCTCGTCAATACGCTTTCGCCCGGCGACCGCGTGCTGATGTTCGAGACCGGGCACTTCGCCTCCCTGTGGAACAAGATGGCAACGAAGCTCGGCGTCTCCGTCGACCTCGTCCCCACCGACTGGCGCCGCGGCGTCGACCCGGCTGCGGTCGAAGCGAAGCTGAAGGAGGACCGCGAGCACCGGATCAAGGCCGTGTGCGTGGTGCACAACGAGACTTCGACCGGGGTCACCAGCCGAATCGGGCCCGTGCGCCGCGCGATCGATGCGGCAAAACACCCCGCGCTCTACATGGTCGACACGATCTCCTCGCTCGCGTCGATCGACTACCGCCACGACGAGTGGGGCGTGGACGTCACCGTCGCCGGATCGCAAAAGGGGTTGATGCTGCCGCCCGGCTTATCGTTCAACGCCGTGAGCGAAAAGGCGCGCAAGGCCTCGCAATCGGCGAAACTTCCGCGCTCGTACTGGGCCTGGGACGAGATGCTTGCCAACAACAAGACGGGCTATTTTCCCTATACGCCGGCGACCAACCTGCTCTACGGCCTGCGCGAATCGCTCGCGATGCTGAAGGAGGAGGGCCTGCAAAACGTCTTCGCCCGCCACGTGCGCCATGCGGAGGCCACGCGGCGCGCGGTGCGCGCCTGGGGGCTGGAAGTCCTGTGCGCCGTGCCCGAGGAATATTCGAGCTCGCTCACCGCGGTGATGATGCCCTCCGGCCACGACGCCGACGCGCTGCGCAAGATCATTCTCGAAGCCTACGATATGTCGCTCGGCACCGGGCTCGGAAAGCTCGCGGGAAAGGTCTTCCGGATCGGGCACCTCGGCGACTTCAACGATCTGACGCTCGCCGGCACGCTCGCCGGGGTTGAAATGGGGTTTGCGCTCGCCGGCGTGCCGCACAAGAAGGGCGGCGTGCTCGCCGCGCTCGATCACCTTGCCGAGAGCGCGCGGGCGGCCCAGCGCAAGGCAGCCTAGAGTTACCCACTGTTTTCGGCATCCGCGGATACACGCGGGGCTTTTTTTAGGAGGAGTCATGAAATTCGGTAAGTGCAGCACGCTGGCTTTGTTGGCGCTGACGGCCGTGCCTGCCGTCGCGTGGGAGCCTTCCAAGCCGGTCGAAATCGTGGTCGCCGCCGGCGCGGGCGGCGCCTCCGACCAGATGGCGAGGATGATGCAGGCCGCCATCCAGAAGAACGGGTTGATGAAGCAACCAATGGTGGTGTCGCTGAAGGGCGGCGCGTCGGGCGCGGAGGCGCTGATCTACATGAAGACCGGCGCGGGCGACCCGCACAAGGTGCTGATCGCCTACTCGCTCATCTACATGCTGCCGCTGTCGGCCAAGATCCCGTTCAACTGGCGCGAGCTCACGCCGGTGTCCATCATCGCGCTCGACCAGTTCGTGCTGTGGGACAACACCACGCTGCCCCACAAGAACGTGAAAGAATTTATCGCCGCAGCCAGGAACGCCAATCCCCCGTTCAAGATGGGCGGCACCGGCTCCAAGCGCGAGGACCACGTCCTCACCGTGTTCCTCGAGAAGAAGACCGGCGCGAAGTTCGCCTACCTGCCGTACCGGTCGGGCGGCGAAGCGGCGACACAGCTCGTGGGCAACCACACCCAGTCGAACGTCAACAATCCTTCGGAGAATCTCGAAGTCTGGCGCGCCGGCCAGGTGCGCGCGCTGTGCGTGTTCGACAAGGAGCGCATCCAGTACAAGACCAAGGTCACGGACACGCAGTCCTGGAACGACATCCCGACCTGCAAGGACGAAGGCGTCGACGTGCAGTACCTGATGCTGCGCGCCATGTTCCTCCCCGGCAAGGTGGCGCCCGACCAGACCGCGTTCTACGTCGATCTGTTCGAGAAGCTGACGAAGACGGCCGAATACAAGGACTACATGGAGAAGCAGGCGCTGAAGCCCGTCTTCCTTACCGGGAAGAGCATGCTCGATTTCCTGGAAGAGGACGACACGCTCAACAAGAACCTGATGACCGAAGCCGGATTCGTCGCGAACTAAGAAGGATTTCCCCTCCTTGGAAAGGAGGGGTGGCGCGAAGCGCCGGGGTGGTTTGATCGGCGCAGAACCTTACCACCCCGCCCCTTCGGGGCACCCCTCCTCGAAGAGGAGGGGAATTCCAATACTTTCACCCGTGCTCTAAATGCCAAAAACTGAAACCGAAATCGTAGTCGAGGACCCGGCCGCGCCGGCGGGCGATTCGCCGGCGGTGACCACCATTCGCACCGCCGACGTCGTCGTCTCGCTCCTGCTTCTCGCGTTCGCCGCGCTGCTGGCTTACGACAACTGGCGCACCGGCATGGGGTGGGATGCGACCGGACCGCAGGCCGGCTACTTCCCGTTCTATCTCTCGGTGATCCTCGCCGGCGCCT
>Ga0137412_10005126_pt1 | contig 10466 bp, 10 predicted proteins | sample CZODoug2_1_16fun_FD_122160 | JGI IMG/M metagenome (GOLD analysis project Ga0137412, IMG submission 122160) | Vadose zone soil fungal communities from Angelo Coast Range Reserve, California, USA - CZODoug2_1_16fungal (Hybrid Assembly) | ecosystem: Environmental > Terrestrial > Soil > Vadose zone... | reverse complement strand
GCGAATGCGGCACTTCCGCAGGCAACAGATACATCTCGCCCTCGAGAATGGGCACATCCACCAAGCGGCCATCTTGCACCGTCTTGAGCACCATGTTCCCCTCGATCTGGAAAAAGAACTCTTCGCTGGGGTCGTGGTGATAGTCCTTACGTGAATTGGGTCCGCCAACCGCCATGATGATGAATCCGCTGTCCTCGAAAAGTAATTTGTTCCCGACCGGCGGCTTGAGGAGTGCCCGGTTTTGATCGATCCATCGGTGCAGGTTGAAGGGCGGCATCGCTGTCATGCGGCCATTATAGCGGCGATGAACTTCATTGCATTCAGCACGGTCAAACGGTGCTGGAGGCGGTATGCGGACGTTTTGGCTCATCGCAGGTGTTGGAGTGCTGTTTGCGTTGCCGCTGCGGGCAGCGAATCCGGTTGGCAGCCCGTTGCAGGCGGTCTGGAAGGAGCAGCATCTCGAGTTCTCCTACCTGGGGCGTACGGCGCGCTATTCCTGCCAAGGACTGCGCGACAAGATGCGTTCGCTGCTGTTGGATCTGGGTGCACGCCGGGATCTACAAGTGTCGCTGATCGGCTGCAACGAGTCCGCGCCGCTGGGCCAGGGCTACTTGGGACCTCGCCTGAGGCTCGTGTTCTCCTCGCCGGCGTTGCCGGATGCTTCTCTACAACCGCTGCACCCCGGCGACCTGACAGCGGTGGAGGCCCATTACGAACCTTTCACGCTGACCAGCGACGCGTTTCGAAACTATGGAGTCGGCGACTGCGAACTGGTCGAGGAGTTTACGCGCGACATTCTGCCTCACTTCACTGCGAGAGCTGTGAAGCAGGACATCACCTGCGTGCCGTACCAGGCCAGCGGCAGCCGCTTCTGGGTCCGCGGCGAGACTTTGCGGGCTGCCAAGTTGCCTTAAGACGGGGGCACGGCCGGAGCCGCGCAGGGGACCTGTACCGGCTTGGCGTCGGGAACGTCGAGCCTGAGCGCCGTGAGGCGATCCCCCCAAACGCAGCCCGTGTCGAGCGAGGTGACGTCGGCATTGCTGAAGTAGCCGAGCGTCGACCAGTGGCCAAATACGACACGAGAACCGCGCCAGCGGGCGTCCTCTGCTTCGAACCACGGGATGAGCGATTTGGTCTGATTTTTTTTCGGCGATCCCTTGGCACGAAGAGCCAGGCGGCCATCGGCATCCACGTAGCGCAGGCGCGTCAGGCAGTTTGCAATGAAGCGCAGGCGCTCCTCGCCGTCGAGGCCATCGTCCCAGCGGTCCGGTTGGTCGCCGTAAAGCCGGGCGAAAAGTTTTTCGGGATTGCGCCGCAGCGCTCGTTCCAATTCATGGGCGCAATTCCGGGCCCGGCTCAAGTCCCACTGCGGCGCCAATCCGGCGTGCACCATGCACACGTTCAGCCCGGCATCCTCGTGCAGCAACGGCCGCTCCTGCAGCCATTCGAGCAGCGCGGCGCGGTCCGGCGCCGCCAGCACGTCCGCCAGCGTGTCGTCGCTGCGCAGGCGCGCGCCGCCGTACGCCACCGCGAGAAGGTGCAGATCGTGATTGCCGAGAATGACCGTCGCGGCGTCGCCCAGGGCGCGAATGCGCCGCAGTACTTTGAGCGAATCGGGGCCGCGATTGACGAGGTCGCCTACGAACCAGAGAGAATCGCGGTCCGCAGAGAATTTCAGGACGTTGAGCAGTGCGCCGAGCTCCGTGTCGCAACCTTGCACATCGCCGATCGCATACAGCGCCATCAGGAATCCATGGACCAGGAGCCAGGCTCCTAGTGCAGCACTCCGGGCATGGCCAATCTGAACGGCGCGATGGGCGCGTCGAATTGTTCGCCGTCATCCGCCACCATTTGATAGCTTCCCTGCATGGTACCAACCGGGGTCTCGATGACTGCGCCGGTGGAATAGCGAAAACCCTGGCCGGGCTTGAGGTACGGTTGCTCGCCGACCACCCCATCGCCGCGCGTTTCCTTCACGTTGCCGTTGGCGTCCGTAATGATCCAGTGACGCGTGAGGAGGCGCGCCGGCACCTGTCCCTCATTGCGGATCGTGATGGTGCAGGAGAAGACGAACCGCTTGTCGCGCGGATCGGACTGCTCCTCGATATAAGACGTTTCGACTTCGACGCGTATTCTGGGATTCACGGATTCAGCCGCTGTATACACGGGGTCAGGTTAGCCGTATCGCAAGCACGTCGCAGTGCGCCGCATGCAGGACGGTGTCCTCGGTGAAATTGACCAAAATGCCGAGGCCATGGCGCACGCGGCTGCCAAGCACGATCAAATCGACCGCCTCTTCCTTCGCGACGCGCAGGATCTCGTTTTTCTTGTTGCCGGCTTCGACCCTCAAGGCAGCCTGCGACAATCCCAGGCGAGCCGACAGCTCGCTCAGTTTGGTGCGCGAAAGCTGCATCAGATCCTCTTCGATTTGCACGCTCGGCATCAAGGACTCACCCATGGGTTCGGTCGGGACGAATTCGACCACATGCAGGATCACCATCGCGGCATTGGAATGCGCAGCCATATCCCGCCCCGCCGCGGCGATTTGATCGCTGGCGTCAGTCAGATCCAACAGTACCAAGATTTTCTTGTAGCCGGCCATTTGCCTTTGAGTATAACCGAGAGTGGTGCGCTGCGAGCAGGCCGAATTGCGCAGGTGTCAGCGCTTCCGGCCGCAGCTGCGAGTCGATTCCGCAGGACTCGATTTCTTCCGACGTGAGAAATCCTTTCAGCCCGTTGCTCAATATCTTGCGTCGATGGGAGAAAGCCGCCGTGACCAGCATGCGCAGTACGCCGTCCGCACCGATGTCGAAGCGCGGTTGAAGGGTCGGGCGCAACCGAACGATGGCCGACCAAACCTTGGGCCGGGGTTGAAACGCGCCGGGTCCGACCTCAAACAGCTTTTCAACTTCGGCCACCGCGGCGAGCATGACGGTCAACCGGCCATAGGTTTTGTTCGACGGCTCCGCGGTCATGCGATCCACGACTTCCTTTTGCAGCATGAAATGCATGTCGGCAATCGCACCTCGCTGCGCCAGGAGCCGGAACAGCAGCGGCGTGGAAATATTGTAGGGAAGGTTGCCGACGATGCGCAGCGCGGCACCTTTCCCGCGCAGCCGCATAAAATCGGTGTGCAGCGCGTCCCCGACGTGCACACGCAGACCTTGGCGTGCGCGCGCATCGTCTTTCAAGGATTGGGCCAGGTCGCGATCGATTTCGATGACGTCCAAGGCCTTCGCACGCTGCAATAAATCCCAGGTCATGGCGCCGCGTCCGGGACCGATCTCCACGATGCGGTCGCCATCGGCAGGCGAGACCGCGTCGATGATCCGTCTGATGACGCCTCGATCATGCAGGAAGTGCTGACCGAAGCGTTTACGAACCGGCATGATCGTTGGGAGTCTGTCTGACAGGCTCCCTGGTGCTCGCCAGATCGATGGCAAGCGCCAAAGCGGCGCTCAAGCTCCCGCTCTCCGCCTTTCCCGAGCGCGCCAAGCTCAAGGCGGTACCGTGATCCACACTGGTGCGCAATATCGGCAGTCCCAAGGTCATGTTCACGGCATTACCGAACCCGACATGCTTGATCACCGGCAGTCCCTGGTCGTGATACATGGCGACGATCACATCGACGGTCTTCAAGAAGCGCGGCGTAAACGCGGTGTCGGCGGGGATGGGTCCTTGCAAGGCCAGCCCCTCCGCCTGCAGTTCCTTGATCACCGGCTCGATTATGTCCAATTCCTCGCGGCCCAAATGGCCTCCTTCGCCGGCATGCGGATTGAGACCGAGGACCGCGATTCTTGGAGGAAGGAGGGAGAAGTGCCGCTCCAGATCCATATTCACGATGCGCAATGTCGAGCGCAGCCGGTCGCGCGTAATGGCGCGCGGCACATCCATCAAGGCCAGATGGGTCGTGACCAGCGCCACGCGCAACTGATCGTTGATCAGCAGCATCACGGGCATCGCGGCGCGGGTGCGTTCCGCAAGATATTCTGTATGGCCGCTGAAGCGGTAGCCGGCGTCCATGAGGATGCTTTTCTGCACGGGGCCGGTGACCATCCCGGCGAACTCGCCATTGGTACACCCGTCGCAGGCACGATCGAGCATTTCCATGACGTAGGCGGCATTGCGCACATCCAGCTGCCCCGGCACAACGGGGCAGCCGGTGGGGATGTGCATGACTTGGAGAGTCCCGCCGCGGTGCGGCTTCATCAGCCGCGTGGAATCATAGCGTTCGAGGGTCAGCGGCAGCTCGAGCGCCGCGGCGGTGGCCGCCAGCACATCCGCATCCCCCGCCACCACCAAATCGGCTTCCCAATCTCTTTGCGCCAAGGTTACGCAGGCATCCGGTCCGATACCGGCGGGTTCACCCGACGTAATGACGATGCGCGGTATGTACACTACATCTTGGTTTCAACGAAGGCATCGTCGCGCAAGCGGCGCAACCACAACTCCGTTTCTTCGTCCGCTTTGCTTTCGCGGATCGCGGCAAACGCCTTCTGCCGCCGCACATCGTCGGTGCTGTCGTAGGTTCGCGTGCCCAGCATCTGCACGATGTGCCACCCATAGCGGGTCTTGAAGGGCTCGCTGATATCGTTGGGCTTCAAGTCGGCAATGCCTTTGTCGAACTCGGGCACGAAGGTGCCCGGACCGCTCCATCCCAGGTCGCCGCCATCGGGCGCGGAGCCCGGATCTTCGGATGAAGTCGAGGCGATGCCGGCAAAATCTTCACCCTTGAGAATTCGCTCGCGCAGTTTGGCGAGCTTCTCGCGCACCGTCGCATCGTCATCCAATTCGTTCGGTTTCATCAGGACATGCCGCACGTGCATCTGATTGATGATCACCGGGGCCTCGCCGCTGCGGCGTTCGTTGAGCTTCACGATGTGGTAGCCGCTCGGCGTGCGCACGGGCGTGCTCACATCGCCCGGCTTCATCTTCACCACCAGATCCAAAATGAATTGCGGCAATTGCGAACCCTTGCGCCAACCGAGCTGGCCGCCGTCCAGGGCCGTTTGGCTGTTGGAGTTGGCGAGCGCGAGCTGGCCGAAATCCTCACCCTTGCCGGCGCGCGATGCGACATCCTGGGCCTTGTGCGAAATCTCCTCGAGCTGTTGCGGGGTCGCGGCCGCCGGCAGCGACAGCAGGATATGCGAGACGTTGAATTCATCGTTTGCGGCGACGTTTTGCTCGTGCTCGAGATACTGCTCGAGCTCGTGCGGCGAGACATTGATATGCGCAATCACGTCGCGTTGCCGCAAGGTGCTCAAGGTCAATTCCTTGCGCATCGATTCGCGGTACGCCTTGTAGTCGACCCCCTGCGCCGAAAGCGCGGTCGGCAGCTGATCGAAGGGGATCTTGTTGCGGGCGGCGATTTCCTGCAGCGCACCGTTCAATTGTTCGTCGGTAATGGTGAGGCCGACATGCTTGGCCCGCTGCAGTTGAATTTCCTGCAGGACCAGGCGGTCGAGCACCTGTTGCTGCAACACGTTCTGCGAGGGGAGCTCGACTTTCTGCTCCATCAGGCGTTTCTGCACCGATTCCATCTGGGTGTCGAGTTCGCTCTTGAGCACCAAGCCATCGTTGACGATGGCGGCAATCCGGTCCAGCAGGTCGCCGTGCACGCTGATGTCGCGGGTCTGCGCGTAGGAGAGCGACAGCAACAACATCTGCGCGACGAGGATCGCACAGCCTTGGATCACTTTACGCATGGGTCAAATCCTAACTTACCTAATTTATTGGGCGCTCGGGTCGCGGGTCGAATACCCGCGGATCGACTGTTCGAGGAAGGAATCCTCACGCTTTCCGACCGAACTCAAGCCCGTCAGTTCCAATTGTAATGCAATCGAGGTGTCCAGTGTGCCCCCGGCGGTGATGCTGCCGGGACGGATGCTCAGGTAGCGGCGCTGCACCAACTGGACCTTGTAGCAGCAGCTTTTGTACTCAAAACCGGCCACTTGCTCGATGGTTTGGCGATCCTGGAGCGAATACACCCAGCGGCCCACCGCGTTCCAGTGTTCCGCGATCGGCCACGCAAAGGAACCGTCCCACTGCTTGAGGATGCCCTCCTGGAAGCGGTAGCCGATGTTGATCACACGCGAGGGGTCGGGGCGGTACTGGACGGATATTTCCGATTTTTCGGTTTGCGAGGTGTAGGGATTCCATTGGTAGTCCAGGTTGACGCCCAGGTGCTTGTAGCCGGTCAGGGCCACTTCCGCGACGATGTCCGAGGCGGAATTTGTGCCGAGCGCTTGCGAGGAGAACGCCAGCGGCTGAACCAAGCCATTGCGGTTCAGGCCGTAGGCATACTGGCCCGGGTAGTAAGGTAGAAATGGCTGACCGCGCGCGACGAGCAGCGCATCGCCAGGCAGTTCCAAAGGATTGACGATGGGGATGTTTTGGCCGATCTGCCCGGCAGCAACGGCTGGATCGGGCGGCAAACCCACCCGCGGTATCGAAAAGTAGCGAATCTGGCCGATGGTTGCCGACAAGTACTGAGTGCCGGTAACGGTGTCGAACAAGCGCGTGGTCACCGCGAGCGCCACCTGATTGGCATCGCCGATGCGATCCGAGCCGACATAGCGGTTGGTGCGGAACAGCTCGGTCAAGTTCAGATCGGGCAGACCGCTGTCAAAGATCGGCAGCCTGTCCTGATTGCGATAGGGCACGAAGCTGTACACCAACCGCGGTTCCAGGGTTTGGGTGCGTTGGCCCTGAGCGCCCGCGTCGCGCTCGAACACCAGCCCGGCATCGACACGCGCATAGGGCAGGGATCGGGTCGGCGTGCCGGGGCGTCCGGCCCCCGCATCCTTAAGATCGTACTGCGTGAAGTCATAGCCGACGGCGGGTTCGAAAAAATAGCCCCGGCCGCGGCTCGACCAGCGGATTTCAGGAGACAGGTTGACGCGCACGCCCGTTGGATTGTTCAGCGAGGCATCGAATTGAGAGGGGTTGATGACGCGCAGAAAATTCACCGCCTCGCTGTCCAAGGCGAACTCGAAATGGCTGTTGGCGATCGGGTAAATCGCGCTGGCTTGCACGGCCGGAACCCTCGAGTACGGTCGGTCGTAGTCGGACACGGACAGGTCGATGGTTTGAAAGTTCTGCAGCATCCCGCGAATGCGCCAGACGTTGTCGTAGTACAGGAGGTCCGCACGGCGCTCGAGAAAAGTCACGCTGGTCTGCTCGGTGCCCACCGCGAAGCTCTGAAAGTAGTCGCTGTCGCTTACCGTCGCGATGTCGGCATCGAATCGCAGTCCGTGCCGGATGTCGGTCACGTCTGTATATCTTAGGTAGCTGCGATTGTCGTGCTGCTGCTTGTCGTTGGGCAAAAACGTGGCGTCGAGTTGGCCGTGCGAAGTCGAAGTCAGATAGCGGAAGTCCTCGGACAGCAGCACGCCGCGCGCGGTCAGCACGCCGGGCGTCAGGGTCAGGTCGTAGTTGGGCGCGAGGTTCAAGTAGTAGGGGACTGCGGCGTCGAAGCCGTTGCTGCCGGAGTGGCCGAAGCTCGGGAACAACACGCCGCTCTTACGTTCATCGCCCAAGGGAAAGGAAATGTAGGGCGTGTAGAAAACCGGCACGTCCTTGAAGCGCATGGTGACGTTGCGCGCTACGCCTTCCTGCAGTTTGGTGTCCAGGTTGATCTTGGATGCGCTCAAGCTCCAATCTTCGATTCCGACCGGACAGCTGGTGTAGTGGGCATGATTGAGCGTCACCTGACCGTCCGGATTCACATCGACGTCCTTGGCAAATCCACGGCCGTTGCGGTTCATCAGCTGAAAAAAAGCTTCATTGAAGTTGGCGCCGCCCGCCGTCTCATAGCTGCCGTTGTCGCTGCGCACGCGAAGCTTCGGGTCCAGAAAATCAACTTTACCCTTCACGGTCAGCCGATCGGTGTCGTAGTCGTAGGTGACCGAATCGGCCGACACGCTGCGTTCGTCCTGGGTCACCGTGACGCGGCCGTTGAGCACGGCGCTGCCATCGGCCCCGACCAGGGCATCGTTGCTCTCGATGTGGATGCGATGATCATCGGCGGCGATATCCGGAGGCCGCGTATAGGTGAACTTGGGCGGGGCTGGGCAGACGTCGGCGGCGTAGGCTGCGGCGCTTACGAGGCTGAAGAAAATAAAAGCGGCCCGAACGTGAGAAGCCTTGGACAAAATGCGTCGCCTTAGTCGGTATACTTAAATCGCCGCATTTGCGGTCTGCGAATGGTCAAGCATGGATGTATCGGATGCAAGCGATTCCCGCCTGGCGAACTTGACGCAATGGGTGCTCGAGGACTTGGGATTCGACGGCGCCAGAATCGCGCCCGCGTCGGTGGATGCGAGCTTTCGCCGGTATTTTCGCGTGACTTTGGGCGAGGACAGCTACATTGTGATGGATGCGCCGCCCGACAAGGAGGATTCCGGCCCGTTTCTCAAGGTGGCCAGAATCTTAGGCAGCATGGATCTGAACGTGCCCATCGTCCTGGCCCGGGATATGACGCGCGGGTTTTTGTTGCTGTCGGATTTGGGCTCGCTCCAATACCTGGATGCGCTGCCCGCGGACGGCGCAGCCGATCGGCTGTACAGGGATGCGCTCGAGGCGCTGCGCACCATGCAAATCACCGACGCGCCTGCCGCGCGGGATCTGCCGCGATATGACCGCGCCTTGCTGTTGCGGGAAATGGAGCTCTTGCCCGAATGGTTTCTGCGGCGGCATTTGGGGTTGAGGATCGCCGCCCACGAGCGCGCGATGCTCGACAAATTGTTCGGCAGCCTGGTGAGCGCAGCCCTTGAACAGCCCACAACCTTCGTGCATCGCGACTACCACTCGCGCAATCTTCTGGTGACGCCGCGGAACAACCCGGGAATTTTGGATTTTCAGGATGCGGTGTGGGGCCCTGTGACGTATGACCTGGCCTCGCTGCTCAAGGATTGCTACATCGCGTGGCCGCCGGCACGCGTGCGTGAATGGACCCTGGAATATCGCGATAGCCTGATCGAGGCCGGATTTAAATTAGACGCCGATGCTGCGCGGTTCCTGCGCTGGTTCGACCTGATGGGCCTGCAGCGGCACATCAAAGTGCTGGGAATATTTGCGCGCCTGTTTTATCGGGACGGCAAGTCGCAATATTTGCGCGACCTGCCGCGCGTGCTCGACTATGCGCGCGACACGGCGGCGCGTTATGCCGAGACGGAGCCTTTCGCCGACTTCCTCGTCAAACGCATCGATCCTGTATTCGAGGACGCGCAGCGGCGCGCGCTCACCTGAACATGGAAGCGCAGCGCCCGCGAACGGCGATGATTCTCGCGGCGGGACGCGGCGAGCGCATGCGGCCCTTGACTGATACGACGCCGAAACCGCTGTTGCGTGTGCACGGACAACCCTTGATAGAGCGGCACGTGAAGCGCCTGGTGCACGCTGGCATGGAGCGCATCGTCATCAATCTGGCGTGGCTGGGCGGGCAGATTCGCGATTACTTGGGAGACGGCGCGCGCTTTGGCGCCGCCATCATCTATAGCGATGAGACGTCGCGCGCGCTCGAGACCGGCGGCGGCATTTTTCGCGCGCTGCCGCATCTCTCGCCCGGACCGTTTACCGTGGTCAACGGCGATATTTATACGGATTTTCCGCTCGATATCTTGAGACTCGCCGCCGATCGCGATGTGCATCTGGTGTTGGTGCCGACGCCCTCGTATTTGAAGGGCGATTTTGGTTTGGAGGGTGGCGAGGCATTGGCCGATGCCGCCGAGCGGTACACGTTCTCCGGCATCGCCGTTTATCGTCCGGCTTTTTTTGCCGGCTGTGTCGACGGTGTGTTCCCGTTGAAACCCTTGCTGGTGCGATCCATGGAGGCGGGGCGCTGCTCCGCGCAGCTCTACACCGGATTGTGGGAGGACGTCGGGACGCCGGAGCGGCTTGCCGCTTTCAACGCGGCGCCCCTCAAGGCTTAGAGCGCTTCTTAAGGCTTAGAGCACTTCGCTCAAGCGGCGCACGCCTTCGCGGATGTCGCTCTCTTTCATGCGCGAATAACCCAGCATCAGCCCGCCGATCTCGGCCACCACCTCGCTGTCGGTCATCGCCACCCGGCCGGCATATTTGTCATCGGCGAAGATGCTCCAGGATTCGTTGTTCCGATAATCCTTGTCCACCAGATCGGTGCGATAGGCGATGCCGGAATTGCCCCAATCGGCCGGCGCCATGACGACTTGTCCATCGGCGACGACTCCCTTGACCGTCTTCAGCGTCGGGAAGATATCGGGCCAGTTGGAAAGCTTGGAGGTGTCGATCGGCTTGGAGATCTTGGCCTCGACGAAGGGAAAGACGGAATAGGTGCAGGGATGCATGATATCGGCGTCGTAGCCGCTCGCGTGATAAGCGCGGAGCTGCTTCTTGTGCTTGTTGATGTTGAGCGCCGGTTCCTCCGATGCCGGGATGTTCGGCTGACGCGCGGCCGGACAATCGTCAGCCTTTGCGCCGGCCGATCC
>Ga0137412_10005125_pt1 | contig 10466 bp, 13 predicted proteins | sample CZODoug2_1_16fun_FD_122160 | JGI IMG/M metagenome (GOLD analysis project Ga0137412, IMG submission 122160) | Vadose zone soil fungal communities from Angelo Coast Range Reserve, California, USA - CZODoug2_1_16fungal (Hybrid Assembly) | ecosystem: Environmental > Terrestrial > Soil > Vadose zone... | reverse complement strand
ACTAAACTTATCAGAAAAGATTATAAATGACGCAATATCAGTCTTATCTGACTTCGATCATTATTCTTATTCATTTCCATTCTGGATTGAATATAAAGGAGAAAAAAATTCATTAATGAATATAAATTACATTCCATCAGTATGTGTCTTATTATCATGCGCATTAAATAATTATATGGTTTCAATCTTAGATGTTTCAGTAATTCCATATCCAAAATTATGTCCAAGACTTTTAACTAAAAATTATCTAATTGCAAGAAAAAGATTTAAATTGACACAAATACAAATATCTAAAGAACAAATGGTCCAATATCTACTTTATATGTGGGATTTTCCAGCTGATGCATATAATAACGCAATTAAATTGGTTGAAGAAAATAAACTTAATATCTATGATGAATACCTTCTGGCTTCAGTTGCAGTATGGACCGTAACAGCTCGAAAAAGAAAAAGGCTTAGACTAGAAACTATATCTAGATTTGTAAATTATCCAATTTATAAAATTATGCAATTATGTAAAGAATTAAGAAAAAAATAATGTTCTTAATGATAAATAAAGAATATAATTAAAATATTGACCTAATTTATATTAGTTAGTAAATAATTTATAATTTAAAAATTCTTAATATGGAGTTTGATTCAAAACATTGTAAATTTAAACATCCTGCCAATATATTAATGGTTGGTATGACAGGAAGCGGAAAGACTATATTAATTAGAAGAATAATTAAAAATTTTAAAGATTTATTCCATAATATAAATAAAGATAAAATTAAAGTACTTTGGGCATATGGACAATGGCATAATCTTATAGATTTGAAAATTAATGATAATGTAGACGTTATTTATGTAGAAGGTATTCCTGATGAGGATCAAATACTTGAACATAATCCAGATATTATAATTATTGATGATTTATTGAGTGAAATTAAGAAAAATAAAACATTTGAAAATTTATTTATTAAAAAGTCACATCATTTAAATATAAGTATAATATTTAGTGTTCAAAATTTATTTTACAATTCAGATAATATGCGAACAATTAGTTTAAATTGTCATTATATTATATTAATGAAAAATCCTAGAGATAAGAATCAAATTAAACATTTAGCCAGACAAATATATCCATCAAATATGAGTTTTCTAACCGAAGTTTATAATAGGGCGACATTACATCCATTTGGGTATATACGAATTGATGTATCTCCGGATACGCCTGAAAAAATTCGCTTACAATCTCGAATAACTCCTGAAGAAATAACACACTTAAATACAAATCTTGCCCCAATAGTATATATTGATCCTAATGTCAAAGAATTTGAATAAATGTTACAGTAAATTACAATTTATAGCCTCAGTAAAAAGCCCTATATTAAGGAAAAAGTTGTTAACATCTCTATCAGACGAATGTTTATATAAAGCTTTAAATGAAATTGCAGTCAATACAATTAAAGGTAATGTAAAGTTAAATAAATCACAAAAAACTCAATTGAGAAAATATAAAACAAATTTAATTGGTTTGTCAAAGAAAACTAATAATAAGAGCAGAAAAATAAAATTAATTAAACAAAGTGGTGGATTTTTACCTATTTTAATACCAGCTATTGCATCAATTATTGGCTCATTAATTAAATAAAAATGGAAACTGTACAAACAATGGTATTAGTACCAAAAGAGAATGAAATGAATTATGAAAAATGTATAAAAGAAGAAAATGTAATTAACCTAATTGAAATTGCCTTAAAAATGGGTAATATAGAAAAATTTAGAAATTTTCAAAATCAAAGTAATTATATAATGGGTTTAAATAAATTAAAAGCAGACTTGCCCAATGTTGATGAATTTATAGAATGTTTAGAATTGGCCAATATTAATATAGAATCAATAATTAATGAAGATGTAAAACAAAAATTACAATCTGAATATAAAAAGGCAAAATTATATACAAAAATATCCCCAATTGAACTAAAAAGTAATAAAAGAATGAAAAGATCAAAGATTTGGATAACTTAAAAATGGAAATTGATAATGTATTGAGAGCTATATATTATGATCGTAAAAATCCGAGTGGATTAAGCAGTATTAAAAAGCTATATGAAGCTGCCAAAGATATATTACCTGATATAACCATAAATGACGTAAAGAAATGGCTAAGTGGTGAATTTACATATACTTTACATAAACAGGCTAGAAGATATATTGATAGGGATCCTATAGTTGTAGAAGAACCTAACCAGCAAGTTGAAGCAGATTTAGTTGATATGCAAGAATTCTCTAGAGTTAACAAGGGTTATAAATTTTTATTAACCTATATAGATGTAATGACAAAGTATGCATATGTAGTAGCATTAAAAAATAAAAATGCCAAATCAGTTTTAGCTGCATTTAAAACTATATTTAATAAGGTAACAATCCCTAGATATTTAAGAACTGATAAGGGAACAGAATTTCTAAATAAGTATTTACAAAAATACCTTAAAGAAAATAATGTGATTCATTTTACAAGTAATAACCAAACAATTAAATGTGCTATAGTAGAAAGATTTAATCGAACCTTAAAAGGAAAAATGTTTAAATATTTTACAGCAAAAGGTACAAGAATTTGGTACAATATAGTACAAGATTTAGTAAACGCATATAATAATTCGTATCATAGAACAATTAAAATGACCCCATTAGAAGCCACAAATACAGATGCTAGTATATTATTTAAAAATATATATAATGTAAAAGATTGGAATGAATTATATAAAAGAAATAAAAAACCTAAATTAAATATAGGTGATACAGTTAGAGAAAAATATGATTTAAATGTATTTGATAAAAGTTATTATCCAAATTGGAAAGAAAAAATTGAAACAATTGAATCTATATCTAAAGAACCCAAAAAACCATTATATAAGATTGGGCAAAAGAGACGTTTTTATGAGGAGGAATTACAAAAAGTTACCGAGAATTTATATAGAGTTGAAAAGGTATTAAAATCCCAAATTATAAACGGAAATAAGCAATATTATATTAAATGGTTAGGATATCCTGATAGGTTTAACTCATGGGTCGATTCAAAAGATTTAAAAAAGTTATAATAGTAAGTCAAACATTTAAATAATTATAAAAATGCCTAAAAAGAAAGACTCAAATTTGCTTAAAAATATTAAAAGAATATTTAAAAGACGTAAATATAAGCGCCTACAGGAAGTAGATTCTGACGATGAAGATCTAAGAAGACTATTTCCAAAAAAGGATGAGACGTATAAATCTTATAGCCAACCAGACTTACAGTCTGGTAGGGGTATAAGTAAAAGACGTAGAAAAAGAAAAATAATTAAAAGAAGATATAATTTAAGAAGTATTAAGCGACGTACAAGGCAAAGAAATATATACCTTGATTAATTAATAGAAGTTTATATAAGTAACATCATATATTCAAAATAATTAATAAAATGAATTTCGAATCAATTTATATTACACTCAATTCAATTAATCAAAGAATTAATAGTAGCTATGATTTAGCAGGCATATGGGAAGCTGGAATTAAAGAAATTTCATTTAAAAAGCCGTTAATGATTCCAACTGATCAAAAAATTTATTTGGTTCAATATGATGAATCGAAAATAGATTTCATGAATGAAATAACATCATCTAAGGCTATTATTCCTAAAGGAAATTACGAAATACAAGAATTGATTGATTTGATTAATGGAAAAATATTTAAATTAGATAATAAATTAACATTATTTGAAGAAAATATACCACGAATAATTCGTCTTCCTAAATTAAAATTATCTGGAGAAAATGTATTAATGGATATTGGAGAAATTACAGCTTCAGGATATGTTTATGTAAAATTTGATAAGATTTTAGGAAATATCTTAGGGTTTCCAATTAATCAATTGATGAAAAGAATTAAAAATAAATATAGTACATACCCTGAAAAAGGTAAATTATTGCCTCCAGAAAACCGCGAAGAATTTAATTTTAGACCATATGATTTGAATATTTCAAAGTATATTAGATTAACAAGTGATTTAAATATACATTCAAATTTCGGAGAAGAAATTATTCCACTTTTAGGAGTTGTTAATATACCGGCAATTGAATCAGGAAAGCAAATTTATCAGTTTTATGAAAATCCAGTATATTATCCAATAAATAAGATGAGAATAAATAGAATAATTTTAGGTGCAATTGATAATAAAGGCGACAAGTTTAATTTTGAAGACTTTTATATTACAATACATTTAAAAAAGGTTTATGAAAAAGTACCCGATCGAATGCTAGAACCATTTGATGAGGGAGACGATTAAAAACAACTAATGTATAAGCTATATAGTATTTAAGTATATATTATAGAAAAGTTTATATATGTAAGTAAAGTATTCATATATGTATAATATAAAATGACTAATTTACAATCAATTTATATTACACTTACGTCTGTTAATCAGATTTTAAAAAATAGTTTTGAATTGTCTGGTAACTGGGAAGTAGGAATTAAAGAAATTTCCTATAAAAATCCAGAATTAATTCCAATTGATCAAAATATATATTTAGTTTATTTTGATAAAACAGATCCAGATAAATATAAAGAACAAACATCTGATATTTTAATTATACCTCAAGGCAATTATAATATTGATTCATTAGTAGATTTGATTAATGATAAAATAACAAAAATAGATATTTCAAAATTAATTAAAATCGAAACTGACCAGCAAGGCATTCGTCCCCCTAAATTAAATATAGAAGGTAAAGATGTATATATGGATGCAGGCCATTATAATGGTAATGGCAATTTATATCTCAGATTTGATAACTTATTAGCTGATCGAATAGGTTTTCCAGAAGTAGATTTAATGAAATTTATTAAAGCAAAATATAATTCATACCCTATTGAGGAACCTGTTCCAAATGAAAGTCTTGTTGAAAGCTTTTCACTCAAACCATACAATCTTAATGTACCTAAATATATAATCATTGACAGTAATATTAATAAAAATTCATATATAGGTGAAAATGTCACACCTTTACTTGGTGTTGTAGGTATTTCCCCAGCAATAAGATTAGGAACTCAAATTAATAAGTATTATGAACATCCTATATATTATCCTATGAAAAGTTTTAATACAGATAATATTATTTTAGAAGCTGTTGATAATTATGGTAAAAAGTTTAATTTTCAAGATTTTTATATAACACTCCATCTTAGAAAACGCCAGTAAATCATTCAAGCATATCATACACATAGTTTGCAGATTTGAATAAATTAATATATATAAGTGGATATACTTTAAATTATATATATTAATAAAAATGGAAAATTTCTATTTAACATTACCTTCAAATGTAGTTAATGAGCAGTTTGATAATACAGTTTCAAATTATAAGACAAAATTGGCTTCAAGGATGATTTTAGATGAGACTTGGGAAGTAGGATTAGCTGCAATTAGTTATACAAAGTCGTGGTATAATTTAAATAAAAATGAAATATTTAAATTGCATTACTATGATCCAGTAACTAAAGAGCCTATTGAATATAGGATTAATCCATCGCTTTTTGCAGGTAATTATGATTCAATTGAATTATTAATTGCAAGATTAAATGAATTGATGCTAAATGGGATGAAACATATCTCTAATGAAACTAGTAGTTACAGAACAAAAAGAAGTCTTAAATTAAATCCGTCAGAATTTAACCAGATTATAGTGGATGTAAAATCAATGAATCGCATAGAATTTACATTAAAGTATGGTATTAATAGAAGACAAGCTATTCGTTTTATTAATCATAATATTAAAAAGAAAGGTTTATCAATAGATCAACTTTCTTATGATTCAATAGTTATTAGTCCCCAAAAATCCGAAGATGAATCGGAACAGGTTTCAAATAGTAATGAAGAAAATTTAAATTCTAATTTAGCTAATTCTCAGCAATCTGTCCTAATTAATCAAAATTTATCAGTTAATCAGCAATCTGACCCAGAAACACATGCAATTAGATTAAGTGATTTTGAACTAGTAAATGGAGCATATATTCTTAAAACTATATTAAATAAACCTATAGCAGAGGCACAAGTAAGCAATACAGATGAAGCACAAAAGAGTAATAATGTAGAAAATCCGATTATAAAAGATGCAGTTGATCCAAAAATTAAAGCTAAACATGAAGAGTTGTTATCAAGAAATAAAAGACTTAAAAATGGGTTTGATGTATGGTCAGCAAATACTATATATCTTCCAGAGGAGAATCCAAATAGATGGGTTTGGGAAATTAATATAAAAAGTAATGAGATATTAAAAAATCCTAGACCTTGGACTGAATGGCAAGATTTACCTGAATTTGGGTTTGCACCTATAATTTATCCTGAGATTGTTTACGATAATGTAAATAAAACATCAAATTTAAAATTTGGAAGGTTTAGAAATTTAGTTGTTTATCCAGAATTATCACCAATCCTGGCGCAAATGTTGGGATTTGATGAATTACTACTAAAAAAGATACGAATAGATAGGTTTAAGGAATATGAAGAATATAATTATGAAGGTATTCCACAAGGAGAATTGATGGGTAATCATCCATTTGATTTAACAGCTGGATATCATAGTCTTTATGTATATTCAGATATAGTGAAGCATTCATTTGTTGGTGATTCATTTACTCAATTATTAAGGCTTGTTAATGTACCACCGCATATAAGTTTCGGTGAACAAGTAATGGTAACTTATACAGATATTCATTATATACCTATACTTACTACTGAATTTGAAACTATAGAAATTGATATAAAAGATGATACAGGACAATCTGTTCCATTTGAGTTTGGAAGAAGTGTATGTGTTTTACATTTCCGTAAACGAAAGTTAATATAAGTATCTAACCTGTACCTAAATTAGCTTTAAAATGAAAAACAATTATCAAAATCCGTATATAAATTATTATAATTATCAGGTAGGAACCGGATTAACCGGTTATTCAGGTATTCGCTTTCAAAGGGGGTACGGCTTGCCAGGATATGCAGGAATACGATACCAAAGAGGTCATGGGTTTTTCGGAAGAGTCTTTTCCTGGTTAGGTAACTTTGTTAAGGATTTAGCCCCAAAAGTTGCAAAGAGAGCATTACCCTCAGCAATTGGATTCGCCCAAGATGTAGTTGAAGGCCAGAATGTAGGTCAATCAGCCAAAAAGAGACTTGTTGAAGCAGGAAGAAATGTTGGTGATGAAACATTAGATTTTATTAAAACAAAAATACAAAAGGGTAGTGGTATTCAAAGTCGAAAAAGAAAATATAGTATGCTTAGCAATTATACAATGAGATCTCCTCATCCAAAGAAACGAAGGAAAGTTAATATAAGGAAGAGAAGTAGATGGAATTAATTATTTATTTAAAATGTCAAATTTAATACATAATCTTTCAAAACCTGTATTTATTTCAGATTTCGATTTATTTAGTGTTCCAATGACACAGACTAGTATTGAGAAAAATATTGTCACTGAACATCGACCTATTTCAACACTATCTTCAGATTCAATAATTGAATTTAATGTTGATTCAGGTCCTAATGAGTATATTCAGTTGAGAGAATCATATTTATATATGAAAATTAGAGTTGATATTAATAAAACAGGAGGAAATATATTGGAAGCAGATTGGGATAAAATTGGGTCAGTAAATACATTATTACATTCATTATTTAGAACTGTTAATTTAGAAATATCAAGAAAATCAGTTACTATGAGCCCACAGACTTATTCATATAAGGCATATTTTGAAACAATTTTAGGATATACACTTGAAGCTAAACAAGGATATCTTGACAGTGCAGGTGCTTTTGATGATTCAGTAGCTAAGCAAACCTTATCTGATAAAGCTATAAAAACTTTAAAACCAACAAATATTACCACTAATGGTAGAGGTAAATCTATTGAGTTATATGGAAAGTTGCATTTAGATTTAGCTTTTCAACCTAAAGCATTAATAGGAGGAACAAAATTAAGAATATCATTGGTTCCTAATGAACCCAAATTTTATCTATGGGCAACAGATAATACATTAACACCGACAGTTACTTTTGAGAATGCAGCTTTATATGTAACAAAATCATTATTAAACCAAGATTTAGTGGATGCACATAATTTAGCATTAATGAAAGGAACAGCAAAGTATCCAATTATGAGAGGTTATGTAAAAGCATTTACAGTCAATGCTGGTACATTAGATGTAAATTTAGATAATTGTATTACAGGACAAATACCTAGACGTATATTTGTAGCTATGGTAAAGAATAAAACATTTTTAGGTGATTTAAAAGAAAATCCATACAATTTTGAAGATTTTAACTTGAATTATTTAACTGCAATCGTTAATGGTATTCAGTTTCCTTCAGTTGCATTTACACCAGATTTTCCAAATAATTTATTTGCTAGAGAATACATGTCCTTATTTCAGACATTGAATCAGACTTCAACTGATGCAACATTAGATTTAGATCAATCAGAGTATAAAGGGGGTAATGTAATCTTTGGATTTGCATTTGCTCCTGATCCAATAGATGATTGCAATAAAACAGGTTATGTGAATCCTATAGAGCATGGCGCAGTAAAATTAAATATGAAATTCGCTCAAGCATTAACAGAAAATATAACAGTATTAATATATTGCGAGTATGATAATATGATTCAAATTGATGTTACCAGACAGCCTATTATTGATTATATATGAATACACTGGAAATCAATAACGTAATGAATAATATAGAATGTTTTAAAGGTACATTTGCTAAAGATTTATTACCTAAAAAAGTATATAAGGACAGACCTATTGGATTTATAATTAATACAGATAATTCAAATAAACCTGGAAGCCATTGGGTAGCGTTATTTATTGATGAGAATAATAATGCAGAATATTTTGACTCATTTGGTATTTTTCCCATTTGTTGTGAGATTTATAAATTATTAAGAATAAATAATGTTAAAAAGTTTTCATTTAATAAAAATCAAATTCAATCAATTTTTTCAAAAAATTGTGGAATTTTTTGTATTTTATATTTAAAGATGAGATGTAATAATTTTACATTAAAAGAATTTATAAATATATTTTCAGATAAATTAACATTAAATGATGAAATTGTAACAGAAATATTATAATGAATAAAATCATTTTCGTAAAGAGTTTATATTAGTAACTTTAAAATTATAACTAAATATATATAATTTTATAATAATTATAAAATTATGGCATCAGATAATTATCAAAAAATTTGTGCTGTTGTCGATGCACAAGGATTTCAGTTTAATGACAAGTTTATTCCAAGAGAGGTCGCTGTTGTAAGCGATTATATAAGCCAATGTCAAGAATTAAATTGTAAAATAAAGTGGAATGAATTAACGGAACAAGAACAAGCAATTATCATATATAGTAAAAATTATGTTCATGGATTACATTATTTGCCATTTAACCATAAATATTTTTGTTATATTTATGATTATAAAGATATAGGAAAGCTTTTAACAATGTGGTATGAAATGATTGCCACAGAAGAAAGACCATATTTTGCGTATAAGAATTATCAATTGGGAAAGATTTTGAATGAAATTAATATTCCTGCCATAGATTTGGATAATAAAGAATTAAATTTTCTAACAGTTGAAGAATTGCAAAAGAAATATAAAGATAATTATTTATGTGCATTTCATAAAAGGTCAATGAACTCTAATAAAATACTGACATGCGCATTAAGAAAATCAGCTCATATTTATAGAGAAATCAAATCTCGTTTAAATAATGAAACAATGGAGTAAAAGTTTATATAAGTAACTAAAATTTAAAATAATTTACATTCAATCTTACAATGAATTATATATTTCGTAATTGGTGGAAAACTTTATTTAGCTTTAACCTATCTCGAAATTCAGATCCAAATTTTAAGTTGCTTCAAATTTTACAAATCAACAATAATTTAATTGTTGATATACGAGAAACTGAAAAGGGAAGGAAATTAAAAACTGGTGTTAGTTTACTATTACCTGAAATATTTTGGTTTAAAAAGAATCTTATTGGTGAAAATAAAGTATATATTCTCGAACATTCAAGCCGTATAATAAAAATGGATAAAAAGGTTGATAATTTAATAATAACAGTTTCTAATTCAAATAAAGTTAAGAAAATTGAAATCAAAAATGAAGAAAAACAAAAACTAATTAATAATTGGGATCTGATTGAAGAAAATATTAATCAGTTTGCAAATGCATGGGACATTTCAACTGAATTTAGTAATATATCATTTGTAAAAGAATATATAGAATAATATAAGACATTTTATTTTAAAATTAATTTTATTATTATAATCAAATATATGTAATTAAATTATAATTTAAATAAAGATTATTATACAATGTAAAATGTATATTTATTTATTTATTTATAATGTTGTAAATTTTTTTCAATATATAATATTTATAAAAT
>Ga0137412_10005124_pt1 | contig 10466 bp, 9 predicted proteins | sample CZODoug2_1_16fun_FD_122160 | JGI IMG/M metagenome (GOLD analysis project Ga0137412, IMG submission 122160) | Vadose zone soil fungal communities from Angelo Coast Range Reserve, California, USA - CZODoug2_1_16fungal (Hybrid Assembly) | ecosystem: Environmental > Terrestrial > Soil > Vadose zone... | reverse complement strand
GGGTGCGCGGCGGCGATTCTCGTCGTCGTAGGGCTGGCGGGTAACAAGGTCAACGGTGCCAAGTACCCGCACTACTGGTGGTGACGGTGGATCGGGCGCTGATGGCACGCCACGCGCCGGCGCGGGCTTGCTCAGGTGAGGCACGCATTTCAGATATAGGCCGACGCTGCGCGGGACTGATGGCGGAGGCTGTGGGGGAGACATAGGTTCTAGTAGTCCGCGTCCCGAGCGGATCGAGCAGTGCCCAGCATCGCGGCGGGCAAACTGTATCGTGAACTCCGGAGGCGGTGAGATGCGGGCAACTGTCCGATCAAGCGATGCGGTACAGCGTTTCGAGGGTGTCCGTCGTTCCAATCTCGCGGTTGTTGCTCGCATCATCGATCGGCTGGGCGTCGCATCACAGACCGCAATCGTGAACGAGACCGGCCTCGCGAACGGTGTCGCCGCAGGCATTCTGGCCCAGCTCCGGGAGATCGGGTTCACCGCAACGGCCAGCAGTGAGTTGACAGGATCTGCTGGGCGCCCGCGGCGGGGCGTTCGTGTTGCGCGCGAGTTCGCTTTCGCAGTTGGGGTCGAGCTCGGCGTTGAATCCGTCGCACTACGGATCTGCGGCATGGATGGATCTGAACTTGCGACCAGTTACGAGCGCCAGACAAGAGCGGTGGGGGAATCTCCCCGGGCGATGGCACTGGATGTCTTCGCCCGGTACAACGAACTGGTTCGTTCTTCGGGGCTTCCGGACGTCCCCGTGAGCATGGCGATATCAGTTCCCGGCTTGGTATCGGCCCAGCATCTGCGTGTTCTGCCGTTTGGCTGGACAGACGGTTCCATTGACGACTTCGTCCGCGCGGCTCCGCTTAGCGTGCGGCACCTCATTGTCATCAACGACGGAGACGCCGCGGTCGTCGCTGAAGCGGCGCTGCGGCCTGATCTCGAATGTGTCGCCGCCATGTACGGCAGTGACGGCGTCGGAGGCGGCATCTCGCTGCATGGCCGATTGTTCTCCGGAGCGCGCGGCGCGGCTGGGCAGTTCGGCCACATCATCGTCGAACAGAACGGACGCGCCTGCTACTGCGGAAACAACGGCTGCATCCGTCAGTACATTTCGACATCCGCATTCGCGCAGGATCTGGACGAGCAGGAACGCCTTGACTCCCTTGGCTTCCGCGGATATGCACGGGACATGGCTCAGCGGGCGGCGGATGGGGAGGACAAGGTTCTGCATGTCCTGGCTGGAGCCCGAGTGCGGCTGGCTCAGGTGGTGGGGATCCTCGGCGCAGCGCTTAGCCCGGACGTGGTGGTCCTCACCGGCAACCTCGCGCCCCTCGCGCCCTGGCTGGAATCATCACCGACCTCGCGCGTGACGGCCGAGGAGTACCGCGCTCAATGGGCGCGACCCGTGGTGGGAAGTGCGCTCGGTCAAGACAGCGCCATCAACGGGGCGGCCCTGGTCGCACGCGAACAAATCCTGAGCGATCCGATCGCGTTCGTCGCCGCATAGCTCAACGGTCACGGTGTCGGCCGCCAGCGGCTGACCGCCGACGCTCATTCCGCCTGCGCGATGCAGCGCCTCGAGCCGCGTTCGCAAGGTGCCGACTGGCACACATATTGCCGTCAATCGACGAAATGGGATCCGCCATCTCTTCGGCATCAGATCTTTGACTGATTCTGTGGCCCATCTCGTCCCCGACCGCCCCTTGCTGCATCGTTCGGGTCCGTCTCCAAGTGCTCCTGACAGCGCGCCAACATTGGGTGTGGTGCTCGCCACACTGCTGAGATATGGTTATCGTCATTACATGACGAAATAGGTGATCGAGGGTCGCAGACCCCCGTCCCCGAGACCAGATGGAGCAACGGTGTCCGCATCTTCAGCCCGCTTGTTTTGCCGAGCACGGCATGCCGCAGGAACGGGCGCATGAAACTAGGCGCAATCACCAATGGCATCAGCGAGAGCCTCGACGAAGCCCTCGCGGTCATGGTCGACAAGGACCTGCACTATGCCGAGCTGGCGTCGGTGTGGGGCGTCAACGTCGGCCACCACACCAACGACCAGGCCGACACCATCGCCGAGAGCATTGCCCGGCACGGCTGCACCGTCTCGAGTATCTCGCCGCGCTCGTTCTACGAGTTGGCGATCCTGGACACCACGGTCGAATCTGGCGGATACGTGCAAGACTTCGCGACTCTGCGACGGGCTATAGATCTCGCGGAGAAGCTCGGCACGAACATCGTGCGGGCGATGCCGTTTCAGCGTCCGAGCGTCATCTTCGGCGCCAACGGAGCCGAACGGTTCCTGGCGCATCAAAACAAGCTGTGGACCAAGCTGCTGAAGCTTTACGAGGCACCGGTCGCCTATGCCGAAGAGCGCGGCGTGATCATCGCCGTCGAGACGGGCTGCGACACCATGGTCAGCTCGTGCTCGCTCGGAGCGCGGATGGCCCGGGACATCGGATCTGAGCACCTGCGGATCATGTGGGACACAGGCAACAACGTCTACTCCACCGAACGGCAGTACCCCGACGGCTACGAAGCGATCCGCGACTACCTGGTCCACATCCAGGTCAAAGACGTCCGCGTCGATCTGGTCAACGCCAGCATCGAGTTCTGCCCCCTGGGGGAAGGCGACCTCGCCGACCAGCTCGCGCCGCTGGCCGACGCTCTGCGTGCAGACGGGTTCGACGGGGTCGTCTCCCTGGAAAACGTCTACCGCCCAACGGGAATGACGCAAGCCGAATCCTTCGCGAAATCAGTCGACACTTTCATCGAGCTCTTCAAATGACGCTTCCGGAAACCGTGCTCGCTGAATTCGACTGGTCGGGCCGTGTCGCGGTGTACATCCAGCTGGCCGACCGATTGACCTCGGGGATCGTGGCAGGCGACCTCGTTCCAGAGACCCTGTTGGACAGCGAAGCCCGGATGGCACGTCAGCTCGCGCTGTCCATCGAAACCGTGAACCGCGCGGTCAGCCGTCTCGTAGACCGGGGCTTACTGGTCCGCCGGCGCGGAATCGGAACGAGCGTCGTCCCTGGCGCGCTCCACGTCATGGAAGGTCGCGCCTCGTGAACCGGATTCGGATCGCTGTCGCCGGCGCAGGCCTGATCGGGCAAGCCCACATCAAGCGCGCAGTAGACGACGACTCCATCACCCTGTCGGCGATCGTCGACCCAGGCCCCGTCGGGCCAGAACTCGCCGCCACCTACGCCGTACCGCTGTATCCATCGCTAGACGAATTGTTCTCCGCCGACAAGCCGGACGGCGTCATTCTCGCTACCCCGAATCAGCTGCATGTCGAGGGTGCGCTGGAGTGCATCGCCGCCGGAGTCCCGGTTCTCGTGGAGAAACCCGTCGCCGATTCCGTCGCCGGGGCGCAGCGCATCGTCGATGCCGGAAAGGCCGCGGGGGTGTCCGTGCTCACTGGCCACCACCGCCAACACTCACCGATCATGACCGCGGCGAAGGCGATCATCGCCAGCGGCCGCTTGGGCCGCGTCGTCGGAATCGTCGGGACCGCCATCTTTTACAAGCCCGATCCGTACTTCGACGACAACGGTGGCTGGCGCCGAAAGCCCGGCGGTGGCCCGACCATGCTCAACCTGATCCACGAGGTCAACCAGCTCGAATCTCTGATCGGCGACATCGTTGCCGTGCAGGCGTTCTCGTCGAATGCGGCCCGCGGATTTCCGGTTGAGGACACCGCGGCCATCATCTTCCAGTTCGCCGGCGGTGCTCTGGGCACCTTTCTGCTGTCGGACACTGCAGCCTCGGCGCGGTCTTGGGAGCACACCGCCCAGGAGAACAAGGAGTACCCGACGTACGACGAGGACAGCCTGCACATCGCAGGAACCCTTGGCTCCCTGTCGATCCCAACCATGCGGATGAAGGTCTACGACGGGACGCCGTCGTGGTGGGAGCCGTTCACCGAATCGACCGAGGCCGTGGAGCGGACCGATCCGCTGTCAAACCAGATCGCGCACTTCGCCGCCGTCGTCCGGGGCGACGAGCAACCCATTGTCAGCGGCGAAGCGGGGATGAAGGCTCTGCGCGTGGTCGAAGCCGTCCGGGAGGCCGCCCGCAGGGGTGCCCGCGTCGACATCGCGTCCGACGAGCCCGCCGTCCACCTTCAACGAATCGGAAAGGGCGCCTGAATGTTTCAGCTCTCCGCCAGTGTCAGCATGGTCCTACCGGGCCAGCCGTTGGCCGAACGGGTGCACCTCCTCCGCGATGCCGGGCTCGGAATCGGGTTGTGGGACCCCACTGACGATGCCGTGGACGCGATCTTGACCACCGGGGCACGGACAACCATCATGAACGGCTTCGGCGCGGGCAACATCGTGCAACCCGACGCGGCCGAACAGATGCTGGCCTCCGCTGAGGCGTTGATCCCGATCGCCAAGAAACTGGGCGCGCCGTTGATGAATCTGCACGGCGCAAAGCTGACCTCCGACGGCCCCGCCGCCACACCGGTCACCGAGGTGTCCGATGCGATGCGCGCAACTGCCAACGACACCTTGTGCAGGTTCGCTGAACTCGGCGCCGCCCACGACGTGATCTTCGGCCTGGAGAACCTGAACCCGACAGATCACCCCGGAGTGCCACTCGCGAGCGGCGCGGACGTCATCGCCCTGATCCGCGAGGTCGACAGCCCGCACGTACGCGTCAACTTCGACGTCTACCACGCCGCCCGCGCTGGGGAGGACGTCATCGCGCTGCTGGCCGATGTCACGGACATCGCCGCCGAGATCCAGCTCGCCGATTCGCCAACACGGCACTGGCCCGGTGAACACCGCCTGGACTTCGGCGCCATCGCCGCTCAGCTGTCCGTGGCCGGCTACTGCGGAAGCGTCGCACTGGAGGGCTGGATCCTTCGCGACGCGCACGACGCACTCAACGAATTTCTGAACCTATTCGGAGAGGACCCGAAATGACCACCACGACAACGACATCAGTTCAACGCAACGGCAGCGGCACCCACAAGGCCAAAACGGTCGGTTTCGTGGGCCTCGGCAATATGGGATACGGCATGGCCCACAACCTGATCAAGGCCGGCTTCACCGTTCGCGGCGCCGACATCCGCGATGAGCCCAAGCAGCGCCTCGTCGCCGAGGGCGGTATTGCCGCTGCCACCAACGCAGAGGTTGCTCGAGGCGCCGACGCCGTCTTCGTGATGGTCGTCAACGCCGAGCAGGCCCGCGAAGTGGTCCATGGAACCAACGGGCTGATCGACACCCTGCGGCCCGGCGCTACGGTCATCCTCACCTCCACGATCGGGCGCGAAAACGCCCAGCAGATCGCTGCGGTGCTGACCGCCAAGGGAATTCACACGATCGACTCCGGTGTAAGCGGCGGGCTACCCGGCGCAAACGCCGGCACCTTAACTCTGATGGCCTCGGGACCCAAGGCGGTATTCGAGGAAAACCTCGACGTCCTGCGCGCGGTGGGCGATGAAGACGCCATCTTCCACGTTGGCGAAGAGATCGGTGCCGGCCAAGTCGTCAAAGCCTGCATGCAGGCACTGGTCGGAGTCACCTTCCAGGGTACGTTCGAAGCGCTGGTACTGGGCGCCAAAGCCGGTGTCAGCCCCCAGGTTCTCCTCGATGTCCTCGGCAGCAGCGTCGTCGGCTCCACCCTATTCAAGCGGACCACTGCCCATGTCATGGAGCGCGACTTCGTCGACACCGGCAGCCACATCGCGGTGACGTGGAAGGACCTCGGACTCACTCTCGACCTCGCCCGTGAAGCCGGCGTCCCAATGCCGTCGACCGCGTTGGCCAACCAGCTGTTCCAAACCGGCATGACGATGTTTCCCGGTGAAGACAACTGGGCCATCGTCAAGGTTCTCGAACTCATGGCCGGGACCGTCGTCCAGGACGACGCAATCTGATCCGCGATCCGGACCAGACGAGCGAATCATGAACACACCCAACACGTATCAGGTCGGGCTGATCGGCTCGGATCTGAGCCTGAGCCTGGCGAAGGTCATCTTTGAGCGAGCCGCACGAGAGCTCGACCTCGATGCGGCCTACCGCGTGCTGGACGTAGCAGACAACTCCGCGTACGGCGACCTGGCCGCAACGCTGGGTGAGCTGCAGGACCAGGGATACGTCGGCACCAACGTCACGCACCCATTCAAGAAGAGCGTCATCGCTGAACTCGACGAGCTGTCTGCCGACGCCGAGGCTCTCGGTGCGGTCAACACGGTGGTCTTCACCGACGGACGCCGCGTTGGCCACAACACCGACTGGTACGGCTTCGCCCGCTCATTCGAAACGATGCTCGGCCAAGTCGACAAGGGAACGGTGGTGCAGCTCGGCGCAGGGGGTGCCGGCGTCGCGGTGGCGCATGCCCTGCTCCAGGTAGGGGTGCAGGACTTAATTCTGCTGGGACGTAACCGCACCCGGACCGCCGCCTCCGCCGACGCGCTGCTGCGGATGCACCCCTCCGCCGTCGTACGCCCGGACACCCTCGACACACTGGCGGCATACATCGGCGGCGCCGACGGGCTGGTAAACGCCACCCCAATGGGAATGCCGGCGCACCCCGGCAGCCCGGTGCCCACTGAACTCCTCGATCCGCGGCTCTGGGTGCATGAAGTCGTCTACCAACCGCTGGAGACCGAACTCGTGCGACAAGCCCGTGCGGCGGGCTGCCTCACCGTTGGTGGCGAGCACATGTTCGTCTACCAGGCCGTCGAGAACTTTCGGCTCTTCACCGGGATCCGGCCTGGCCCCGAACGGATGCTCGCCCACCTCAAGGAGATCGTCGAAGCTCGGGCGCAGCCCGCACCGTCTACCGCGAACTGATCGCGCAGAAGGGGATGGCCACCAGTCCGAAACACACAGTCCCTGGACGATTCGCGTCCAACCAACAACAATCCTGGAGAGAAGGACAAGTGAAATGTCTTCGACACTAGAAGTACCTGAGCAAAAGACACCGCGGAAGGCCGCGTTCGCCAGCTTCCTCGGAAGCGTGGTCGAGTACTACGACTTCTTCATTTACGGCTCCGCGGCCGCGCTCGTCTTCCCAACCGTCTTCTTCCCCGACATGGACGGCGTCGCAGGAACCCTGGCCTCGATGACCACCTTCGCCGTGGCATGGGTCGCCCGCCCGTTCGGTTCGTTCTTTCTCGGCCACTACGGCGACAAGATCGGCCGCAAGCGGGTCCTCGTATTCACGCTGTTACTGATGGGCGTCTCGACGTTTCTGATCGGCTGCCTGCCCGACTACAACACCGTCGGTACCCTGGCTCCGGCATTGCTGGTCATCCTGCGCATCCTGCAGGGGCTCTCGGCCGCCGGCGAGCAGAGCGGGGCAAGCTCGATGACCCTGGAACATTCACCAGAAGGTCAGCGCGGATACTTCACCAGCTTCACCCTCAGCGGAACCCAAGCCGGACTCGCGATCGCGACGTTGACGTTCATCCCGGTCGCGGCCCTTCCCGATGACGCGCTCTACAGCTGGGGCTGGCGCATCCCGTTCTGGGCGAGCGCCGTAGTCGTCGCCGTCGCGTTCTTCGTGCGCCGCCGGCTCTCCGAGCCACCTACCTTCGCCAGGCTGCAGGAAGCCAACGAAGTGGTGAAGTTCCCCATCACCGTGTTCGCCCGATACTACTGGAAGTCGTTCTTCCGCATCATCTTCTGCCACTTCTACGGCATCACCTCGACCGCGGTGACCGTCTTCGGTCTGGCCTATGCCACGACGAAATGGGACATCCCGAAGTCCAGCCTGCTGTGGACCATCGTCGTCGCCAACGTGGTAGCCATCTTCGCGATACCGATGTGGGGCAGGTTGTCTGACCGGGTAGGACGACGACCCGTCTTCGCCTTCGGCGCACTTGGCGCTGCGGTAGCGATCTTCTTCTACTTCTACGCGATCACGACCGAGAACATCTGGCTGGTTGGGGTGGCAACGGTGCTGTTGTCGGGTGTCATCTACTCCGCTCCCAACGCAGTCTGGCCGTCGCTGTACGCCGAGATCTTCGACGCCCGCGTGCGCTATACGGGTATGGCCGTGTCGACGCAGTTCGCGAACGTGGCGCTCGGTGTCTTCCCCTCGATCGCGATAGTCATGATGAAGCCCGGTCCGCTGGGCTGGCTCAGCGTCGCAATCCTCTTGGCCGGACTCAACGTCATCGCTGCCATCGCCGCGTTCGCCGGCAAGGAGACTGCGTTCACACCGCTCGACGACCTCGGTGGGGGCAAGGGCGCTGACATCTCTGAGGCGATCCGCAACAGCCACGCCAAGGACTCGGAAAAACAGGGCGCAATCGCGTGACCTTTGGACATCCCCTTTGACGGCTGGCGCAGGCGGGCCCAACCCGTCTGCGCCCGAATGGCCCCAGACCGATTGACTACGCTGGCCAGCCACTGCAGACGCGAGGAGGCTGCGACGTGTCGATCCCACGCGGGGTAGCCCTGTTGGTGGCGGGCACCCTCTTCATGGAGATCCTCGACGCCACCATCATCACGCCCGCCATCCCGCTCATCGCCCACTCGTTCAAGGTCGACCCGCTCGACGTCAACCTCGCAATCACCGCCTACCTGGTGACGGTTGCCGTCCTGATCCCCGTCAGCGGGTGGATGTCCGACCGGTTCGGAACCCGGCGCGTCTTCATCGCGGCCATCGCACTGTTCACCCTGGCATCTGTCGGCTGCGCCGCCAGCATGTCGCTCACGATGCTTGTCACCATGCGCATAGTGCAGGGAATCGGCGGCGCCCTCATGGTGCCCGTCGGACGCCTACTCGTGCTGCGGTCCACCGAGAAACGAGACCTCGTTCGCGCCATCGCACTACTCACCTGGCCGGCTCTGGCTGCACCCGTGATCGCACCCGTCCTTGGCGGCGCCGTCGCCACCTTCGGCTCCTGGCGGTGGATCTTCATCGCCAACATCCCCCTCGGCATCATCGGATTCCTGTTCGCGCTCAAACTGATCCACGGGAAGGGCGATTCCAACGCGGCGCCACTGGACTGGCGCGGGCTGGCAGCGCTGGGAACCGGGATCGCGGCGGCACTCATCGCCATGGAAGGCATCCGGGTGCAAGGCACCAACTGGGCACACGTGGCGATCGGCGGTGCCGTGGCAGCTGTCGCGCTCACCGTCGCCGTGTTGCACTTGCTGCGCTACCGATATCCCCTCGTCGAACTACGCGTCCTGCGAGTGCCGACCTTGCGCATCACGGTGTCCGCCGGGTCCCTGTACCGGCTTGTCATCACCGCGGTGCCGTTCCTGCTGCCGTTGCAATTCCAGCTCGCCTTCGGGTGGACGCCGCTCGTTGCCGGCTCGCTCGTCGCCGCACTCTTCGCCGGCAACATCGCGATCAAACCCTTCACCACGCCCTTGATGCGGCGATACGGCATCCGCCGCGTCCTCGTGGTCAACGGTGTGTTGTCCGTCGGGTGTTTCGGCTTGTTGGCTGCCCTGACCGAGAACACCCCCGTGGCTCTGATCGCAGTCGTACTCTTTCTCAGTGGCGCAATGAGATCCACCGGATTCACCGCCTACAACAGCCTGGCCTTCTCCGACGTTGAGGCTGCCGAACTCGCCCACGCAAACACCCTCAACGCCGCAGTCCAGGAATTGGCCGCCGGAATCGGAATCGCCGTCGCCGCAGTCCTCCTCGGCCTCTTCACCCCGATCTCGCACAGCGCAGGCGAGGCATACCCCTGGACGTACCTGACCCTCGGACTACTGATCGCGTTGACCCTCGTCGAGACGCTACGGCTGCCCAAAGAAGCTGGGGACGCGGTTGCCCGCCAACCACCACGATCTCGCTGACCACCCGATCGTCGATAGCGTGGGACTGCGACTCTTAGCCGCGTTTCACAATGCGTCTCTAAGGTGTGCCTACTGCTAAGGAGAGTGGGCAGACATGCGAGCTCCCGTCGCGCTGGTCGTCGACGATGACCGCGGCGTCCGTCGGGCGCTTGGCGTCGGACTGGCCGAGGCGGGTCTCGTGGTGCGCGAGGCGTCCAGCGGACAACAGGCCTTGGAGGAGATCGACCGCCAGTTACCCGATGTGGTCGTGCTCGACGTGGCAATGCCAGGGATGAGCGGTGTGGAGGTGGTGTCGCAGATCCGCCGCTCCGGCCGGACGCTGCCGGTGTGCATGCTGTCGGCTCGAGACGAAGTGGACGACCGCGTCGCGGGGCTGGCCGCGGGTGCTGACGACTACGTGGTGAAGCCGTTCTCGGTAACCGAGCTGGCCGCCCGACTGCACGCGCTGGTCCGCCTGTACTGGGCACGTGATGACCGGCCGCTGACGTTCGGAGACTTGACGATCGAGACGTCGCGGCGCATTGCGACCCGGGGTTCGCGTGACCTGGATCTGACCGGACGGGAGTTCGACGTCCTGCTGGCGTTCGCCCGCCACCCGGGTCAGGTCCTGACCCGGACCCAGCTGTTGGAACAGGTCTGGGGCTACACGTGGGAAGTCGACAGCAATGTGGTCGACGTCTTCGTCGGCTACCT
>Ga0137412_10005123_pt1 | contig 10467 bp, 8 predicted proteins | sample CZODoug2_1_16fun_FD_122160 | JGI IMG/M metagenome (GOLD analysis project Ga0137412, IMG submission 122160) | Vadose zone soil fungal communities from Angelo Coast Range Reserve, California, USA - CZODoug2_1_16fungal (Hybrid Assembly) | ecosystem: Environmental > Terrestrial > Soil > Vadose zone... | reverse complement strand
CGTGCTATCTTCTAAAGACCGAACCTTCCGAATACTCCTTTGCTGATCTTCAGAGCGACAAGGAAACCATTTGGGACGGCGTTCACAATCCCGTCGCCTTAAGAAACCTTTCCCAAATGACGCCCGGAACGAAGCTCATCATCTACGAAACCGGCGACCACAAGAGCGCCGTCGGCACTGCCACCGTCGTCTCCGTCGACATCTCCAATCCCAAGAATCCCGCCGTTAAGCTCAAAGCCGGAAAGCCGCTCGCCAAAACAATCTCCCTCGCGCAAATCAAATCCAATAGGCTCTTCGCCGATTCTCCGCTCGTTCGCCAGGGCCGTCTCTCGGTCGTTCCCCTCACTGATGCCCAATACAAATTTCTAACCGGCGACTGATTTGCGAATCCCGCGTATGATGCGGGACGAACTCTTGAATTCACGAGGTTGCCTCACATGAAACGCTCTATTCTTGTTCTGCTCTTTTTCGTAGCTGTTCCTCTTTTCGCTCAGCAACCGCCAGAGATCCGCTTCCATTCCGTCCCTGACGTCTTGAAACTCCCGCCGGACATCTATCTCGGCGAAGCCACCGGCGCTGCCGTCAATTCCAAGGGCCACGTCTTCGTGTTCTCTCGCGGTAACACTACGGGCCCCGCCTACGCCGCCGCTGCGGCGCAACTCCTCGAATTCGCTCCTGACGGAAAATTTCTCCGCGAAATCGGCCACAACCTGTACGCCTGGTCCTTCGCCCACACCGTCAAAGTCGACAAAGACGACAACGTCTGGGTCACCGACAAAGGTTCCGACATGGTCATCAAGTTCAATCCCGAAGGCCGCGTCGTCATGGTTTTCGGCCGCAAGCAGGAAGCCTCCGACGAAGGCACCGAGCCGCTTAAGCACGTCAAACCGCCGCTCCCTCCCGTCGATGGAATGTTCCGCCAGGTCACCGATGTTGCGTGGGACTCCATGGGCAACATCTACATCAGCGATGGCTACGTCAATTCCCGCATCGCGAAAATCGACAAGGACGGCAACTGGCTCAAGTCCTGGGGCGAACCCGGCGATCAGCCCGGCCAGTTCAGCACACCGCACAGTATCGCCGTCGATGCGCAAAACAATATCTACGTCGCCGACCGCGGCAACCGCCGCATCCAGGTTTTCAATAGCGAAGGAAAGTTTCTCCGTCAATTCACCATCGATGTCCCCGCGCCCGCCGACGCTCGCCCAGCCATCGGCAACAAGCCCACCTCTATGACCGGCACCATGTCTTCCGGCGCGCCCTGGGCCATTTGCGTCACGCCCGGACCAAATCAAGTTCTCTACGCTTCCGACGCCTTCCCCGGCCGCATCTACAAACTCTCGCTCGACGGAAAAGTTCTCGGCGTTCTCGGCAAATCCGGCAAACAACTCGGCCAATTCGGCTGGATTCACGAGATCGCCTGCCCCTCCGCGGACGAACTCTACGTCGCCGAACTTTTGAACTGGCGCATCCAGAGACTGATCCTCGAGCCCACTCACTAGGCAAAGTTTCCGCAAACAGAACTGGGCGACTGCTGCTCAGCTTTAATGACGCCCGCCATGGCCACCATCGGGATCCGATGCCCACTGTCTTCTGCGCCGCCAAACATTTCAATCTGTTGTTTCAAGCGCGCTCAAAAGGGAGTATGACTCGCGGCCTGGGTGCCGCAAGAGAACGACCTTCGCCGCTACCCGCGCGTGACTTCGTCCAAGGGCACGTTCCACGCATAGTCCACCGCAGGCGGCCGACTTGTCTCTCGCATCGATAATTTTGCCCTCGGCGGCATGTTTATCAGCGTTGCGGATCCGCTCTCCAGGCAGTTACATCCAATTGCTGTTCGACGTTCCCGAAGGCGAGGTTCGCGCCCGCGCCGTCGTGCGCCGCGCCTCTCCCAACAAAGGCATGGCTGTCAGATTTGTCTCCATGCAGCCGGAAGATCGTACGCTCCTCGGCCGCTGGCTCAACAATCTCTCCGCCAACTGAGTTGGCGTCCGCGCATCAACCAGAACTAGCTTGGAGTGTGGATCAGTTCTTCGGCAGGCGATTGCACACGAAGTCGGAGATTCGGCCCGCCGCTGGCGGGTCCAGGTTCGCGAGCACTGCGATCACGTAGCCGCTCTGCGGATAAATTTCCAGTTCACCATTCATTCCCGGCGCGCCGCCGCCATGTCCGAAGTGTCGAAACGCTGGGTCTGTATCGTCATCCATAAATCCAAACGCGTATTTCACTCCTCGCGCCGTGTTCACTTTCCCCATGGTCAGCAATTCCGTATTTCGCGCATCCAGCACTTTATGACTCGCCAGTACATTCGCAAACTTCAGCAGGTCTCCGACTGTCGAATAACCGCCGCCCGCTGAAGTTCCCCGGTAAGGTAGTGTGTTGGTATTCGGCCGCAGCCCGTTGCCGCCAAACCGCGTATATCCGATGGAGCGATTCGGCACGTTCTGCTCTTCTGTCAAGGATCCGCTTGCGCTCATCCCCGCCGGTCCATAAATATTCTCGCTCACATAATCGTAATAACTCTTCCCGCTCACGCGCTCGACCACCACGCCCAGCAGCAGGAATCCGTAATTGCTGTACTCCCAGCGGCTTCCCGGCTCGAATTCCAGATTGCGCTTCCCGTACAAATTCACGTAGTCCTGCAGCGTGCGCAGTTCTTTCCGGTGCGCATCGAATTCCGGCCCGAAAATGTCTCCCGTTCCTCCCGTGTGTGTCAGCAATTGCTGGATGGTCACCTTCGATGCGAATTCCTTGTTGGGGTAGTCGGTAAGGTACTTTCCCAGCGGATCAGCCAGCGCGATTTTTCCCGCCTGCACCAGTTGAAGGATCGAAGTCGCCGTGAACATTTTGTTCATCGAGCCAATCCTAAATTTCGTGTCCAGAGCATTCGGAGTTTTCTTTTCCCGGTCGGCCATCCCGTAAGCGCCGTTGAAAATGACCTTTCCGTCCTTGGCCACGATCACGGCCCCGGCGAATTTGTCCGCCGCGCTGTCTTTTTCCAGCCTTTCACGCAGCGCGGCCAGCAGTTCGCTCTCGCTCATCCGCTCGACCGGAAATTCCGCGGGGCGGGGAATTGCGTCCAGATCAAAACGCGTAATCTTGTGTGGAGCTTCCACTTCCACTTCCATCGTGAATCGTGCGAATTGATCCGAGTCCCGCTCTTGAAGCAGCCCGCTGACACGAAGCGGCGCAGATTCCTCAATCTTTCTCAGGTCGAACCCTCCAGTTCTTTCGCGGAACCCCAGCATACCGCTCACTTCGCGTCCGCCACGGTCTTTGAAGCGCGTGAGAATTTCCTCCATCTGCGCCCGGTCACCGGTGTTGAAACTCTTTAGCCATGCGGAGAATTGTTCTCCCGCTGGCGTCTTTGGCGTTTCAACGGCCGTTGCTCGAGAGCCCGCAGCAAAATAACGGAGGCTGCCCGGAACGCTTCGTCCTCCTATCGCCACCTGGACGGCCTTGTCCTGCTGGCGCAGTTGACGCGCGCGTACGCCATCGCTCAACCCGGCAGTCCCATAGCCTTCTCCATCTGGCACACTCGCAACGAATTCAGCTGGAGACCCGTGTGAGCTGGTGGACGGCAATGCCCACGCCGCATTCGAAATTGGCGGCGCAGCCGAATCGTTCAGCAGGCGAGGCGCGCGTCCTCCTTGACCCGCCATCAACCACACCGCGCTCAGCATGCCCACGGAAATAACGCTTCCTTGCATCCAGCGGTAAAAAGGCAGCCTATCTTGCGGCACCTCGAAATGTTCCCATGCAAAAAATGCCGATGAACCTGCCCGCGCCGGTGCGTTGGCCGCAAGAGGCGCATGCCACGATTCCGGGCGCACGATCCATTGCCTCAGCAGCGAGACCAGCCCGTCGGCGAATAATCCCAGGATTCCGTGTGTCGCCGCGGCCTCATCGAAAATCCACAGCATCTCTTCGGCAAACCGCTTCCGGAAAGCAGGAGGATGCAGATACAGCAGCCCGCGATAGAGAGCCCGCAACATGGATTGGGCCATTATGCTCTCCTTGGTTTCGTTCCCAGCAAATATCCTTTAGCTTCCCGGACAACTCCCTCCAGCCTCGCCACTTCTGTCGAAAGCACGCGCCGTCCCAGTCCCGTCAGCCGGTAATAACGCCGCCGCGGATCGTCATCCGCCGCTCGCCTCTGAACTTCTTCGACGCAATGCTGCGTCATTAGTTTCCTCAGATTGTCGTACAGCGTCCCCGGCCCCAGTTTGTATTGCCCTTCGGATTGTCGCGCCACTTCCAGCATGATCCCGTAACCATGCAAATCCTCGCTCGCGAGCGCCAGCAAAATGTGCAGCGCCGCAGGCGACAATGGCAGGAACCGCTTGATGTCCTCTTTCATACTCGGATCCCGTTATATCGGGGTCCGAGTATCCTGTCAAGCCTTTTCGGGCCGCCGAACTGAAGCGATGCGCCCGGTCAGAAAGTCACTCTTTAAGAAAGAATGGCGGCTCCTTATTTGGCCGCAGCGTGGTGATCGTAGCTGATGACCCGCGTGATTTTCCATGCGCCGTCTTTGTATTGCCACAGATGAATGAATCTTCCTTCCCCAACTCTCTCCGTATCTTCGTGCCCCGGGTGATGAAAGCGATGAACACCTATCTCCACTGCGCCATAGCCCTTCATGCAATGCACTTGCAGTGTCCCTGGAACGAGTGTTTTCTTCAACCTTCGACATCCCAACCCGCACGTGTGCATTTTGCATCCCGGACGGTTCTTCGGGATCTTCCAACGCTCCCGAACTAACTCCTTTACAATCTTTTATCCGACCGCCATCCCCTAAACCATGCCCCGTCAATCTCTTATAAGAACAGTGGGGGAGGGCCGTCTTTTTCCTCGCCTCCAACCTTCTCATTTCCTTACTTCCACACCTAACCCGGGACGTCCATGGTAAATCGGTTGCCGCGCCACGCCTTTGCTTGCCGGGAAATTTGCAGGCGCAGTAGAATGGTTATTCGCACACCGAGGAGGGCACCCGCCATGGCCACTGCCGAACAGATTGTCCACGTTTCCGAATTCACCAACGAGCCGTTTATTGATTTTACGAAGGCGGAAAACCGGGCGCGCATGCAAGAGGCGCTGAAAAAGGTGAAGAGGGAGTTTGGGCGCGAGTACCCGATGTGGCTGAACGGGAAGAAGGTAACCACCACGGAAAAGCGCACCTCCACGAATCCTTCGCACCCGATGGAAATTATTGGCGTTTTCCAGAATGCCACGGCGGAGCTGGCGCGGCAGGCCATCGAAGACGCCAACAAATACTTTGGCACGTGGAAAAAAGTTTCGCCGCAGGAGCGCGCGAAGTGTCTTTTCCGCGCGGCGCACATCGTGCGTGAGCTCAAATATGAACTGAACGCGCTGGTGTGCTACGAAGTGGGCAAGACGTGGGTGGAAGCAGACGCGGACATCGCGGAAACGATCGACTTCCTGGAATTCTACGGACGCGAAATGCTGCGATTGGGCGAACCGCAAAAGCTGGTCCCCATGCGCGGCGAGCGCAACTACCTTGTGTATATTCCGCTCGGCGTGGGCGTGATCATTCCGCCGTGGAATTTCCCGTGCGCGATTATGGCAGGTCTGGTCGCAGCGTCGCTGGTCACCGGAAACACCGTGGTGCTCAAGCCGGCGAGTGATTCACCAACGATCGCGGCGAAATTCATTGACATCCTTTTTGAATCGGGCATTCCCAAGGAAGCGGTGAACTTCATCACCGGGCCGGGCGGCGCTGTTGGCGATACGCTGGTGCAGCACCCGAAAACGCGGTACATCGGATTCACGGGCTCGAAGGAAGTTGGACTGCGGATCAGCGAGCTTGCGGGCAAAGCCATGCCGGGCCAGATCTGGATCAAGCGCACGGTGCTGGAGATGGGCGGCAAGGACGGAATCGTGGTGGACGAAGAAGCCGATATCGACGCAGCCGTGGAAGGCACGGCTCAGGCGGCGTTTGGCTATCAGGGGCAGAAATGCTCGGCGTGTTCGCGCGTGATTGTTTCCGAGAGAATTTATGACACGTTTGTACAGAAGCTGGTGGAGCGCACAAAGAAAATCACGGTTGGCCCAAGCGACGATCCGGCGAATTACATGGGGCCAGTGATCAGCCAGTCGGCGATGAAAACGATTCTGGATTACATCGAAGTCGGAAAGAAGGAAGGGAAGCTGTTGACCGGCGGGAAGCGAGCTGCCGGTGACGGCTTCTTCCTGGAGCCGACGATCATTGCCGATGTGGATCCTCATGCGCGGCTGGCGCAGGAGGAAGTGTTTGGCCCGGTGCTGGCGGTGATCAAGGCGAAAAATTACGACCAGGCGCTGGAAATTGCGAACAATACGGAGTTTGGATTGACCGGCGCGGTGTACTCGAAGAATCCGGAGAAAATCAAGAAAGCCGAAGAGGCGTTTCACGTCGGCAATTTGTACCTGAATCGGAAGTGCACCGGCGCAATGGTGGGGGCGCATCCATTCGGCGGATTCAACATGTCCGGAACGGACTCAAAAGCGGGCGGGAAAGATTATTTGCTGCTGTTCATGCAAGGCAAATCCATCGCCGAAAAAGTGAGCTAAGAAAGTTTTGCGGCGCGGGCGTCGGCGCGCTGCGTTACCCACTTCAAAATGCGGAAGACCGGATAGCTCAGCATGAGCATGCCCAGGGCGAGGGGCGCGTTTTCGCGGTCGGTGGCGATCGAGCCAATCAAAAAGAGGGCGGAAGCGGCTAGCGCGATTCCGGTTGTCCAAGGGTAGCCCCATGCGCGGTACGGGCGCGCCATTTCCGGCTCTCTTTTTCTCAGCAAGAAAAGAGAAAAATAGGAAAGCGTGTAGTTGGCGACAAAAAAGAACGAGAGCATGGCAATCACGCGCTCGAATGATCCGAGCACGAAGAACACGCTGACAATCGTGCTTAGGCAAAGTGAAAGAGCGGGCGTGCCGCCAGGGTTAACGCGCGCAACGCGGCGAAAAAAAAGGCCATCGCAGCTCATGGCATGGAGAGTGCGCGAGGAAAAGAGCAGATTGGAGTTGATGTTACTCAACATCGAAATGATCATGATCGAACGGATGATGGGATCGCCAAATCTCCCAAAGACGCGATCGGCGACGGTGCCCAGAACAAAATCGTTGCCAGCAATTTCATGCATGGGGAGGATGTACAAGGCCACCAGATTCAGGAGAAGATAAATCCCCATGACAATAAAGACGCTGCCAAAAATGGCGCGAGGGATGTCACGGCTCGGTTCGCGCACCTCTTCGCCGAAATAGATAACACCGTCCCAGCCGTCGACGGTGTAGACAACGGCCTGCAATCCCAGAACGAGGGCGACGGCGAGCGGCCATCCGGAGGAGAGGGGTGGAAGGGCCGCGACTGCCGCCGGGGCCGCGGCGCGCGCGTGGGCGCCAAGAATAAAGCAGGCGACGACCAGGATCAGCAGCGCGGCGGTCTTGAGGAGTGCGGTTACGAGTTGAGCGCCGCTGCCCCAGCGGACGCCGCGCCATTGCAAAATGCCAAAACCGAGGACGAGAGCGGCGGCGATGAGTTTTACGTGGCCAGCAAATACGGGAAAGAGGTGGCCGCTGTATTCGGCGATGACGATGGCGACGGCAGCGGTACCGCAGGTGGAGAGCCAGTCGCTCCAGCCGACGATGAACCCGGCGTAATCGCCAAGGGCGCGCCGGGAGAAATTGTACTGGCCGCCGCTGCGGGGAATGGCCGCGCCGAGTTCGGCCATGGAAGAGGCACCGAAAAGTGCGTAGAGTCCGCCGGCGATCCACACACCGATAAAGAGCCATGCGTTGGGAAGAATCCTGGCAATTTCACCGGGCGTTCGAACGATTCCCGCGGCAATCGCATTTCCGATAGCCACAGCCATTCCGAACCACACGCCGAGAACTTGGAGCAGTCGCCCGCGGCTGACCACCGGAAGTGAACCCGTCGTGGAAGAAGGTTCAGACGATTCAGACAATGTGAGGTCTCGAGGGATGCGCGAAACGCAGCCATCATATCGGGGAGAGGAGAAAATGCAAGCTGGAAGTGGCGAGGAGTTTTAAGTTGTAAGTTTTAAGTCCTTGGCAAGAGGGAGCAGGAAGATTTCTCTACACCAGGGAATAAAGCACCTCAGGCCCGAAAGCCTGAGGTACAGAAACCGGCTCCCGGTGACGGCCTATTTTGGAGTGCCGACGAAGTTCCACTTGCCCCAGGCGAAAGATTCGTGCACCGGGGCAAAGTGAGCGCGGGCAATCTTCTTGATGAGTTCGGGCTGGCTGAGCCACTGATCGTAAGTGCTGCGCTCGTACTCGGTCATGGTGGCGAAGGCATCCATCTTGTTGGAAAGGCGGCGGACGAGACGAAGTTCGGAAACGAAATGGACGAAGGTGAGGAAGGGAGTGCGCCACGGCTCGACGAACATGACGCGGCCGCTGGTTCGAAGCACACGCTGCATTTCCGAGAAAGTCTGATCGAGATCGTCGGGCAAAGCGGGGAGATGGTGCAAGCCGCCCTGAACGATGAGAATGTCCTTGCTGCGATCGGCGAAGGGAAGTCTCCGGCAATCGGCGACGGTGCATTTCGCGGAGCCTTTGAACTGCGCGATGAGGTGAGGTGAGAGGTCTACTCCTTCGATGCGGGTGAAGCCAAGACGATCGAGAGCCATCAAGCCGTTTCCGCGGCCGCAAAAGAGTTCGACAATTTCGGCATCGCGCGGCCATTGCGGAGCGCCGAGTCGAGTGAGACGCGCGATAAACTTTTGAATTTCCTCTTCCGGAGTTTCGAAACGCAGATAAGCGGCTTCCCAGGGGTCGGCAGATAGCGTATTCTTTTCGGCCGGGCTCGGGATTTCAGACAATTTTTCCATTTATGAGCGACGCATTTTCTGTGGCGGCATTATCATGCCTTACGGAGTTTCCCACAGATCGCAGTTCTTTTCGAGGCAGGACTAGAGAATGAGATGACCGGAAATAGGAGTTGCCCGAGCATAGGCGGGTGAAATGCCGGGCGGACCGCGATATGATGGTGCCGCCTATGGGAACGGTTCTGGCTTCTGAGAGTTCGCAGTCTGAGCGCAGAGACGTGTCGCACGGAGTCGAAGTGTCGGTAGTCATCCCGTGCCTGAATGAAGCGAATTCGCTGGCATATTGTGTGGACAAAGCGATGAAGGCGTTCCGGGAGGCTGGGCTAAGCGGGGAAGTAGTAGTTGCGGACAACGGTTCGACGGATGGGTCGATTCAGATTGCGGAAGAGCGCGGGGCGCGTGTGATTCGCGTCACGGAGCGCGGCTATGGCGCTGCGCTGCGCGCGGGCATCGCCGGCGCGCGAGGCCCTTTCATCATCATGGGGGATGCGGACGATAGCTATGACTTCACCGATGTGCCGCGATTCGTGGAAAAACTTCGCGAAGGCAATGACATGGTGATGGGGAACCGCTTTAGCGGGGGAATCAAACCGGGCGCCATGCCTTCGCTGCACAAGTATTTTGGCAACCCCGGTCTCACTGCGATACTCAATACTCTATTTCATGCGCGCATTGGGGACGGTTACTGCGGAATGCGGGGATTCACGCGCAGTTTGTATGACCGGCTGGACCTGCGCAGTACGGGGATGGAATTCGCGCTGGAGATGATCATCAAGTCTGCGCAAATCGGGGCGCGCATCACAGAGATTCCCATTATTTTGTGGCCGGACAAGCGCGGGCGCGCGCCACATCTCCGCAGTTTTCGCGACGGCTGGCGCAGCTTGCGGTTCATGTTGCTCTACGCGCCGAATTGGCTTTTTCTGCTGCCGGGCTCCGCGCTGGTGCTGGCTGGACTCTTCCTGGTGTTTTGGCTGTTGCCGGGACCACGGCAAATTGCTCCGCATGTGGGGCTCGACATTCACACGATGATTTTCGGAGTTATTTTCACGCTCTTGGGAACGCAGATCCTTTCAATCGGAGCGTTTGCAAAAGTATTCAGCTATGCAGCGCGGTTCGACCGCGGGTCCGTATCTCTGCGGCGTGTTTTGAAGCGCGTCACCCTGGAGACCGGTTTGCTCGTGGGCGGCGCGGTGTTTCTTATGGGATTTGCCGGATGTGCGTGGGTCACCTGGCAATGGGCCGCCAGCGGATTCGGCGAGCTGCACCAAATCCGTCAGGTGCTCTTTTGGTCGATGTGGCTATTCCTTGGTTTGCAGGTGATTTTCGCTTCTTTCTTCCTTAGCATGCTGGGCATCAGCCGCGAGACTTATATCGGAGATTATGATTTGAGGTGACTCTGAATTTGCGCCGTTGAGGCGGAGAAGAAACCGAGTAAAGCCTTACTACTAATGATGTGGTGGTTGAGGCGGTTGGTAGGGAATCAACTCCGTGTTGTCGGTGTCGGGTTCGACGAGCCAGATCTGGCGATCCTTGAAATAAGCGAAGAGCTCTGCATTTTGGGCGGGATCGGGTTCGCGGGCCCAAAGAAGTTTGGCTATTCTCAGAAATGAAAAATGA
>Ga0137412_10005122_pt1 | contig 10468 bp, 8 predicted proteins | sample CZODoug2_1_16fun_FD_122160 | JGI IMG/M metagenome (GOLD analysis project Ga0137412, IMG submission 122160) | Vadose zone soil fungal communities from Angelo Coast Range Reserve, California, USA - CZODoug2_1_16fungal (Hybrid Assembly) | ecosystem: Environmental > Terrestrial > Soil > Vadose zone... | reverse complement strand
CCGAAGGCCGCGGCGCTGATTGCGGCGGCGCAAGAAGAGACGCCGCCGATCTCGCTGGTGACGCTGGAGAGTGGCGGCGTCGCGCTCATCTATGGCCGCGACGAAATTGCGATCGACGCCGCCCAGCGGCTTGCGGACCGCCTCGATATCACGGTGCTTCTGACCAGGCCCGGCGACGTGGTCCCGCGCCGGACCAATGAATTCCCCGTTCTCAAGGGCACGGTCCGCAACGCCCGCGGCCATCTCGGCGCGTTCGAGCTTACAATCGACGATTATGCGCTGCCGCTGCCCTCCTCGCGCGCAAAACTCCTGTTCGGGCCTTCGCGCGACGGCGCCACCTCGACCTGCGATCTGATCCTCGATCTCTCCGACGGCGCGCCGCTGTTTCCCGCGCATGACTTGCGCCCCGGTTATCTGCGCGCCGATCCGCGCGACCGCGCGGCGGTCGAACGCGCGATTGCGGACGCCGGCGGACTGGTCGGCACCTTCGACAAGCCGCGTTTCATTCACTTCGAGGAATCGCTTTGCGCCCATTCGCGCTCCTCGATCACCGGCTGCACGCGCTGTCTCGATCTGTGTCCGACCGGGGCGATCACGCCAAACGGCAATGCGGTCGCAATCGACGCCGATGTCTGCGCCGGCTGCGGGGCCTGCGCGTCGGTCTGTCCGACCGGCGCGGCATCCTACTCGCTGCCGGCGGCGGACGCGCTGATGCGGCGGCTGCGCACGCTGCTGCAAACCTATCGCAAGGCCGGCGGCAGCAATGGCATCGTTCTGTTCCACGACGGCGAGCATGGCGAGGATATCATCGACGCGCTCGCGCGGTTCGGCCCGGGATTGCCGGCCAACGTGCTGCCTGTCCGCGTCAACGAAGTGACGCAGCTCGGACCGGAGGCTTTTGCGGCGGTATTCGCCTTCGGCGGCACCGGCATTGCGGTAGTGACGCGCGGCAAACCAAAACACGACCTCTCGAGCCTTCGCCGCGCCGCCGAGATGTCCGACCATATCGTCTCCGCGCTCGGCTTCGGCGCAGGCCTGGTGCGGATCATCGAGACCGACGATCCCGACCAGTTGCGCGCGATGCTCGACGCGGCGCCTGCCGGCGTCGCGACGCAAAAGCCGGCCTCCTTCGTTCCGCGCGGCACCAAACGCAGCGTGCTGGAGACGACCTTCCGCGAACTGCATCTCGCCGCGCCCGCCCCCGTCGACACTGTGCCGCTGGCGCCGGGCGCCCCGTTCGGCGGCGTGAAGCTCGACGCCGAGGGCTGCACGCTCTGCCACGCCTGCGTGACCGCCTGCCCGACCGGTGCGCTGTCCGACAATCCCGACCGCGCCATGCTGCGGTTTACCGAAAATCTCTGCGTGCAATGCGGGCTGTGCGAATCAACCTGTCCCGAGAACGTCATCACGCTCGAGCCGCGGCTCGACTTTGGGGCATGGAACGTGCCGCTTCGCGTGCTGAAGGAAGAAGAGCCCTTCAATTGCATCGCGTGCGGAAAGCCGTTCGGCACCAAAAGCTCGATCGACCGCGTGGTGGCAAAACTCGGCGACAAGCACTGGATGTTTCAGGGCGCCAACGCCAAACGTCTCGATGTCATCAAGATGTGCGCGGATTGCCGCGTCGAAGCCGTCGTCAACGAGGGTTTTGACCCGCATTCGGCGCCACAGCGTCCGCCGGTCATGACGACCGAGGACTATTTGCGGGCGCGCAACGTGAAGAAGGACGATCCCCTTGGATCGTAGGGAAAGCGCCGTGTCCGCCACCCAGTCCGATACAAGGGCGCGCGCCACCTCGAAAGCAGCAGGCATTCCCGGCGTCAAACATGTCATTGCGGTGGCTTCGGGCAAGGGCGGCGTCGGCAAATCCACCACCTCATGCAACCTCGCGCTCGGTTTCGCCGCCATCGGGCTGAGGGCGGGCATCCTCGACGCCGACATTTACGGCCCCTCGCTGCCAAAACTGTTCGGCCTGCGCGGCAAGCCGCGGCAGGCCGGCGGAGGCATGCTGGAGCCGATGGAGCGATTTGGCGTCAAGGTGATGTCGATCGGTTTTCTGGTCGAGGAAGACCTCGCCATGATCTGGCGCGGGCCGATGGTGATCTCGGCCATTACCCAAATGCTGCACCAGGTGTCGTGGGCCGATCTCGACATTCTCGTGGTCGATCTGCCGCCCGGCACCGGCGACGCGCAGCTCACCATGGCGCAGCAGGCGCCGCTCGCCGGCGCGGTAATCGTCTCGACGCCGCAGGACCTCGCGCTGATCGATGCGCGGCGCGGCATCGCCATGTTCCGGAAAGTGAATATCCCGATCCTGGGATTGATCGAGAACATGTCAGGTTTCTGCTGCCCCACCTGCAACCATGTCACGCCGATCTTCGGTCAGGGCGGCGCCCGGCAGGAAGCGGAAACCCGCGGCATTCCCTATCTCGGCGGAATCCCGCTCGACATCCAGATCCGCGCCACCTCCGACGAGGGGCGCCCGATCGTCGCGGTCGAGCCCGATAGTGTGCACGCGCAGCATTACATCGCCATCGCACGCCAAGTCTGGGCGGCCGTCGCATCGGGCGCGGCGAGCCGGCCGGCGCCGCGCATCGTAATCGAGTGATCCCGGCAATTTCGCAACCCGCGGCCGTGGGCGATAGGGCCTCTAACTACAGCCGGATTGTGCCAAACCGGTTTTCGGGGTACGAGAGCAGCATAATAGATTCATTAAGGGAGGATGTCGTGGGAGTATTTTGGCGTTTTGGATTGGCGGCGGCGATTCTCTTGTTCGGTCTCGCGGCAAATGGACCTGTCGCCAGGGCTGACAGCTGGAAGGATGCCACGGCAGCCTTTGCGCACAAGCAATATGCGAAGGCGCTGAAGCTGTTCAAGCCGCTCGCCGAGAAAGGCCATGCCCTCGCGCAATACAACATCGCGTTGATGCACAAGATGGGGCTGGGCGTTCCCAAGAGCGAAAAGGAAGCGCGTAAGTGGGCGAGACTTGCGGCCAAGCAAGGACACGCCGAGGCCCAGCAGCTTATGGGTAGCCTTTATTACAAACGGATCGGTGAGGAATCGCCCGACGTGCTTCGCGCCTATATCTGGTACGAAGCGTCGGCCGCGCAGGGAAATGTCGAGGCGCAGAAGGATCTCGCTTCGCTCACCAAGGAGATGACCCCGCAGCAAATCGCGGAAGCGCGCGACAAGGCGCAAAAATGCAAGTCATCGGGTTACGACAAGTGTGAGTGAATTAAAGCCGGCCGCGCGGCGACCGCATGGCGCCGCGCACATCATTGCGTAACGGGTGAACGCGGCGATTTCCCGTTCGTCGCTGGCCTCAGGCAGGAAAGCATCCGGCTTCGATTACTGCAGCTTGATGTCGGCCGCCTTGATCACATTGCCCCACCGCTCGACTTCTTCCTGCATATACTTCGCCGCCTTCTCTGCCGATCCGCCAAACGTCTCCGCCGAGAGTTTTTTGAGATGATCGCGCACCTCCGGCTGGCGCAGCGCTTCGTTGATGTCGGCATTGATCTTGTCGGTGATATCTTTCGGCGTCTTCGGCGGCGCCACGATCGCGTACCAGGCGATGGCCTCAAAACCCGGCAGCGTTTCCGCGATAACAGGCACGTCGGGTAGCGCCGGCAGCCGCTGGCCGGAAGCCACGGCGAGCAGTTTCAGGTTTCCGGCTTCGACCAAGGGCAGCGAGACGCCGAGATTGTCGAACATCAAATCGACGTCGCCGGCCAGCAGCCCCTGAAGCGCAGGTGCCGAGCCCCGATAGGGAATGGCGCGCAGCTTCACCTTGGCCATCACCTGAAAGAGCTCGGCGGTGAGATGCGACGTCGTGCCGTTGCCCTGCGTGGCGGCGGTGACCCGCTCGGGATTCTTCTGCAGGTATTCGACGAGCTCGGCTACGCTCGATGCCTTGAGATTCCTGGGGTTGACGATCAGCGCGTTGGGCACATGGGCCATCACGATAACGGGCTCGAACTGCGCCGGGTCAAACCCGAGTTTCGGGTAGAGATTCTGGTTGATGACCAGCGGCGGCGGCGGTGACGAAAGCAACGTGTAGCCGTCGGGCGCGGAATGATAGACGAAATCGGCGCCGATGTTGCCGGCAGCACCGGTGCGGTTCTCGATCACCACCGGCTGGCCCCATTTACGCGACAACCAGTCTCCGACGAAACGCGGAATGGCGTCCGCGGTGCCGCCGGCGGCGAAGGGGACGACGATCTTTACGGGGCGGTCGGGATAATTCCCGGCGCCTGCGCGGTGGGATATCGATGTCATCAGAGCGAGCAACAGCGACAATGCGACCGCCTGTCTGCCGGCGACAATTCTTGGCCGGGCATATCCGCTTCGCATGCAATGCCTCCGTCATCCCAGCGGTTTAGCCGCGCGTGATGACAAGATGCCTTGGTCCGTGTGAGGATACAATGCCGCAGCGTGTCACTTTGCGCGTATCACATGAGGAGCCGATGATGGTGGAGTCACGCCCACATGTAGCAATCGTCGGAGGCGGGATCGGCGGCTTGTTTGCGGCCAACGCACTGACCGCGCAGGGCATCCGCGTTTCGGTTTACGAACAGGCGCCTCAAATCGGCGAGATCGGTGCCGGCGTCTTTCTTACGCCCAACAGCGTGCGCCATCTGCAGCGACTGGGACTGGAGCAGGCGGTGCAGAAATGGGGCGCGCTCGTCGGCCGCGAATCGCGCTATTTCCGCCACGACGGCGCTCCGATCGCGCCGGTGCAGGTGACGGACTCTTCCGGCTGGAACGCGACGTTCGGCATGCACCGCGCCGACCTCGTCGAGATCCTGGCCAATGCCCTGCCCAAAGAAGTCGTACACGCGGGACACCGCTGCACCGGTTTCGAGCAGGACGGCGACATGGCGCGCGTATCGTTCGCCAACGGCGCCACCGCGGAGGCCGACATCGTGATTGCGGCCGACGGCATTCATTCCGAGCTTCGGCCCTATGTATTTCCGCCTTCCACACCGGTGCCGGCAGGATCGGTCGCTTACCGCGGACTGGTGCCGCATGAGCGCGTTCCGGATTGGCCGACCGATCGCTGGCAAATGTGGCTCGGCAAGGGAAAACATTTTCTCGCCTTTCCCGTGCGTGCGGGAAAGCTGATCAACTATGTCGGGTTCGTGCCATCAGACGAAGTGATGAAGGAATCCTGGTCGGCCCCCGGCGACCCCGATGTCCTCAGGCAGGAATTCGCCGGCTGGGACGCGTGCATTCATCAGCTCCTGGACAAGGTCCAGGTCACGTTCCGATGGGCACTGTATGATCGTGAACCCTTGCCGGTCTGGACCAAACAAAGGCTCAGCCTGCTCGGCGATGCCGCCCATCCGATGCTTCCGCATCTCGGACAGGGCGCCAACCAATCGATCGAGGACGGCATGGCGCTGGCGACAATTTTGGCGCGCGCCGATCGCAAGACCGGTCCCATGGCGCTGCATGCCTACGAACGGCTGCGCCGCGAGCGCGTCGCACAGGTCCAGCGCGGCGCGCGGGAGAACGGAATGCGCTACGACTCCGCATATTCCGATCTCGGTGTCAGGGACGCCGAGATCACCGCGCACGCCGAATTCCGCAAACGGCTCTATGATTACGACGTCGTGCCCGAGGCGACCGCGGCAGCGTTGGGTTGATTCCCGCCAGAACGCAATGATCAATCGTAGAGGCGCAAATCCCGCAATTCGGGCGGCAGCACCCCGCGCGGACACTCGGCCGAAGCAGATATATCGACGGCTCGCGCTGTCTGAACGACCGGGCTCGCGGCCTTGCCGGGAAAGCGCTCGCCGGCAACCGCGATAACCATTACCAGCAGAACCCCTGCGACAACACACAGGGCCGGATTGAGCCACGCCAGAAAATCATTCAGCCGAAAGAGCCAGTACGGAGCCATGGCCGAATTGTCATGCGCCTGATCGGACCACTCAATCTGGAATGTCCGAACCGAGGCTTCGGAAGCCACTGAGGCTGCGCCGGCCAAGCTAACGTGGCGCCACTGCGGTCGCCTCGATCTCAACCCGCGCGGCTTTTTCGACCAGGCGGACGACCTGGACCACGGCCATCGCAGGGTAATGCGCGCCGATCACCTCGCGATAGATTCGTCCAAGCGCTTTTGGGTCGGCAAGATATTCCTCGACGTCGACGACATACCAGGTCAGCCGAACGAGGTGTTTTGGCCCCGCTCCGCCCTCGCGCAGGATCGCAACGATGTTGGCGAGCGTTTGCCTGACCTGGCCGAGAAAATCCGCCGGAAAAACACCGTTGGAGTCCCAGCCGACGACGCCGCCGGTCACCACGATGCGCCCCTCCGCCATCATGCCGTTGGAATAGCCTTTGGGCATTGGCCATCCCGGCGGCTGCAAGACCTGCGGGCGGTCAACCGAGGTCTCGCCTTTCGTGGTCGGCAACACGGCAAGCGTCGGCCCGTTTGGTGTGCTCACAAGCCGTTCTCCATCATCAAACTGCATTCATTCCGCGGCCATCCCTGACGATGCGGCGCCAGCCTGCGCCATCTGCCGCAGAGCAAACCGCTTCAGCTTGCCGGTCTCCGTCTTCGGCAATTGCGCGACGAACTCGATCGCGCGCGGATATTTGTAAGGAGCGATCTGGCTTTTGACGTGCTCCTGCAAATCTGTCGCCAGCGAAGCGTCGGCGTCGATGCCGGACGTAACGACCACATAGGCCTTGACGATCATGCCGCGCGCTTCGTCGGGGGCGCCGACGACGCCGCATTCGGCGACCGCCGGATGGGTCAGCAATGCGGTTTCGATCTCGGGACCGGCGATGTTGTAGCCGGAGGAGACAATCATGTCGTCCGAGCGGGCGACGAACGAGAAGCGGCCGTTCTCGTCGCGGACGAAAGTATCGCCCGTCAGATTCCAGCCGTTGCGCACATAGTTCGACTGCCTGACATCCGCAAGGTAGCGGCATCCGGTCGGTCCGCGAACCGCAAGCTTACCCGCTGTGCCCGCCGGCAATTCTTTCATGTCGTCGTCGACTATTTTTGCCCCGTAGCCGGAAACCGGGTGCCCCGTCGTTCCGGCGACGGCGTCACCAATCCGGTTGGTAATGAAGATATGCAGCAATTCGGTGCTGCCGATCCCGTCCAGAATCATCTTGCCGGTCCTGCGGGTCCAGCTTTCGAAAACCGGCGCGGGCAAGGTTTCGCCTGCCGAGACTGCAAGGCGCAGCGACGACAGATCGGCGCCCTTGTCTATCGCGGCCATCATCGCGCGATACGCGGTCGGCGAAGTAAAGCAAATCGTCGCCTTGTAGGTTTCGATGATCTCGACCATCTCGGCCGGCGAGGCGTTTTCCAGCAGCGTCGCCGTGGCGCCGAACCGCAACGGAAAGATGGCGAGGCCGCCGAGCCCAAACGTAAAGGCCAGCGGCGGCGAGCCCACGAACACATCGTCCGGCGTGACGTTGAGCACTTCCCTGGCATAACCATCCGCGACGATCAGGAGATCGCGGTGGAAATGCATTGTCGCCTTTGGCTCGCCCGTGGTGCCCGAGGTAAATCCCAGCAGCGCGACATCGTCCCGGCCGGTTTTGACCGCATCGAACCGCACCGGCTTGTTCAACGCCACCCGGTCGAGCTCGGCGTCATGGTTTGACGTGCCGTCAAAATTCACGACCTGCTTGAGAAACCGGCTGGTCTTGGCGCAGCCGACCAGTTCGTCGGCGATGCGGCTGTCGCTCAACGCCAGCGCAACCTCCGCCTTGTCGACGATTTTGGTCAATTCGCCGGCACGAAGCATCGGCATGGTATTGACGACGACGGCGCCTGCCTTGGTTGCCGCCAGCCATGCAGCGACCAGTGCCGGATTGTTGCCCGAGCGGATCAGAACCCGGTTGCCGGGTTTGACACCGTAATTTTCCACCAGCGCATGCGCAAGGCGGTTCGACCAGTCTGCCAATTCCTTGTAGGTGCGCTGGCGGCCGTTGCCGATCAGCGCGATGCGATCGCCAAATCCCTTTTCGACGATCCGGTCGGTCAGCTCGACCGCGACGTTGAGATATTCGGGATAGGTGAACTCCGGCCGATCGAGCCGCAGTTCCGGCCATTGGTCGAACGGCGGAAGATTTCGCCGCGTGAAGTCGTCAACATGGCCCGATGGGCCAAGGCACTGATCAAGGCTCGGAATTCCACCTGACATTTTCATCGCCCTCGTTTCGGGATGAAAGGCTTCAAGACCAATATCAAGGCCGTCCGGCAGCGCCTTATCGCAATCATTTTATACTTAAAGCAATTTGGCGCAATAGCCCAGATCGGGGCCGTCCCAGACTTTTTCAAACCTGGCGCCCGGCCAGTTCCTTCAACCGCAACACCATCGGTGAGTCCGGATCGGCGAGCGGCGCGATGGCGGTGAAATGGTTGGCGTCGGGAACCACGCCGAACCGCGTTGCGAGCCCGGCGGCCCCCCAGGCATCGACGATGTTTTGGCTTTGCCGGAAATATTCCGCGCTTTCGCGTTCGCCGACCACCGCATCGAGACTTCCACGGCTCGGCGCGGTCCAGAACAACGGGCTCGCAGCCCGGGCCGTCGCTCGGTCGAGACGCAGCGCATTGTTGATGGAAGTCTCGACCAGAGGCGCTAGGTCGAACAGGCCCGAAATTGAGTAGCCGGCAGTGACGAGGTCGGCCGGCAACGATGCATCCAGCGCCGGCCAGTCGGTCGCCAGCATGCAGGCAGCGAGATGCCCGCCCGCGGAATGTCCGCTTATCACAAGCGACTGCGCCAGCCGCGCCAGCTCACGGATCATCGTGCGCATCTGGCCTACGATCTCCTCGACCGTGACATCCGGGCACAGGTCATAGCTTGGGATCGCGACGCCGATTCCATGGGCATTCAGCCCGCCGGCGAGGTGGCTGAAAAACGAGCCATCCAGCGCCTGCCAGTAACCGCCATGAATGAAGACGACAATCGGGCCTTCATGGTCGGCGGGGAAAAAATCAATGATGTTGCGGGCGCTGGGACCGTAGGCGATCGAGCGCGGGACATGCTTTTCGCGATAGGCGGCCGCGTCGCGCGCCCAACCGGCGAAATGCGCGGGATACTCCGGAACCCGCGCCCGGTTGTTGTACTCGGCCTCATAGTCGACGGCCGCGTTCAAGGTTTACAAGGCCCGCTGTTGTGCAGACTTCCGCGCCGAGGCCTTGGTCTTGGCCAACAGACGCATCAATTCGCGGACGTCCCTGGGGCTGAGATCGGAAAAAATGTCGGCGATCCACAACTCGTGTTCCGCTGCCATCTTGCGAAACTCGGCCCGGCCTGACTTCGTCAACCGGATCACCTGGACACGCCGGTCCGAATCCGACGTGCGCCGGTCGACATGCCCGGACTCGACGAGCCGCTCGACCAGCCCCGTCACATTGCCGTTCGAGACCATCATCCGCTTGGAGACATCCGACAACGTCATGCCGTCCGGCACCTTGTCGAGCTGGGCCATCAGGTCGAAGCGCGGCAGCGTCACGTCAAAACGCTCGCGCAGCCGGCTGCGCACCTCGCCCTCGATCAGGGTGGTGCAGGTCAGCAGGCGAAGCCATAGCCTGATCTCGTCGCCGTGATCCTCCGGCAGTTCGACGGCCTTGGTCTCGGAATCAAGGATCATGATGCAATCTTGCCTGCCCGGAGCTCGGGGACATCGACATCGTCCACCCAAATACGATCATTTTGACCTTCAAATAATTCAGGCGGTGCCGCAAGTCAAAAACGCCACAGGCCGCAATCAGGCGATTCTATTAAATTCTTTAGGTTTCAAACAATTGGCGCGGCGCTTGCATGCCGGTTTCGCGGCGGCTGATTTGCCGCCGCGTTGCTTGCGGCGAACGCCGTCATCAGAATAAGCTTGAGAAATCAGGCTGGCGTGGATTTCAGCCGCGCGTGGCCGCCGACCAGGGAATTGTCATGAAACAGCGATTGAAGTTGGCCGGGCTCGCGGTCTTGTTGAGCGTGGCAGCCGGTCAGGCCGCCGCGCAGGAGAAGATCAAGATCGGTGTGATCGTGACGCTGTCGGGCCCGGCGGCGGCGCTCGGGCAGCAGGTCCGCGACGGTTTTACGCTCGCGGTCAAGGATCTCGGCGGCAAAATGGCCGGCCGCGACGTCGAGGTCATCGCGGTCGACGACGAGCTCAAGCCGGACGGCGCCGTCACCAAGGTCAAAGGCCTGCTCGAACGCGACAAGGTCGATTTCGTGGTGGGGCCGATTTTCTCGAACATCCTGCAGGCGATCCACAAGCCGGTGACGGATACCAAGACGTTCCTGATCAGCCCGAATGCCGGTCCATCGAGCTATGCCGGCAAGAGCTGCAGTCCGTTTTTCTATGTGACCTCCTACCAGAACGACCAGGTGCACGAGATCCTCGGCAAGGTCGCTCAGGATCGCGGCTACAAGCGCGTCTACCTGATGGTTCCGAATTATCAGGCCGGCCGGGATTCCGTGGCCGGGTTCAAACT
>Ga0137412_10005121_pt1 | contig 10468 bp, 10 predicted proteins | sample CZODoug2_1_16fun_FD_122160 | JGI IMG/M metagenome (GOLD analysis project Ga0137412, IMG submission 122160) | Vadose zone soil fungal communities from Angelo Coast Range Reserve, California, USA - CZODoug2_1_16fungal (Hybrid Assembly) | ecosystem: Environmental > Terrestrial > Soil > Vadose zone... | reverse complement strand
GCCCCAGCGCGTAGCCGTGCAACGACAGCTCGGGGAACACCACCAGCTCGGCGCGCTGCGCACTGGCCCAGCCGATCAGCTCGCGGGCCAGGCTCAGGTTCGCCGCCACCGCGCCGAGCCCGCAGTCGACCTGCGCCACAGCGATCCGCACCATGCAGTGGATAGCGCACTACCTGGTTCCCGACAAGTAACAAGATTTTCGTTGCATATAACGCAACCGGTGTTGTGCTACCGGTCACCGGACGTCAGCATCCGTGGATGGGGCGGGAAACTTCGACGAGCCTGAGCCGGGCGATCGCCATCCTGGACGTGCTCGGCTCCCGCGAAGTGACCGCCGGCCAGGGCATCGGCGTGGTGCAGATCGCCCGTCAGGTCGGCCGGGAGAAGAGCCAGGTCTCCCGGGCGCTGAAGACCCTGGCCGACGCGGGGCTGGTCAGCCGCGACCCGGAGAGCCTGCGCTACCGACTGGGCTGGCGGGTGTTCGCGCTGGCCGCCGGGGCGGCGGATCAACACCTGTTGGCGCTGGCCCCGCATGCGTTGCGGCACCTGGTGACCCGGGTCGGCGAGCGCGCCCACCTCTCGGTCCGGGACGGCACCGGTGTGCTCACCGTGCTCTCGGAGAGCCCGTCCCGGTCCATCCAGGCCACCGGCTGGGTCGGCCGGGGCACGCCGCTGCACTGCACCTCGTCCGGGCGGGCTCTACTGTTCGACCACACCTGCGCGGAGGTCCGCGAGCTGCTGGCGGACACCCCCTTCACCCGGTTCGGCCCGAAGGCGCCCGCCGACATCGAGGAACTGCTGGGCCGGCTGGACACCGATCGGCGGCGGGGCTACGCGACGGTGCACGAGGAGTTCGAGGTGGACCTGGTCGGCGCGGCCGCCCCGGTGCGCGACTTCCGCGGCTACACCATCGCCGCGCTGAACATCTCCGGCCCCAAGTTCCGGCTGGGCCGTGCCCTGGCCGCGGCCGGCCGAGAGGTCAAGGCGGCGGCCGACCAGCTCAGCCGGGCGCTGACCTCGGCTCCCCGGCGCGACCTGGCCGGCGCCAGCGCCAGCGCTGGTGCCGGTGCCAGTGCCGGTGCCGGTGCCGCTGACCACTCCGGGAGGAGGAGCTCATGACCACCCGTCCCCTGCCGTTCTTCTCCAACGGCCTGCGGCTGGACGCCGACCTGCACCTGCCCGACGGCAACGACAACGACGACGGGCCGGGCGCGCCGTATCCGGTGGTGATCGCCTGCTCCGGGTACCAGGGCCAGAAGGTGATCCACCCGGAGCGGTTCGCCCGCGCGCTGAACCCGCTGGGCTACGCCGTGCTGGCCTTCGACTACCGCGGTTTCGGGCTCAGCGAGGGCGAACGCGGCCGGCTGGTCCCCCAGGAATGGGCCGAAGACATCCGCGCCGGCATCGACCGCCTCGGCGCGGTCGGCGACGTCGACCTGGCCCGGCTGGCCCTGGTCGGGTGGGGGCTCGGCGGCGGGGTGGTGATCGCCGAGGCCGCCGAGGATCCCCGGGTCAGGGCGGTGGCCTGCCTCAACGGCATTGGCGACGGCACCCGCTCCACCCGCGCCATGCACGACGAGGCGTCCTGGTCCCGGCTGCTGCGCCGGATCGAGGCCGACCGCCCCCGCCGCACCAGCACCGGCCGCTCGGAGATCACCGACCCGTGGGACATCGTCCGGCTGGACCTGGACGGCCGAACCGACGGCTACGTCGTGGAGCAGCTGTACCAGGCGCCCGGGTTCGGCACCGGCGTCACCCTGGAGTCGGCCGAGTACCTGCTGCGCTTCGCCCCGGAGCGGATGGTGGCCCGCCTCGCCCCGCGCCCGCTGCTGATCGTGCACGGCGCCCAGAACGAGCTGCACAAGCCGATCGAGGCGCGGTCGATGTTCGACAATGCCGGCGAGCCCAAGCGGCTGGAGCTGCTGGAGAACAGCGGCCACACCGAGTGGATGTTCGACGACAACCCCACCTTCAAGCGGGTCGTGGGCTTGCTCGAGGAATTCCTCGAGACGGCACTCGCCGCGACCCCCAGCCCCGTGTAGCGGGTGAGCGGCATGGGCTTGGGCGAGTACGTCCGTGACCATCTGTCCAGCCTGCTGCTGGACAGCTACCAGCACGTCAGCGCCGTGGTGCAGTCCGTGGTGCTGGCCGCCATCCTCGGCGTGGCCGTCGGCATCTGGGTGTACCGCAGCCCGCTGGGGTCGGCCGTGGCCACCGCGCTGACCAGCTCCATCCTCACCATTCCGTCGTTCGCGCTGATCGGCGTGCTCATCCCGGTGCTCGGGCTCGGGGTGCGGCCGACGATCACCGCACTGGTGCTCTACGCCCTGCTGCCGATTGTCCGCAACACCATCGTCGGACTGGACACCATCGACCCGGCGATCGTGGCCGCCGCCCGGGGCATCGGGATGAACCGGGCTCGGGTGCTCTCCCGGATCGAGCTGCGGCTGGCCTGGCCCTCGATCCTGGCCGGGATGCGGGTGTCCACCCAGATGCTGATGGGCATCGCCGCCATCGCCGCCTACGCCAAGGGCCCGGGGCTCGGCGTGCACATCTTCTCCGGGCTCTCCCAGATCGGCAGTGCCAACGCGATCAACAACGTCGCGGCGGGCACCATCGGCATCGTCATCCTCGCGCTGATCCTGGACGGGATCTACGTGCTCATCGGCCGATTCACCATCTCCAGGGGGATCCGTGGCACAGACAGCTGAACCTCAGGTCAGCACCATCGCCGAGCAGGCCGTGTCCGGGGTGGACATCGAGCTGGAACACGTCAGCAAGAACTACCCCGGCCAGCGCGCCGCCGCGGTCGAGGACGTGTCGATGCACATCCCGGCCGGCGAGATCGTCATCTTCGTGGGGCCGTCCGGCTGCGGCAAGACCACCACCATGAAGATGATCAACCGTCTGATCGAGCCGAGCGCCGGCACCATCACCATCGGGGGCCAGGACAACCTCTCGCTGAACGGCGACGAGCTGCGCCGAACGATCGGTTATGCCATCCAACAAGCCGGGCTGTTCCCGCACATGACCGTGGCGCAGAACATCGCCGTGGTGCCCGGTCTGCTGGGCTGGCCGAAGCAGCGGATCGCCGCGCGGGTGGAGGAGATGCTGGAGCTGGTGGGATTGGACCCCGGTGAGTTCCATGACCGCTACCCGCGCCGGCTGTCCGGTGGCCAGCAGCAGCGGGTCGGGGTGGCCAGGGCGCTGGCCGCCGACCCGCCGGTGCTGCTGATGGACGAGCCGTTCGGCGCGGTCGACCCGATCACCCGGGGCAACCTGCAGGACGAGCTGATGCGCCTGCAGGCCGAGCTGCGCAAGACGATCGTGTTCGTCACCCACGACTTCGACGAGGCGGTCAAGCTGGGCGACCGGATCGCGGTGCTGGGGCCCCAGTCGACCATCCTGCAGTACGACACCCCGGACGCCATCCTGGCCAATCCGGCGAACGACACGGTGGCCGGCTTCGTCGGGGCCGGCGCGTCGCTCAAGCAGCTCACCTTGATGCGGGTGCGCGACGTGCAGCTCACCGAGGAGGCGATCACCGCCCGGTGCGACGAGACCTGCGAGGAGATCCGCCAGCAGCTCGACGAGCGGGGCCGCACCTACGCGCTGGTGCTGGACGACCGCGAGCGACCGCAGCGCTGGGTGCACATCCGCGACCTGCCCGCCGCCACCACGCTCGCCGAGGCCGGCAAGCCGATCACCGACTGGGTCACCACCCAGTCCACCTTGCGGGACGCGCTGGAGGCCATCCTGGCCGAGGGCGGGTCGGCGGTGGTCACCAAGGAGAAGGGCCGCTACGCCGGCACCATCGACATCCACACCGTGATGGACACCATCAGCGACCTGCGCGGGTCGGAGCCGCGCCGGCGGACCGGTGACCCGGCATGACCAGCGCACTCACCGATGCTCCCGCCGCCGCCACGGCGGCCGGCCAGGAGCACTGGGCGGAGACCGGTGGTCGCCGCGCCGAGGCCATCCGCACCTGGTTCCAGCCGCTGGTCGCCGGCCTCGCGGTCGCGATCATGCTGACCTGGGTCGCGGTGGGCCATTTCGACGAGATCGAAGTGCAGACGATCAACTTCCCGACGATCGGCCGGCTGGCTCTGCAGCATGTGCAGCTGTCACTGATGATCACATTGTTGGTGGTGCTGATCGCGGTACCGCTGGGCACCGCGCTCACCCGCCACTGGGGCAAACCGGCCGCCCCGCTGTTCCTGGCGATCGCCAACATCGGCCAGGCCGCGCCGTCGATCGGTGTGCTGGTGCTGTTCTACCTGGCCGTCTACGAGGCTGGGTGGTCCAGCTTCTGGATCGCGGTGCTGCCCATCGCGTTCTACGCGCTGCTCCCGGTGCTGCGTAACACGATCCTGGGCATCCAGAGCGTCGACCCGACCCTGGTCGAGGCCGGCCGCGGCATCGGCATGTCCCGGGGCACCGTGCTGCGGCGCCTGGAGCTGCCGCTGGCGCTGCCGTTCGTCCTGGCCGGGCTGCGCACCTCGCTGGTCCTCGCGGTGGGCAGCGCCACCCTGGCCACCTTCGTCGGCGGCGGAGGCCTCGGCGTGCTCATCGACACCGGCTACAAGCTCAGCCGCACACCGGTGCTGGTGATCGGGGCGGTGCTGGCCATGGCGCTGGCCCTGCTCATCGACTGGCTGGGTGGTCTCGCCGAGCGCTTCATCGGCCCCAAGGGACTGCGATGACCCGGCCTCCGACGATTCTGGCCGCGCTGCTGGCCGCGCTGCTGGCTACCGTGCTGGCCGGCTGCGGGCTCACGTCCGGCGCCACCGTGCCCGGCCGCGTCGCCCCCGGCTCCATCCAGCCGATACCGGCGCTGCGCGGCGTGCCGATCACCATCGGTTCCAAGGACTTCAGCGACAACATCAACATCGCCTACCTGATGATCTACTCCCTGCAGGCCGCCGGCATGCAGGTCCGTGACCTGACCAACATCCAGGGCTCCAACAGCGCCCGCACCGCGCTCAAGACCGGGCAGATCGACCTGTACCCGGAGTACACCGGCACGTCCTGGATCAACTACAACGGGCACACCCAGCCGATCGCCGACGGGAACGAGATGTTCCGGGCGGTCAAGGCCGAGGACGCCGCGCAGGGCATCAGCTGGGTGGACATGGCCCCGGCCAACAACACCTACGCCATGGCCATGGGCCCACAGACCACCCAGCGCTTCGGCCTGAAGACGCTCTCGGACATGGCCAAGTTCGCCAAGGCGAACCCGGCGGATGCCACCGTCTGCCTGGAGACGGAGTTCGCCAGCCGCACCGACGGCTGGCCCGGCATGATCGCCAAGTATGGCTTCACGGTGCCCGCGTCGAACGTGCACACGATGGGCACCGGAGCGGTGTATCCGTCGACCGCGGCCGCTCAGCCGTGCAACTTCGGGGAGGTGTTCACCACCGACGGCCGGATCCGGGCGCTCAAGTTGACCGCGCTGGAGGACGACCTCAACTTCTTCCCCAAGTACAACGTGTCGGTATCCATCCGCTCCGCGGTGCTGGACGCGCACCCGGAGATCGCCGAGGTGCTCAAACCGGTCATGGACAAACTCACCAACGATGTCATGGTCGAGCTCAACGCCGAGTCCGACGTGCAGGGCCGGGACTGGTCCGAGGTCGCCAGGGACTGGCTGGCCCGCAACGGCTTCATCACCAACCTGAGCTAGCCGGGTTCGCCGAGGGGCACCGCGCTATGTGGCGGCACAAATCGGCAGGTTGCGTGGGTCGGCCCCGGCGCACCGCCGAGCTCATCGTGGTTCAGGTAAACCTCATGATCACAAACGAACCTCGATGAGTTGATCATGGTTCGTTTGTGTCACGCCGGGCATGAATGCGCGCGAGGCTGGCTGACCGCTGAGCCGACGGCGGCCGGCTCACCGAGGGCGGTCAGGCAGATCGCGCGGAGAGCCCGCCGTCCACCGGCAGGCAGACGCCATTGATGTACGCCGCCTCGTCGGAGGCGAGGAACACCGCGGCATTGGCCACGTCCCAGGGGGTGCCCGAGCGGCCGGTGGGGCTGCGAGCGTCCCGCTCGGCCCGCGCGGCGGCGAGCTCGGCTGGGTCGGCCACCAGCTGCTGCTCGACCAGCGCGGTGTCGATGAGGCCGGGGAGCACCGCGTTCACCCGGATCCCCCGGTGGGCGTAGGTCAGCGCGAGGGCCACGGTGAGCTGGTTGACCGCCGCCTTGGCCGCCATGTAGGCCGGGTAGTCGTAGCCGAGATGCCGGATCCCGGCCACCGAGGAGACGTTCACGATCGCGCCGCCGCCCGCGTCCAGCATCCTCGGCACGGTGTACTTGCAGGTCAGGAACACCCCACTGACGTTCACCGCCAGTGCCGCGTCCCACCCGGCGCGGTCCAGCTCCAGGATGCCGCCGGTACGGGCCACACCGACGTTGTTGTGCAGCACGCTCGGGGCACCCAAGGCCTCTGCCGCCCTGGCCACGGCCGCCGCCACCTCGTCCTCCCGGGTCACGTCGGCCCGCAGCGCAACGGCCACCCCGCCCTCGCCGACGATCTCCTTCGCGGTCCGTTCGGCCTGACCGAGGTCGATGTCGATGGCCGCGACGGATGCGCCGTGCCGGGCGAACGCGAGCGCCGCCGCCCGGCCGTTGCTCAGCGCCTCGCCGCTGGATCCCGCGCCGAAGACCAGGGCAACCTTTCCGGCCAGCCGATGGGACACGAGAAGCTCCTCCCGGGACGAGATGCCCGACCCATCGTGGGTGCGCGGACACGATCGCCGACACCGCGAGCCGTAGTGAGCTTGCCCGGCGCATTCCACGATCTGTAGAAAGGCGCTGCTGGACAAAGGGGGCAGCGATGACCCGGTCGGCCGCGCTAGGCCAAGGCGGAGATCTTCAGGCGATGGTGGACGACCTCGCCGAGGAGCTGGGGCGCTCGGTGGTGATCAACGATCCGGTTGTCCGGTTGATCTGCACCAGCCGGCACTTCGGCGACGAGGACGGCCTGCGGATTCGCGCGGTGCTGCAGCGGGACGCCGGCGCCGAAGCCATCCGGTTCATCCTGGCCCAGGGCGTGGCCCGGTGGAGCGCGCCGGGGATGCTGGCTGGGCGGGAAGACCTCAGCATGCTCCCGAGGCTGTGTGTGCCGCTGCGTGAGCGTGGTGAGCTGCTCGGCCTGCTGATGGTCATCGACGCGGACCGGTCACTCACCGCCGCGCAGCTGCACCGGATCACCGAGGCGTCGCTGGGCATGGCCGCGCAGCTGTACCGCCACCGGCTGGCCACCGACAGCGGCCGAGGCGACCGGGAGGACGCTCTGCGGGAGCTGCTCGGCGACAACCCGGCCCGGCGCGCGGCGCGGCTGACCGGACACGGCGGCGGGTTGCCGAGGGAGGCTCCGCACGTCGTGGTCACCGCGCTCGAGGTGCACGGAGCCGTCGAGCCGCCGGCCCAGATCGAGCTGGCCCTGCGCACCGTGCTGGACGCGGCAACCCGGCGGCGCCCGGCTCGCTGCGCCACCGTCGCGGACCCCGATGAGGGCTTGTTGTTGCAGGTCATGGACCGGCTCGAGCGGGAGGAGCTGGCCGCCCAGGCCCGCCGGATGGTCGACGAGCTGCGCCACCTGCTGGCCGGGGCGCCGGTCTGCGTGGCCGGCATCGGCGGTGCGGCGCCCGGTCTCGCCGAGGCCTGGACCTCCCGAGCACAGGCAAGCACGGCGGCCCGGGGCGCTCGCCTGCTGCCCGAGCTGGCCGGCGTGGGAGAGTGGGATGAGCTCGGCTGCTATACCGTCCTGCTGCACCTCCCGGACAGCGCACTGACCCCCGCGTTGCTCCCCCAGCCGCTGCGCGCGCTACTGCGCCACGACCGAGGTGCCAGGCTGGTGCGGACCCTGCGCATTTTCCTCGACCACGCCGGATCCATCCCGCACACCGCGGCGGCCCTGCACCTGCATCGCACCTCGCTCTACTACCGGCTCGGGCAGATCCGGGAGATCACCGGACTGGATCTCGACGACGGTGAGCACCGGCTCCGGTTACACCTCGGCCTGCGCATCGTGGACCTGCTCGGCCCCGGCCAGGGACCGGACGGCACCGGACCGGTCGACAACGCTGGGCCGGTCGACGGAACCCCGGTCAGCGGGCGCCCGACTGGCCGAGCCCGTCGGTGAAGTCCTGATCCCGGGTCTCCGGCAACGCGAGGATGCAGCACAGGCTGACCACCGCGATCCCGATCAGCAGCAGCGAGACCGGGACCGAGGAGCCGGTTGCGGCCCACAGGTCGGTGGCCACGATGGGCACGATGCCGCCGCCGACGATGCCCGAGGCGCCGTAGGCGATGGACGCGCCGGAGTAGCGGTAGCGCACCCGGAACAGCTCCGGCAGGAACGCACCCATCGGCCCGTAGAGCATCGCGAAGCAGAACAGGCCGCCGGTCAGCGCGACGGTGATCAGGATCGGGTTGCCGGTGCGCAGCAGGGCGAACAGCGGGAACGCCCAGAGGGCCGCGAGCACCGCCGCCGCGGCGCTGAGCCTGCGCCGGCCGGTGCGGTCCGACCGGATGGCGAAAAACAGCGTCGACACACCCATCACGGCGGCCGCGACCAGCGCCGCCAGCAGCATCGTTGTCCTCGGGATGTGCAGCGCGGAGGTGCCGATGGACAGGCAGAACGTGGTGACCGTGTAGAAGAGCGTGTGCGCCAGCACGAACGACACGGTGGCCAGCACCAGAATCTTCGGCTGGGTACGGATGAGCTCCAGGAACGGCACCCTGGCCCGCTGCCGCTGATCGAGCGCCGCGCGGAACACCGGGGTCTCGGCAATCCTCATCCGGATGTAGAAACCCACCACGAGCAGCACCGCGGACGCCAGGAACGGCAGCCGCCAGCCGTACGAGGCGAACGCCGCCGGGGACATCGTCGCGTTGAGCACCAGGAAGAACGAGTTGCCGAGGATGAACCCGACCGCCGGCCCGATCTGCGGGAACGCCGAGTACAGGCCGCGCTTGCCGGCCGGGGCGTACTCGGTGGCCAGCAGGACCGCCCCACCCCACTCGCCGCCGAGGCCGATACCTTGCAGGAAGCGCAGCGTCACCAGCACGATCGGCGCCCAGACCCCGATCGTCGCGTACCCCGGGACGAGCCCCACCGCGACCGTGGAGATCCCCATACACAGCAGCGACGCGATCAGCATCGACTTGCGGCCCAGTCGGTCCCCCCAGTGGCCGAAGAGCACGGCACCCAGCGGACGGGCGGCAAAGCCCACCGCGAAGGTCGCCAACGAGGCGAGCACGCCGGCCGTCGGGGAGAACGACGGGAAGAACACCTGCCCGAAGATGAGCGCGGCGGCGGTCCCGTAGATGTAGAAGTCGTAGAACTCGATCGCGGTGCCGACGAAGCTCGCGACGGCGATCCGGGACCGTGGGACATCGACACGAGCGACGGTGGTCACCGGGCAAAGTATCGGCACACGGCTGCTCGATCACGACCGCACGACGTAGCGAGCTACCCCCGGGTTCTTCTCGGTTTGTCGAAAACACCTGTTCACGGTGACGAGTGCATGGCGCGGTACCAGATTTCCGGCCTGCCCACCTGGCCATAGTGCGGCTCGCGCTTGGCCAGGCCGTTGTCGGCCAGGTACTCCAGGTAGCGCCGTGCGGTCACCCTGGCCACTCCGATCGCGGTCGCGGTCGCGGCCGCGGACATGCCCTCGTCCCGCGCGCGCAACGCGCTGACGATCGCGTTCAGCGTCTGGTCGCTCATGCCTTTCGGCAGCACATGGGCGGCGGGCGCACGCAGGTTGGACAGGGCACGGTCGACGTCGCCCTGGTCCGCGGCGTGGCCGACGTTGAGCCGGAACTGCGCGTAGCGCTCCAGCTTGTCCCGCAGGGAGGCGAAGGTGAACGGCTTGAGCAGGTACTGCACCACGCCGACCGAGACGGCGGCCTTGACCATCTCCAGGTCCCTGGCAGAGGTCACCGCGATCACGTCGATCGGGCGGTTGGCGGCTCGCAGGGCCCGGCACACCGCCAGCCCGTGGGTGTCCGGCAGGTAGAAGTCGAGCAGCACCAGGGTCACTTCGTCGCGCTCACAGAACCGCAGGGCGTCCGCTCCGGAGTGCACCACGCCGGCCACCTCGAAGCCGTCCACCCGCTGCACGTAGTGCCGGTGGGCGTCGGCGGCGACCGGGTCGTCCTCCACCACCAGCACCCGGATCATCCGGACACCTCGCGCCGCAGTGGGAGCCGCACGGTGAACACCGCGCCGCCCTCGTTGACCAGGTCGATGCTGCCGTCGAACCGGCGCACGGCCTGGCCGACCAGCGCCAACCCGAGGCCGCGGCCCACCGGGCCGTCCTTGGCCTTAGTCGACCAGCCCCGCTGGAACACCTCGTTGCGGGCCGCGTCGGTCACCCCGGGGCCGGTGTCGGCGACCCGCAGCAGCAGGTCGCCGCCGTCCAGCTTCACCGCGACCACCACCCGGGGCCGGCCG
>Ga0137412_10005119_pt1 | contig 10470 bp, 5 predicted proteins | sample CZODoug2_1_16fun_FD_122160 | JGI IMG/M metagenome (GOLD analysis project Ga0137412, IMG submission 122160) | Vadose zone soil fungal communities from Angelo Coast Range Reserve, California, USA - CZODoug2_1_16fungal (Hybrid Assembly) | ecosystem: Environmental > Terrestrial > Soil > Vadose zone... | reverse complement strand
TATTTCGCGCAAGTATCTGTACGTCGATAATGGTGGCGGCGATGTGGGCCAGAAGTATTCGATGCTCAGTGTGATTAACGCCAATGACAACACGAAGCGCCAGGATATCCGCATCGAAGGTGACACGCTGGAAGCGATGGCGCTCGACAGCTACAGGCCTCGGCTTTACGTCAACGACAAAGCGACGAACGAAGTGGTCGCCGTGGATCGATTCACAAATAGCGTCGTAGCGAAGTGGCCGCTTACGAAAGGCCATGAGAATGTGGCCATGGCGCTCGATGAACAGCGGCAGCGGCTATTCATCGGATGCCGAAGTGGACAGATCGTCGTGCTCGACAGCAACACAGGCAAAGAACTCCAGACGCTGCCGATCCACACGGGTATCGACGACCTTATCTATGATCCTGTAACCCGGCGCATTTACGCCTCCACGGATGGCTTCGTCGATGTCTTCGATCAGGAAGATCTGAACCACTATGTCTCTCGCGGCAGTGTTGCGTCGGGAGCAAAGGGTCGCACTGCACGCTTCGTGCCTGAGCTCAATCGTCTCTTTGTGGCGGTTCCACAGACTCCTACCTCCAGTGCGCACATTCTCGCCTTCGAGCCGCAGAATACGCAGACGCCAAGGCCGTTTCCTGTCGATGTGAAAGAGACAGTCAACGCACCTGTCGCAGAGGAGATCGTGCTTGAGGAGCTTTCAAAACATCCAACGTTGCGGCGTATGGGTTTGCATGTCATTCCTCCTGGCGGCCACACGATGATCCTGATCGCGAATGGGAATGAGACTCGGCTTGGCATTCACACCTCTGAGGGAGATTTTGCTGCGGTCAAGAGTGGAAGGACCTACGGTCCACGGATCGCTGACGGCGAATACTACAACATGAAGATGCCGATGTTCGATGCACAAGGCCAAAGGATTGGAATCCTCGTGATGGAGATCCCATGCACCGACGCGACGAGCGAAGAGGACGCCGCGCGCAAAGCGGAGAGCATACGAGCTGAGGTAGCGAAGAAGATTCCGAATCTGGATGCTCTCTTCGCGCCCGCTCCCTAACAGATCGATTCTGCACGGCTGCTCGAAAAGACTTATGCCACCGACGGTAAACCGCCGGTACGGCCAGTCTCGTCCAAAATCATCGTCACCGACTGGAGAGAATTATGAACCGGCGCATACGAATAGCACTCTTCTTCCTTGTTTCCCTTTCCTCGGGAATGCTGTTTGCTCAGATAGACCGCACGGAATTGAATGGAACCGTCACAGATGGCACCGGTGCTTCACTCGCTGGTGTTTCCATAACAGTTACACAGGAAGGCACCAATCAGGTTCGGACCGTGGCGACGGACTCGCACGGTCAGTATGTTGTATCCTCGCTACCCATCGGTCGCTTCTCTATCGTCTTCACGCAGGACGGTTTCAAAGACCTGCGCGTAGCGGACCTCGATCTTCACTCCGGAGACACGAGAACGGTCAATGCGAAGCTCGTCGTAGGATCGATCAACCAGACCGTTGCAGTGGAAGCTGACCTTGGCGGAGCCCAACTCGACAAGAGCAATGCAAGTTTTGGCGGGACGATCCAAACGGTGCAGGTCTCCCGGTTGCCGCTTAACGGGAGAAATATCACAAACCTGGAACTGCTCGCCCCCGGTGCCATCGATTCCGGATCAGGTGCACAGTCATCGATTCGCTTCTCCGGTAATGGCACGGATGACAATAACTTCCGTCTTGATGGCGTGGATGCGAGCGGTGTTTTTCATGCCTCGCTCAAGTCGGCGTTGCGTCTCCAGTTCTCCACGGAGGCAATCGCCGAGTTCAAAGTAGATTCGGGAGCGTACACCGCGGACACGGGCGGATCGGCGGGTGGGCAAGTAAGCCTTATCTCTAAAACCGGTACCAACGGTTTTCACGGTAGCGTGTTCGACTATTTGCGCAACAATTACTTCGACGCACAAGGACCGATCAAGCCCGTCCTCAAGCGGCCTGTGTTTCAACTGAATCAGTTCGGTGGAAGTCTAGGCGGTCCGATTATCAAAGATCGCACCTTCTTCTTTGTGAACTATGAAGGATTCCGTCAACAGCTTGGCGGTGTTCCGCAGACCGGTTTCGTACCAAGCCCGTCATTTCGCGCACAGGTTGCTGCCGCGCAACCAAGCCTTGCATTTATCGTGAACGCCTATCCGCAGGGGCAGGCTCCCACATCAGATCCCACCGTTTACTCGTATACCGGCGTCGTCCCCAGTCCGAATCATGAGAATGCAGGCACGGTGCGGCTCGATCATCGCTTCTCGTCGCAAGACTCTGGCTATGTTCGCTATAACATCGACGACGGCGCTTCTACCAGTGCACTGAACGCGTTGGCACAGGGCATCACCGTTACCTCCCGCACGCAGAACTTTGTATTGGAAGAGACACACATCATCAGCTCGCACACAATCAATGAGACGCAGATCGGCTTCAATCGCAATACCTATCTCCAGGCACAGCAGACTGGACTGCCTTTCAATTTCTCTATCACTGGCTTTACCTCACTCAATGAGAACTACAGTAAGGAGCAGGTAGGTCAATCTATTTCCGTGAATGACACGGTGACCTGGACGAAGGGTTATCACACGCTCAAATTTGGAGCCGAGTTGAAGCTGCCCCGTTTCAACGAGCAAAATTCGGTTGATGGCACTGCAACCTTCATCAATGGGGACTCCTTCCTGGCCAATCAGCTCAGTACGTTCTTAACCACGGCGGCCTTGCCTGATAAGGGCATGAACAAGATCCATGTTGGCGGTTATGCGCAGGATGAGTGGAAGGTTTCGCGTGAACTCACGATCAATTATGGGCTGCGGTATAACTACTTCTCGCCCTTCACGGAGTCACACGGAAACGAGGACCCCTTCGACATCGCCGACTGCGGCGGATACTGTGGAATCGGAACAAGTTTCTACCATCCGAACTATCTCAGCTTTGACCCACGCGCATCCGTTGCCTATGCACCGGATTCGTTGAAGGGCAACACTGTTTTTCGTGCGGGTTATGGTATCTATCATGGAGAAGTTCAACTCGGGGATGAAGACAGTCCAGTCGTCAATACCGAACCTTCTACACAACTTACCAGCGGTATTCAGTCTAACGGATCTATCGTCCAGTACTCTTATCCGGTACCGCCCGCACTCACTCCGTCTACAGGGCGAGCACTGACACCGCGATCCATGGCGCGTAACCATCCTGACTCCTACGTCGAACAGTGGACGGCATCGATACAACAGGCTCTCCCGGGACAGACGTCGCTGACGGTCACCTACCTTGGCTCGCATGGCGTTCATCTCTTCCGTCGCGGATACACGAACCTGATCGATCCTGTGACCACTACGCGCCCACTTCCGCAATATCCAAGCGAGATCGACACCAAGTATAACGAGGGCATGTCGAGTTTCAACGCATTGGTGACTAGCGTCTCTCGCCGCTTCCATAACGGTCTGTTTTTCGGCGGTAACTATATGTGGTCACACGCACTGAATGATGGGTCCGTGGGCGCGGGCGACGGGGATGCCGCCCAGAACGTTGCCTGTCCCAGGTGCGACTACGCCAGCAGCGATTTCGACTCCCGGCACAGCGGCACTCTGAGCGCCGTATACGATCTACCTTTTGGTCGCGGGCGTGCCCACCTCAACACCAGCACCGTTGCCGATCTCGTTGTCGGAGGCTGGTCGGCGAACACGCTTTTTACGGCGCGGGCTGGTCTGCCAATCAATGTCTTCCTTACACGCAATGCAAACGAGATGGTGGATGGCAATAACGTGGACCAGCGTCCCAATCGTGTCGCTGGTGTTCCTCTCTATCTCTCCAGTCGCAGCACCGCACAATGGATCAACCATGACGCCTTTTCCTTGCCCGGGCTCGGCGCCTGGGGCAACTCCGGCCGGAATATTGCAGTTGGACCGGCTCTCTGGCAAAACGACTCGGCGATCGAGAAGACGTTTCACGTCACCGAGCGCAACAACATAATTTTCAGAACGGAAGCTTTCAACTTCTTCAATCGTGCACAGTACGCCAACCCTTCCGCAACGCTGATCGTGACAACAAACCCCGTTACCAAAGCAAGAACGCTCACAGTTCCTTCCAGCTTTGGCAACATCACCTCGACGGTCAACTCGGCCGGCCTTGTCGGTACCGGAACACCTCGCGTTCTCGAATTTTCTCTGCGTGTCACTTACTAAAACGCCGTCCCACAAATATCCAAGGTGCTTATGAAGAAATCACGTGTTTTGTTTTTTCCCCTGATCTTTGCCTTAGCAGGTTCACCATTCTGCCATGCGGGAGAGATGAAAGGGCAGCCGGTGACGCTGCTCAGCACTACCTACCTCCCGGAGATCGTCGGGGACTTCGATCATTTCACTGTAGACCTGAAGCGGAACCACCTTTTCGTCTCCGCTGAGGTGCATCACTCTGTGGAGATGTTTGACCTGAAGACGGGAGAACATCTCAAGAGCATAGGCGGGTTCAAAACTCCGCACTCAATTGCCTTTGCACCAGAGAAGGATGAGTTGATGGTGGCTGACGGCGGCGACTCATCATTGGTATTGCTCTCTGGTGATGATTTCCACCGCCTGGAGCGTGTACAACTGGTCGATGGCTCGGCCACCGGTAAGGGTGACTCGCCGGATGCTGCCTACTACGACGCAGCAAACCGTCTCTACTACATTGGTAATGGCGGCATCTCGGCTAATCAGCCGGACTCGGTCATATCGATCTTTTCCGTCGATCAAGACAAGCTGGTTGGATCTATTCCAATCCCCGGTAACAATGTTGAAAGCATGGGGGTCGACAATCTGCATCAGCGCCTCTATGTGAACATACGTGATAAGAAGCAAGTGGGTGTGGTCGATCTAAAGACGCGGCAGGTAATCTCCACTTGGTCTACTCCTGATATGAATGCAAACACGGCGCTTGCGGTAGATCCGCAACAGGAGCGGGTCTTCGTTGCAGGGCGCAAGCCAGGTATCTTCTATGTCTTCGATCGCGAGGGTAAGGTCGTCAGCCAGAAGTCTTGCGTCAACATCAATGACGACATGACCTGGGACCCAATGCTAAAGCGCGTTTACATCAGCGGCTCACAGGGACTGAGTATCTTTCATCAGGATACCGCGGACGTATACTCCGAGATTGCTAACATCCCAACTAACGGCGGTAAAACTTCGTTCTATGTTCCACAAGTACATCGCTTCTTCGTTGTCCATCCGAAGACGGATGTCGATATCGCAGGGCTGCTTATTTATCGCGTGAATGAGTAGACTCCGAGCGCGGAGACCATACCGATGGTTTGCATCCGCAGGCCTTCCTATCTGAAAGTGCTTCTTACGGTTTTGTTACGAAAATCGGAAATGCAGGAACAACGACAAAAGCAATCGCAGCGCCGAAGCTTGTCGCTCGGCCCAGCTCTTGGCCTTCTCCATAGTTCTCCGTATGTATGCAGCTCTTTTGGAAGGGCTAGGATCGCCGTAGGAGAAGTGGAAACCGCTAGAGCCCTTGCCCCTCAGGCTTTGGCGCACCAAGAACCTGACTGATCCTGAGCGCATTCTCTAGCGCAAGTCCGAGCGTGCTCGTCCAACGGTTTTGGACAAGAGAGTGCGTTCAATTTCTCAGATAAACTCGTTGAGAATTGATATAGGACTAAAAATGTCGTATTTTGGAAGAGGAGGGGAAATATCCCTCGGCTGTCTTTTTTTGGCGAAGCACTGAAGAAGATCCGAGATCGACAACCTGAAGGCTGACGGCTGTTCCAGTGAAAGCGAACAGGCCTGCCATCAGAAGATGGCTGGGAGCCCTTCTCTTCGAATCCACGTGGGCGGCAATGGAGGCTTGATGCCCACTTTATCCACAGCGGCGTGATCTTTGGCCAGATTGGGCAGTTCGTTGCGCTCCTGGCCGCTCTCGGTGCGTTGATGCTGGTATGGACTGGGTTTGCGCTCGCGATACGCCGGTGGTCTGCGTGGGCGTGGAGAAACCGGCCGGTCTCGCATGCAAAGCAGGCTTCGCAACCTCGTGAGATATATTCGTAGCTGATTTGGGCCGAAACAGGAGCTGTCTTTTGGCGAAGCGCTTCTGCTCAGGCGAGATCCACAACACCAAAGCTGGCCGGACTTCAAAACACAGCACAGCCCGCCCTTTTGGAAGGAAATACTATGGCTGTCCCAGGTTGCTTTCTGAAGTTCTCTCTCGTCGTCTGTTTTTTCGTGCTTCTGTCCACCGATTATCTTGAGGCACAATCGTCAGCCTGTACCGGTTTGGGGGAGAGCGTGACCGCATCCGTCCAGGACATACAGGACGCAGTGATTCCGGGCGCGACAGTTACCTTCACCTGCGGGCCGGTCCGCCAGCAGGTCGCTACCGATCCGAGTGGGACCCTTCGGATTCAATTACCTCCTGGAACATATGCGATGCATATCGAAGCCCCGGGCTTCAAAGCCGCCGATCGGGAAGCGTTGATTCCACTCCAGTCAGATCCGGTAAAGATGTCCATTGCAATGGAGATCAAAGGGAACGAGGATACCGTAACGGTATCGGCGAATGGTGGTCCGGTGATATCGGCAACGGACATCGGGACGCGCACTGAGACTGCCCTGCGGGATATTCCGCAGTCGCTGCAGATCGTGCCGCATCAAGTGATCGAACAGGAACAGGCACACAGTATGAACGATGTCCTGCGTAACGTCGCTGGCGTGACCATTCCGTGGACTTCAGGTGGACGCTACGAGAGCATCACGATTCGCGGCTTTACCACGTTGAACCAGTTCAAGGACGGGTTTCGCAACGATTCGGGCTCGAATCATGCACCGGTGGAACTCAGCAACGTAGAGCGAGTCGAGGTTCTGAAAGGACCATCGTCGACCGTCTTCGGGCGGCTCGATCCCTCCGGTGTGGTGAACATCGTTACACGGGCGCCTCTCAGCCAGCGACTCTTTACGGCGAGTCTGACGAGTGGCAGCTTCCAGTACAACCAGATCAATCTCGACTGGACCGGACCAATTAATTCATCGAAGACCCTTCTCTATCGTGTAGCAGCCTCTGGTCTCGATACGCTGAGTTTCCGCAACTACGCCTACACCAAGCGAGGGTTCATCGCTCCGGTCTTTAGCTGGATGGCGACTCCTTTGTTGTCAATACGGTTCTACAGCGAGTTCCTGATTCAGAATTCAGTCAACGATCAGGGTATCGTTGCAGTCGGAACAAGACCGGCAAACATCCCGATCAGCACCTATCTCGGCGACCCAACCCTGACGGCTCCAGACAGACAGGGTAAGGCTGGAGTGAACATCGATAAAGTATTGAAGAACGGATGGGTCCTGCGCAGCTACGAGAGAAGCTCCGTCGGTATCTCGATCTACAACTCACGCACCGCAAAGTCGCTGGTTGCGGACAACAAGACTCTTTCCCTGAACGACTTCACATCCGAACAAAACTTCCAGACCCACTATTGGATCAACGAAGCGGTTGGCCACCTGAAGTCAGGACCAATCGATCATACGATTCTGGGAGGCTTTGAGCTCGACCGCGAACTCAATCCTAACTATCAGAAGCAAAGTACCGGCGCAGTTCCGAAATTGAATATCTATGCGCCTAACTATGCTGCTCTTCCTGCTCGAAACCTTGTGCTCAATATTTCGAACAACTCTATTGGTGACTTTGGTGGTTGGTATGTGCAGGATCAGGTCAAACTGCTAAACAATTTCAAAGTAACCGGAGGAATTCGCTACGACATCGCGAAGCTTGTAACGGATCAGTATTTCCCCACACCGACGCATACGCCGCAGCGAAATACCGCATGGTCTCCACGAGCAGGTCTGGTATATCAGCCGGCGCACGAGGTGTCTCTGTATGCGACCTTCTCAAAGTCTTTCCAACCTCAGACAGGAGTTGCCTTCAACGGTTCGGCGTTCGACCCCATGCGGGGGCGCCTTCTTGAGATGGGTGTACGCTTCACCTCTCCGCTGCAGCGTTATACGGCTACAGTTTCTGCGTACAACATCACCCAGACGAATGTGCTGACGGCTGATCCCGATCACGACAACTTCTCAATCGCTGTGGGTGAACAGAGAAGCAAAGGCATCGATTTCGATTCGACATTGCAGATTACACCCAGTTGGAATGTCATCGCGGGCTACGCCTACGACATTCCTCAAATTACGAAAGACAATACGTATGCAGTCGGCAACATGCTGGCTGGCGCACCGCGGCATACCGGCAATTTCTGGACGCACTACACAAGGATGTACGGCCCACTACAGGGCTTAGGCGCTGGTGCCGGTATCTTCGGGGCTGGAAAACGCTTCGGCGATCTGCCGAACGACTACCTCCTGCCTGGATATGCGCGCGTCGATGGAAATGTCTCCTACACCCGAAGCCTCAAGGAAAAGACAAAGTTGCTCGTGAACTTCAACGTGCAGAACATCACTGATCGCCGCTATTTCGAAGGCGGCAGCACACGGTTCCGACTTGCTCCCGGTACTCCACGCGCCTACGTCGGTTCGATTCAGTTCTCCCGCTAAGGACGAAAAAGGAAACATGATGAAAAAACGTTTGATGAAGACAGCAATCTTTGGCTTAAGTATTGCGCTTGCAGCCGGACCCGTGGTCGCGCAGGATTTGCCCACCTATGTTCCGCAACCGGTCACCGTGCCGGACAGTGCGAGCTATCTCACCCGAGATGGCTCGGTGCAAATCGTCGGAAACGATGGGTGGGATGCAATGGTGGACCAGTTCAACGTGCTGTTCTTGAAGACTCACCCGGATTTCGGCAGAAAGTTCCATACCGTGTTGAAGGGATCTTCGGTTGCCGTTCCGGGACTTGAGACCGGTATCTCTGCATTTGCGCCAATGGGAAGGGTGATGTGGGAGACCGATCGTGCATCATTCCATCGCTTTCATGGCTATGATCCAGTAGACATACGGGTCGGCTACGACGCATTTGGACCAAGGAGAGGAGGCAAGACTCCACCGGGGATTTACGTGAATGCAAGCAATCCTCTGTCAGGATTGAGTGTTGAACAGGTGAAGCGGGTCCTCACGGTCGGCGGGAAAGGAGGATGCGGAGGACATGAGGGGATTGGGTTGATGGTTTTCTACCAATGCAACGAACGGCCAACCTCCATCCGGACACCAATCGGCGATCTTTTCCAAGCGGCCGACCTGACCCTTTGTTTCCTCCAAATGGCTTTGGAGAGCATCCTGTAACTCAGGTGTCGAAGCGGCTTTCACCAGCTTCGGAAGCGCCTTTACAATCTGCTTTTCGGCAGAGTAGAGGTCCTTCAGTTCATCGATTAACAGCTCCTGCATTGTCCCAACGCTCATGACTCCTCCCTCGTTTTTACACAGATGTCCCTCGACAGGAAGCCGCGGACGGTCGCCTGCGGACTATGGATAGGGATGGTTTCTAACCTGGATGCGTTGCTTCCCCTGGGCGCAGAAGGCTGATGGTAAACCGAGCAACTCTTACGTTGTCGCGGACCTGCTGCAGTTACCTCTTGGCATCCTCACCGGAATTGGGTTTATTGGCGCCGGGGCGCCTGAGGGAATTTCGGTGTCGCTTGCACAGCGGCTGGCCGTAGGTTATCGGGTATATCAAAGCAAGTGTGCGAAACGCCTTGTTCACAAGCAACTAATTGATTAGCCCGAACTTCTCACTGTTCGCGGGGGGAGATGTTCATGAAGCATTTATGGTTGCAATGTATAGCAGGCGCCGCACTAGGCACACTATTAGCTGGTGGGGCAGTACAAGCGCAAGATACAACGTCTTCAGATAAGACTTTTGTGAAGAACGCGTTGGAGGGCAGCTTAGCGGAAGTAAACTATGCCAAACTGGCTCTGCAAAAAAGTCAGGACAAGAACGTGCGGGAATTCGCTACAAAGATGATCCATGATCACGAGATGCTGATCTCGGATATGAAACCCTTGGCGAAACAATTGGGAGTTAAGGTACCCACGGGTCCTCCGCTGTCAGATCACGCCAAGTATATGGAACTGAAAATGAAGTCCGGCACGGATTTTGACCGGGCTTATGTGGAAGCGATGGTCAAGGACCATCATGATGACTTGTCAGCGTTCCTCGATGAGGGAAACAAGACGAGCGATCCGCAGCTAAAAGCTGCGGTGCAGAAGGGTGAATCAGTCATCCGGGAACATACAGAGATGATTGACAAGATTGCACACATGGGTGGCATTGAAACTCCTCCCATGCCCTCGAACACGTAGAGATCGATAAGCGGGCGATCTTCAGGCGATCCGGACCGCCTAAAAATCGCCGTGACGAACGGACACGATGAGGCAATAGATCGCCGATCGTAAGGTGGTGCTGCGGGAGTTGAACCGGCAGGTCGATCCACTCATAGCGCCTTGCGCATGCCCGCTATGTAACAGTGGATGATTTCAGCTAGCTTTGCTGATGGGCAGCGCGTTCACTCCAACCGGCTATATGCCCTGCCATT
>Ga0137412_10005118_pt1 | contig 10472 bp, 10 predicted proteins | sample CZODoug2_1_16fun_FD_122160 | JGI IMG/M metagenome (GOLD analysis project Ga0137412, IMG submission 122160) | Vadose zone soil fungal communities from Angelo Coast Range Reserve, California, USA - CZODoug2_1_16fungal (Hybrid Assembly) | ecosystem: Environmental > Terrestrial > Soil > Vadose zone... | reverse complement strand
TCCCCTGCCTTGTCCTCTCCTCCCCTCCGCTGGTCCGTCTCCTGCAGGGTCCTGATCCGCCTGGCTTTGATGTAGAGTTGATCGGCAATGGAGATCATACGCAAGACCCGCCAGGAAGTACCATAGTCCCGGGTCTTCTGGATAAAAATGGTTCTGCATGCCTTCGCTGCTGTATCATATTGTTCGTTCGTTCGGCTCATGACGGCTAAATTCTGCATAATTTCATGCAATTATAAGTAATATATGTTCACATTGAATGGTAAAGGTAGATTATTGGCTGTCAACCATCCCTTAGTCATGGGGGTCCTCAACCGGACCCCGGATTCTTTTTATTCGGGCAGCCGGGTCACCGACGAAGGCCGCCCGCAGGTCGCTGATCAGAAGCCCGCGCACGGCCGGCAGTTGCGAGGCAAAGCTGCGCGTCAGTTCGATTGCCTCCTCGCGGCGCAATCCCGGCAACAGGTCGTCGCCAACGAACAATGCACCGCGATGGATCTGATCGCACAGGGAATCCAGCACAATGCTCAGGGTATTGCCGACGAAGTAGTCGATATTCTCGCCATCGAGGTCGGACTGGCCATAGTGCCGGGGAAACAGCGCTTCGGTCAGGCCGTTGAGGATGGCTTCGAGGACATCCCGCGACGGCGCGCGGCGCGCTTCGCCATCGCGGCGGATGCTGTGGGTCTCTTCCCGCGAGACGCGCAACTCGGCGACGATCCGGTCGAGATGCCAGCGCGCGGGCGAGGCGCTCGCGCTGTCGGTCGAGAGGGTTTGTGATTGCGGTGGAATCTCGCGTTTCATACTATTTCACCCTGCGTTACCCTCAACGGACATGCGCCAGGGGAATGCTCACCTCGGCGAGCAGATCCAGGTCGGTGTCGTGGTTGATCTCGACATATTGGCCGTTCCAGTAGACGAGGCCGGACAGGCGATGCGACAGTTCCATGCTGAGCAGGCGGCCGACGATGATCGCGTGCGAATGCCGCTCCATGATTTCCTCGGCCTGGCACTCGACCGTGGCGAGGGACTCTGAGAGCAGCGGCACGCCGGATGCTCCAGCGGTCCAGGCCGCGCCCTCGAAGCGCTGCCTGCCCTTCAGCCGGCCATTGCTGAAGCGGTCAGCGAGCGCTTGTTGGTCCGAGCCGAGAATGTTGACGCCGAATGTCCGGTAACGTTCGATCAGAGGGAAGGACGAGGCTTGACGGTTGATGCTGACCAACAGCCGCGGCGGGTTCGCGCTCAATGACGTCAGCGAGGTCACCGTCATACCGGTAATGTCGTCACCGCGCCCGGCGGTGATGACGACAACCCCGGCGGCGAGACGTCGCATGACCGAGCGGAACTGGCGTTCGATTTCGTCGGTATCGTCGACGAGGTGGATATCCGCCTTACTCATCGGTCTTTTCCTCCGCCGGCGCCTCGCCGGCTATCCTTCGCCTAGAAGAAGCCCTTGGCGGGTAGCGGCGTGCCGCTGATCTCGTACTGCCCAATCGAGCGCGCCTTATAGGTGGTCGGGTTGTGCGAGGACAGCGTCCGCGCGTTGCGCCAGTGGCGATCGAAATTGCTGACCTTCTTGGTGGCCGATGCGCCGCCGACATCGAACAGGCTGCCGCCGCGGATGGCGAATTCGTCCGCGACGATCTTGGCCTTGGCCGACAGCAGCGCGGCCCGGTGCGCCGCCTCGCCGGCATTTGCGTCGCCGGCATCGAATGCGTCGGTCGCAATGTCGAGCGCTTCAGCCGCCGCCAGCACGACGGTCTCCGCGGCGAAGGCGCCGCTGGCGATCTGGCCGACAGTCTGTTGCAGCAGAGGATCGTCGGTCGGAGTCTCGGCCGGAGCGAAATAGAACGTCCGCTTGCGAGATTGGACCAGCGCCGTGGCGTCGCGCAGAATGGCGCGTGCGATGCCGGCATTGATCGCGGTCAGGAAGAGCTGCGCAAAGGTGTTTGCATATGGGATGCCGTAGCCGGCATCAGGCGCGTCAAATATGACCTCCTGCCGCTTGACCCGGACATTGCGGAAATGCGTGGTTCCGGTCGCCGTCAGCCGTTGTCCCAAGCCATCCCAGTCGTCGATCAATTCGATGCCGTCGCGATTGACCGGAATCAGGGTTGCAGCATTTGCCCCGGCGGAATCGGCGGTGCGGACCAGGACATAGTCCGAATAGAGCGTTCCGGTGCTGTAATACTTGGTGCCGTTCAGCAAATAGTCGTCTCCGTCAGGCGTCAACGTCGTGTTCGGCTTGACGTCGCCGACCTTCGGCGTTTCCAGTTCGGTTGCCGCCAAACCAATGATGGCGCCGTCGGCGACCGCTTTCTGCCATTCCCGATGTTGATCGGTCTGTGGCCGCCGCACCAGCCGCTCGACCACGCTGAAATGGTTGCGCAGGATATGCGCGACGTTGGCGTCGGCTTCGCCGAGGCGGATGACGATCTCAAACAACTCCCGGATGGAGCTGCCGGCGCCGCCGGCTTCTGCCGGCAATCTGAGCGCGCCAAGCCGGGCTTTTCGGATGAGATCGATCTCCGGGAAAGGAAGGGTGCGCTCACGCTCGCGGTCGCTTGCGCCTTCAGCGATACGGCTAACGAGCGCGTCGAGATCCGGCGAACGGAGATCGAGGCGTTGCGAGTGTTCCAGGGAAATGACAGGTACAGGCTTGTTCATGTGTTTGGATCCGGATCGAGTGGATGAAACTGGTTTCTCACACTTCCGCCAGATGATCGGTCACCTTGACCGGCTCCGGCAAAACCTTGCGCGCGACCAGCCAGTCGGTTGCTTTCTGCAGATTGGCGACGAACTGCCAGTCGTTGGCCGCGAAATGGCGGTACTGACGGTTCAGTGCGATGAACTGATCGCGGACCTGGTCGCTGTATTTGCCGGCCGTTTGCGCGATGTACTCGGCATCCCGGCTGTTCTCGGAGATCCACTTTCCTTCGGCGCGGAAAGCGTCGTTGACGGCGCGGACCAGCGCGGGATTGTCGGTCGCGAACTTGCGGGTGGTGAGATAGGAAGTGTAGTCGATCTGGAAGTCGAGGTCGCGGCCCTCAAGGAAGATATCGTGCGCCTTGTATTCGAGCTTGGCGATATCGACTCCGGGGCTCCACATCGCCCAGGCGTCGACCTTTCCGGAGGCCAGCGCCGGCGCGGCGTCGGGGGGATTGAGATAGATAAATTTGACGGTGGAACGATCGACCTTGTGCTTCTCAAGTGCTGCCACCAGCAGGAATTCGCCCAACCCAGAGCGGTTCACCGCGACCGATTTGCCGGCGAGGTCCTCAATCTTGTTGATGCCGGAATCATCCTTGGCGATGATCGCGGTCGTACGCGGCTCGTAAACGACGAATTGTGTGAATACGAGTGGTGATCCCGCGATGATGGCGGCCAACGCCGGCGTGGTGCTGCCGCCGAAGCTGAAATCGGCGCTGCCGCCAGTCACCGCCTGCAGCGTCGGGGCATGGTTCGGGAATGGACCGAGCCATTCGACCTTGATGCCGTCCTTCGCCAGCAGTTTTTCGAATTCGCCGCGTTCCTTGGCGACGAGATTGAGACCGCTAAGCCCCCAGGTCAGGCGGACCTTGTCAGTGATACGGCCGGTCGCCGACAGGGCGTTTCCAGAAACACCGATGCCTGCGAGTGCGCCAACGCCGGCTGCGGCGGTGCCGAGGAAGCGGCGGCGGGTTGGTTGCGAAAAGTCAGTCATGGCTCAGTCCTTACAAGATGCTCAAGCAGGGATGGGGGGAGACGCGACGACGCCGAGTTCTGCGAGCAGCTCCGCGCGCACTATTGGGGTGGTCCCGTCGCCCTTGGCGCGGTGCTCGAACGCAATCCGGCCGTCGCGCATCACCAGGATTCGGTCGGCGAGCGCGATCGCCTCGTCGACGTCGTGCGTTACCAGCAAGACACCGGGCCGGTGGGCCGCCACCAGTTCACGGACGAGCGCGTGCATGCGGATGCGGGTCAGCGCATCCAGCGCGGCAAAGGGCTCGTCGAGCAGCAGAAGCTCGGGCTCCTGAACCAGCGCACGCGCCAGGGCTACGCGCTGCGCCTGTCCGCCCGAGAGGTTGCGCGGCCAGTCGTCGAGACGTTCAGCGAGGCCCACCTCGGACAGCGCCGCTGCGGCCCGTTGGCGCGCGTCCGGTGCCTGAAGGCCCAGCGATACGTTGCGCCAAAGACTGTCCCACGGCAGCAGGCGATGTTCCTGGAAGACGACGGCGGGGCGGCGCGGCGCCACGATGCGTCCGGCGTCGATCGGATCGAGTCCGGCCAGCGCCCGCAACAGCGTGGTCTTGCCGCATCCGCTCTCGCCGAGCAGCACCACGAACTCGCCGCGCTCGATACGCAGATTGAGGTTTTCGATGACGACCCGCTTGCCGTAAGCGCGGCGCAGATTGGTCACGACAACGGCCGGGGAGGAGGCCGTCAAAGCGGGAGCAACGTGGACCGTCATCGCGCGGCTCCGTAGTTCGGGTGCCAGGCGAGCAGGCGTCGCTCCAGAATGCGGGCGATGCCATCGGCCGCGACGCCGATCAGCGCATAGATGACGATCGTCAGCACGACGACGTCAGTGCGCAGGAATTCGCGCGCATCCATGGCGAGGAATCCGATGCCCGACTGTGCGCCGATGGTCTCGGCGACGACCAGCGCGAGCCAGGCTGTGGCGAGCGCATAGCGAACGCCGGTGAGGATCGAGGGCAGGGCGCCGGGAAGAATGATCCGCCGGATCAACTCGATCGTGCCCAGCCCCTGGACCCGCCCAAGTTCGATCAATTTTGGATCGACCTGCCGGATGCCCAGGGTGGTGTTGATGTAGATCGGGAAGGTGACGCCGAGCGCCACCAGAAATATCTTTTCTGCTTCGCCGACGCCGAGCCAGACGATCACCAGAGGCAGAACAGCCAGAAACGGGATCGCGCGGATCATCTGCACGCTGCGGTCGATGGCTGCTTCGGCGACGCGCGAGAAACCGACCAAGGTACCGAGCACGAAGCCGACGGTGCCACCAATCGCAAAGCCGGCGGCTGCGCGCGCAAGGCTCACGCTGAGGTCGTTCAGCAGGCTTCCGGCAGTTGCAAGCTTGAATGCGGTCTTTATGACTTTGCTCGGTGCCGGCAGGATGTGCGGCGTCAGCCATCCGGCCTGCGCGAGAACCTCCCAGACAATGAGGAGCACGACCGGCGCAAGCCAGGAAAGTAGTTGCAAGCCGCGCCGGCTGAACTCGAATGGCGCCCTCCGTGATGACGAAGTCACGTCGCCTTTGTCTTCGCGTGGCAATCGATCGAATGCGGCCGGTGAAGCGGTCTGTTCGAGATTGCTCAAGATAGATCTATCCTCATTCATCGCGCGTATCCGCGCAGTCGGTGCAAGACAGAGATCAACGCGCACTCAATTGGCGAGGATGTCGCCACATGAATGCAATCGGTTTCTCAGGCCGGAAACTGTCCCACGATTTCGGCCCGACAGAAATAGAGCGGTTTTTCAATTGTCATTCGTTCCGGAGTTTTTCTGATTGCTCGGTGTGCGCGGCACGGCAAGGATTATCTTTTTGCGTCTCGTTGCTTGATCTACCGACGCATCTTGGCGAATAACAGACGTGGCCTTCGCGCGACGGATCATGCGAACAACCGGGAAGAGATCGCAAATGACGGTACGACCGCTTCGTTTCGGCATCTGGGCGCTGGTTCATGGCTCACGCGCCGCATATCAGGACCCTGAAGAACCCTATGACGCGTCGTGGGAGCGCAACCGCGATCTCGTGCTGGCCGCGGAAAGGCTCGGCTACGATTCGACGTTGATTGCCCAGCACACGATCAACCCCCATCAGGAGGATCTGGACCAACTGGAGGCGTGGAGTGCGGCGGCCGCCATTGCGGCATTGACGAGCCGGATCGAAATCATCGCCGCGATAAAACCTTATCTCTATCATCCGGTGGTGCTCGCCAAGCTGGCGCTCGGTATCGAGAACATCAGCCGCGGTCGGTTCGCGATCAACCTCGTCAATGCCTGGAACAGGCCGGAACTCGACAAGGCGGGCATTGGCTTTCCAGAGCACGATGCGCGCTACGCTTACGGCCGCGAGTGGATCACCGTGGTGTCGCGTTTGATGCAAGGCGAACGGCTCACTTGCAAGGGCGAGCATTTCGACGTTCGCGACTACATTTTGCGCCCCACGAGCCTCTACCGGCCACGGCCGCTGATCTATGTCGGCGGCGAGTCCGAGCCGGCCCGCGCGCTGGTCGCCGATCACGGCGACGTCTGGTTCATCAACGGCCAGCCGATGGAGGACGTCGCCGGACTGATCGCCGATGTCGCGGCGCGGCCACGCCAATCCGTGCCATTGCGGTTCGGCCTGTCGGCGTTCGTGATCGCACGCGAGACGGACGAGGAGGCGCAACGTGACTACGCACGATTGCTGGAGCTATCGGCAAAGGATGCGCCGATCAAAGCGATCCAGAAGGCCAACACCGATCCAAAAGTCGTCATGATGCAGACCATGCAGAAGACCGCGCGGGTCGGCAGCAATGGCGGTACGGCGGCGGGGCTCGTCGGCAGCTATGACGAGGTCGCTGCGCGCATCGGCGCCTTCCATTCGGCCGGAATCGAACTGTTCATGCTGCAGTTCCAGCCGTTTGAAGCCGAGATGGAGCGCTTCGCAAAGGAAGTCCTCCCCCGGGTGCGTGCCCTGCAGACGGTGGCGTCGCTTGAAAAGCCGGCGTCGGCGGCAGCCGCGCGCTGACGGTTCAGGCGGAAGCGACGGCGCGTGTCGGGCCGGCAAAGCGGCTCGGCGGATGCGGCAGTCCGAAATGGCTGCGCAGTGTCGTCCCGGCATAGTCGCGCCGGAATAGTCCGCGCTTCTGCAGGATAGGCACCACGTTGTCGACGAAGACCTCGAGCCCCGAAGGCAGCACGTCCGGCATCAGGTTGAATCCGTCGGCGGCACCTGCCTTGAACCATGCTTCGATGTCGTCGGCGATCTGCTCGGGCGTGCCGACGACGATGCGGTGACCAACGCCGCCGCCGAGCGCGCGCAGCAGTTGGCGCACGGTCAGGTTACCGCGGCGGGCGATGTTTACGGTTCCCTGGAACATGGTCTGGTTGGCATTGGGAGGCAGCGGCAGCGGATCGGGCAGGGGCTTGTCGAGGTCGAGCAACACGGGATCGATATGCAGCGTGCCGGCAAGGCGCGCGAGGCTGTATTCGATCGGGACAAGTTCCCAAAGTTCGTCCTGCCGTCGCTTCGCTTCCGCTTCGGTGCTGCCGATCACGGTGGCGAGCCCGGGCAGGATGACGATCGAATCGCCGGCGCGGCCGTATGCAATGGCACGGGTGCGCAAGTCCCGCGCGTAGGCGACGCCTTCCTCGATGGTCTGCGCCAGTGTGAACACCGCTTCGGCCTGCGCCGCCGCGAGATCGCGGCCGTCGCTCGATCCGCCGGCCTGCACGGTCACCGGACGCCCCTGCGGCGAGCGTGGCACGTTGAGCGGGCCAGCCACGGAATAATGCGCGCCAAGATGCGCGATCGGGTCCGCCTTGCGGCATTAAAGAAAACGAACCGAGAGCAGACGCGGGCAAAAAGAAAAATCCATCTCCGCTGCTGCACCGGGCGCGCAAATCTCACGTCGCGCATGGGCAAGAACAAAATGTCGTGTGCGTCGCCACATGAATCTTCTTTAGTTGGCTGCAGCAGGGAAAGCTTCGTCCAAGTCTCGGCAAATATCTGAAATTGCCAGTGACGAGCGCGCGCGTAACGATGGCGGCGCGGCGCAATGCCGATCGCGATCGATTTTGCCCGGAGAAGTGAGCGATGACAGTTCGACCCACACGTGCCGACAGGGTGTCCGCCCCTGCGGGTTCCGTCGAGTTCGATGCTGATGTTCTGGTGATCGGCGGCGGTCCGGCCGGCGCATGGGCGGCGATCAGCGCGGCCGAGCAGGGCGCGCGCGTGGTCTTGGCGGAAAAGGGCTTTTGCGGAACCTCCGGCGCGACCGCCGCAGCCGGCACTGGCGTCTGGTACGTTGATCCAGAGCCCGCGCTACGCGAAGCGGCGATGGCCAATCGCGAGAAGCTGGGCGGTCATCTGCAGGACCGCCGTTGGATGGCGAGCGTGCTGGATCGCACTTACGAGCAGAGCAACCGGTTGGCGGACTGGGGCTATCCCTATCCGGTGGACGACAACGGAAAATCCCAGCGCAACTCGCTGCAGGGCCCGGAATACATGCGGCTGATGCGCAAGCGCACCAAGCAGGCCGGCGTCACCATTCTCGATCATAGCCCGGCGTTGGAGCTGCTGGTCGACGAGAAGGGCGCGGCGGCTGGCGCGAGCGGCCTTCGTCGGCAGAAACACGATCGCTGGACTGTGCGTGCCAAGGCGGTCGTGATTGCGACTGGCGGCTGTGCCTTCCTCAGCAAGACGCTGGGTTCGAACGTGCTGACCGGCGACGGCTACCTGATGGCGGCGGAGGCGGGCGCTGAATTCAGCAGCATGGAATTTTCCAACCCCTATGCGATCTCGGCTGCCTTCGGTTCGGTGACCAAGACGCTGTTCTATGGCTGGGCCACGTTCACGTACGAAGACGGCGGCGTCGTGCCCGGCGCGGCTTCGAAGGGCGGCCGTTCGGCCATCGCCCGTGCGCTGACGCAGGGACCGGTCTATGCCCGGCTCGACAAAGCCGATGGCGACGTGCCGCGCCAGATGCGGGTCTCGCAGCCAAATTTCTTCCTGCCCTTCGATCGTACCGGCATCGATCCCTTTACCGACCGCTTTCCCGTCACTCTGCGGCTGGAAGGTACCGTCCGTGGCACCGGTGGACTTCGCATCGTCGATGACAGCTGCGCGACCACCGTGCCCGGGCTCTATGCGGCAGGCGATGCGGCAACGCGCGAGCTGATCTGCGGCGGCTTTACCGGCGGTGGCAGCCACAACGCCGCCTGGGCAATGTCATCGGGCACGTTCGCCGGGCAGGGGGCCGCCGATTATGCCCGCCATGCCGGTCCCACGCGTGGACGCAGGCTCTCATCCACCGGGACCGTGGCGCTGCGCCAGCGCGCGGAACGACCGTTCAAGCCGGCCGAACTCGCCAAAGCGGTTCAGGACGAGGTCTTTCCTTACGAGCTCAACTACTTCCGCGAAGCGGGCCGGCTCGGCGGCTCGCTTGAGCGACTCGATGCGCTCTGGCGCGAAATTTCACGGGCGGATGCCGCTGCCGCTGACGACGTGTTTCGTGCCCGCGAGAGTGCCTCCATGCTGGCAACCGCGCGCTGGATGTACCGCAGCGGATTGGCGCGACAGGAAAGCCGCGGCATGCACCGCCGCGACGATTTTCCCGACCAGGACGATCGCCAGCGTCACTACATCACCTCTGGCGGGCTTGATCAGGTGTGGACCGCGGTACGTCCGTATGCCGAAGCCGCTTATGCGGAGGCCGCGGAATGATCGAGGTCATCGATGCGCAGCGCTGCACGTCCTGCGATATTTGCGTGAACGTGTGCCCGACCAACGTGTTCGACAAGACCGATGGAATTCCTGTCATCGCGCGCCAGGCTGACTGTCAGACCTGTTTCCTGTGCGAACTCTATTGCCCCGAGGACGCGCTGTTCGTCTCGCCGTTTGCGGATATTCCGCAGCACGTCGATCTCGAGGCGCTGAGGCAAAATGCGCTGCTCGGAAGCTATCGCCGGGCGGTCGGCTGGACCGAGGAAACGAAGGACCGCCGCGACATCGACCGCAGCTATCTGCTGTTCGGTCATTGATATCCTGGCTGCCCGTAGCGCGGGCGGCCAAATCGAAGAACTGGAATTCCTGATGAATGTGCATCAATCCTTGACGGCCCCGCGGCCGCTCGAGTCGTTCTCACCGCCCGACAGCGTTGCTGCCAAGGCAGACGCGATGGTGCGGTTCGAGGGTGTGGAGAAGACGTATCCGGCCTATCGGGGCAAACCCAGCGTACGGGCGCTGCAGAACATCGACTTCGCCATTCCCCGCGGTTCGATCACCGGCGTCATCGGCCGCTCGGGCGCCGGCAAGTCGAGCCTCGTCCGCCTCATCAACGGCCTGGAAAAGCCGACCACCGGCCGCGTCGAGGTCGATGGCCGCGATATCTCCGCGCTGTCCGGCCGCGAGTTGCGGCTGGCGCAGCGTTCGATCGGCATGATCTTCCAGCACTTCAACCTGCTGTCGTCGCGGACGGCCGCGGCCAATATCGCCTTGCCGCTCGAAATCGCCGGCTGGTCGAAGGCCGACATCGCGGTGCGCGTGACCGAACTGCTCGACCTCGTCGATATCGCCGACAAGCACGATCGTTACCCATCCGAATTGTCCGGCGGCCAGAAGCAGCGAATAGGTATTGCGCGCGCGCTGGCAACGCGGCCCAGCGTGCTGCTGTCGGATGAGGCTACATCAGCACTCGATCCGCAGACCACGCGGGCGATCCTCGATTTGCTCGCCAATATCAACCGCGAACTCGGTGTAACCATTG
>Ga0137412_10005117_pt1 | contig 10473 bp, 9 predicted proteins | sample CZODoug2_1_16fun_FD_122160 | JGI IMG/M metagenome (GOLD analysis project Ga0137412, IMG submission 122160) | Vadose zone soil fungal communities from Angelo Coast Range Reserve, California, USA - CZODoug2_1_16fungal (Hybrid Assembly) | ecosystem: Environmental > Terrestrial > Soil > Vadose zone... | reverse complement strand
CGGCGGATGGTTCCTGCGTCTATTGCGGGGTGATGCCGGCGACCCGCACCACGTCGACCACGCGCGCCACTTCGTCTTTCAGGGCCCGTCCGTACTCCTCCGGCCCGACCCCGACGGGCTCGATCCCGGCGACCGCGAACTGCCGGATCATGTCGGGCTCCTTCACCAGAGCGACCGCCTCGGCGGCGATCTGCCGGATGATCGCCGGCGGGGTGCCGCTGCGCGCCAGCAACCCGATGATCGGCGCGAAGTCGAAACCCGGGACGTAATCGGCGACCGGCGGGATGTCGGGCGCCTGGGACGAGCGTTGGGCGGCGTTGTTGGCGAGCAGGATGACGCGCCTGGTCTCGATCGCGCCGCTGAGCGAGGGATAGGCCGAAAACGCGACGTCGACATGGCCGCCGAGCAGCGCCGGCACCGACTCGCCCGTCCCCTTGAACGGCACATGGGTCATCTGCAGCTTGAGGGCGGCCTTGATGGCTTCCATGGACAGGTGATGCGTGCTGCCGACGCCCGACGATCCATAATTGAGCTTGCCCGGATTGGCCTTCGCGTAAGCGATGAATTCCGGCATCGTCCGCACCGGGACCTGCGGATGCGCGGCGAGGAAGAGCGGCGCGCGCGCCAGCAGCGCGACCGGCACCAGATCCTCCGGATTGTAGGGCAGCTTGCTGTAGAGCACCGGGTTGATCGAAACCACCGAGCCGTCCGTCACCATGAAGGTATAGCCGTCGGCCGGCGCCGTCGTGAGCGCGGCCGCCGCGACGCCGCCGTTCGCGCCCGGCCGGTTCTCGACCACGACCGACTGGCCCAGTTGCTCCTGCAGGCGCCGCGCCACGATGCGCGCCACGGTGTCGGGCAGCCCGCCGGCGGCGGCCTGCACCAGGAACTTGATGCTCTGGTTCGGATAGGGCGCCTGGGCTTGCGCCGCCGATGCCGTCAGCACGCCGATCAGAAACGCGAAGCTCGCGATGATCTCCTTGAGCGGCCGCCTGGCCATCGATGGCTCCTCCCGGACGCGTTCCCTTGAACGGGTTTGCGATGACCGCGCTCAGCGCGGCGGAATCTGGATCAGCTCGGCAAGCTGCTCCTTGCTGAGCGCTGCGGTCGTGTATTTCAGCTCGACGGCGTCGTGCACGATGATGTCGAGCCCCGTGATCTTGTCGGGATTGACCGCTTCCTTGGGGAAGAAGTCGTCGCGCGTGCGCTTGGCCTTCGCTTCGGTGATTCCCAGCCAGTCCGCATAGGCCTTGAGCGCGGTCGGATCGGCATAGGTCCAGTCGATCGCCTCGCGATAGGCCTTCATGAACCGCTCGATGACCGGCTTGCGCGCCTGCAGGGTCTGCGCGGTCACCACCATCAGGCGGACGGTCTGGCCCTTGAACACGGCGGCATCGTTGCCGTTGCCGAGCACGCGGATCTGCCCCTGGTCGATCTGGTCGAGCCCGAAGGGCGGCGCCGACCAGCCGACGTCGACCTGGCCGGACATCACCTGGGTGAGCGTCGAGGACGGGCTGCCGGTCGCCACCATCCTGGCCTTGAGGCCGAATTGCTTGACGAAGGCGTTGACGATGCCATGCGTCGAGGAGCCGTTGGTCGAATACGCGATGGTGTGGGTCTCGGCGATGTCGGTGAACTTGCGGATGGGCGAGTCCGCCCGGACGTACCAGTAGAGGTCGCCGGCACCCGTCGCCTCGGCGCCGATGATGCGCACCGGCGCGCCTTTGGCGAAGGCGCTGAGCGTGCCCATGATGCCGACCGCGACGCCGATGTCGACGCCGCCCGAAAGGACCGCCTGCTGGGTCTCGCCGCTGCCCTGGGTGTAGACGATCTCGAGCGCGAGCCCATGCTTCTTGAAGATGCCGGCGCGCTGGCCGATCTCGGCGAATGAGGTGTCCCAATTGCCGCGCTGGCCGATCGCAAGCTTGAGCTGGTCGTCGGCGCGCGCCGCCGGCACGGCCATCGTCACGCACAGCGCGGCCGCGAGGACGCCGAGCCTGGTCAGCGATTTCATTCATTCCTCCCACAAATTCGGCGTCGTCCGTTCTTACGGCGGACTTGCTTACGGCAGACTTGGCACACTCAGGCGACGCGCTCCTGATCGTCCCGCAGCGCGAGCTCCTCGGGGGCGACGCCGAGGGTGCGCCAGTCGGTCGTCTTCGGCACGATCCCTTCGAACGAGCTGATCTTGGCATGGGGAATATGCGGCGCGGTGCGTCCGATCGCCACGCTGGTGTCGCGCATCCGGCGCGCCGCGTCGATCATGAGGCGGCGGAATTCCACGACCGCGATGTCGCTCGCGCCCAGCCGCTCCTTGGTGCGGTCGGAGATTCCATTGCGCTCCATGGTTTCCCACATCGCGATGTCCTGGTTGGGGATGCCCGCGATGCCGGTGAAGTTGCCGAGCTTCATCGCCTGGCGATCCTGGAGGTAGGTGTTCTCGCGCGTGCGCTTGTTGCGGTAGTTCTCGTCGACGTCGATCCCGACCTGGGCGACGTTGAACTTGCGCCAGGATTCCTGGTCGATGCCCGCCTTGTCGGGTCCGTTCCAGGCGATGAAGTAGAAGTCCGTGTTGCGGTCGTCGATCGGCGCCAGCACGGTGGTGACGTTGTGCAGGTTGTTGGGCGGGATCAGCGACATGAAAGGCGCCACGAATACCGTGGTGCGCACATAGTCATGCGTGTTGGCGTTCTGGATCGGGCGCCGGATCGCCGCATAGCGGAAGCCGAAGCTGGTGTGCTGCACCTGGAAGCGCGGCGCCCGGTCGGTCGAGGGCCGCAGCCAGGTCTGGTCGGTCGCCTTGGCGCCGTCGACCCGCGCCGGCACCATGTCGGAAGAGTGCAGGCTGGAGCTGTGGGCGGAATCGATCTGCCCCTCGGTGATCTGCGCCCAATTCGCCTTCACCTTGATCTTGAGGATGCTCACCCGCGCGTCCGGCGTCGGCGCGAAGGGCGGCGGCTCGAATTCCGGCATGGTCTCGGCCGGCCCCATGTAGGTCCACACGAAGCCGCCGGCCTCGCGCGCCGGATAGGCCTTGTGCTTGACCTTGGACGTGAAGCCGCTTTCCGCCGGCTCCGACGTCATCTCGACCACGTTCCCTTCGACGTCGAATTTCCAGCCGTGATAGAGGCAGCGCAGCCCGCATTCCTCGTTGCGGCCGACCACCAGCGAGGCGCGCCGGTGCGGGCAATACTCGTCGAGCACGCCGAGGCGGCCGTCGGTGTCGCGAAACACGACCAGGTCCTCGCCCAGCAGCCGGACCGCGACCGGCGTTCCGTCGGGCTCGGCCACCTCCTCCGACATGCAGGCTGGAATCCAGTGCCGGCGCATGAGCTGGCCCATGGGGGCGTCGCCTTCCACGCGGCACAGGAGGTCGTTTTCTTCGGACGTGATCATGGCGGCCCTCCGGCAGGGGCGCGGGATCCCATGGGACCGCGCGCAAGAAAGCTTAGCGATCTAAGATAACCGAGAAGGCCGGCCGCTGTCGAGAATTTCGCGAGGGTTTTGTGCATTGCGGAATCGATCGACCCGCTTGAACCGCGATCATTAGCCCTCTAAGTATTGCGGCCGGCGACCCCACGCAAAGGCGAGCGATGTCCTCCGGTAGTCCCGGCACCCCCGACCCGGCCATGAAGCCGCTGCGCGTTGCCCGCGCGGAGGCGATCGCCGAGGATATCCATCTGTTCGAGCTGCGCGACCCCTCGGGCGCGGATCTGGCGGAATTCTCGGCCGGATCGCATGTCTCTGTCAGGGTCCCGAACGGGCTCGTCCGCAAATATTCGCTCTGCAACGACCCGGCCGAGCGGGACCGCTACCTCATCGCGGTCAAGCGCGAACCGGATGGCGGCCGCGGCGGCTCCGAAAGCATGATCCGGGACTTGCGTCCCGGCAGCGAGCTCGCGGTCTCGGCGCCGGCCAACAACTTCGCGCTGGTCAAGAGCTCCGCGGGCTATCTGTTCGTCGCGGGCGGCATCGGCATCACGCCCATCATGGCCATGATCCGCCAGCTCAAGGCGGCCGGCGGCCGCTTCAAGCTCTACTATTGCACGCGCTCGCCCGCCGTGACGGCCTTCCGCGACGAGCTGTCGGGGCCGGAATTCCGCGGTCAGGTGACGATTCATCACGACCAGGGCGATCCCGCGCGCTCGCTCGACCTCTGGCCGATCGTGGAGAAACCCAAGGGACAGCAGCTCTATTGCTGCGGGCCGCGCGGCTTGATGCAGGCGGTGCGCGACATGACCGGCCATTGGTCGCCCTCCGCGGTGCATTTCGAGGCCTTCACCGAGGCGGCCGAGCGCAAGCCCGACGACAAGCCGTTCACGGTGCGTCTCGCCCGCAGCGGCGGGACGGTCGAGGTGCCGGCCGGAACGACCATCCTGGAGGCATTGCGGGCCAAGGGGCTCGACGTGCCGAGCTCGTGCGAAAGCGGCACCTGCGGCACCTGCCGCACCCGGCTCGTCGCTGGCGAGGCGGACCACCGCGACCTGGTGCTATCCGGCCACGAGCACGCCACCAACATCATGGTGTGCGTCTCGCGCGCGCGCTCCGACGAACTCGTGATCGACCGGTAGGGGCCATGACCGACCGCAAGCTCCGTCTCGGCGTCGCGGGCCTCGGCCGCGCCTTCAGCCTGATGATCCCGACCTTCGTGGCCCATCCGCTGGTCGAGGTCGCGGCCGGGGCCGATCCGCGGCCGGAGGCGCGCACGCGATTCGCCGCCGAATTCCACGGCGACGCCTATGCGACGGTCGAGGAGCTGTGCGGCGACCGCAACGTGGAGGCGATCTATATCGCGACGCCGCATCAGTTCCATGCCGGGCAGGTCGCGCTTGTGGCCGCCGCCGGCAAGCATGTGCTGGTCGAGAAGCCGATGGCGCTCTCGCTCGCCGAATGCCGCCAGATGATCGCGGCGACGCGCGCGGCCGGCGTGACGCTGGTGGTCGGACACAGCCATAGCTTCGACGCCCCGGTCGCCCGCACCCGCGCGCTCGTCGCCGGCGGCGATTTCGGCAATCTCCGCATGATCACGGCGCTCAACTTCACCGATTTCCTCTACCGCCCGCGCCGCCCCGAGGAGCTCGACACCAGCCGCGGCGGCGGCGTGTTGTTCAACCAGGCCCCGCACCAAGTCGACGTGGTGCGGCTGATCGGCGGCGGCAAGGTGCGCAGCGTGCGCGCGATGGCCGGCAGTCCCGATGCCGGGCGGCCCACCGAAGGCACTTACGCAGCGCTGCTCGCTTTCGAGAACGGCGTGGGCGCGTCGCTGACCTATAGCGGGCACGCGCATTTCGATTCCGACGAGCTCACCGGCTGGATCGGCGAAAGCGGCGCCCAAAAGGAACCGGCGCGCTATGGCGCGGCGCGTCGTTCGCTGTCCGCCATCACGGGCGCCGAGCATGAGCTGGCCATCAAGATCGCGCGAAACTACGGCGGGCAGGGCTATGCGCCACCGGCGGCGGCGCGCTTCCACCAGCATTTCGGCTTCCTGATCGCCGCGTGCGAGCGCGCCGACCTGCGGCCGCTGCCGAACGGGGTGATGATCTACGGCGATACCGAGCAGCGGCTCGATCCGCTGCCGCAGCCGCAGGTTCCGCGCGCTGAGGTGATCGACGAGCTGCATGCGGCGGTCGTCCACGGGGTTCCTCCGCTGCACAGCGGCGAATGGAGCCTTGCCACCATGGAGGTCTGTCTCGCCATGCTGCGCTCGGCGCGCGAGCAGCGCGAGATCATGCTCGAGCATCAGGTCGCGGTGGAGGCCTAGGGCATGGCGGCGAAACGATCGAAGCGCTCCGCTCCTGACGCCGGCACCGAGGCGATCCTGCGCCATTGGCGCGAAGCGGTGCCCAACGACCGGCTGGCGCATCTCGTCAAGGACGCGACCCGCGGCCTGTTGCGCGCCATGCAGATGCGCCTGAGCAAGCACGGCGTGTCCTTCGGCCATTGGACCTTCCTGCGGATCCTGTGGGAAACAGACGGGCTCACCCAGCGCGCCTTGAGCGTCGAGGCCGGCCTGATGGAGCCGACCACCTCCTCGGCGCTCGCCGCCATGGAGGCGCTCGGCTATATCCGGCGCGAGCGCCGGCCGGACAACCGCAAGAATATCCACGTCTTCCTGACCGCCCGCGGCAAGGCGCTGCGGCCCAAGCTGGTGCCGCTGGCCGAACAGGTGAACGATGTCGCGGTGCGCGGCGTGAGCGCCGCCGAGGTGGCGGTCACCCGCCGGACGCTGCTGGTGATGATCGAGAATCTGGCGCGCGACGAGTTGCAGGCGGGCAAGAAGCGGCGGCGCATGCCCTCCACCCGCGAGCTCGCCCGCCGCGTCGCGGCCGCGAGCGCGCTCACCCGCGCGCAAGCGCGCCACAAGGCCCCCCAGCGAGGACTCTGACGCCGATGCACGACACCGACCTGTTCCACGAGCATCTCGCGCTCACCGACGAGGAGCGCGCCGAGATCGCCCAGTATATCTGGGACCAGGAGCACGTCGATCTCACCACCATCGGCATCGACATCGGCAGCTCGACCTCGCATCTTCTGTTCGCCAAGGTGCTGCTGGAGCGCCAGACGCAAGGGTTGTCGAGCCGCTTCACGGTGGTGCATCGCCAGGTGCTGTGGCGCTCGCCCATCATGCTGACGCCCTTTTTGCCCGACGGCACCATCGACGCCGCCGCGCTCGGGGCTTTCATCCAGAAGGCGTATGGGGAAGCGGGCTTTGCGCGTCAGGATATCGACAGCGGCGCCGTGATCCTGACCGGCGAGGCGATCAAGAAGAAGAACGCGCAGGCGATCGACGAGCTGTTCGCCGCCGAGGCCGGCAAGTTCGTCTGCGCCACGGCCGGCCACAAGCTCGAATGCACGCTCGCCGCCCATGGGGCGGGCGCGGTACGGCTCGCCAAGGAGCGCGACGATTGCGTGCTCCATGTCGACATCGGCGGCGGCACCACCAAGCTCGCGCTGATCGACCGCGGCGTCATCCTCGGCGTGGCCGCCTTCGCGGTCGGCGGCCGCCTGCTGGCGACCGATGAGCGCGGCGCCTGGACCCAGGTCGACGATTCGGCGCGCCTGGTCGCCCGGGAGCTCGGCCTCGCCACCGATCCGGCGACCCTCGCCGACGTCGCGGTGCGGCGGAAAATCGCCCAACGCCTGGCGGCGATCGGGGCCGACTACATCCTCGACGCGCCGCGCGATGCGCTCGGCCGGGCCCTGCTGCTGACCGAGGACCTCGCCCGGCCGGTGACGCCGGTCGCCATCACCTTCTCGGGCGGCGTGTCGGAATATGTCTTCGGCTACGAGGAGCGCGAATACGGCGATATCGCCAAGCTGTTGGCCGCCGCGCTCGGCGAGGAGCTCAAGCGGCGCGGAAGCTCGTTCGTGATCGATCCGGGCCAGCGCATCCGCGCCACCGTGATCGGCGCCTCCCAGTTCACCGTCCAGGTGAGCGGCAAGACCATCTACCTGCCCGACCCCGGCGTGCTGCCGGTGCACAATGTGCCGGTGGTGCAGGCCGGTCTCGATCTTACGGGCGCGTTCGACCCGGCCGCGCTCACCGCGGCGATCGGTGCGAGCCTGCGCCGCATGGGTCTTGCTCCCGACGCCCGCATGGCGATCGCTTTCGCCTGGCATGGCGATCCGGACTATGGCCGCATCGCGGCGGCCGGACGGGCGATCATGGCGGCGGTCGCGCCCGACGGCCGGCGCAGCCAGCCGCTGCTGCTCATGATCGACGGCGACGTCGGCAAGACCTTCGGGCAGCTGCTGCGCGATGAGCTCGGTCTTGCGGGCGACCTCGTGTCGATCGACGGCGTGCAGCTCGCCGAGCTCGACTTCGTCGACGTCGGCGAATTGATCTCGCCCCCCGGGGTGGTACCCGTGGTGATCAAATCTCTGCTATTCTCGTGACCAACAGCCCATCGGAGGAGACCGGCACATGAACGAGCCAACCAAGCCGCGCTACGGCGTCGACGCCTATCTGGACTGGGTCGAGAAAGAGGGCCTGCCGGTCACCGAGGATTTCGGCATCGATCTTTATTCGGTGCAGACCGCGCCGTGGGCGCGCTACGGCGTCAAGGGCGCCGCCGTGCACCTCAAGGGCCGCGGCGATTTCGCCAACATGTTCGTGCTCGACATCCCGCCCGGCGGCGCGACCTCGCCGCAGCGCCATCTTTACGAGGACGTCTATTATGTGCTGGAAGGCAGCGGCAGTACCCAGATCGAGTTCGCCGACGGCAAGAAGCGCAGCTTCGAATGGGGACCGCGCAGCCTGTTCGCGATTCCGCTCAACGCCAAGCACCGGCACTTCAACGCCAGCGGCCGCGAGCGCGCGCTGCTGGTCACCACCACCGACCTGCCGCTGGTGATGAACACCTTCCACAACGAGAAATTCATTTTCGACACCGACTTCGAGTTCGGCGACCGCACCGGCAAGAACGAGTATTTCGCCGGCGAGGGCGACCTCATCACGGTGCGTCCCGGCAATCACATGTGGGAGACGAATTTCGTGCCGGACCTCGCCGCCATCGAGCTCAAGTCCTGGGGCGACCGCGGCGCCGGCGGTTCCAACATCATGTTCGTGCTTGCCGACGGCACCATGCACGCCCATATCTCCGAGATGCCGGTCGGCACCTACAAGAAGGGCCACCGCCACGGCCCCGGCTTCCACGTGATGTGCGTCACCGGGCACGGCTATTCGCTCGCCTGGTTCGACGGCGAGAAGGATTTCACGCGCATCGACTGGAAGCACGGCACCGTGTTTCCGCCCTGCGACCAGCAGTTCCACCAGCACTTCAACGCCAGCCAGCAGCCGGCGCGCTATCTGGCGACCGGCGTCGGCGGCCTGCGCTATCCGCTCACCTTGTCGCAGCGGCGCTCGCTCCTGGGCGTGAAGCCGGGCGAGAAGGGCGCGGTGTCGGTCGACATCAAGGAAGGCGGCGACCAGATCGAATACACCGACCAGGATGCGCGCATCCACAAGATCTGGCTCAAGGAAATGGCCAAGAACGGCGTCGAGCCGAAAATGGAGAAGTATTTCCCGCAGGCCGAGCGCGCGCCCGTCATGGCGAAGTAGTTTTTGTAACGAGTCGAATGAAACAGCGTCATGCCCCGCGCAAGCGGGGCATCCAGTACTCACCAACTTTCGCCGATGAATACTGGATCGTCCGCTTGCGCGGACGATGACGCAGATGCCGCGTCGCCCTTCTACGGCGCCTTGTAGATCACCGCCTGCTTGGCCCGCTCCACGATGTCGGGCGGCGTGGCGTAGATCTTCTCCGCGATCTTCTGCAGCTCCCCGCCCGCGATCGGATCGAGATCGAGGCCGAGCTTCTCGCCTTCGGCGCGCAGCTCGGGGTCGCGCAGCGCATCCATGAAGGCCTTGCGTAGCGCCGCGACGCGGTCGGCCGGCACGCCCGGCGGCGCCGCGAACGGGCGGGCGGTTTCCTGGCTGGTGAGGATGACCTTGAGGATCTGGCGCTGTTCCTCGGTCTTGGCGAGATCGAGCGCCAGCGGAACGTCGGGGATGTCGGCCTCCTTGCGCAGCGCAGCCTGGACGATGATGTTGATCTTCTTCTCAGTCAGCCACGACTGGTTCTTGCTCTTGATGGTGCTCCACGAATAGCCGCAGAGCCCTTCGACCTCGCCACGCTCCATCGCCAGGATGATCGGCGTGGTGCCGTGATAGCCGCTCACCAGCCTGATCTTGGCGTCGAAGACATTCTTGTAGAGCAGCGCGAAGACGTCCGGGTCGGCGCCGGGGCCGTCGCCGCCGAGCGTGAGCGTCCTCTCAAGCATGTCGCTCCAATTTTTCACCGGCGACGTATGCCAGGTGATGCAGGTCGACACCTCGTTGGTGATGCTGCCGACCCAATTGAATTTCGTGCCGTCGAACTGCGCGGTCGGGGTCAACAGCGGCGCGATGCCCATCTGGCGCCCGAAGGTGCCGAGCGCGGTGCCGTCCTTCGGCGCGACCGAATAGACGTAGTTGGCGGCCCGCACCGAGGCGGCGCCCGGCATGTTCGAGACCACCACTGTGGGATGCCCGGGCAGGTGCTTGCCGAGATGTCGCGCGAGCACGCGCGCGTAGAGGTCGTAGCCGCCGCCCGGGCCGAAGCCCACATAGAGGGTCACGGTCTTGCCGGCGAGACTCGCGTCCTGCGCGGTCGCCGCCGTCGCCCCAAAGACCGCGGCCGCAACCACGATCGTGCCGCCGAGGAACTCGACGGAACGTTGCATGATGGCCTGCAAGACCTTGTTCGCCATCACTATTCCTCCCCGTTCGGCACCTTTGGTCGCAGGCTACGACATTGCGGCCGGCGGCGCATCGGCGCCCCTTATAATGGAGGTCAGGCGTACCGATATTTCGGACGACGCTGTTGAGCCCTTGGCCGGGGCTTTTGGAGGACTCAAAAGATGCGGATTCTTCGGTTTCGCCCGCTGCTGGCGCTCGGCGCCATCGCGGCCGCTTTGGTGATGATCGCTGCC
>Ga0137412_10005115_pt1 | contig 10474 bp, 9 predicted proteins | sample CZODoug2_1_16fun_FD_122160 | JGI IMG/M metagenome (GOLD analysis project Ga0137412, IMG submission 122160) | Vadose zone soil fungal communities from Angelo Coast Range Reserve, California, USA - CZODoug2_1_16fungal (Hybrid Assembly) | ecosystem: Environmental > Terrestrial > Soil > Vadose zone... | reverse complement strand
CGGTTCGCTGGTTCGCGAGATCGCCGATCTGCCGGTGGTAGTCGTGAAAGCGCGTCAAGTCGACGTCCAGCATGGTATCGCCGTACATCACCAGAAACTCGCTCGCCAGTCGATCGAAGACGGCGAGGGTGGCGCCCGCAGTTCCGCGCGGCTGCCCATCATCGATGCAGTGGATATCAAGTCCCCAATTTTGCTTCGAGGCGCAGTAGTCGACGATCGCGCCGGCAGCGTGATTAACGAGGATCATCACCTCAGTGAATTCATGCTTCTTTGCCAACAAAATTTGCCGCTCCAACAGCGGAACGCCGCAGATATCGATCAAGGGCTTGGGCAAATGCCCCAATCGCGCTCGCAATCGAGTGCCCTTGCCTCCCGCCAAAATGACCGCCTGCTTCACCGCCCGAACTCTTGCTCCGCAATCTCATTCACTGCCTTCTCAATTGCTTGCACGGAGCTGAGGCGGGGCCGCCAGCCGAGGCTAGAGAGCTTGAGTGTGGAGTACTTGAATTTGGGCACATCCCCCACCCAGCCCCTGTTTCCCTGGCCGAAGGTAATCGTAGCGCCGGGCGCCACGCGGCTGACGACGGCTTCCGCTATGAATTTGACGGTCACCCCATCGTCATTGCCCGCGACGTTGAAGTAATTCAGCCGGTCATGCGCTTCGTTTCTGATATACAACAAAGCGTCGATTAGATCGTCCACATGCAGATAACTTTTCTGCTGCGTACCGTCACCGAGAACATCGAGATTGCCGGGCGTCGCCTTGAGTTTTCGAATGAAGTCCTGAATGACGCCGTGTGTGGCCGGAACTCCGATCACATTGGGGAACCGAAACACGAAGGCATTCTGCAGATAACTCTCCAGTGCAGCGCTGATCGCCGCCTCCGAGGCCAGTTTCATTGCCCCGTAGTTGGAAATGGGAAATAGGGGTCCGATATCCTCGGTAAGGACCTCGTTGCCCAGATCGCCGTAGACGGCCGAACTGGATGCAAAAGCCATGATGCCTATTCCCAATTCCTTCATCAGGATCAGCGAATTGAAAGTCGTCAAAAAGGTATCGCGGAAATCCACGTTCGGGTCCGAAACGCCGGCCGGAATGTCGGAGTTTGCCGCCATATGCCAGATCTCGGAGACCGGCTCTTGCGCATGCACCGAACGCAAAGCCTTGCGATATGCGTCGAGGTCGGCGAGATCGATTGCCGAAAAAGTGAAGTTCGGATGATCTCGGACGGTGTTTAGATTCTGCAGAGACCCGCGACAGAGATTGTCGAAACCAGCAACCCTTTCACCGCGTTTCAGAAGTTCGCCGGCAAGACGGCAGCCAATGAATCCCGCAACCCCGGTTATGAATATGGTCACGCCGGCGCTCCTTCCGAGCAGGCCACAGCGAACAAATCTGCAAGCTTTCCCACTTCGACATCGATCGTATGCCGTTCCAATGCCCGCTCATAGGCGGCCTCACCCATGAGGCGAAGTTCCTCGGCCGAACGAGACAGAAAGTCTTCCAACGCCGCCGTCAGGTCATCCACGGATCCCGCCGGAAAAAGCCAACCTGTCTTTCCTGGTATGACCAGTTCTGGAATTCCGGCCACCATGGTTGTCAGCACCGGTCGACGCAATGACATTGCTTCCATAATGACCATTGGCAATCCCTCCGCAAAACTGGGCAGCACCAAAGCCCGCGCGCGAAGCATTTCCTCGCGCAACTGTTCCGTGCTGATCGAACCAGTCAATCGCACTTTGTCTTGCAGCGAATATTTGGCGATCAATGCCTCGATCTCGGCGCGCATTTCACCGTCCCCGACCAAAGCGAGCTCGAACTCGATGCCCTTGCGGGCGAGAGCATGAGCGGCGTCCACCAGCAACAATTGGCCTTTTTCCGCACTCAAACGCCCCACGCTCACGAGTCTGGGAAAATCCACGGTCACCGGGAATGATGCATTTTCGTGAAAAGCAAATTCAATCCCGCAATGAACCACCTGGATTTTTGGCCACTGCGCATACTCTACCCAGCGGTATAATTGGCTGCGGGCGAATGAGGTGATTGCCACCACAAACGCCGAATGCCGCACTTTCTCCCGAATATGCAGGAATTCCGGTTTGTCGAATTCTTCCGGACCGTGCACCGTAAAGCTGTACGTAGGCCCGCCCAGGGCGCGGATGAGCATGACGATTTCTGCCGCGTTGGTACCGAAATGGGCATGCACATGACAAGCGCCTGAAGCTTTCAACCAAGGCAGCGTGCGGCAGGCTTCGGCGAAGCACACCAAGTGATAACGTAAAGGACGGTGCGCGCGCCATCCCACCCTGATTGCCAGCGCAAGCGCTGACAGAAAGCGGCCGGGATCGGAGATCAGAAGTTTGAGCATGGCGGTGAATAGGGGTTTCAGGCCGCCCTGAAGCACATACTGAGTGCGCCGTTGCTCTTCCCGATCCTCTGCGTCGATGATCTCGGCGTCCCAGCCTCGCAATGCGATCCGCTGGATGTTGAGGCCACGCCGTTCCAGCGCCAGAATTTCCCGTCGAATGAATGCATGACTTATTTTGGGATACTGATTGATGAAGTAGGCGACTTTGGAAGACATAGGTTAAGTGGACTCGGAAAAATTGCAGAGCCGGAGGGCGAAAAAGCGTGAGTTTATCAGGGTTTACCGTGTCTTGAGTGATACGCATCTAGTATCGCGGTGAGCGCGTCAGCCAGCCGCGAGCCGCAGATACGCCTTTCGACCGCCGCCAAATCAGGGCCCGCTCGGGGACGATGCTAGACTTCGCATCAGGTGGTACGCGGCGAAGTTAATTACAATGATGCTTGATCAACGTTGGGACCCTTCTCTTATGGCAGATCCAGATCACGACCCGATTTCTTATACCGCTTTGAAGGTCCTTCAGCAGCGTGCGCGGACTTGCACGATTCCGATGTGCCGAGAGATGGCTGAAGCGGCGGGAATTCCCTGGCAATCCGCATGGCCGAGAAAGTTGTTGAGAAAAATCGTGGGCGGCAAGGCGCAATCGGGCGCATACCTTCAATTGCGTTATGACGCAATGACACATGCACTCGAGAGTTATCCGGACTATGCGGTACTGGAACTCGCCGCCGGCTTTGGAACCAGAGGAGTGCTCGAAGCCGCAAAGCGCGAAGCTTACATCGAGACCGATCTGCTGAACCTTTTGCGCCGGAAGGAAACAGTCGTCGCCAAACTGAACGGCACCTCTGTTCCGAACCACTGCTTTCACCCCGTAAACGTCACGGATCGTGGCGAGATGGAAAGTATCGGTACCTTCGTGAACGGATTGAATCTACAAAAGCCCATCGTGATCATTCATGAGGGTTTGCTGATGTACTTCAATCAACAGGAGCAGGAACTCGTTCGCGACAATATTGCCCGTCTAATGAGGAGCCACAAACCGGGCGCGATCTGGCTGACACCGGACTTCTCGGAGCGGAATATTGACCAAACATTCCTGCAGAAACTAATGTCCCTGAAACTTCGCGGCCATGTCAGAAGGCAGCTGAATTATTTCACCGATAACGATGCGGTTGTACGTTTTCTAAATGCCGGCGGACTTGATTGTGAATGGCTCCCAAATTCCGTCGACCCGGCGAATAGCGGTACTCGCGCCTATGCCGAATATTTCAGGATTCACGGGATAACGCTTCAAAGCCGCTAGTTACGCCGGTGAAGCTCCTCGGTTGCGCGTTTCTTGCCGACCAGAAGGGCGCGCATCTGATACCTGCGGAGGAAGCGCCTGAATTCCATGTCGGCGTATCTTGGAGTACGCCGGAGCGCACTCTTGAGCCATCCCCAAAGAATCGCACAACTGCCAAGCAAATAGGGCTTCTCGTTAACGCGGCCCAATGCACTCGCCGCGATGAAAAGAAATCCCGTCCCCATGAAGTACTGACCAAATCCGTGCCGCATCCGTCCAGTGTAAATACCCTGCTGAGTGGAGCCCATCGGCCGTAGGTGGACAAAACGTAATTCGGGCGCATCCCAGCTGCAGGCAATCCAGCCCTTCATGCGACATCGATGACAATCGATGCCGTCCCACATGACTTCACGGACAAAGCCGCCAATGTCTTCAAAACTGGAAACTCGATAAAATTTTGTCATGCCGAGCGAAGTTTCGTCGCCGTGCTTCTCCTTGATCAACCGGTCCGCCGCTTTTTGGTAGGCCTTGCCGCTACAAGTGGCGATGCGCGGCTCCGCCGTCATTCGCTCCATGAGGGATTCAAAATATCGCGGCGGCAAAATGAGATCCAAATCCAGTTTGCAGAGATATTCGTAATCGTCGGGTTTAATCGTTTCATATCCGGCATAGAATGCTTCAATGACGCCGGGTCCAACTGCCCGTCGCCCGCGATCACGCCGAGTTACGATCTCAATCCAATCGTGCCGAGCCTTGTATTCTTCCAGAATACGTGGAGTTTCATCAGTTGAGCCATCGTCGACAATGATCCATTTTGTTGGGCGAACAGACTGTCCAATGACGCTTTCCAATGTCTGCCGCATATAGGCGGCCTCATCGCGGCAAGGAGAAATGAGCACATAGCGATTGCTTGATGTCACGGCATTCAAACCCTAGACGACCGCTATTTTGATTCGAGCCGGTGGAATGTCCCGGTTCCGCTGCCGCAGCACGCTGAATCGTATGAAGTCACGCAAGTAATGAGGTATCGCTCGATCTTGACGTCCCTGCAGGATCCGCTTCAAAGAGCCGAGTAATTGAGCTACCACGGCGACCACGTCTATGGTCATCGCCCGTAGCACACCAAAAGTCACGAAGAAATACCGCCGGCGCGACTCAAACCAATACGGTGGCAGCCTTTTCGGTCCATCGGTCAGAAAGGCCACCGCGGTGCTTTGCCCGCCAATGTGCATGACGCAGCTTTCGGGGACGTACCACGTTGAAAAGCCCGCCTCTCGAGCACGCCAACAGAAGTCCGTCTCCTCGAAATACAGGAAGTAGTTTTCATCCAGACCTCCGATTGCCGCGAACACCTCGGGTCTGATCATCATGGAGGCGCCGCAGATCCAGTCAACGCGCTCATTCGACCGACCCATGTGTCTCACCGTGTTCCAAGGTTTGAGTAAACGACTGACGAGCCCGAATTCCAGGCCTCGGTCAACTTCGCTCATCATGCTAGGGAATCGAAACGCAATCGAACAGTCGCTGCCGTCGAGATTCTCGAAGCGGCCGCCGGCGATTCCGACTTCGGGGTGACTCTCCAAAAAGCGAACCAGCGAGCCGACTGCACCAGGCCGTACCTGTGCGTCCGGGTTCAACAAATAAACATACCCGGGAGCGGCGGAAGAATACGCGCGCTCGATTCCAAGATTGTTCCCGTAGGCGAAGCCGCCATTTTTTGGCGCGAGTACGAGGGTAACCCAGGAGGACCAGTCGAAGCGCCTCACCGCGTCGGCTATCGCCGGCAGGTCTCCGGAAGCATTGTCGACCACGATTGCCCGTAAGTTCAGTCCGGGGGTAGCTCGCTCGGTGAGCAAGGATCTTAGACTCTCGATCGTCAGAATTGCTGATTTGAAGGTGACAATGATGACGGCGATATCGAGCGCGCTGGTGGGTGCGTTCGCCACCGCAGCATCGGATTGAGAGTCGGTATCGAAATTAGCCACCCAACCGTCCCGTGCAGATTTCTCGGACTTTATCACACCTGCCGGCGGCTCAGAAAACCGCAGTGACGGTGATGCGAGCGGCATGACATATGCCGTACTCTGTCTGTCGCCCCGCGGATTTGTTCGATGTCGTACAGATTTGAGCTAGAATTTTTGGATGCAATCTCTCGGACTCGTGGTAATCGGCCGTAATGAAGGCGCGCGTTTGGCGCGCTGCCTCATCTCGGTGCGCGCAATTCCGAATCGCGTCTATGTCGATTCGGGATCCTCCGACGGCAGCGTCTTATTGGCGCAAGGCGAGGGGGTTACCGTCGTCGAACTTCCCGTGCCGCCACACTTTACTGCCGCGCGCGCGCGCAATGCGGGGCTCGCGCGATTGCTCGCGATCCAGCCTTCCCTGGAATTTGTTCAGATGATAGATGGAGATTGCGAGTTACAGCCCGGTTGGATAGAAGCGGGTCACGCAGCCCTGCGTGCCGAGCCAGATCTCGCGGTGGTATTTGGCCGACTTCGTGAACGCCATCCGGAGCGATCGATTTACAATGCGCTATGCGACGATGAGTGGAACTCGCCCGTCGGCGATGCCGTAGGTTGCGGGGGCATTGCGCTGTTTCGCGTGGAGGCGCTGCGCCAGGTAGATTTCTATAATCCCACGATGATCGCGGGCGAGGAACCGGAACTGTCGATGCGGCTGCGCAAGCGAGGATGGCGGCTTCGCTGCATCGATACGGAGATGGCGCTCCACGATGCAGCCATTACCCGCTTCGGCCAATGGTGGATCCGGACTCGCCGGTCGGGCCATGCCTATGGCGAAATGGCTTTTCTCCATCCTGACGCTCGTGAACCGAATTGGCCCTACCAGGTGCGCAATATTTTATTTTGGGGTGGCGCCATGACGAGCTTGCTGGTGACTGCGATCATATTGGCGTTGAGCGTAAGCCCTTGGTGGTGGGTAGCGGTGTTGTTGGCATTCCTGCCGTGGCCGGTGCGTATGGTCCAGCTTGCAGAACGCCAGAGGCGGCGAGGGTTGAGCGCGAAGGTTGCACGCGCATCGGGTGTCCTGCTTATCGTAGGGAAGCTGGCGCAGTTTCTGGGTCTAGTCAGCTACTATCGAAACCGCATGCTCAGGCGTTCGTCGACGCTCATCGAATACAAGGGGCCGGAAAGCGTTTGACGTAGGTTTAATGGTGTACTGCGCCTAAGTCCCACGTGGGTGCCCAAGCAGTTCCAAGAGCATCATAGAACACGGGCACGCTGGTGCCGCCCGAGTAATTTGCCGTTGGCCGGAAATCCGAGATCAGGCTGAAATTGCCGCTGCCATTCGTGAAGCCCGGATTGCTGCTCGTCGCCGGCGTATTGTTTGAGATCGTGTTGCCTGAACCTTGATTGGCTACGGCGCCGTTGTTGTAGATCAAGTTATTCACGGCCCAACTATTTGCGACTGCCGTACCCCGCCGCTGGTAACAAAAGCGGGCCCGACTGCTCAGCGGATTGGGCGACAGGGTGTTGTTGTAGGCTGAGCACCGCTGGGAACCGGCGGGGCCCCGGTGGTGGTGGAGAACAAGTTGCGCTCCATCATCATCACCGTATTCTCCGCCCGACTCGCCCCAGATTTGCCGCTGAATAAGTTAACCGAGATCTCGACAAACTCGGTGTAGATGGCCGCCCAAGTTCCATGAATTGTTCTTGGGAAACGGCCGCAAAATGCCGCCGGCAGCACATTTTTTGGAGGGAAAATCGGCGCAGCCAGAAGAGTGTGTTGCGGGGTTACCCTGACCGGCATAACCCAACCGGTTATGCGAGCCACGTCACAGAAGCGTGAATGCGCCCGGTCAAGCTGACTCCGCGACTGTAGGATCTGAGCATCAGTCTGGAGCGATGAATGACCATCGAAAGCATTATTGAATTGGGAGTAGGGCAGGTGAATCTGAACCCGGCGCCCATTCGTCCGGACTGGGTTCTCGAGGGCAATCCGGTCACGCGTAATAAGCTTCTGTCGAGCAGTGCCGACGGCACCGCGAGCACGCTGATATGGGATTGCACCGCGGGTCGATTCAACTGGTTCTACGACGTCGATGAGACGATTTATGTTATCCAAGGTGGCGTTGTCGTGAAGGATTTCGGCGGCTCGCCACGTCGCTTGCAGGCTGGAGACGCGATTTTCTTTCCAGCCGGTGCGCGTGCCGAATGGCACGTGGAACACTACATCCGAAAAATCGCGTTTTGCCGAGCACCGCTGCTACCCCTGCCGCGCCCGGTCCGAATCGCCCAGCGCGGCTATCAGTTCCTAAAGCGATTGGTGGGGAGCCGAGGTGACGCCAATGCCGTGCCGGCGATGTTTCATATTAGCTAGCGGTGGTTCTTAAGTGCGCTCAGCGCGCTTTCAAACTGTTTGTCGATTCGAGTGGCTTACAGAATCCCCTGTAGACGTGTTTCTTCGGGGTTTTAATACCGCACTCCGCTGGTCTATTTCTTGGTCGAGTCAGTAGCACCGGCGACTGCCGCGCGAATGTCATTTTTCCCTGTGTGGCATGCGCTAAGTCATGTATCACATATCAGCCACATTGATCACTATCGTGGAACTTCTTTGCTGTCGAGCCTTCGCAGCGCATTAGCAAGAACGTCGCCCGAATATGTGTGGTACCGTACTGACGCGTGAACCACGTCATGCTTAGAATAATTTAACATCAAGCTTTTCGGTGGAATTGCACACTCGATTTCAAACGCTTTATCGATGTCAGAGGGAGAGGTGACGATGAAGGACTCATCAAATTGAGTGTTGCAGAGGTTACATTGGCCCCGTCGCCGATCCAGCCAAGTTGGGTTCTCGAAGGGGATCCAGTAGCGCGAAATCATGTTCTCTCCCATAGCGCAGACGGAACTGCAACTACGCTTGTCTGGGATTGTACGGCTGGCCGATTCAACTGGTTCTATGATGTCGACGAGACAGTCTATGTGATTGAAGGTGGCGTCGTCGTCAAAGATGCCGCGGGCGTAACGCGTTGCCTGAAGGCTGGTGATACGTTCTATTTTCCCGCTGGATCGCACGCCGAATGGCATGTCGAAAACTACATCCGTAAGATTGCGTTCTGCCGTGCACCGCTGCCGCGGGTTTTCGTGTTCGCCAAGCGCGTATTTAGGTGGTTCCTTAGTCGATTGACAAACTATGGTCGCGGCGCCGGCGCGCCCACGGCCGTGCCCGATAACAATTAGAAAACAGTCGACTTATCCGGCGTAAGAACGGCCCGGTCGATGGGATCCCAGTTGCGGGTGAAGCTTCATCGCGGCGCTCGCGTTAGAGAGTTTTTTCGGCATCCCTACGGCGACCAGTCACGATCATCATTCCACCGAGCAGCAAGGTTAGGCCGGCTCCGATAGATGCTGGGTCAATCTCTGGCGCAGACACGCGCGTGAGGGACGTAATTGTGTATTTCAGGACACCGACCTGCACATTGTTTACGGTAGCAGTGAGCCTGTCATCCTGGCTTCCCACATTTCCAAGAACTGGCAGGCCATTCGCATCATAGGGGGCGTTGCTGCTGCTCACACCGACAAGAGAGATGTAATTACTCGTGTATATATTCTTCGAGAGAAACTCATTGTCACTAGCGTACCAATTGGCGGGAAAGATATTGTTAGTCGTGGCACAACCGGAAGTACATCCAACAAAATTGTCAACACCGTAGCTTGCCGGATAACTTGGGCCATACGAAACCCCGACGTCATTTATGGTCTCGTTAAAAACCAGGGCCCTTGGAGCCGGAGGGTCATTAAACAGGGGTCCGCCATATACCTGTGCGATCCAAGTACTACCGTTGGTGCTACCAATGGTTCCTGCGCTTTGCGCCGGGTTTGCAGCTCCAAAGTCGATAGAAATTGTTCCCGTTAAATTAGGGCCGGCGGAAGCGTAGACACCGTCTGCAACATCGACGGTGCCCGTGAAATCGTAGGTTACTTGCTGCGCGTTCGCGGCGGCAGACGCGGTCAACGCCGCGAGGGCTGCTATTCCCTTAAGCCCCAAATGTTTCGCGTTCATCACGTCTGCTCCGTTAATTGTCGCTACTTTGAATGACCAGAGCTTAAGGGAAGGCGGTATTGGAAAACGCGGTCGAATTCTCGGAGTGAAAGATGATATGTTAAATGAATTCCGCTCCAACTGCCACATGGCAGTTAGAGATCGAGGCTGAGCGCCAAGCTATAGCGACAGAAACTCCCAAACTTAGGCGCGCTGAGTTTCGGCGAGGCTAGTCGTGAGCCTCGCTTCCTGGCCGCTCATGAGTCGGTGCAGCCAACTCACCGGCTTTCTCAATGAGCCGAAAGCATCCCCATCCGACGGACCTCATTTCTCAAGCTCGCAGTACCCTGGGATGGCGACCGGCGGCAGCAAAATTTCGATAAAGTTATCGTGAGTGCATTTCCCGTGATTGCTACCCGGGCCTTCTGCCGGCCCTTCTGCACGTACGCGCCGCCGATGCCCCCGCTCGGGCAGCCCGTCGAGCCGAGCGCCAGGCTGGTGAGCACGATCGACGTAAACGCGAGGAGCGAACACCGCACGGCGTCGAGCATAGCAGTATGTTCGCGCCGGCGTGACCTTGCACCTCGCTCCCCACATGCGCGATGCGCCGATCGATTGGCGTGACGGGACGCACCGCACGGCGAGCCTCGAGGTGACGTGGCGGCGGTTCGCACCAGCGGCGCGCCGCGCCGGCATCACGCGGCTCGCCGAGCTCACCGGGCTCGACACGCTCGGCATTCCGGTGTTCGCCGCGATCCGGCCGATGGGGCGCTCGCTGTCGACGCAGCAGGGCAAGGGGACGACCGCGCTCGCGGCCAAGGTCAGC
>Ga0137412_10005114_pt1 | contig 10475 bp, 11 predicted proteins | sample CZODoug2_1_16fun_FD_122160 | JGI IMG/M metagenome (GOLD analysis project Ga0137412, IMG submission 122160) | Vadose zone soil fungal communities from Angelo Coast Range Reserve, California, USA - CZODoug2_1_16fungal (Hybrid Assembly) | ecosystem: Environmental > Terrestrial > Soil > Vadose zone... | reverse complement strand
CTTCCAGCCTTTCAGGATCACCTCGACCTCGCCCGACGCAACGGCGTCGCCGACGATAAAATCCGGCAGATCGGCGATGCCGAGCCCGGCAAGCAACGCCGGCATCAGCGCCTCGCCATTGTTGACCCGCAGCGGGCCCGCGGGGCGCACGCTGACCTGTTCGCCCGCGGCGTTGGTGTAGTGCCAGACATCCGGCGTGGAAAGATACGCATAGCCGAAGCATTTGTGCCGGGCGAGATGCATCGGATGCGTCGGCCGGCCGTGCCGCTTGAGATACGCCGGCGACGCCACCGTGTAGCGCGGCATCGCGCATAGCCGGCGCGCGATCAACGAGGAATCCGGCAGGCTCGCGATCCGCAAGCCGGCATCGAAGCCGTCCCCGATCAGATCCACCATGGCATCGCTCAAGTGCAGATCGATCGCGACGTCGGGATATTGGCCGAGAAATTCCGGCAGGATCGGCGCCACTTTGCTCACCCCAAACGTCATCGGCACCGCGAGCCGCACCACCCCGCGCGGCGTCGCCGATTGCGTCAGCGCCTCGTTCTCCGCCGCCTCGCCATCGGCGAGCAGGCGCGCCGCGCGCTCGGACAGCTTTTGCCCGGCATCGGTCAAGGCAAGCCGCCGCGAGGTGCGGTTGAACAGCCGCGCGCCGAGCCGCTGCTCCAGCCGGCTGACGGCCTTCGAGACCGTCGCCTTGGACAGCGCCAGCTCGCTGGCGGCCGCCGCGAACGACCGTAATTCCACGACTTTTGCGAAGATCGCGAGGCCTTCAAAATCGGGGAGTTTTGCCATTTGAACATCCCATTAGAGCTATTTTGGAAACAATGAATTTCAATAGTTTCTATTTATGCATCATCCAGAAACACATATCCAGACCTCAACGCAATTCAACCCACGGGGAAAATCCCATGATTGAACTCAGACCTTTTGCAAAACTCGGCGGCGCCGATCACGGCTGGCTGAAGGCAAAACATCACTTCTCGTTCGGCAGCCACTATGACCCCGGCAATATGGGCCACGGCTCTTTGCGGGTATGGAACGACGACGAGATCGCGCCGAACACCGGCTTTCCCGCCCATCCCCATGCCAACATGGAAATAATCACCTATGTCCGCGAAGGCGCCATCACCCATCAGGACAGCCTCGGCAACAAGGGGCGCACCGAAGCCGGCGACGTGCAGGTGATGAGCGCCGGATCCGGCGTGCGTCACTCCGAATACAATCTGGAGCCGACCAAGACCAAAATCTTCCAGATCTGGATCGAGCCGACCACCGAAGGCGGCCAGCCGACCTGGGGCGCAAAACCGTTTCCGAAGTCGGATCGCTCCGGCAACTTCGTCACCATCGCCAGCGGCTTCGATGGCGACAAGGATGCGCTGCCGATCCGCGCCGACGCGCGGGTGCTCGCGACCACGCTGAAGGCCGGCGAGAGCGCGGAATATGCGTCCGGCAAAACCCGCAACCTGTATCTCGTGCCGGCGGCCGGCGCGGTCGAAGTCAATGGCGTGCGCGTCAATGCCCGCGACGGCGTCGCGATCCGCGATGAAGCGAAGCTGAAAATCACCGCGCTGGAAGATTCCGAACTGGTGCTGGTCGACGCGGCGTAAGGCCCACGTTTTCGTCGTGCCCGGCCTTGTGCCGGGCATCCACGTCATCCTTGACGATCGAACAAGACATGGATGGCCGGGACAAGCCCTGCCATGGACCACTGAATAGGTTTCGAATTTCTCACATCCAACACACCCCCCGGAGACCCACCATGACGAAAGTTCTCGTTCTCTATTATTCCGCTTACGGCCACATCGAGAAGATGGCGAGCGCCGTCGCCGAAGGCGCCCGCGAAGCCGGCGCCACCGTCGACATCAAGCGGGTGCCCGAACTGGTGCCGCCAGATGTCGCCAAAGCGTCGTACTACAAACTCGATCAGGCAGCACCCGTGGCTAAAATCGAAGACCTCACCAATTACGACGCCATCATCGTCGGCACCGGCACCCGCTTTGGCCGCATGGCATCGCAGATGGCGAATTTCCTCGATCAGGCCGGCGGCCTCTGGATGAAGGGCGCACTGCACGGCAAGGTCGGCGGCGCCTTTACCTCGACCGCGACCCAGCACGGCGGCCAGGAAACCACGCTGTTCTCGATCATTACCAACCTGCTGCATTTCGGCATGGCCGTCGTCGGCCTGAACTACGGCTTTGCCGGCCAGATGAAGCTCGACGAGGTCAGCGGCGGCTCACCCTATGGCGCGACCACCATCACCGGCGGCGATGGTAGCCGCCAGCCGTCAGAGAACGAGCTGGCGGGCGCGCGATATCAAGGACGCGTGATCGCGGAGACCGCGAAAAAACTGCATGGCTGATGCGACGCAGGCGGCATTCTCCTCGGCGGATGCCGCCCCATTTGGGTTGTGGGGACGACGGACTCCGCCATGATCGAAATGCTCTTTATCTATCAACTGGCACGCAATCCGGTTCGGGCGATTGCGCGACGCTGGTGGTGTCGCAGCCTCTACCGCGCCTCGCGCGGCAAGCGCCGCTGCCGGGAATGCACCAAGTCGTGAAGCCGGACCACTCGTTCAGGTGGTAAACTTTGGATCAGTTGAGACGGTAGAACCCGACGGCATTCACGCAGTTGGGGCGCCCGTATTCGCGCTCGGAGATTTCGAAATGACCAACAAGCCAGATCCCAAAGGCACCAGCAAAAACCCCGCCGAGCCGCATCCCGGCATGATGGGCGACGGCACCGAAGAGCAAAATCTCGGCCAGCCGGGAAATCCCGGGGCCCGCATCAAAAAAGACGAAGTCGACGTCGCCTTCGGCAAGGACGCCAAGAAGACAAAATAACGCGCATCCCCAATCGTGGTAAGTTCGCATATAAAGGCAGGGCCGGATTGCGCCCGGCCTTGTCGTGTCAGGAGATGCCGATGACAACCGGTTGCAGTGAACCATGAGCGATGCCGCGCGGGCGCCCTGGCCGGAATTGCCTACCGCGGCCTGGCGGGAGACCTGCGAAACGCTGCATCTGTGGACCCAGATCATCGGCAAGATCCGCCTGACGCGCGCGCCCTGGCTGAATCATTCGTGGCACGTCGCGCTGTACGTCACCGCGCGCGGGCTGACCACCTCGGCGATTCCCGATGGGACGCGGACCTTCCAGATCGATTTCGACTTCATCGATCATACCTTGCGGATCTCCACCAGCGGCGGCGCACAGCGGCAATTGGCATTGGCAGGACAATCGGTGGCGAGCTTCTACGCCGCTGTGATGGCTGACCTTGCAGACCTCGGCATTCACATCGCTATCGACGAGATGCCCAACGAATTGCCGGAGCCGATCCGGTTTTCGCAAGACAGGAAACATGCATCATACGATCCGACCGCGGTGCGGCACTTTCTGCAGATTCTCGTGAATGCCGACCGAGTCTTCAAGCAGTTCCGCACCGGCTTCCTCGGCAAGGCAAGCCCGGTGCATTTCTTCTGGGGCAGTTTCGATCTTGCGGTCACACGCTTTTCCGGCCGCCGCGCGCCGCGCCATCCCGGCGGCGTGCCGCATCTATCCGATGCGGTGGCCTGCGAAGCCTATTCCCACGAGGAAAGCAGCGCCGGCTTCTGGCCAGGCAGCGGCGCGACCGATTATCCCGCGTTCTATTCCTATGCCTACCCCGAACCGCCGGGTTTTCGGGCCACGCGGGTGCGGCCGGATGCGGCGTTCTTCAGCGAGGCGCTCGGCGAATTCATCCTGCCCTATGACGCCGTGCGCACCGCCGCGCAACCGGACCAAGCGTTGCTCGAATTCCTGCAAAGCACCTATGAGGCCGCGGCCGATACCGCCAAATGGGACCGCGACGCGCTGGAATGCGCGCCGGGCCAGCCGGGCGTGGTGCGGCAGGTCTAGGTCCGTTCTCGCGACAGCGGCCTGCCGAGCATGCGTTTCATATGGCCGGCGATCCGCGGATAGCGGCGAAGCTCGCGCGCGGCGCGGTCGCGCAGTGCATACGGCAATCCGCGCCAGCTTAGGGCTGCGGAGATATCGACCAGCGGTCTATCAGACACGCCGAAACGGCGCTTGTAGGCATAATTGCCGATGCTGAAGTCGAACTCCCTCGCGCCGTCCTTGTGCAGGGCCGCCATGGTGCGTTCGATGATCAATCTGCCCGGCGAACAGTTCGACCATTTCTCGCCGGCGTTGCTGATGCGCACCATCAGGTAGTGTGAGCCTGTGCGGATCCCAAGCAGGGTCGCGACCACCTCTTCGCCCACCGTCAGCGCCGACACCACGACATAACCGTTGTCAACGCCATTGCCGACCAGTTTGCGGTAGAACGCGGCGCAGGCCTCGTCATTGAGAATGAAATTCAGCCCAAGCTGCTGCATCCGCGTGCCCTGCTGAACTTCCATGGTCGAGAGAATTCGCAACGCTTCGTTTCTGTCGGCAACTATTTTGAACGCCGCGGCGGGATAGCGCATGAACACGCGTCCGCTTCGCTCCAGCTCCTTGCGCACGGTTCTTTCCAGCGAATGGCGGTAAGCAGCGAAATCATCGCCGGTGGTAACGACGTTGCCGTTCAGCGAACAAATGCCGGCGCCATTGAGCAGCGCCAGCGGATTGGGTTCGCCGTCGAGGTCGACCGGCATCTTCTGCAGGCGGATCAGATCGGCCCCCCCGGGCATGCGCCGCAGCGCCGCAGTTAGATCGCGCCACAAGGCGCGCGCCGCCCTGGCGTTGCGCGGCGCCGCCGCGGTCAACATCGGCGCATTATAGTCGGTCAGACTGAGATCCGCGAATTCGACGATCCGGAGGCCATTTTGCGGGCGGCGGATCAGCGGCAACAGCGCGATTGGCTCGCCGGTCGCCGCATCCGAGACGACGGTAATCAGCGGTTCGACATGGCCCGTGCCGGCAAACGCACCGTACCACGCATGGAGCCATTGAGGATGCTGGAAAGGCGTCGACGGGCGGAGATCGTTGAAGCGCGCGGCGGCCTGCTGCCAGTCAGCCACGAACTCGATTTGGTAGCGCTGTGCGCGGGAAACGTCCCGCGCCTCCAATTCCCGCGCGCCCGCCGTCAATATTGTCATCGCTGGCCTGACGTCCTCATGCCGCCTTCGACGCGTCGACGATCTTGCCGGGTTGCGCGGCATCGAGGCGGAAGTCGATCGGGGCGCGCATGCTGCGCTCGCGTTTGATCCAGCTGCTGTTACGCAGCAATTTCCGCATCACCCGTTTGGCGAAGTACGAGGGACCGCGCAGATTCCGGCTCTTCGGCTGATAGCCGAAGCGATGGCGCAGCATGCCGTTGGCGAAGTTGACGACCTCGGAGCGGCGAATTTCGTCATCGGTGTAGGAGATGGTCATCGAGACGCTGAAGGTGTCAAGGTTCTCGACCCGATGTGGCGCGTTGAGCGGCCAGTTCAGCATCTGGCCGGGCCCGATCTCGAGTACCTTGGCATGGTTGTCGTACCAGTCCTGATACGGAAGATCGACTTCGACATTGAAGAGCGTGATGTCTTCGAGATGCCTTGATGTAATGAACGGCGCGGTGTTCGGGTAGACATATACGCGCTTGCGTCCGGAAATCTGGACCAGGGCCTGCCATGGCAGGTCGGCGTGGTAATAGACCTCCGCGCGGGGCGACGAGATCAGGATGCCGGCCTGATGGAATTCCGGCACCTCGAAGCCGGGCACCTTGGCGGCGACTTCTTCGAACATGCGATCGACCAGTTCGCGATAGCGGCTATCGACCAAGCCGACTTCGCGCAGGTTGAGCCAAAGTTCGCCGCGGGAGATCGCGTCGATGACCTCGCGGCCACCGAGATTACCAAGGTCGCCCTCGCGCCACACCCGGCTGGAGCCACGGGCACCGGTCTGCACAATGCTGTAGTGCTGGCGCGGATAACCCTCGATCAGCCTGGCGAGATCGTCCATCGAGAACGCCGGCGACGTGTGCATCTCATGTTCGAGACGGATCGGCTGGTGATTCCACAGTTGGGAATGCGTCTCGTCCCAGTGGCTGAAGATCTTGCTGGTCGTCATGGTCGCGCGCTCCTCTCGACTTCCCGTTTTTTCGCTGACCCGGCGACAACCATCCCCAAACGCTCCAGGCGCGTCCCGAAAAACCTGATGCCGCCGTCCCGCGGATCACCAGCTGTCCCGAGACGAAACGGCCGGTCGAATCTCACCTGCTTGCCAGCAAGAAAGGTGCCGCAAGGCGCGGGCGGCTGCTTATGGCGAGATAATGTCCGGGATGTATGGCTAACGCAAATATCTTCGAAAAGACCGCCGCGCTGCGCCATGATTTCAGAACCCGCACAACCGGTGCTCTTTCTCGGCGTTGCAGGACGTTAACCCTGACGCGCTCGGAAAGGATCGGTCGCCGACATTTGGCACGCACACCGCGCCCCGGATGCAGCGCATCCGGGGACACGAGGCTGCCCTACAGCTCCTTGATCTGCACCTTGCGGAACTTGACCACGCCGGAGCCGTATTGCAGCGCGATCGGACCGCTTAAGTGCTTGCTGTCCTGCACGTCGGCGGTCTTTTGACCGTTCAGCACGATCACGAGATGCGGGCCCTGCGCGGTGATTTCATAGGTATTCCATTTGCCGGCGGCCTTCGGCATCGGATCGACCTTGGCGACATCGACGATCGCCCCGGTTCCGTAAGATGGATCCGGCCGCTTGTCATAGATATTGACCTCGTAGCAGATCTTGGCATCGATCTTCTGCGACTGGTCGCAGCGGATGAAGACGCCGCTGTTGGCTTCTTCGTCGGTCCAGAACTCGGCCCTGATCTGGAAATCCTTGTAGGAATTCTTGGTGACGAGATAAGACAGGTCCTTGCCGTCAAGCTTGTCGGCGGTGAGCGCGCCGTCTTTCATCGCCCAATTGGCTTTGCCGACCTCATTCCAGTCGCCCATCTTGGTGCTGTCGAGCAGCGTGATCCAGCCGCCTTCGCTCTGGCCGGAGGCCAGGTTCGAATACTGGAAAGCGGTGGCGCCAATCAACAGACCAGCCGCGAGCATCGATAGGCGCTTCATGAAGATGTCCTCCCTGCTTGTTTTGATTGGCCGCAACGTTAGCACCGCCGCGCAGGACGTAAACGCGTTTTTCATGCTGCAGTTGCGTTGCGTATAGTCTCTCGCATGCCCGCCCGTGTCTTGCACGGCGGGAATGAGACCGGCTAGCATGAACCCCATGAGAGATGAACTGGCGCCAGCGATTCAGCTCGCAGGATTCATTGGAGGAAATCATGAAAGCCACAAACCGGTTTTGGCGATATTTGGCGATGCCGATATGCTTTGCCGGCATGCTGAGCATCAGTTCGGCGGCCGAACTCAATCCGGCCGCGGTGATCTACAAGCTGCCGGACCAGATTCCGTGGAGCCCGGTCGACGCCCGCGGCGCGCAAAACGCCGTCGTTGTAGGCGACCCGACCAAGCCCGGCTTCTATGCCGTCTACACCAAATGGACCAAAGGCAACCATTTTAGCCGGCCGCACTTCCATCCCAACGACCGTTACATCGTCGTGCTGCAGGGCACCTGGTGGGTCGGCTCGGGGCCAAAATTCGATCCCGAAAAGGGCACTACGCCAATGCCTGCCGGAAGTTTTGTCACGCATTTCGGCAAACAGGTGCATTGGGACGGCGCCAAGGACGAGGACGCCGTGCTTTGATCATGGGCGAAGGGCCGGCGACCTCTATCGCGGCGGAAGAGAAATAACGGCCCTCAGCCTCTGCGGAGTAACGAGCAGTGATCTGTTCTGGTCGGCTCAGACTTCGGAACTGGCGGGAGTCCGACAGAGACGCGTTTGCTGGCCTCAATGCCGCTCCCGAGGTCACGCAGGATTTGGGCGGCCCGTTGGATCGCAGCGAGAGTGACGCCAAATTTGACCGCTACGTGGCGGCGTTCGACCAATGCGGCTTCTGCCGATGGGCCCTCGAAGATCTGGACGGGCAATTCCTGGGGTATGCCGGCGTCATGCCATCGCGGCCCGGTCATCCGCTTGGGCCCCATGCCGATATCGGCTGGCGTCTTCTGTACTCGGCTTGGGGTCGAGGCTACGCCACCGAAGCCGCAAGAGCATCCTTGCGGGATGTCTTTGAGCGAGTGAAGTTGAAGGAAGTGCTCGCGTATACCTCGGCGGACAATGTCCGATCCCAAGCGGTTATCGCGCGATTAAACATGCAGCGTGCGGCGACACTTGATTATTCCGAACCGCTCGGCAAAGGAGTGTGGCACGGCTTGGTGTGGTTAGCCCGGCCCGGTTTGGATAACTCGGACGACGACGCCCGCTAATCGATATTCCAGGTAATGTGTCGATGCGCTCGCGTCCGTCTGCCAGAATGTTGGTTTCGGGCCTGCAACGCGAACACCGACCGACAACGTGGAGTGCCTGCCGCGTCCGTGTACATCGCAGCCGGTAGACACACTAACGCCTGGCGCGTTGCCAATGGCGCGTACGAGGCGCACCATTGCGTCTCGTTCGCCAGGCTCCCCCGAGGCCCATATGGTTGGTTTCACACGGCCGCCCTGCGACGCCGGAATCATCCGCGCGACGCCGGCACTTCCGGCGGCGCTATCGCAACGGCGCAAGCAATTGACGCTGGCGGCAACGATCCTCGGCACGAGCCTGGCGTTTATCGACGGTTCGGTGGTGAATATCGCCCTGCCCGCGATCCAGCAGGCGCTGCACGCGGACGCAGCTTCCACGCAGTGGATCGTCAACGCCTACCTGTTGCTGCTTGGCGCGCTGGTGCTGGTCGGGGGCTCGGCCGCCGATCTTTACGGCCGCCGGCGGATTTTTCTTCTGGGCATTGCGATATTCACCTCCGCCTCGATTGCCTGCGGGCTCTCACCTGACATCACGGTGCTCGTCGTCAGCCGCGCGGTTCAAGGTTTTGGCGCCGCACTGCTGACGCCGGCCAGTCTCGCGATGCTCGGCGCCACTTTCGACGAGCATGAGCGCAGCCATGCGATCGGGATCTGGGCGGGTGTCGGCGCGCTGACGGCGGCGGCCGGTCCCGTGCTCGGCGGCTGGCTGGTCGATCATGTGTCGTGGCGCGCGATCTTCCTGATCAACGTGCCGTTGGCTATCGCCGCGGCCGGCCTTGCGATGTTCTTCGCCTGCGAAAGCCGCGACGACCAGGCAAAGCCGCTGGACTGGAACGGCGCCGTCGCGGTCGCCATCGGGTTGGCCGCCGTCACCTGGGGTCTGGGCGCGATTCCATCGCTGGGATTTCGCGACAAAGCCGTACTCGGCGCGCTTGTAGCGGGAATAGCATCGCTCCTGTCGTTCGTCGCGATCGAAGCCCGCTCCCGCGAACGCGCGATGATGCCACTGTCGCTGTACCGCTCGCGCAATTTTTCCGGCACCAACCTGCTGACGCTGCTGCTCTACTTCGCCCTCGGCGGCGCGCTGTATTTTCTCCCCTTCGGCCTGATACGGCTGGGCGGGTATTCCGCGACGCAGGCCGGCGCGGCGCTGCTGCCGTTTGCGCTGATCATGGGGTTCGGCGCGTCGTTCGCGGGCAACGTCGCCGACCGTTTCGGGCCGCGGCTGTCGTTGACCGCAGGGCCCATCATCGCGGCCTGCGGATTGGCACTGCTCGCCTTTGCCGACCTCGGAAAATCCTACTGGGCCGGGGTGTTTCCGGCGATCGGGGTGCTCTCGATCGGCATGACCGTCACTGTTCCGCCGCTGACGTCGACAGTGATGGCATCGGTGGGTGACGCTCACGCCGGTATCGCTTCCGGCGTCAACAATGCCATTGCCCGCGTCGCTGGTCTCCTTGCAGTCGCGGCACTCGGCGCCGTTCTATTTGCCAGCTTTTCGCGTCATCTTGCCGGAATAACACCCGCTGGCGCCAACGACGCGTTGAATGCGGTCCTGGCTGGACAGGCGGAAGTCATTGCCGGCGCAACGGTAGCGTTCGACCGCGCACTGCGCACGGTGATGCTGGTGACGGCGGTCTGCGCGGCGCTTGGCGGCATCGCAGGCTGGCTGTGGGTGCGGCCGTCCGACCCGGCGGAGCCGCGCAACCTTTCCTGATATCGCGGACAACAGTAGATTTCATCGGCACGCGTTGCGTCGGCTACAGATACGCGTATCATCGAAGCGCCGGAGGATTTCGATGCATCAGGCCGCAAATGTGCAATTCGGACGCGCCGTGGGCGAATTCGTCAGCTGGCGCGCGGTCCCGGAAGACGCGAGATCGCCGGCGCCGGCGTGGTGGTGGGGGCCGGCGTTTGAGGTGCGCGGCGCGCCGCAACCGATGCCGTCGGAGTGGTGCGCAAGTCTGGAATTGCCCGAGGGCGCCACTTTCGCCGCCGGTGCGGCGATTTTTCTCAACGCGCTCGCCGGCCAGACGTCGCTGCCCTGGCCCGGCGAATTTCCACGCAAGGCAGGGCATTCGGACGTGGCCTAGCCCGGTCAAACAGCTCGCTCGCTATAGGGCCGCATTTCTCCGTTTCGAC
>Ga0137412_10005113_pt1 | contig 10476 bp, 6 predicted proteins | sample CZODoug2_1_16fun_FD_122160 | JGI IMG/M metagenome (GOLD analysis project Ga0137412, IMG submission 122160) | Vadose zone soil fungal communities from Angelo Coast Range Reserve, California, USA - CZODoug2_1_16fungal (Hybrid Assembly) | ecosystem: Environmental > Terrestrial > Soil > Vadose zone... | reverse complement strand
AAATAATCCGTTTGGCGTTCCAGGAGAATTTCGACTCGCGGGCCTTGCATGAATTGCTGCAGCCACTTGACTGCTTCCTCGCCCAGCGGGATCAAGCGCTCGCGATTGCCCTTGCCGACAACGCGCATGACGCCCTGATTCAAATTTACTTGATTGTGCTTGAGGCTCACGAGTTCGGAAACCCGCAGACCCGTGGCATAGAGAACCTCGAGCATGGTGCGATCACGATGCCCCAGAGGCTCGGACACCGTGGGAGCTTCCAGCAGCGAATCCACTTCCGCCTCAGTCAGCGACTTCGGCAGCGATCGGCCTATTTTCGGCATGGCAATTTGCGCCGTGGGATCCAATGCAATCAATCCCTCGCGCACCATGAATCGGAAAAATCGGCGGAAGCTCGACAGTTGCCGGGCGGTCGATCTGGGACGGGATCCACCCTCGACACGAGCGGCAATGAAGCCGAGCAATTCGATGCGCGTGGCCTTGAGCAGTGCGCTGTCGCGCTCCTCCAGCCATCGTGCCAATGCGGTCAAATCTGCCCGGTACGCCGCCAGGGTATTCGCCGAGAGGCCGCGCTCCATCCACACCGCATCCAGGAAGCGCTGCAAGGCGGGATCCGCCGCTTCCCGAACGGCAGGTACCGCTTCGCCCGAGGTGCGTGTATAAACCGTCCGTTTGAGAGCCGTCGCCATATTTTCTCGCGAGGGGTTACGCACGAAATAGTGCTGTCCGCGCTTTCAGACCTCAGTATGCGAGGGGTGCTGGTAGGTCGGCGTGACCAGAATCACAGTACGGTTAAGTATTAACATAAGGAGAACCAGATCACAGAAGAGAAGCATCCAGGCCGGTCCGCAAATTGGAATTTACCGTACGTTGCGTACTGTCTCGTGTCCTTCACGGTCTTAGGATTGACCGTGCTGGCCATCAATATGTTTCTGCCCAGCCTGCGTCAGCGCCGCGTGGTGGCCGGCATGATGGGACGCGTGTTTTTGTGGCTATCCGGCATTCCTTTCACGGCCGAGGGTTTGGAGCACCTGCCGAAGACACCCTGCGTGGTCGTGGCCAATCACGCCAGCTACATCGACGCCATTGCGATCGTCGCGGCATTGCCGCCCGAGTTCGCCTTCGTCATCAAGAAAGAAATGGTGCGGGTGCCCTTGGCCGGTCTCTTATTGCGCCGTCTCGGTTCGCAATTCGTCGAGCGATTCGACCGGCACAAGGGTGCGACCGATGCGCGCCGCGTCTTGAAGCTGGCGGCTACCGGTCAGTCCCTGATGTTCTTTCCTGAGGGCACCTTCGACGAAACCCGCCAGATCGGTAAATTCCTAGGGGGCGCGTTCGCCACGGCGAGGCGTGCCCAAATGCCGGTGGTGGCCGTGGCCATCCACGGCACTCGCGACGTGATGCCTCCCGGCGGCGTGAGCATACGCCGGCTGCCCATACGCGTCGAAATTCTCGCTGTTCTTTCAGCCGATGAAGCCCGTCTGAAGAGCCGGGAATTGATCGCCCAAGCCGTGGGGGACCCCCTGGCGCCGTAATTCCCTGCATCGCGGCTATAATGTTGGGTTCGAAACCTTTGGGAATGCATTTTTATGAATTCGGATCCAGTCGTTATTTTGAGCGCCCGGCGAACGCCGGTCGGTGCCTTTCAGGGCGCCTTTACCACAGTCACCGCTCCCCAGCTCGGCGCCGTCGCGATCAAGGCCGCGCTGGCGGATTCGGGACTGGCTGCGTCTCAGATCGACGAAGTCATCCTGGGCAATGTCTTGTCGGCCGGCATCGGCCAGGCACCGGCGCGTCAGGCGGCATTGGGCGCCGGACTGCCCACCAGCGTGCCCAGCACGACCGTCAACAAGATGTGCGGCTCAGCGATGCGCGCCGTGATGCTGGGCGCCGACCAGATCCTGGCCGGCAGCGCTCAAGTCGTCGTGGCCGGTGGGATCGAATCCATGACCAACGCCCCCTACCTGCTGCCGAAAGCGCGTGCGGGCTATCGCATGGGCAACCAGGAAGTGATCGATCATATGTTCTTTGACGGCCTGCAAAGCCCGTGGGACGGACAGCTCATGGGATGCTTTGCGGACGCCACCTCCGAAAAGTACGGATTTACCCGCCAGGCCCAAGATGATTTCGCTGCCGAGTCGGTGCGGCGCGCGCTCGCCGCGGTCAACCAGGGTGCGTTCAAAGCGGAGGTTGCTGCGGTGAGCGCCAAAACCCGCAAAGGCGAGGTGGTCGTGGACAAAGATGAAACGCCCTTCACGCTGGATATCGCAAAGATTCCGACTTTGAAGCCGGCGTTCAAGAAAGACGGCACCGTCACGGCCGCAAGTTCCTCAGGAATCTCGGATGGGGCCGCGGCCCTCGTCTTGACGCGCGAATCTCTCGCGGCATCCAAAGGATTGAAGCCCCTGGCGCGGATTCTCGGTTACACCAGTTTCGCGCGCGAGCCGGAATGGTTCACGCTGGCGCCCGTCGGCGCAATACAGAAATTGCTGGCGCAACTGAACTGGCTGGCGAAGGATGTCGACCTGTACGAGATCAACGAAGCCTTTGCCGCGGTACCGATGGCCGCGATGAAAGACCTATCGCTGGATCACGCCAAAGTGAACGTCAACGGCGGCGCCTGCGCCCTGGGGCACCCGATCGGCGCCACCGGTGCGCGCATTTTGACCACTTTGCTGTTTGCGCTGAAGGCTCGCGGCAAGAAGCGCGGCATCGCCAGCCTCTGCATCGGCGGAGGCGAAGCCACCGCGATCGCCATCGAACTCGTGTGAGTACCGACACGCCGGTCACGCTCGAGATTTCCGGCGGCGTCGCGCGCCTCACGCTCAATCGCCCGGATAAACGCAACGCGCTGGATAGCGCAACGATCCTGGCCTTGAGCGCAGCTTTGCGGCGGTGCGCCGATGATCCCAATGTGCGCTTGCTGCAGCTGACGGGCGCGGGAAACGTATTCTGCGCAGGCGCGGACTTGGGCGAAATGCAAGCGCAAGTCCAGGCTACTGAAAGCGAAAACCTGGCGCATGCAAAAAAACTGGCGAGTGTTTTGGGCGCCTTGGATTCCATGCGCAAACCCACCGTGGCCAGAGTCAATGGCGACGGCTACGGCGGGGCGCTGGGCTTGATCGCAGCCTGCGATATCGTCATCGCCGCAGAGGGCGCAAAATTTGCCTTCACAGAGGTGCGCTTAGGGCTCATTCCTGCCGTGGTTTCTCCCTTCGTGCTCGGCAAAATCAGCGAAAGCGCGGCGCTGCGTTATTTTCTGACCGCGGAAACGATGAGCGCGGCGACCCTGAAGGAAATGGGGCTGGTCCATGAGGTAGTGCCGGCTGACGCACTCGATGCGGCCTGCGATCGTATTTCGGATGCTGTCTTGAAGGGGGCACCGGGCGCCCTGTCGGAAGCCAAGGCACTCATTCGCGATGCCGCTCACCGATCGGCGGAGGGCCGCGCGAATGCGTCAATTCGCATGGCCGCACGGCTGGCGCGGCTTCGGGTCAAACCGGAAGCGCAGGAAGGGTTTAGTGCTTTCTTTGCGAAGCGCAAGCCAAACTGGCGTCCGGATTAGGGGCGATAAATGGGGCGGGCGTCCTTGCCCCAGCCATGCCCAAATCCCTTGGCCATCCTGGAAGACGGCGTCCGTGGCCTGTCAACATGGTAGTCCCCACTCGGTAAGGCGACGTTCCCTCGACAATCTCGTCATCCGCTGTCCGCCTGCTGGTCGCCCCTCCCCCGCGGCCTTAAGGGCCTGCCTGAGTGCGCGAAGTTTGTGATCTACTAAGCCGCCGATTTTTCATCGCTTTTAGCGATTTCAGGTGTCAATTCGATGAGCCAAGCCCAACGCGATGTCATGGAGTACGAGGTTGCCATTGTGGGCGCGGGACCTGCGGGATTGTCCTGTGCCATAAGGCTAAAACAGCTCAACCCGGCTTTGAATATCTGTGTGCTGGAGAAGGCAGCCAGTCTGGGGGCGCATTCCCTGTCAGGTGCCGTCATGGAGCCGGGCCCTCTGGATGAGCTGCTGCCCAAGTGGCGCGAAAATCCACCCGAGATCTGCGTTCCCGCATCGCGAGACGATTTCCTTTTCATGACGCGCCGCAAGCGCTATCGATCGCCGATTACACCCCCGCAGATGAACAATCACGGCAATCTGATCATTTCCCTCGGTCAGCTCGTGGTGATTCTGGGCGCCGAGGCCGAAAAATTGGGCGTCGATGTGTTTCCGGGTTTCGCCGCAGCGGAGGCCCTGTTCGACGCAGCCGGGGCCGTCAAAGGTGTTCGCATCGGGGACATGGGTGTCGAGAAGAATGGCGAGCCGGGAGCCAATTTTGCTCCCGGTCCGGAAATTCACGCAAAGATCACCCTGTTTTGCGAGGGCTGCCGCGGCTCCACGTCCAAGCAATTGATTGCCCGTTACAAGCTCGATGCCGGCAAGTCGCCCCAGACGTATGGATTGGGATTGAAGGAATTGTGGCAGCTGCCTGCGGGACGCGTGCAGCCGGGCCTCATTCAACACACCGCCGGCTGGCCGCTCGACAGCAGTATTTATGGAGGCAGCTTTCTTTATCATCTGAACAAGGATCGCGTCTACGTCGGTTTCGTGGTGGGCCTGGACTACGAGGATCCGCGCTTCAAACCCTTTGAGGCATTCCAGCAATGGAAAAATCATCCTGACGTGAAGCAGCTGTTGAAGGGCGGCGAAATCATCGCCGGCGGCGCGCGCACCGTCATCGAGGGTGGATATCAGTCCATGCCGACGCTTGAAATGCCGGGCGCCTTGCTGGTGGGGGATGCCGGCGGCACGCTCAACATGCCGAAGATCAAAGGCATCCATCAGGCCATCCGCTCCGGCATGACCGCGGCTGCGCACTACGTGGAAACGGGAACGAGCGCAGGTTTCGACAAGCGCTGGCGCGAGTCGCCCGGCGGGCGCGAGCTTTATAAGGTGCGCAATATCCGGCCGGGTTTCCGCCGCGGTTTGTGGTTGGGCACCGCAAATTTTGCCTTGGAAACAATCACCATGGGCAAAGTGCCCTGGACCCTGGCCAATCACGCCGACGACACCGCGCTCAAGCGTCTCGATGACTACGTCTCGCCCGACCGCGGGTGGGGCGATCGGGACCTGCCGCCGCGCGATCGAGTGGCCTCGGTGTTCTTTGCCGCGACGATGCATGACGAAAATCAGCCCGTGCACCTGCATGTGGCGGACACCGCGCTCTGCGCCACTCGTTGCATCACGGATTTCGGCAATCCCTGTACCAACTTTTGTCCCGCGAATGTCTACGAAATGATTGCGGACGGTAAAGGCGGCCAAAAATTGCAGATCAATTCCTCGAACTGCGTGCATTGCAAGGCATGCGACATCAAAGAGCCCTACCCTGGGCAGATTACCTGGGTGACACCGGAAGGTGGCTCCGGCCCCAACTATCAGAGTCTCTAGAATAAAAGCATCGGTTGGCTACTGAAGTGAAGTCGATCGTATCGCGCCTGCGGCTCAAGACCGCGGCGCACCGGCTTGAATTCGACGCCGGCCAGGAGGATGCGGCCGGGCGGCTCGATGAATTGCGCACCAAGCTTTGGGAGCAATCGCAGTCCGTTGGCCACAAGCTGCGTTCGCAGTTGCGCCGCCTCTCCGCCCAACCGGTGGAGGCGCCGCTGCGCGGCCTGTACCTGTGGGGTGGTGTCGGCCGCGGCAAAACCATGCTGATGGACCTGTTCTACGACACGCTGCCCGCAAGCATGGGCGAGCGCACTCATTTTTATCGCTTCATGCGCCAGGTGCACGCGGGGTTGCGCAACATCAGGAAGCGCACCGATCCGCTCGACGCGGTTGCGGAGCAGTTGGCGGCGCGCGTCCGCGTGCTTTGTCTGGACGAATTTTTCGTCTCAGACATTGCCGATGCCATGATCCTGGCGGGACTGTTCGACGGATTGTTCCGCCGCGGCGTGTCGCTGGTCGCCACGTCGAACATCGCGCCGCAGGATCTGTACCAAGATGGCCTGCAACGGCAACGATTCCTGCCGGCAATCGATCTGATTACGAGCCATGTGGACGTCGTGCACTTGAGCGGCCCCGTCGACTATCGCCTACGGCAATTGGAACAGGCGCCCACTTACCTGGACTCGGCACTGCCGGACACCGACGATAAGCTCGAGCAGCGTTTCGCGGCGCTCGCCGGCGGCACCGCCTCGGGTTCGACCACGCTGTCGGTGGAAAATCGGCCCATCAAAGCCCGCGCCACCGCCGCCGGCATGGTTTGGTTCGAATTCAAAGAAATTTGTGAAGGCCCGCGCAGCCAGAATGACTACATCGAACTCGCGCGCCTGTATCACACGGTTTTCATTTCGCACATTCCCGAATTCACGCGCAGCAACGAAAATTCCGCGCGCCGCTTCATCATGCTCATCGATGAGTTCTACGATCGCAACGTCAATGTCGTAGCATCGGCAGCCGCAGCACCCGGGTCGCTTTATCGCGGCGAACGATTGCAATTGGAATTTTTACGCGCCGCAAGCCGCCTCATCGAAATGCAGACGCAGCAATACCTGGCGGGGCAACATCGTCCCTAGGAACCTGCATCGGTACTCCCCGTGGCATAATTCGCGCCTGACAGGCAAGAGATCGGATATGTACCAGGTTTCCTCTGAACAACATCGCAGCATTGTCTCGGCGATTCTGCGAAGCCCCGTTCGACCGCCAAAATCCATGCGCGGATTGGACTGGCGGCGCTTTCTTCAGACTTACTTTGCCAACGTGGATGAGAAGGACCTCGCCGAGCGTGATCCGAAGGATCTCGCCGGGGCGGCGCTGTCGCACCTCCTGTTTGCGATGCAAAGGCGCAGGACGGCGTTGGTGCGCGTATTCAACCCCACATTTCGCGAGCACGGATTTGTCTCGCCGCATACGATTATCGATGTGGTCAATGACGACATGCCGTTCCTGGTGGATTCCATCAGCCTGGCCCTGACCGAGCGGGCGCTCACACTGCATTTCCTGGCGCATCCGATTTTTGCGGCCACACGCGACCGCTCCGGCACCTTGAGCGCTCTTGAGAGGCGCGGCGCGGCGAAAAATGCGAAGCAGCGCCTGGAGTCCTTCCAACACGTCGAGGTGGACCGGATCGTCGATCCTAAGGCGCTGAAAGCCCTGGCCGAGCAGATCGAGCGCAGCATGCGCGATGTTCGCGTGGCGTGCGCGGATTGGACGCGCATGCGCAGTGCCGTGAGCAGCACCGCGCAGGATTTGACTTCGATGAGTGCGCACGTCGACGCCGCCGAATTGAGCGAGACTTGTGCACTGCTGGAGTGGATGGAAAATCGTCATTTCACTTTCCTGGGCTATCGCGACTACCGGCTGCAAGGCCGCAAGGGCCGCGAAACGCTTGAACCGATGAAGGCCACCGGACTCGGCATCTTGCGGCCGGGTCACCGAAAGACTGAGAGCACGAATCGTGTGCTGCCGAGCGACATCAGACGGCAAAGCCGCTCTCGCAGCTTGAGCCTGGTCACCAAGGCGAATTCGCTGTCGACGGTGCATCGGCCGGGGTATCTCGACTATGTCGGGATCAAGAGATTCGATGCCAAGGGCCGCTTGACCGGCGAGCGTCGTTTTCTGGGTCTGTGGACTTCCGCTGCATACAACAGCAACCCGCGGGAGATTCCCCTGCTGCGCCAGAAGGTCGCGCAAGTGGCCGAACACTTTGCACTGGCGCCCGACAGCCATGATGGCAAGGCGCTGCAGCACATCCTGGAATCGTTCCCGCGCGATGAGTTGTTCCAAGCCAGCGTCGAGGAACTCAATCGCATCGCCACGGGGATATTCGGCTTGCAGGAAAGACCGCGGGTGCGCGTGCTGCTGCGCCGCGATCCGTTCCACCGCTTTTACTCCTGTCTGGTGTTCGTGCCGCGCGAGAAATACAACACGCAAGTGCGCCAGCGCATCGAGCGGGTGATACGCGACGCATTTTCCGCGTTCAGCATGGAATCCCAGGTGCAGATCGCGGAATCGAATCTGGCGCGGCTGCACATCGTGGCTCGAACCGCGCCCACCGAGAAGCCCATGGTCGATGCGGATATGCTGGAGCGCCGCGTCGCCGCAGCGGTACGGTCGTGGCTGGACTCCTTCAAGACTTCGCTGCTCGCCCGATTCGATGAAGCGTATGCGCTGCAACTCTTCGACAAGTATGCGCAAGCCTTTCCGGCCGCCTACACCGAAGACTTTTCCGCGGACGACGCCGCCCTTGACGTCTCCTTCCTCGAGGCCATGGAGAAGGAACCTTCCCGGCTGCATTTGGACATCTACAGGCCGGACCCGAAGCGCAAGGAAAAGTTGTTCCTGAAGATCTTCCGCGGCCAGGACGCAATCCCGATCTCGGATCTTTTGCCCATGCTCGAGAACATGGGCCTCAAAGTCATTGCGGAGCGGCCCTATGAACTGGACTTCTCCGGCGGCCGCCGCGCGTGGATTCAAGATCTGGAACTCCTCATGCAGGCTTCCCCGGCGATCGCCTTCGACGCGTTGGACCGCGAGATCAAAAATGCAATCACCGCCGTGTGGACCGGCCGCATGGACAGCGACAGTTTCAATCAGTTGACCCTTTCCGCCGGGATTCCGTGGCGCATGGTCACGGTGCTGCGTGCGTATTGCCGCTACCTATTGCAAACCGGCCTGCCCTTCAGCCAGGGCTACATTGCGCAAGTCATGGCAAACAATGCGCACATTGCCACGCTGCTCTCCGATCTCTTCAGCGCGCGATTCGATCCGCAGCTGGCGGCCGCAGCGCGCGCGAAATCTCTCGCGCGGCTCGGCCGGGATATTCCTTCCGCGCTCGAGGACGTGACTCGCTCGGACGAGGATCGGATCCTGCGCGCCGTATGGAATGCGCTGTCCGCCACGGTGCGCACCAACGCTTATCAGCCCGCCGCCTCAGGTGCGCTCAAGGAATATCTGTCCTTCAAGCTCGAGAGCCAGCAATTGCGGGAACTGCCGCTGCCGAAGCCGCTGTTCGAGATCTTCGTGTTCTCGCCGCGCATGGAAGGCGTGCACCTGCGCATGGGGTACGTGGCCCGCGGCGGCATCCGCTGGTCGGATCGGCGCGAAGACTTCCGTACGGAAATCCTCGGGTTGATGAAGGCACAGCAGGTCAAGAACACGGTTATCGTCCCCGTGGGTGCCAAGGGCGGATTCATCGTCAGGCGCATGCCGGCGGAGCGCGAGGCGCAGCAGGCGGAAGTGATTGCGTGCTATCAAACGCTCATTCGCGGACTTCTCGATGTCACCGACAATATCATCGACGACAAAATCGCACCGCCACGGATGGTGGTCCGCCACGACAAGGACGACGCGTACCTGGTGGTCGCGGCAGATAAAGGCACGGCCACGTTCTCGGACATTGCCAACGCCATTTCGCAGGAATACGGCTTTTGGCTCGGCGACGCGTTTGCTTCCGGCGGCTCGGCCGGATACGACCACAAAAAAATGGCGATCACCGCGCGCGGCGCGTGGGAATGTGTCAAGCGCCATTTCCGGGAGATCGGCGTGGACATCCAGAGCCAGAATTTCACGGTCTGCGGCGTCGGCGACATGGCGGGCGATGTGTTCGGCAACGGCATGCTGCAATCACCCTGCATTCGCCTGGTCGCGGCTTTCAATCACCAGCACATTTTCATCGATCCGCAGCCGGATCCCAAGCGCTCGTTCGCCGAGCGGCTACGCATGTTCAAGATGCCCCGCTCCTCCTGGGAGGACTACTCGCGCGGCGCGATTTCCAAGGGCGGCGGTGTGTACTCGAGATCCGCGAAGAACCTGACACTTTCCCGCGAGGCGCAAACGCTGCTGGAACTTCCGGCGCAGGTCACGCCCAACGAGGTCATCAAGGCCATCTTGAAGGCGCATGTGGATCTTTTCTGGAACGGCGGCATCGGCACTTACGTCAAGGCAAGCAGCGAAAGCCACAGCGATGTCGGAGATCGCAGCAACGACGCGGTGCGCATCGATGCGCGCGATCTGAATTGCAAGGTGATCGGCGAGGGCGGCAATCTGGGGCTTTCGCAACTCGGGCGGATTGAGTTTGCGCGCCGCGGCGGCCGGCTCAACACCGATTTCATCGACAATTCCGCGGGCGTGAACTGTTCGGATGTCGAAGTCAATTTGAAGATCCTGCTGAACGGCGCCGTGCGGGCCAAGGAAATGACGTTCGCCGCGCGCAATCGATTGCTGGTGCAGATGACGGACGAGGTGGCGGGGCTGGTGCTGCGCAACAACTATCTGCAAGGTCAAGCCATCAGCACCAGCGAATTCCAGTCGAAACAGCGCTTGAGCGAGAGCGCCTACGTGATCCGCGCGCTGGAGCGTGCCGGCGATTTGAACCGCAACCTGGAATTTCTGCCCAGCGATGAGGATCTGGCCGAGCGGCGCCAGGCAGGCGAAGGATTGACGCGTCCGGAGCTGGCCATCACCTTGAGCTACGGCAAGATCTG
>Ga0137412_10005112_pt1 | contig 10477 bp, 8 predicted proteins | sample CZODoug2_1_16fun_FD_122160 | JGI IMG/M metagenome (GOLD analysis project Ga0137412, IMG submission 122160) | Vadose zone soil fungal communities from Angelo Coast Range Reserve, California, USA - CZODoug2_1_16fungal (Hybrid Assembly) | ecosystem: Environmental > Terrestrial > Soil > Vadose zone... | reverse complement strand
ATGTTGGGCCAGACCGTCGCCTTGCTGGCCGCGCGCCGCCGGTGCTGCCAGCGGCGCTTGAGCGCCAGCCCGCCGAGCATCGCGGCCTCGCTCGAGCCGGTCGTGGAGCAGCCGGTCGCGGTGGTTGCGTCCGGGGCGTTCCAGAGGCGCGCCAGCATGCTGACGCAGCGGGCCTCCAGCTCCGCGGTCTGCGGGTACTCGTCCTTGTCGATCATGTTCTTGTCAGCGCATTCGGCCATCAGCACCCGGGCCTCGGGCTCCATCCAGGTGCTGACGAACGTGGCCAGGTTGAGCCGGGCGTTACCGTCGAGCATCAGCTCGTCGTGCACGATCTGGTAGGCGCTCGCGGGCTCCATCTCGTCGGCCGGCAGCTCGTGCCGCGGTACCGAGCTCAACGCCTTGCCGCGGGCATGCAGCGGGTTCACCGAGACGTTGGTGGGTCGGCCACCGTTAGGACTGGATGAGAGCGCCACGGGATTTCCTCCAGGTTCGCCAGACGTCGCAGCCCCGACCGTACCGGCCGGTCACGAGGCGCCGGCCAGGGCGCGGGCGATGGCCCGGTGCCCGGCCGCGTTGGGGTGATCGCCGTCCGCCGCGAGCAGCGCGGTGTCGTCGGCGTCGCCGTCGCTCTTGAACGGGCCGTAGAGATCGACGTAGTGCGCGTGGGTCGTGGCGGATGCGGTGCGCAATGTGTCGTTGAGCCGCCGGGTCAGCACGTCGCTGTCGCCGCGGAATGCCGCCGAATAGTCCCGACGGGCCACGGCGCCGTCCTCGAACACGTTCCAGTAGCCGGTGACCTTAATGGTGATCGCGGCGCCGGAACGCAACGCGCGGACCCGGCCAATAACGGCGGTGACATTTCTCGATACGGTCGACAGCGTGGCCGTCGTACATCCCAGATTGTCCCGGCCGCCGCAATGTCCACTTTGGATTGCGGGCTGTTCATCCACGAAATCGTTGGCACCAATGGTGATGACGACGATCGACGCCGTGGATATCGGGTCGACGTCGGGTTGGCCCGGCTGTACGGCGGCGAGCAAGCCACCGCTGGTCTGCCCATTCGCGCCCAGATTCACACTGTGGACAGTCGCCCGCGTCGCGTGGGCAAGGAGATCGGCGTAGTCCTGAATGAATCCGGTGCAGCCACAATGCGCAGCCGCGGTCACCGAATCGCCGAGCCCGACGACGGTGACCGCCTTGGGTGCGGGCCCGAGCGGTCCGCTCGGCGTGGCCAGCGCCTCACCACCGACGGCCCCGAGCAGCAGTACGCCGGTGCTCGCCAGCAGCCCGATGCCGCGGCGTGCCGCCCAACGCTGATCTACTCCCATGGCCAAATACCTTACTTACCCCCGTATCAGTAAAGGAACAGGAAAAGATGACTGGAGAACTGTTGGCGTTGATGGCCGCGCGGGATGGCCATTTCCGGCTGGAGTCCGGCCATCACGGCGCTCTGTGGCTGGATGTGGACGCGCTTTTCGTACGCCCGTCGCTGCTGGCTCCTTTTGTACGGCGATTGGCCGATCGGTTGGCAGCACACCGCATCGATCTTGTCTGTGGTCCGGTTACCGGCGGCGCGGTTATGGCGGCCCTCATTGCCACCGAGCTCGATATCGAATGCGCATTTGCCGAGCGGGTCGCCGACGCTCGAGGCGCGGAGTTGTACGCGGCGCGATATCGGGTTACCGAATCCGCGCCGGTGCGGGACCGCCGGGTCGCCGTGGTCGACGACGTGATCAACGCCGGGTCGGCAGTCCGGGCAACGCTGGCCGACCTCGATCGGCGGGGCGCGCAATCCGTTGCGCTGGGGGCATTTCTGGTGCTCGGATCACCCGCCGAGCAGCTCGCTGCGACCCGGCGAATCCCGCTCGAGGCGCTGGAATCACGGGACAACGCGATTTGGCCGCCGGCCGAATGCCCAGCCTGTGCCGCCGGCACACCATTGCTGGATGTGACGTAGACAGTCGGCCGGCGGGTCAGGCGTTCAGGAACTGCCCGGGGCGCAGGGCATGATTCGTGATCCGGACGTCACCGATCCAGCCGTAGTGGACCTGGTCGATCTTGCCGCCGTCCTCATGCCCGCCGACGAGCCAGGACTTGTTCAGGGTGGCGATACCCTGCGCAACGGTGGACGGGTTGCGGACCACCTCGCATCCATCGACCCAGACCGTGGTGTGCCGGCCGTCGTTGGTGACCGCGATATGCGCCCACGTGGCCAACGGCAGGATGTGGCTCCAGTTGGTGACCGAGGTGTTGAGATTGAGCGGGTATGCATACCACTGGATCTCGGCACCGCCGGAGAAGCCGAGGGTGGCCACCGGCTCGGTGAGGCTGTAACCGCCGGTCTTGCCCGCCTCGCCGCTGGTGCCCGCGCGGCTGATGGCCGAGGACCAGGCGTTGTCATCGCCCCAGTCGGTGGGCAGCTTGATGAACGTCTCGATGGTGAAACCACCCGCGACGGTGCTCGCGTTGAGTGGCGCGCCGGCGACCGTTTTCAGGTAGTCCCCGGCCGCCGGGCCACCGCGGAAGAACACGCTGCCGTGGGACGGCTGGTCGGGGTGATGGTCGGCCGACCAGGTCAGCGCATCGGACTGCGCACCCGGCCGATGGGCAACGGCCAGGTCGTTGCCCGACCCGGACAGATCCGGGAAACCTCCGGTGAGTACGGCTCCGTCCGTACCGCTGCCGAATCGTCCCCACAACGCCACGGTGCCCGGCAGCAGTACGGATTTGGCGCTGCGCGGTGGCCGCGGGGTTGCCGGCGAGAAGCCGGCGAAGCGGCTGTCCACGTCCAAGGGCACGGCGAAACGGTCGGTCTCGCTGGTGAGCTCGACCTGCTCGCGGTCGAACTCGTTGCGCGAGTGGTGTTTCATACCCATTGCCCACGGGTTGATCGTCGAGATGTCGATGGTGGAACGTTCGAGGTCGAACCGGTAGAGCCGGATCATCGCCGCGCCACCGTAGTAGCGGTCCTGATAATTGGTGATGTGCAGCGCGACGTCGTGCCCCGCGGTATTGCGCATGGTGATCCGGGCGGGTGGCCAGAAATGCCCGTTGAAGCTGAGGAAGATCTGGTCGTGATCCTTGATCAGGTTGTCCCACATGTACTGACCGAAGTCGGACAGCTGCGCCGGGCTGGTGACCTCCGGTTCGCCGGGTTCCCGATCGGTGCGGTCGATGTCGTAGACAAGCTCATGGATCGTCAGCAGAACCGGCAGCGTCGGGTTGTCGGCGAGCACCCGCTTCGCCCACGCCAGGCCGGTTTCGGAGACTCGCCAGTCCATCGCGAGCAGCAACCACTGCCGACCGCCGGCGCGGAACACGTGCGCGGAGTTGTAACCGCCGGGACTGGCGGAATAGCCGCGGACGCCGGCAAATCGAGCGGGCCCGAAGGTCGACAGCCAGGGTGAGGAGCCGCGCTGGTCGTCGGTCGAGCCGTCAATGTCGTGGTTGCCGGCCAGCACGCTCCACGGCAATCCACTGCGGTCCAGTGGATCGAAGACCGGACCGGCCGCGGCGAACTCGCGGGCCAGCCCGTTCTGCACCACATCGCCGAGGTGGGCGAAGAAAACGATATTCTCGTCGCTGACGTGATCCAGCACCCACCGGATCGAGGTGGCCAGCGGGCCCGGATTCAGGCTCTGGTCGTCGAACAGGTACTGGGTGTCGGGCATTACCGCGACGGTGAACTGCGGGCTCTCTCGGTCCGGTCTCGCCCGGCCCGGGCGGTTCGCAGCCGCGGTAGCCGGTAGCGCTCGGGCGAGGCCGACCGTGGCCGCCCCGGTCAGGCCCAGACCCAGAACCGCGCGCCGGCCGACCGAGGACTGTGACGGTGGTGATCCATCGCCATGGGAAACGTTGTCATTTGGCTGGACATCCCTGATCTGCGGCATTCCCAGACTCAACATGGTCGAGCTGGCCCGGCGGTGAACACCGGCTGGCGACGCGATGACGCGCGTGCCCTGAGTTGATCGTTATATGCCCCTGAAACGGCCATACCTGGCCGATAGGTGACGAGTCGATGGTCGCCCTCGAGCCGAGGTGGGGCTGTCGGGCAGTGCTCGCACGGCGTGGCAGAACACGGCTTGTCCGACAGAGGCAAAATCGCTATGGTTATGTCGATGGGTGAGGCCGCCGGAGTCTCTCGGCAGCGTTTCTCAGTTCAGCTTGACGCGGTCGCCCGCACCGGATCGCTATCCGTAGGAAGGCAACAAGGAGCCTCCATGACAGCTACCGCAACCATTCCGCACAGCGATATCGCGTTTCGTCGGGACGGTGTCGGCGAGCGCGCCGTCGTGTTCATGCATGGCTGGATCGACGACCTGCACGTCTGGGGCCCGGTCATCGCCGCACTGTCGGCGCCCGGATTCGAGACCGTGCGGTTGGACCTGGCCGGTTTCGGAGACCGCACCGAGTCCAACGGGCCATTCACGTTCGACCGGTTCGCTGCCGACCTGTTGGCCGTCGTCGATGCGGTGGACAAGCCGTTTGTGCTCGTCGGCCACAGCATGGCGGCTCCGATCGTCGAGCTGGTCGCCGCGGCGCGCCCCGAGCGGGCGTTGGGCCTGGTGCTGCTGGCCCCCATCCCGATGGCCGGCACCCGGCTGCCCGACACGGTGATCGAGACCTTCCGATCGTTGGCAGAAGCGGACGCGTCGGCGATTCAGTCGATGCGTCAAGAGGCGGGGCCGTCGGCTCCCGAAGCCGAACTGGCCCGAATCGCCACGGTGGCCGCCCGGGCACGCCCCGAGGTAATACGGGCAACGGCAAACCTATGGAACAACGGCCATCCCGCGGAGCGGCCGAGCGGGTTCGCCAAACCGGTGCTGATTCTTACCGGAAGCGACGACCGGATCGTCACCCCGGAGGTGGTCGCCTCCGCGGTCGTGGCGCGGTTGGACTCGGCCAGGACGACGGCGATCGCGATCGAGGGGTCCAGTCACTGGCCGCACATCGAGCGGCCCGCCGCAGTGGCTGCCGAGATCGATCGTTTCCTGGTCGACAGTCTCGCGACCGGTGCCCTCGCAGCGGAGTCGAACATGACGGCCAGCCCTGCGCCCGCGCATCTGACGGCGCCGACACAGTTCGTTACCGCCAATGGGATTCGATACGCCTACCGACGTTTCGGCGCCGAGCGCGGAACGCCGCTGATTTTCCTGCAACACTTCCGCGGCGGCCTGGATCACTGGGATCCGGCGGTCACTGACGGGCTGGCCGCAAACCGTCCCGTCATTCTGTTCAACAACACCGGAGTCGCAAGCTCGAGCGGCCAGACCCCTGACACCGTGGAAGCACAGGCCGATGATGCGGCCACCTTTATCGGCGCACTCGGCCTCACCAACGTCGACGTTCTCGGTTTCTCCATCGGTGGCTACGTTGCGCAGGCCCTGACGCTTCGTCATCCCACATTGGTGCGCAGGCTTGTGCTCGCCGGGACGAAGCCTCGTGCCGGTGACGACACGGACCGACATCCCGATGTGAACACGGTAGGCACCAGGCACGACATACCTACGTTCGAAGATTTCCAATTTCTATTCTTCGCGCCGTCACCGAGCAGCCAGGCCGCCGGCGAACGGTTCTGGGAGCGCCGCCACCAACGCACCATCGACGCTGACCCGCCGACCTCCCGGCGAACAATGCAAGCCCAGGTCGCGGCGATCACCGACTGGAAACAACCACACGGCAAGCCCTTCGCCGATCTGGCGACGATTACCCAGCCCACGCTGGTAGTTAACGGCAACCGCGATGTCATGGTCCCCACTATCAACTCTTACATTCTCGCCCAACACATTCCGAACGCGGAGCTCGTCGTGTATCCCGACTCCGGCCATGGCGCACTCTTCCAATATCCGGATTTGTTCGTCACCCACGTCACGCGTTTCCTCGACGCAACGGTTGCCTTTGCCTGATAGGCGGACCTCCTGTTCAGAAAGAGAACGTCGTGCATTACCAACTTCATACACACAGGAGGATCACATGACCTTTCTCATTACCGGCGCGACCGGCAGGACTGGCGCCGGGATCGTCCGGCACCTTCGGGCGGCGGGTGAAAACGTACGCGTCCTGGTGCGTGACAGTGACAAGGCCAGGAAGACATTCGACGACCTGCGCGGCGTTGAGATTGTCGCCGGCGCCTTCAACGACGAAGCCGTTCTCTCCAAGGCTTTCAAGGGCGTGGACGTCGCCTTCCTGGCCCTGGGTAGCAGCCCCGATCAGATCCGGCTGGAGACGACCATCATCGGCGGCGCGGTGAAAGCGGAGCTACCGCACCTGGTCAAACTCTCGAGCATCGCCACCAGCCATGACTCCGCGCTGTTTGTCGGGCGGCTGCACGCCGAGATCGAGGACCATCTCGTCGCGTCGGGGCTGTCCCATACGCTGCTACGCCCCGCCAGCTTCGCCAACAATCTGTTCTACGCGGCCAATTCGGTGGCGGCCGAGAACAGCTGGTCCGGCGCCGCGTCTACCGGCCGGGTGGCCTATATCGACATCCGCGACCTGTCCGAGGCAGCCGCACTGGTGCTCCGCGATCCAGCGCTGCACGGCAAGACCTACGACCTGTCCGGCCCCGATGCGTACACCTTTCCCGAGATCGCCCAGTTGTTGAGCCGGATCCTGGGCCATGAAATCACCTACATTCCGGTATCCCCGGCCGAACGTCGTTCGGCACTGCTGCGGAACGGCATTTCGGAATGGTTTGCCGAACTCCTGCTCAGCCTGGAGACCAGCGCCGAGGCCGGCCAGATCGGCGCGGTCACCACCACGTTGAAGGAGCTGCTCGGCCACGACCCGCGGACCGTCGAGGAATTCCTCATCGAGAACGCGGCCCGATTCAGCTGATATGAAAGGGATGCTCCCATGTTCAAGCGCGCACGTGATTCGCAGCTAATCCGACCTGCCCGAAGCCGAACACGACTCCTCGTCCTCGCGGCCGCCACCGCACTACTCGCCAGTGCCGCGACCGCCGCCACGGCCAACACCGCCACGGCGACCCATACGGTCGGCGGAGGAAAACCAACCATCGTGCTCGTGCACGGCGCCTGGGCCGACTCGAGCGGATGGGACGCCGAGATCACCACTCTTACCGGGCTCGGCTACACCGTCGTCCCGATCGCCAACCCGCTGCGCGGACTCAGCAGCGATTCGGACTACGTCCGAGCCCGCCTCGCGCAGATCAGCGGGCCGATCGTGCTCGTCGGACACTCCTACGGCGGAGCCGTGATCACCAACGCCGCCCGCGGTGTGTCCAACGTCAAGGCCCTGGTCTACGTCGCGGCCTTCGCCCCAGGTAAGGGAGAAAACCTCGCCACCATGCTCCCCGCCGACCGTTATCCAGGCTCACACCTTGACCCCAGCAAACTCGACGTCGTGCCCGTACCGAATCCGGCTGCGCCGGGCGGGCAGGACGTCGACCTCTACCTCAAAACGGCCGACTTCCGCGATATCTTCGCCGGCGACGTCTCCAACCACGAAGCCATGCTCGAAGCGGCCACACAGCGGCCATTCGCCAATACCGCATTCACCGAGCAATCAGGTGCGCCAGCCTGGGCCAGCATCCCCAGCTGGGACCTGATCAGCCTGGAAGACCACGCCATCTCACCGGCCGGGCAAAGGTTCATGGCACAACGCATGCACGCGAGCACCACCACCGTGCACTCGGCGCACGACGTCATGATCTCCCACCCCTTCGCGGTCGACCTGGTCATCCTTCGCGCGGCAACAGCGGTCGGCTGACCCCACCCGAACTCAGGCGGACGGGCGGTATTCCTCGCGACGCAGGTAGAGGTGGCCGACGAAGAAGTCGATGGCCTCGTGCACGGTGTTGAATTCCGCGCCCTTGCGGCGCACGCCGTCCTGAGTGAAGACGAGCCAGCGATCGGCGTCGCGGGTCAGGCACCAGGCACCGTCGCGAACGCCGTCGACGCACCAGCGCGCCGGGTCGATGTCCAACGCCGCAACGGCTTCGGTCGCCCGACGCAACGCATCGACCAGCTCCGGGCTGTCGGCACCGGCCGCCGCCGGTTGCGCGGGGGCATTCGGGGCGTCCGGCTGTTGTGCGGCATCGACCGGCGGTACCGGCTCGGCCGCCGCCTCGGGCACTTGTACGACGTCGACCGGAGGTGCGGGCTCGGCGGCCGCGTCCGGCGCAACCATGCCCGGCTCAATAAGCGGCGGCTCTATGACCGGCGGCTCAATAACGGGCGGCTCCACCGCGGCTTCCGGTTCGGCCTCGAGCCGGTCCGCGGGCTCGTCCGGTACCGGTACGTCGTTCTCCGGTAGGTCGTGCTCCGGTACGTCGGCCGCTGCCGGTAGGACAGGATGTCGAGGTACCGGCTCCCGTCAGTGACTCCCGGCTGGGGGAGACAGTCACGAGCGTTCGGGCTGACACCGGGGGTGGTGCTGGGGGTGACGCCGCACGGGAAGATCGAGTCGAACTGCGCCACCGGAATCTGCAAAAGCGCAAGCGCACCCGCGATTGTGATGACAAAGGCGATCACAATGGCCAAGCGTGGGCGATCTACGAAGACCGACGAAATCATGGAGCTGTGCCCGTAGGTTTCGGCCCGATCCCGCCGCCGCTTCACCGGTTCACCCGCACCTGCCGGTACTGCGTTGTCAGTGGTCGAGGTCACTTTGCGAAGCTTAACTGACTTCGAGTAACTTACTGCGAGTAAGTTCCGGCAGACTCTCGGAGGCGCCCAATTGAGACCCATCACCGGATCGTCGTAGTGGGAACCGGGTTCGCCGGGATCGGGATGGCGGTCCGGCTGAAGCAGAACGGCTACCACGACTTCGTAGTACTGGAGCGGGCTCAGGACGTCGGCGGCACCTGGCGCGACAACACCTACCCCGGTTGTCGATGTGATGTGCCAAGCCACCTGTACTCGTTCTCGTTCGCGCCCAACCCCGACTGGTCCTCGACGTTCTCCCCGCAGCCTGAGATCGAGGCGTACCTGCAGAAGGTGACCGACGGGTTCGAGGTCCGCCCGCATATCCGCTTCGGGCATGCCGGCGAGTCGGCGCACTGGGAGGACGGCAGCTGGCTGATCCACACGAACCAGGGCGACTTCACCGCGGACATCCTGCTCTCCGGGATGGGCCCGCTCGCCGAGCCGTCGTACCCGAAACTGCGTGGGATCGACTCGTTCGAGGGTGAGGTCTTCCATTCGGCGGAGTGGAATCACGACCTCGACCTGAGTGGTCGCAAGGTCGCGGTGATCGGGACCGGCGCGTCCGCGATCCAGTTCGTGCCGGCGATCCAGCCCGAGGTCGAGGAACTGCACCTCTTCCAGCGCACGCCGCCCTGGGTGATGCCGCGGCCGGACCGCAGGATCAGCGGTCTGGAGAAGGCGATCTACCGACGGTTCCCGCTGGTCCAGAAGGCGGTCCGGGCCGGGATCTACTGGGGTCGCGAGTCGTTGGTGCTGGGGTTCGCGAAGCTCCCCGGGATCATGAAGCAGGCGCAGAAGATCGCCGAGAAACACCTCGCCCAACAGATTCGCGACCCCGAACTACGGGCCAGACTGACGCCCGACTTCACCCTCGGTTGCAAGCGCGTGCTGATCTCGGACGACTACTATCCGGCGATCGCGCAGCCCAACGTGGACGTCGTCACCGACCCGATCCTCGAAGTCACCCCGGCCGGCATCATCACCGAGGACGGGGTGAAGCGCGAGGTCGACACGATCATCTACGGCACCGGATTCCGGGTGACGGACCTGCCGGTGATGGATCTGCTGCACGGCCGCGACGGCCAGACCTTGCGCCAGGCCTGGGCCCAGGGGATGGAAGCACACCTAGGTACTGCGGTCGCCGGGTTCCCGAACTTCTTCCTGCTGATCGGACCGAACACCGGCCTCGGCCACAGCTCGATGGTCTTCATGATCGAGTCCCAGATCGCCTACATCCTGGACGCCCTCAAGACGATGGACGCCGAGGGGCTCAGCGAGGTCGAGGTCCGTCCCGAGGTCCAGCGCGAGTTCGTCGACGGCGTCCGCTCCTCGATGCGCAACACCATCTGGACCCGCGGCGGCTGCACCAGCTGGTACCTCGATTCCGAAGGCCGCAACACCACCCTCTGGCCCTCCTTCACCTTCCGCTTCCGCCGGCTGACCAGGCATTTCGACCGCAGCCAGTACCTGACCCGCTGACTCTCGCTATGTGACATCGAGCGTGTTACATTCGATCGGTCATATATCGATCGGAGGGTCCGTGGCGCTGATGATCGCGATGCACGGCATCGGCGGGCGCGGTGATCTGCCCGTTCCGCTCTGGTTGGCGATCTACTCCGCTGCCGCGGCGGTTGCCGTGTCGTTCTTCGCGCTGGCGGCCTTCTGGTCCCGGCCGCGGTTCGAACTCACAGCCGGTACGCCGGTCCCGGGGCTGACCCGGGTCGTCGATGCGCGCCCGACCCGGTGGTTCCTCAAAGCGGTCGGCCTGGCGGCGTTCGCGCTGCTCATCGGGGCGGCGTGGTTCGGGA